>Ga0180221_1000854_pt1 | contig 23073 bp, 25 predicted proteins | sample eDN5th37CKraftMG_FD_151339 | JGI IMG/M metagenome (GOLD analysis project Ga0180221, IMG submission 151339) | Enriched Miracle-Growth compost microbial communities from Emeryville, California, USA - eDNA 5th pass 37_C Kraft MG (version 2) (version 2) ...
TGTTCTAGCAGTTTGCCGGTTATTCCTCGCCCGACGTCACCGGACCAGCGGGTTCACAACAACGAGCTCGGAGAAGCGACCGAAATCGCGGTCCGCGGGGTCTGGGATTGATGCGCCGCTCGCGTTTCCTTGGCTCACCAGCTCACCGCGCCAGCCATTGCGGCACGCGCTTGAAGGCGTCGGCGCGGGCGCTGGCGTTCAGGCCGGTATGGACCCGGCCCGAGCCGTCCACCGAGAACGCGTTGCCGGTGTGCATCTGCACCGGGCGCTTGGCGTCGTCGAAGTCGTGATAGGCCCCCGGATAGACGACGAGCGTCACCTTGGCGCTGCGGCCGCGGGCGTTGGCGACCATCTTCTCGCACTTGCGGGCCGAGGCCCAGTCGTCGGCGCTGCCGATCAGGATCAGCGTCGGCACCCGCGCGCTCCACGCCGTCGCTTCGAGCCGGTTGCAGCCGGGATAGAACGCGACCGCGGAGCGGAAATCCGGCTTGCCGCGGTTCTCGCCGATGTGCGGGCGCACGCTCCACAGCACGGCGATGCCGCCGTTGGCCCAGCCGACCAGCGAGATGTGCTCGGGCTTGATGAAGGGCTGCTGCTGCAGCCAGTCGCGGGCGGCGTCGGCGTCCGCCACGCGCTCGCGGTTGGTGTGCAGGACGCTGGCGCGGTTGCGGCACTGGTTGGCGATGCCGCGCGCGCCCAGGCTGTCGGGAAACAGCGTGGCGAAGCCCGCCTTCTCCAGCCGCTCGGCCCAGTCGCGATAGCGCGTCAGCAGCGCGCCCGAGGAATTGTTCAGCCCCTCGCAGCCGGCCATGCCGATCACCGCCGGGAACGGTCCCGGCCCGTCCGGCTTGAACAGCATCGCCTTGATGGCGAGCTTGCCCGCCTGGAACTCGACCGCCTCGCCCGTCGATGCGGCCCGCGCCGGTGCCGCGGCCCAGAGGGTCAGCGCCGCAAGGGCGGCCACGAAGGCGAAACGCATGGATCTCTCCGCAACGTCGTCCCAACTATACCAAGCCGTGCCTGAAATCACGTCAGGCCAATCGCCGCCCGCCGTTCACGTTCCCGTAGGACGAAGAACCGTCATCCCAACGGCGGGGTTTCCGGGCCGGGCCGGAGCGACTATCTTTCCGCCATTCCGCCCGACGCCGCCGCCCTGGAGAGAACCCCGTGCTCAATCGCTACGATCATCGCTCGCCCGGAGAAGCGGAGGTCAAGTATCTCGACGGCGATTTCCGGGTCATCCGGCCGGGCGGCTTCGTGCGCTGCGCCGTGACCGGCGTCGCGATCCCCCTCGACGAGCTCAAGTACTGGAGCGTCGAGCGCCAGGAGGCCTACGCCACGCCGGAGGCCGTCCTCAAGCGGTGGCATCCCGAGCGCGTCAAGTAGATCCCGGCGTCAAGCCGTTCCCGATCCGAGCAGCCGGTCGATGACGTGGCGGCGCACCGCCGCGTCGTCGTCGAACGCCATGGTCACCGGCAGCGCCGTGGTCGCCGCGGCGAGCCGGTCCAGCGCCGGGTCGCCGCGCAGCCGCGCCATGTCCTTCTCCGTCGTCGCGAGCGCAAGGCCCTCGCGCGCCGCCAGGTCGAGCAGGCGGCCGGCGTCCCGGGCCGTGAAGGGGTGATGGTCGGGGAAGCCCACCGCGCGCTTCACCGCGACGCCGTTGTCGGCAAGCGTGGCGAAGAACTTGGCCGGATGGCCGATGCCGGCAAAGGCCAGCACCGGCCTGCCGCGCAGCCGGTCGAGCGCCGCGGCGTCGGGGGCGAGATGCCCGGTCAGCACGGCCAGGCCGTGGCTGCGGGCGCGGGCGACGAGCCCGGCGGTCTGCGCCGAGACCGCACCGACCGCCAGCACGGCGCTGGCGCGCACAAGCTGCGCCGCAAGCGGCGCGCGCAGCGGCCCGGCGGGAATGACGCGGCCGTTGCCGATCCCCAGCGCGCCGTCGATGACGAGCAGCGAGACGTCCTTGTCGAGCGCCGGGTTCTGGAAGCCGTCGTCCATGACGATGACCCGCGCGCCGGCCGCGACCGCGGCGACGGCGCCGGTCACCCGGTCGCGCGCGACGACGGTCGGCGCCAGCCGCGCGAGCAGCAGCGCCTCGTCGCCGACCTCGCTCGCCCGGTGCCCGGGCGCGACCATCAGCGGACCCGTCTGCGATCCGCCGTAGCCGCGGGTGAGGAACGCCGGCCTGACGCCGCGCGCCAGCAGCAGCTTGCCGAGGGCCAGCGCGGTCGGGGTCTTGCCGGCGCCGCCGGCGGTCAGGTTGCCGACGCACAGCACCGGCACGCCGGCGCGGACGCCGGCCTGCCGCATCCGCCTGCCCGCGATGCCGCCGTAGAGCGCCGCCGCCGGCGCCAGGAGCTGCGCCGCGAGCCCGTTGCGCCGCCAGAACGACGGCTCACGCATCGCCCTGGCTCTCGAGCCGGAGCTGCACGAGGTACGGGTCGAGCGCGGCCAGCGTCTTCTCCAGGGCGCCGCCGAGCGCGGCCACGGTCTTCTGGCCGGCGGCGACGGTGCGGCGGCGCTCGTCGTCGTTCCCGAGCCAGGCGCCGGCGCGCTGGGTCAGCCGGCCGGCGTCGGCGACGAGGTCGGCGCCCCTGGCGCCGTCGAGCGCCGCATAGACTTCCGCGAAGTTGGAGATGAACGGCCCGTGCAGGATGGCGGCGCCGAGCTTGATCGCCTCGATGGGGTTCTGGCCGCCGTGGGGCACCAGCGACCCGCCCATGAACACCACCGGCGCGAGGCGGTAGACGATGCCGAGCTCGCCGATGGTGTCGCAGACGTAGATGTCGGTCGCGGCGTCGGGCAGCCGGCCCGCGGAGCGGAGCACGGGGTCGAGCCCGCGTGCCTGCGCCAGCGCGGCGATGTCGGGGCCGCGCTCGGGATGGCGCGGCGCGATTATGGTGACGAGGCCGGGGAAGGCGGCCTTGAGGCGGCCATGGGCGTCGAGAATGGGGCGCTCCTCGCCGGGATGGGTCGAGGCCGCCGCCAGCACCGGGCGCCGGCCCAGCGCGCCGGCGAGCGCCGCGAGCTTTGCGTCGTCGATCGGCAGCAGCGGCCCGTCGAACTTCAGGTTGCCCGCCACCGCGAGCCGCGGCGCGCCCAGTTCGCCGAACCGCTTGGCGTCGGTCGGCGTGCGCACCAGGCACAGGTCGAAGCGGTCGAGCAGCGCCTCGATGGTCGCCGGCATGCGGCGCCAGCGCGCGAACGAGCGGTCGGAGAGCCGGCCGTTGAGCAGGATCAGCGGCACGCCGCGCGCCGACGCCGACAGGATCATGTTGGGCCAGAAGTCGGACTCCACGAACAGCGCGAGCGACGGCCGCCAGTGGTCGAGGAACCGCGCCACGAAGCCCGGCGCGTCGAGCGGGACGAACTGGTGGATGGCGCCGTGCGGCAGCCGCTGGCGCGCGACGCCCGCCGAGGTCACCGTGCCCGAGGTCACCAGCACGGCGAAGCCGCGCGCCTTGATGCGCTCGACGATGGGCAGCGCGACCGTGAGCTCGCCGACGCTCGCGCCGTGGACCCAGACCAGCGGCCCGGGCGGCCGCGGCACCCTGGCCTCGCCGCGCCGCTCGGGCAGGCGCGCCGCGCTCTCCTTGCCGTGGCGCAGCCGGTGCTTGAGGATCGGCGTCGCCAGCGGCGCCGCCATCCGCGTGATCAGGCGATAGGCCGCGAGGCTCGCCGGCAGCCGTCCGCTCACGACGCCGTCCCGCGGCGGTCGACCAGGGCGTAGGCGCGGTCGGTGGCGGCGTTGAGCGCGCGCTCGACCGCCTGCCGGTGGTGCTCGACCCCGGCCTCGTCGAGATCGTCGGGCACGCGGAGCGGGTCGCTCGCCACGATGGCGATGCGGCCGAACGGCAGGTTGACCGCCGAGCGGTCCCAGTTGTCGAGGGTGAGGCGCCGGCTGGTGGCGATGGCCACGGCGAAGATCGGCCGGCGCGAGAGGGCGGCGAGCTTGACGATGCCCTGGCCGGCCACGCGCGAGACCTTGGGGACGTCCGCCGTCAGCGCCACGTTGTAGCCCTCGCTCAGAGCCTCCAGCATCGCCTTGAAGGCGCCGACGCCGCCCTTGCGGTCGAAACGCCCGCCGTGGTCGCCGGAGCCCCGGATGGTGCCGATGCCGAGGCGCTCGGCCGCGACCGCGTTGATCTCACCGTCGTGGTGGCGGGAGATCAAGACCTTTGTCCGGTGCTCGGGCACGTCGCGCCGCAGGAACGGCATCATGAAATGCTGGCCGTGCCACATGGCGATGATGGCCGGCAGCTCCGGCGCCACCCGCGCGTAGAGGTCCGGCGGATCGATGGTCAGCCGGTTGGTGGTCCACACCAGGCGCAGGTAGCCCGCCGCCGCGGTCCCCAGGGAGGTCGTGAAGGCGCGCGACCGAACGATGCGCCGGGTGAGCCGCATGCGGGCCTGCGCGCCGGGTCAGCGCGCGGCCGGACGCGCCTGCTCGTCCGGGTCGAGCAGCCGGTGCATGTGGACGATGAAATAGCGCATGTGGGCGTTGTCGACCGTCTGCTGCGCCTTGGCCTTCCAGGCGGTGTAGGCGGTGGCGTAGTTGGGATAGATGCCGACGATGTCGAGCTTGGAGAGGTCCTTGAACTCGAGGCTGTCGAGCGAGGTCAGTTCGCCGCCGAAGACGAGGTGCAGGAGCTGCTTGTTCGGTGAGCCCGTGGTCATGTCCTAATCCGATATGGCGCCGCCGGCGGCTCAGGGCAGCCGGGCGCGGAACAGATCGCGCAGGATGGGGGCGCGCTCACGGCCACTTGCAACCAGTGGGCCATGCACCGGCTCCGGCCGATTGTAGACGGCCGTTTCCCCCGACAGCGTCGTCAGAACGCCGCCGGCTTCGTGCACCAAAAGGTCGGCTGCCGCAAGGTCCCAGTCGCGGCTGTTGCCGGCCGCGAAGGCGGCGTCGAGCGTGCCGTCCGCCACCCGCGCCAGCCGCAGCGCCAGCGAGTGGATGCGCGGCCGCACGTCAACCGCAGGTTCGCGGGCGGCGACCGCCTCGATCGCCCGCTTGGCCCCGGATATGCGCAGGCCGGCGAGGCCGGCCCCCTCGGTGACGCGGACCGGGCGGCCGTTCAGGGTGGTCCCGCCGGCCCGGACGGCGAGGAACATCTCCTCGGTCGCCGGCGCGAACAGCGCCGCGGCCACCGGGCGGCCGTCCTCCACCAGCGCCGCCGACACGGTCCAGTCGATCAGCCCGGCGATGTAGGCCCGGGTGCCGTCGATGGGATCGATCACCCAGACGCGGCGGGAGTCGAGCCGGGCCGGGTCGTCCTCGGTCTCCTCCGACAGCCAAGCGATGCCCGGCGTCGAAAGCCGCTCCTTGAGCAGGGCGTCGACCGCGATGTCGGCCTCGGAGACCGGCGAGTCCTTGCCCTTGGTCCAGTGCCGCAGCTCGCCGCGGAAGGTCTTGAGCGCCACCGCGCCGGCCTCGCGCACCGCGGCCGCGAGCCGGGCCGAGAGGTCGGTGAGGTCAGACCCCGGCAACGGTCAACCCGTCGATGCACAGCGTCGGGGCGTTGATGCCGTAGCGGAACGCGAGGTCGTTGGCCGGCGTGAGCGCGCGGAACATGTCCGGCAGCCGCCCCGCCACCGTGACCTCGCTCACCGGATAGGCGAGCGCGCCCCGCTCGATCCAAAACCCGGCGGCGCCGCGGCTGTAGTCGCCGGTGACGATGTTGGTGCCGCTGCCGATCAGGTCGGTGATGTAGAAGCCCTGGTCGATGTCGGCGATCAGCTCGTCCGGCGTCACCGTGCCCGCGGCGAGGTGCAGGTTGGTCGGCCCCGGCGACGGCGTCGATGACACGCCGCGCCGCGCGTGGCCGGTGGTGACCATGCCGAGCTCGCGCGCGGTGGCGCAGTCGAGAATCCAGGTGGTGAGCCGGCCGTCCTCCACGAGCGCGCGGGTTTTGCCGGCGACGCCCTCGGCGTCGAACGGATGCGAATGAAGGCCGCGCCGGCGCAATGGATCGTCGATGATGGTGACGCCGCGCGCGAAGATCTGCTCGCCGAGCCTGTCCTTGAGGAAGCTGGTGCCGCGCGCGATGGCCGCGCCGTTGATGGCCGAGGCGAGCGCGCCGACCAGCGAGCCGGCGGCGCGCGGCGCGTAGACCACGGGCACCTTGGTCGTGCTCACCTTGCGCGGGTTGAGGCGCTTCACCGCGCGCTCGCCGGCGCTGCGGCCGATGGCCTCCGGCGCTTCGAGGTCGGCGGCGTGGACCGCGGAGGAATAGTCGTAGTCGCGCTCCATGGCGGTGCCCTCGCCGGCAATGGCCTGCATGGAGACGCCGTGGCTGGAGCCGAGATAGGCGTGGGAGAATCCGGTGCTCGTCACCAGCACGAGGCCGCCGATGCCGGCCGAGGCCGAGGCGCCGCCGGACTTGGTGACGCCCTTCACCGCGAGGCCCGCGGCCTCCGCCGCGCGCGCCATCTCCTCCAGCTTGCCGACCGGGGGCAGGTCGGGATCGAGCAGGTCGAGATCGGGAATGGATCGCGCGAGCAGCGAGGGGTCGGCGAGGCCGGCGTACTTGTCGGCGGGCGCGGCCTTCGCCATCGCCACCGCGCGCTGGGCGAGCGCATCCGCGTCGGCGGCGATGTCGCTCGTCGAGACCACCGCCTGCCGTTGCCCGACCAGCACGCGCAGGCCGACGCTGTCACCCTCGGAGCGCTCGGATTCCTCCACCTCGCCGTCGCGCACGCCAACGGAGACCGACATGCCGCGCGTGGCGATGGCGTCGGCGGCGTCCGCGCCGGCCCGGCGCGCGGCCGCGACCAGGCGTTCGGCGAGCGCGGTGAGGGCGGATTGGTCGAACAGTGAATCCATTGTTGCTGCCGATGCTGTAAGGCGCGCGGGAGGGGCTGGCAAGCACATCAGATGTGAGTTTGCGGCGCATTTGGCAAGCATTGGCGCGAGCGCCGAAACCACTCGTCAAGCATGAGAGTCGCTACACCGCCGGTTAACCAGGGTCGTTAAGCGGATCGGGAGCGGCGCGCGCTAAGGTGCTCCCAACAAACGGGACACAGAGCCCGACAGGGAAGCCGACGTTTTCGAGGCGTCAAACATGAGTGCCGACGGAACCGCCGTCGGGTCGGGCCGCAGCGCGCGGCTCGACCCGTTCGGCCTGCCCGTCCGCTTCAAGACCGGCGATGCCGGCGCGGACGATCGCGAACGCATCATCGAGCTGGGCCGCGAGCGCGTGGTGATGCGCCGCGCGGTGCGCGGCATCCCCATGAGGGTGGTGACGCCGGTGTCGAAGTTCCGCGGCGTCGCGCTGCGCGTCGTGCCGCCCGAGGGCGATTTCGACGGCGCCGTCGCGGTGATCCTTGAGCATGACGACCCCGGCCTGTCGGTGCCGCTCCATGTCGCCGCCGGCGGCGAAGACGCGGCGGTGGAGATGCAGACCTGGTCGCGCCTCTTGGGCGTGCCCGTGCTGGTCAAGGACGACGAGGGGCGCTGGCGCGATCCGTCCGGCCCGCTCGGCCGGCTTCGGGCGGGGCGCGCGATGCCGCGCCGCCGCGGCCGCACGCTGAAATATCGCAGGAGCCTGCGGCGGCTGCGGAGGAAGCCCGGCGCTCCCCCGGCGACGCCCGCGATCCATCGCGGCGAGCGCGAGATCATCGCCCGCAACTGAGCGCTTGACCCGCGCCACCGCCGTCCCCGACAACGGTGCGTAGCGACGAAGGCGGGGAGGGGACGATGGCGGGCGAGCTTGCGGGCCGCGCCGCGCTGGTGACCGGCGCGGCAAGCGGCATGGGCCGCGTGATGGCGCGGGCGCTGGCGGCGGCGGGCGCCGAGGTCGCCGGCGCCGATGTCAATTCGGCGGGACTCGCGGAGGAAAGCGCGGCGCCGGCCTACGGCGGGCGGCTGCTCACGCTCACCGCGGACGTGTCGAACGCCGGCGAGGCGCGACGCGCGGTGGACAAGGCTGCGGCGGCGTTCGGCCGCCTCGACATCCTCGTCAACTGCGCCGGCATCAACATGGCCGTCGCGGCGAAGCCGGGCGAGGGCCGCGCGGCGTTCTTCGCCGCCGATCCCGACGGCTACCTGCGCATCCTCGCGATCAACATGGGCGGCGCGTTCCTGATGGCGCGCTTCGCGGTGCCGCACATGGTCGCGAGCGGGTGGGGCCGCGTCATCAACGTCACCACCAGCTTCGACACCATGCTGGCCGGCGGCCTGTCCGGCTACGGCTCCGCGAAAGCGGCGCTCGAAGCCTCGACCGCGAGCTGGGCCAAGGACCTCGCGGGCACCGGCGTCACCTGCAACGTCCTGGTGCCGGGCGGGCCGACCGACACGGCGTTCTTCCCGCCGGGCATGCGGCGGCCGCCGGTGCTGATCGACCCGCAGGTGATGGCGGCGCCGGCGGTGTGGCTCGCCTCGCCGGCGTCGGACGGCGAGACCGGGCAGCGCTTCGTGGCGCGCGACTGGGACACGTCGCTGCCGCCGCACGAGGCCGCGGCCCGCGTGCGCGCGCCGGCGGCGTGGCCTGCGCTTGCCGAGGGCGCGCAGGCGACGCGGGGCGTGGCGATCTAATGCGGCGATCTGGTTTTGATGCCGGAAAAGTTGCAGTCTTGCCGCAACGGAAGGACGAGGGGAGGAATGCCATGACACGTTTCGCGCTGGCGCTCGCGGCCGCCATCGCCGCCGCATCGCCGGCTGGCGCGCAGGATTATCCCAGCCGCCCCGTCACCGTGATCGGCACCACGCCGGCGGGCACCAGCGTCGATCTGACGACGCGCTTCTTCGGCGAGAAGGTGAAGGACAAGACCGGCCAGCCCTGGGTGATCGAGAACAAGCCCGGCGCCGCCGGCTCCATCGCCGCCAAGGCCGCCGCCAGCGCGAAGCCGGACGGCTACACCGCCTTCATCTGCCCGAGCGGCGCGCTCTCCGCCAACCAGTATCTCCAGAAGAATCTCGCCTACGACCCGGTGAAGGATTTCACGCCCGTGGCGCGGCTGTTCCGACTCGACTTCGTGCTCGCGGTCAACCCGCAGGTCACGCCGGTCAAGACCGTGGCGGAGCTCACCGAGTTCCTCAAGGCCAAGAAGGGCCGCGTCAGCTACGGCTATTTCTCCGCCTCGATGCAGGCGCTCGGCGAGCAGTATCTCGCGCTCGCCGGCATCAAGGGCGCGCCCGCGGCCTACAAGAACCCGGCGCAGATGATCACAGAGCTCGAGGCCGGCGACTACGACTTCTCCTTCACCAGCGCCGAGTACGCGCTGGTGCCCAACCCCCGGCTGCGCATCCTCGCCATCGCCGCGGAGAAACGCTCGCAGCTCCTGCCCGACGTGCCGACGCTCACCGAGGCGGGGCTCGCCAAGGCGCTGCCGCTGTTCTCCTGGTTCGGCTACTGCATGCCGGCCGGCGTGCCGGACAGCGTGGTGAAGACCATGACGCCGATCCTCACCGCGATCGCGTCGAGCGAGGAGGTGCGGGCCTTCCTCAAAACCTACGCCGGCGAGCCGTTCCCCGGCGACGGCGCGGCGCTCGCCAGGACCCAGGCCGACACGGCGCGGGATTGGGGCTATTTCGTCAAGCTCGCCAACATCACCGCGCAGTAGCGGCGACCGGACCGGGATGACAGAGGCTTTCGATTACATCGTCGTGGGCGCCGGCGCGGCCGGCTGCGTGCTCGCCTATCGGCTCACCGAGGACCGCGACGCCAGGGTGCTGCTCATCGAGGCCGGCGGCGGCGATTCCCACCCGCTGCTGCGGCTGCCCATCGCCTGGGTGATGGCCTCGGCGCAGCCGCGGTTCAACTGGGGCTACGTCAGCGAGCCCGAGCCGTCCGCCGGCGGCCGCGAGCTCGTGCTCGCGCGCGGCAAGATGATCGGCGGCTCGACCTCGATCAACGGCATGCGCTACTCGCGCGGCCATCCGCGCGACTACGACCAGTGGGCGCAGCTCGGCAACCGCGGCTGGGGCTACGCCGACGTGCTGCCCTATTTCAAGCGCTCGGAGAACAGCTGGCGCGGCGAGAACAAATATCACGGCGGCGACGGCCCCTTGCGGGTGCGCGAGGCGCGCGCGCCGCAGATGTTCTACGAGCCGCTCGCCGCGGCGGCGAAGGCCGCCGGCATCCCGGAGAGCGATGACATCCACGGCGACCAGCCCGAGGGCATCACCCGCCCCGAGGTCACCATCGACCGCTTCGGCCGCCGCCACTCCGCCGCGCGCGCGTTCCTCAGGCCGGCGCTGCGGCGCAGGAACCTGACGCTCGTCACCCGGGCGCTGACCACGCGCGTCGTGATCGAGAACGGCCGCGCCGTCGGCGTCGAATACGTGCGCGGCGGGCAGAAGCGCATGGTCCGCGCCGAGCGCGAGGTCATTGTCTGCGGCGGCGCCTACAACTCGCCGCACCTGCTCATGCTGTCGGGCATCGGCCCGGCGGACCACTTGCGCGCCCACGGCATCGCGCCGGTCGTCGACCTGCCCGGCGTCGGCAAGAACCTCGCCGAGCACCCGCTGGTGCCGGTGGTGATGGAGACGCTGGAGCACGTCTCGTTCCTGCGCTACCTGCGCATGGACCGCGCCACGCTGCGCACGCTGCAATGGTTTTTCACCGGCACCGGGCCGTTCGCGCTCAACTCGAATGCCGCCGGCTGCTTCGTGCGCACGCGGCCGGAGCTGGAGCGGCCCGACGTGCAGCTCCTTTACGCCGCGCTCGCCCGCGACTCGCAGCTGTGGTGGCCCGGAAAGCCGCGCGCCAAGTACGCGTTCCAGTGCTCGATCTCGCTCCAGCACCCGGAGGCGCTCGGCCACGTCGAACTGCGCTCGGCGAACCCCGCCGACCGCGTGCGCATCCACCTCAACCTGTTCGGCGCCCAGGCCGACATCGACACCGCGATCCGCGGCATCCGCCTCGCCCGCGACATCTACACGCGCGAGCCGGTGAGGAGCCTCGTCCGCGGCGAGATCCTGCCGGGCAAGGACGTCACCTCGGACGCCGACCTCGCGGCCTTCGTTCGCGCCACCGCCGCCACCACGCAGCACCCGGCCGGCACCTGCAAGATGGGCCGCGACCCGATGGCGGTGGTGGACGACGAACTGCGCGTGCGCGGCGTCGAGGCGCTGCGCGTCGCCGACGCGTCGGTGATGCCGACGATTCCCGGCGGCCACATCAACGCTCCGACCATCATGATCGGCGAGAAAGCCTCCGACCTGATCCGCGGCCGGGCGCCCCTTGCGCCCGCGCCGGTGTGATGTCGCTTTCCGGTGCGATCGCCCCTATTGGTCCTGCACCGGCGCGCCCAGCACCTCCCTGTGGCCGCAGTTCGGGCACACATAGGTGCGCAACGCGTGCTGCGGCAGCGTCGGATGCGGCTTGAAGCTTTCGAGCGCGGTGATCGTTCCGCACCTGTCGCACGGCGGCCCGTTGGGACTCCGCGCCGCGGACGACGGCGGGGACGTGTTGCTTCGCGTCTGTCCGTCATCAAACATGGTGTGTCTCCGCTATTGTCCAGTCAAAGGTCGCGGATAAAACGTGCGGAGGCGGTAGGCTGTTCGGAAAATGGATGAAGGTTTATTTCGCCGTCCGCGCGGAACCGTCACGTGTTGAAACAAAAATTTTTTCAAATACGGGGAACCGGTGCCATGGTCGCGAAAGGTTTCAGCGCAACGCGGTTTGCGCGACGAGGCCGGCGAACAGGATGAGGCCGGCGTCGCGATTCGACCTGAACAGCGCGAGGCAGAGATCCGGGTCGTCGATGTCGAGCCGCCACACCTGCCAGGCGAGATGCGCGGCGAAAGCGGCAAGGCCGAGCGCGAACCACGCGCCGCCGCCGGCCATGGCGCCGGCCGCGCCGATCAGCACAACCGCAAGCGCGTAGAAGGCGGCGAGCATCGGCCTGGTGCGCGCGCCGAACAGCAGCGCCGTCGACTTGACACCGATCAGCGCGTCGTCGTCGCGGTCCTGGTGGGCGTAGATCGTGTCGTAGCCGATCACCCACGCGATCGCGCCGGCGTAGAGCACGAGCGCGGGCGGATCGAGCGAGCCGAAGCGCGCCGCCCAGCCCATCAGCGCGCCCCACGAGAACGCGAGCCCGAGCACGATCTGCGGCCAGTAGGTGATGCGCTTCATGAACGGATAGACCGCGGCCACGGCGAGCGAGGCGACGCCGGTCGCGATGGCGAAGCCGTTGAACTGGACCAGCACGACGAAGCCGACCAGGGCCTGCGCCGCCAGGAACGCGGCGGCCTCGCCGACGCTCACCTGCCCCGAGGGGATCGGCCGCGAGCGCGTGCGCTCGACGAGCCCGTCGATGTCGCGGTCGACGATGTCGTTCCAGGTGCAGCCGGCGCCGCGCATGGCGAAGGCGCCGACGAAGAACAGCGCGACGTGCCAGGGGCTCGGCAGGGCGTCGCCTGCCGCCACCGCCGCGAGCGCGACGGACCACCAGCACGGCATCAGCAGCAGCCACGAGCCGATGGGCCGGTCGAGCCGCGCGAGCCGCAGGTAGGGCCGCATCCGCAGCGGCGCCAGCGTGTCGACGAAATTTCCGGCCGCGTCGGCGACCGGGGCCTCGGCGGCGCCGGGGCCTGCCGCGGCGCGGCGGCCCTGGTCCGGGGTCATCGAATGGGCGTGCCCGTCAGCGTGTCCAGGACGCCGCCGCGCTTCTTGGGAGCGGTGCTGTCGGAGGCGGAAGACTGGTAGGGCGTGGAGCTCAGCGCCTCGGCGAGGCTCGGCGCCGGCGGCGGTCCGGCTCCCGGCGGCGGAGCGCCGGAGCAGATCGCCTTGCGCAATTGGAAGAGATGGTTCTCGCCTTCCTTGAGCTGCTTGATGACGTCCGGCGGGATGCCGCACGAACTGGCGCGGCCCACGGCGAACTTCACCCACCGCGTCTGCGCCGCTGCGATGGCGCCCACGGCCGAGCACAGGTCCTCGCGCGATCCCTTGCGCTGGCTCACGGCCTTGGCGACGCGACCCTTGGCCTCGACCTCGCCGCGCAGGCGGGTGAACTCGGCCATGCAGGGGTTCTCGCCCGGCTGCTGCGCCGGCGGCCCGAAGCCCATCGCCGAGGGTCCGGCCGGGGGACCGACCGAGGCGGGGGCGACGCCGGCCGGCGCGGAGGCCTGGCGCGAATCGGGCCACGCCTGCGGCTGCTGCGGCTGGGGAGGGCCGCCCGGCCAGGGCTGCAACTGCGTCTGGGGCTGCGGCGCGTCGGTCGGCCACGCCTTCAGCGGGGTCTGCGCGCCGGCGGCGCCGATCGACGCCGCGAGCACGACCGCAGCCGGCGGCAAGGCCCTATACCACCTCATCGGCGCCCATCTCCCATCAATCCGGTGGACCAATCCGGTGGCGAGGACGGCGGTGTGCCACCCGTGGCCCGCGCCGTGCCCTCATGGTCAACTATCGGTATCAGTCCTTGCTTGCCGGTTAAATCCGGCGAGAACGCGGCGACCATAGCCGCTGCCGGCCGCCACCGCCACCGCCCCGCGGGCCAGGACGCCGCATTGCGGCCCCCAAAACGAAACATCCCCGCCGAAGCGGGGAATGTCTCTGAGGTCGCCCTCGACCGGGACGCTTACCAGCCGGGTTCGTAACCGTAGGCTCCGGCCGGAGCCGAGTCGTCGCGGAACGAGGGAACATAGGCCGATCCCGGCGCCGCCGGAATGTAGCCCAGTCTCCGGTATCCGGCGTGGCCGCGGCTGACCACGACACCGCCGTACACCTGCCGGCTGTAGGAATTCGGCCCGAGCTTCTGCGATTCGGTGATCGCCGCATCGCCGTCGCTGTTGAAGCTGCGCGCCTGCGCAGCGGTCGCTCCGGCGATGAGGGTCAGCGCGGCTGCCGCCGCCAGGGTTGTCTTTATCATCGTAGTCTCCATCAACGTGCTTCCGATCGGGCCGCTGGAGGGCCCGCGCGAGAGGTCATATCGCTGACGCCGTTCGGCAAGCTGCATCGCGAAAAGGTGATGAGAGTTTGCCGGTGAACGATGAATGCGATTGTTTGTTCCGTTGAACGTGTCGTTTTGCTCCGTCGAACATAACGTTCGACTCGATCGAACTTCGTTCAGCGCGGAGAGAACATCTGTTCTGCAGGGAGACGGAACTCACAAATCGTTCATTCAAAAATCGTTCAACAACAATACGCATTTGCCGCCGACATCGGAACCGCTTTAATTTGCAGGCATGCCGCGCTACGATTTCCGCAGTCCCCGTCTCCATGTCGATCGACCGCTGTCCGCCGCCGCGACGCTGGCGCTCGACGGCGCGCAGTCGCATTACCTCGTCGACGTGCTGCGGCTGAAGCCGGACGACACGGTGCTGGCCTTCAACGGCCGCGACGGCGAATGGCTTGGAACGATCGTCCGCCACGACAAAAGGACCGTCGCGCTGGCGCTGCAGCGGCAGACGCGGGCGCAGACCGCGCCGAACGATCTCCATTATCTGTTCGCGCCGCTCAAGCGCGCGCGCCTCGACTACATGGTGCAGAAGGCGGTGGAGATGGGCGTCTCGCGCCTCGCCCCCGTCATCACGCGGCATACGCAGGCGGAGCGGGTCAATGTCGAGCGCATGCGCGCCAACGCCGTCGAGGCGGCGGAGCAATGCGGCGTGCTCACCCTGCCGGACATCGCCGCGCCGCAGCCGCTCGCCCGCGCGCTCGACGCGCTCGACGCGGAGCGGCTCCTGGTGTTCTGCGACGAGGACGCCGAGGGCGATCCGGTGTCGCTGCTCGCCGCGCGAAGGACCGAAGCCGGCCGCCCCGCCATAGCGGTGCTGATCGGCCCGGAGGGCGGCTTCTCTGACGACGAGCGCACGATGCTGCTGCGGCGGCCCAACACGCTGCGTCTCGCGCTCGGGCCGCGCATCCTGCGCGCCGACACCGCGGCCGTGGCGGCGCTCGCGCTGGTGCAGGCGACGCTCGGCGACTGGACGGGCTGACGGACGGGTTCGTGCTTGATCGAAGCGAGGGTCGTAGGATGGGTTGAGCGCAGCGAAACCCATCGCTGAAGTCCCGCACATATCGCGATGGGTCTCGCGTTGCTCGACCCATCCTGTAGGCTCGGCTGCTGGACCGGTGATGGATGTTCGTGCTTGATCGAAGCGAGGACCGTGGCGCGGCGCGCTCCTTCTCCCCGGTCTGAACACGTGCGGAGAGAAGGTGGGGATGAGGAGGTCTGTGAGTCGCGATGGACCGTTGCCCCTCACCCGGATCGCCTCGCGACCCGGCCTCTTACGCAAGCGGGGCGAGGTGGCCGGCGCGCGTCAGTCGCATGGTGCATACGACGCGCGTTCCTCTTGACCCTGCCGCGCCCAGTTGGCACCGTGCGGGCATCCGATGGGGAGCTGTCCATGCGTATGCCTTCGATGCGTCTGTCGTCGGGCCTGGGCCGTCGTACGGCGATGGCGGCGGCCGTGGTCGCGGCCGGTCTCGGCTTCGGGGCGGGCGAGGGCCGCGCCGCCAATCCGCTGGAGCTGAACTTCTGGCTCTCCGGCCCGCGCTACGAGGCGCGGGTGCCGCTGTGCGACGATTCCTGGGTGACGTCCGCCGTGGCCTCGCGCTTCGGCGAGAAGGAAAGCCAGTATTGGAACTCCGCGCTGCGCATCGCCCCATTCGAGGACATCCGCGAGGAGGCGTTCCGCCCCTGGCACTATGCCTCGATCCCGCGCCGCTTCTGCCGCGGCTATGCGCTGGTCAGCGACGGCAGCCGCCGCGCGATCTACTACTCGATCGGCGAAGACCAGGGCGACGCCGGCTTCGGCTGGGGCATCGAGTCCTGCGTGGTGGGGCTCGACCGCAACTGGGCGTTCAATCCCCACTGCCGGATGGCGCGGCCGTAACGGTCGCCGCATTTCGTTCTTGAAATGTTCTTGAGGCTGGACTACGCTTGCCCCGTTGCGTTCGCGGGAGGGGCGTTCATGACAAAACACAGGGCTTCATCGTCGATGGCCGGTCGGCGTTCCGGGACGCTGGCGTGCTTTGCGCTGGCGGGGCTGGCGGCTCTGGTGTTCGCGGCCGGCGGCGCGCGGGCGCAGGACGCGCGGCAGAACGCGCCGGGGCAGTTCGATTTCTACGTGCTCACGCTGTCGTGGTCGCCCTCGTTCTGCGCCGTCAGCGCGGAGCGCGCGGCCGGCCGGGAGCCGAGCCGTTCGGTGCGCGCCCAATGCGGCGACCGGCCGTTCTCCTTCGTGGTCCACGGGCTGTGGCCGCAATACGAGCGCGGCTTCCCCGAGTTCTGCCAGAACCCCGCGCCGCGGCTCAATCGAAACATCGTCTCCTCCATGCTCGACCTGATGCCGAGCCCGCAGCTCGTGTTCCACGAGTGGGACCGCCACGGCACCTGCTCGGGCCTGCCGCCGCGCGCGTTCTTCGACCAGGTGCGCCGCGCGCGGGCCATGGTGAAGATCCCCGAAGCCTATCTCGATCTCGCCGAGCCGCTCACCGTGAGCCCGGACGAGGTCGAGGATGCGTTCGTGAAGGCCAATCCGGGGCTGACGCGGGACGGCATCGTCGTCGCCTGCGACTCGCGGCGGCTCAACGAGGTCAGCATCTGCCTCGGCAAGGACCTGCAGTTCCGCGGCTGCGGCGCGAGCGTGCGGCGAAGCTGCCGGCGCGACAAGCTGGTGATGCCGCCGGTGCGCCGCGCCGCCGTGCAGTAAGCGCGGTGCTGATGTCGCGCTGCGCGCCATGGCATAAGGCGGCATGAACTATCGCCATGTTTTCCATGCCGGCAATTTCGCCGACGTGGTCAAGCACGCGGCGCTGGCGCGCATCCTCGTGCATCTCGCCGAAAAGCCGGCGGCGTTCCGCGTGATCGACGTCCACGCCGGCGCGGCGCTTTACGATCTCCACGGCGAGGAGGCGCGGCGCACGGCGGAATGGCGCGGCGGCATCGGCCGGCTGCAGGAGGCGGCGCTGCCGGCGGCGGCGCGCGGGCTTCTCGCGCCCTATCTCGCCGCGGTGGCGCGCGCCAACCCGGAGGGCGGCCTGCGCCGTTATCCCGGCTCGCCGCTGATCGCGCTCGCGCTGATGCGGCCGCAGGACCGGCTGGTCGCCTGCGAGCTGGAGCCGCGCGCCGCTGCCGCGCTCGGCCGCAGGCTCGCCGCCGACCGCCGCGCCAAGGCCATCGCCATCGACGGCTGGCAGGGGCTGCGGGCCTTTATCCCGCCGGCCGAGCGGCGCGGCCTCGTCGTCATCGACCCGCCGTTCGAGGACGCGGACGAGTTCGCGAAGCTCGGGCCGCGGCTCGCCGAGGCGGTGCGCAAATGGGCGACCGGCGTCTATCTGGTCTGGTACCCGGTCAAGGGCGCGGCCGCGGCCGGCTTCATCCGCGCCCTGCGGAGCAGCGGCATCGGCAAGATGCTGCGCGCGGAGCTGAACCTGGCCGCGCCCGAGCCCGGCCGCCTGACCGGCTGCGGCCTGGTCGTGGTCAATCCGCCGTGGCGGCTGAAGGACGAGCTCGGCGTGTTGCTTCCCGCGCTGCACAGCGCCCTGGGAGGCGCGGCCGGGGGCGTCGTCCGGGTTGAGGCGCTCGCCGACAAAATCTAGCGGTTGCCCCTTGACAGCCTCTTCCGCGCGTCCGCGCCTGTGTTAACCTGTGTGGCGTGGGGCTTTGACGTTCCGCCTCCCTCGGGAGGCCGGCGGAGTGACAGAGGCCGGTAGGCCGACGCTTTCCCCGTTTGCGAATGTCCGGCCGAGCCGGGCGCTGTGCTGGCGCACGGCTTAGCAACCGTGGGGAAGGAGTTTCCCGATGGCAATGACCGGTACGGTCAAGTTTTTCAATGGCGAGCGTGGTTACGGCTTCATCAAGCCGGACGACGGCGGGCGTGATGTGTTCGTGCACATCACGGCCGTGGAACGGGCGGGCCTGAAGTCGCTGAACGAAGGCCAGCGCATCAGTTTCGAGGTCGAGCCGGACAAGAAGGGCAAGGGCCCCAAGGCCGTCAACCTGGTCGTGCAGGGCTGACGCGGACGGCGCGGGCGCGCCGTCCGGCGAGGTCAGAACTTGAAGTTGAGGCCGCCGCGGACGATGTCCGCGCCGAAGTCCACCTTCGTCGCCGCCGGCGCGCACACCGTGCAGGTGAAGTCGCTGAGGTCGAGGTGCAGGTACTCGACCTTGCCGGTCAGGTTGCCGGTGAGCGCGAACTCGACGCCGCCGCCCACCGCCCAGCCGACGTTGGTGGTGTCGGCGGAGCCGAACCCGGCCGCGGGCGTGGCCTTGAAGTCGCCGTAGGCGACGCCGCCGGTGAAATACGGCAGCACGCGGTCCCAGGCGTAGCCGATGCGGCCGCGCGTGGTGCCGAACCAGTTGGCCTCGGTCTGGCACGAGCCGGCGACGCAGGGGGCCGAGCCCCTGATGTTGGTCCAGTCGAGGTCGGTCTCGATGCCGAGCACCCACGGCCCGGTCTGCCAATTGTAGCCGGCGGTGCCGCCGACCAGACCGCCCGAGGTGTCGAAGCCGTTCGACGCGCCGGTCCAGGTGGAGGTGCCCCAGCCGCCGCCGCCGTTGATGCCGAGGTAGAAGCCGGTCCAGTTGTAATAGGGCGCGACGTAGGGTGGCGGCGCCTTGGCCGGCATCGGCGCGGGCCGCGAGATGTCCGCGGCCACGGCCTGGCCCATCAACGCGATCAGCGCGGCGGTGCCCGCCAGCAATGCTCGTGTCATGCTCCGTCCTCCAGCGTCACAGTCCAGCACTTGGTTGAATATCCAAGTCTGGCAAAAGAAAGACCTGAATAATCGCGCGCAGGCAGGCAATAGAAGGCCAAATCTCCGCCGCGGGATTGCCGGATTGTTCCACGCGAATGCCGCAATTGCGGCCCGGCAATGCTTGCACGCGCGGACTAGTTCTCGTCCGTTCTTGAGGGGTTCGCCGTTCGGTTCGCCGAGGTTTCCCGGAGCGGTATTGGCGGCGCCCGCTTCGCGCCGCAGCCTCAACGCACGAAGGCCGGAACGGTTTCATCCGTCCCGGCCTCCGTCACGCCATCCCCCGCAAGGCGGGATGTCAGAAGTGGTAATTCAGTCCGAAGCGCAGCAGGTTGTTCTCGAAGGCGTGGTCCGCGCCGGTGAAGGTGTAGCGCTCGTCGTCGAGCTTGATGAACAGGTACTCGGCCTTCGCCGACCAGTGCTGGCCGAGCCCGACCTCGCCGCCCACGCCGAGCGTCCAGCCGAAGGCGGAGTGGTCCTCGGTGCCGAAGAAATTCTGGAGCTTGCCCTCGCCGAAGGCGAAGCCGCCGGTGCCGTAGAGCAGGACGTTGCTCATGCCGTAGCCGAGGCGGCCGCGCACGGTGCCGTACCATGGCGTGGAGAACGTGTTGCCGCCGGAGGTGTCGTCGGCGCTGGACCAGTCGATGTCGCCCTCGACGCCGTAGACGAACTGTCCCGACTGCCAGTTGTAGCCGACCGTCACGCCGCCGGCGAAGCCGCCCGGGTCCGCGCCGCTGTTGGTGACGCTGCCGAACTGGTAGCCGAGGTTGGCGCCGACGTAGGGCCCGGCCCAGCTGAAGGCCGAGTAGGGCGCCGGCGCGTAGTAGCTCCGGCCGAGATCGGCCGCGAGGGCCGGCGTCGCGGCCAGCGCCGCGCCGGCAAGGCCGAGCCAAGCGATCGTCTTCATTCATGTCCCTCCACGCATTACGCCCGGTGTCCGCCCGCTTGCGGGCCGCATGCGCGGTCCTGCGACCCAACGCGGCAAACAAACGGTCAACGCCTTTGATAAATTTTTATCGCCAGGATGCGGTTAAGCGTTCATGAAGACCATGGCGGCATCGCGCTGGATGTTGGACATGCCTAAGAGACTCTTAGGGCGATGCAGCGGCGCGTAACACTCCGTTGAGGTTAACCGCGCGGTTTGCAGCGCCGCCGTTTCGGCGTAGGTAGAGCCGCATGTCGAACGATCCTCCCCGCGCCGCGCTCGTCACCGGCGGCGCCCGGCGCATCGGCCGCGCGATCGTGGAGGCGCTGGCCCGCGCCGGCTACGCCGTCGCGATCCATGCCCGCCAGTCGCGCGAGGAAGCCGACAGGCTCGCGGCGGACATCGCCGCGCGCGGCGGCCGCGCGGCGGTCGTCACCGGCGATCTCGCCAATCCGCTCGCGGTGGACACGATCGTGCCTGCGGCCGTCAAGGCGCTCGGCGCGCTGACGCTGCTCGTCAACAACGCCGGCAGCTTCGAGCCCGACGAGATGGGCCGGCTCGACCCCGCGCTGTTCCGGCGGCAGTTCGCGACCAACCTCGACGCGCCGCTGTTCCTCAGCCAGGCCTTCGCCGCGCAGGCCCCGCGCGGCGCCGGCGCGTCCATCGTCAACATTCTCGACCAGCGCGTGTTCAAGCCGACGCCGCGCTTCGTCTCCTACACGCTGGCCAAGAGCGCGCTCTTCACCGCGACCGTCACGCTCGCCCAGGCGCTGGCGCCGAACGTGCGCGTCAACGCGGTGGCGCCCGGCCCGACGCTGCCGTCGCCGCGCCAGGACGCGCCGGCGTTCGCGCGCCAGGCGGCGGCGCTGCCGCTCGGCCGCGGACCGCGCCCGCAGGACGTCGCGGACGCCGTGCTCTATCTCGCCGGCGCGGCGGCGGTCACCGGCGTCACCATCGCCGTGGACGGCGGCCAGCACATCGCCTGGCAGACCCCGGACAGCATCGGCATCGACGAGTAGGGCCTTTGTGTTTCAGGCTGACTCGCATCGGCTCCATCGTTCCCTCTCCCGCAAGGGGGAGGGGGTGCGCCGTGCCCGCGGCATTGCTTCAATCAAGCTCGAAACCTCAATAGCCTCGCGGCGCGCGCGCCGGGGGATTATGTGTCTGCCATGGACGACACCAGGAAGAACATCGAGCCCGCCATCGAGCCGGAGAGCGCCGGCACGGAGGAGGACGAGGCGACGCTGCCGGAGGTCGAGGCCGACATCGACCTCGATGCCGACGCCTCGGGCTTCGCCGCCGGCCGCGCCGCCATCGCGCGCGCGGCGAAGCTCGCGCCGTCGTCGCCCGGCGTCTATCGCATGATCGCGGCCTCGGGCGACGTGCTCTACGTCGGCAAGGCCAAGAACATCAGGAAGCGCATCCTCGCCTACGCGCGGCCGACCGGCCACGTCAGCCGCATCGCGCGCATGATCGCGGCGACCGCGACCATCGAGTTCGTCACCACCGCGACCGAGACCGAGGCGCTGCTGCTCGAGGCGAACCTCATCAAGCGGCTGCGGCCGCGCTTCAACGTGCTGCTGCGCGACGACAAGTCGTTCCCCTACATCCTCATCACCGGCGACCATCCGGCGCCGCAGATCTGCAAGCACCGCGGCGCGCGCAACCGCAAGGGCGACTATTACGGGCCGTTCGCCTCGGTGTGGGCGGTGAACCGCACCATCACCGCGCTGGAGCGCGCGTTTCTCGTCCGCTCGTGCTCGGACACGGTGTTCGAGAGCCGCACGCGGCCGTGCCTCCTGTTCCAGATCAAGCGGTGCTCGGGCCCGTGCACCAACGAGATCGATCCCGCGCGCTACGGCGAGCTCGTGCGCGAGGCCAAGGCCTTCCTCGGCGGCCGGAGCCGCGCGGTGAAGGACGAGCTCGCCGCGGAGATGGACGCCGCCGCGAGCGACCTCGACTTCGAGCGCGCCGCCGCGATCCGCGACCGGCTCGCGGCGCTGTCCGCGATCCAGTCGCAGCAGGGCGTGAACCTGCGCAGCACCGAGGAGGCCGACGTGTTCGCCGCGCACCAGGAGGGCGGCTTCACCTGCATCCAGGTGTTCTTCTTCCGCGCCGGGCAGAACTGGGGCAACCGCGCCTACTTTCCCAAGGCCGACCGTTCGTTCTCGGCCGCCGAGGTGCTCGGCGAGTTCCTGGCGCAGTTCTACGACGACAAGCCGTGCCCGCGCGAGATCCTGCTGTCGCACGAGATCGAGGATGCGGCGCTGCTCGCGGAGGCGCTCTCCATCAAGAGCGGCCGCAAGGTCGAGGTGACGGCGCCCAGGCGCGGCGAGAAGAAGCTCGCCGTCGACCACGCGCTCGCCAACGCGCGCGAGGCGCTCGGCCGCAAGCTCGCCGACACCGCCTCGCAGCAGCGCCTGCTCGCCGGGCTCGCCGGGGCGTTCGGCCTGCCGCGCGCGCCGCAGCGGATCGAGGTCTACGACAACAGCCACATCCAGGGCACCAACGCGGTCGGCGCCATGGTGGTCGCGGGGCCGGAGGGCTTCCGCAAGAACCAGTACCGCAAGTTCAACATCCGGTCGGAGGACCTGACCCCCGGCGACGACTACGCCATGATGCGCGAGGTGCTGACGCGCCGCTTCAGGCGGCTCAAGGCCGAGACGCCGCGCGACGAGGCGGAGAACGGCGACGCCGCGGACAGCGGCGCCGCGGCCTGGCCCGATCTGGTCCTGATCGACGGCGGCCGCGGCCAGCTCGCGGTGGCGCAGGAGGTGCTGTCGGGCCTCGGCGTCGAGGGCGTGGCGCTCGTCGGCATCGCCAAGGGGCCGGACCGCGACGCCGGGCGCGAGACCTTCTTCATGGCGGGGCGCGAGCCGTTCAAGATGCCGCCGCGCGACCCGGTGCTCTATTTCGTGCAGCGGCTGCGCGACGAGGCGCACCGTTTCGCCATCGGCTCGCACCGCCAGCGGCGCAGGCGCGACATCCGCGAGGCCGGCTTGCAGGAAATCCCCGGCATCGGCCCGATCCGCAAGCGCGCGCTGCTGCGCCACTTCGGCACGCTGAAGGCCATCGAGCGCGCCTCGCTCGGCGACCTCGCCCATGTCCCCGGCATCAACGCCGAGACGGCGAAGCGCATCTACGATTTCTTCCACGAGAGCGGGAGATAGAGCCGAGAGTCGGCCCTCTGTCAGCCGGTGGGATGGGTTGAGCGCAGCGAAACCCATCATCCGCCCGCCGCGCCGCCGGCAACGCATCGCTTCACGATTTTGCTATGGAAGACCCTGCCCATATTGGGGTTGTTGGCGCGGGGGCCGGGCGCTAAGTGTAGCGGCCATGGACCTCAGCCCGAGCACCACGAAGCCGCTGCCCGCGCATGCCTGGGCTCTGCCGAACCTGTTGACCTACGGCCGCATCGCGGCGGTGCCGGTGGTGGTCGCCTGCATGTATTGGCAGGCGGTGCTGCAGACCGGGCTGTGGCTGCGCTGGGTGGCG
>Ga0180221_1000855_pt1 | contig 23052 bp, 14 predicted proteins | sample eDN5th37CKraftMG_FD_151339 | JGI IMG/M metagenome (GOLD analysis project Ga0180221, IMG submission 151339) | Enriched Miracle-Growth compost microbial communities from Emeryville, California, USA - eDNA 5th pass 37_C Kraft MG (version 2) (version 2) ...
GACCCGGACCCGGCCGAGCGGCGGCCGCGCGGCGAGCGCGGGCTCGCCGTCCAGCGGGGTGCCGCACGTCCGGCACTGCTGCCGGGTAGGCGGGTTGGGGTGGCCCTGCGGGCAGGCCAGCGCCAGGACCTCCCGGGCCCCCGGCGCGGGGGGCGCGCCGAACTGCGGCACGGCGGCGCCGGCCGCCTCGCGCAGGGCGGCCAGCTCGGAGGACATGATCGTGTTGCCGTCGTGGTCGTCGACGGGGCCCGTCGGCTCCCCCGGCGGCTGGGCCGAGGGGACGGCGCCGTCCGGCCCTGCCTGTCCCCCTGCCTCTCCCGCGGGCGCGAGCCCGCCCAGCGGGACGCTCGCGATGAGGCCGTCACCCGCGGACGGGGCCGGGGGTGCGGGCGGCGCGGGGGGTTCCGCGGGCGGGGCGGCCTCCTCGACGCTCGGCGCCGGCGTCACCTCGGGCACGGCGGCCGGGGCCTCCTCGCCCTCCTCCTCGTCGTCGGCGGCGCGCACGGCCGCGCCCTCCACGCTGCGGAAGACGGTCTCGCCGAACAGGTGGTCGTAGTCGTCGCCGCCCGACGCGGCCGCGCTCTCGTCCCCGGAGGGCGCGTCGCCGACGGGGTCACCTTCGGCGGCCTCGCCGGCGGCGGACCCGCCCTCGGGGTCCGCGCCGTCAGGAACGCCGTCGCCGTCGCCGTCGAGGGAGGGCGCCGCGAGCGTCGCCAGCGGGAGCGGCTCGCCGTCCGCGCCGCCGACGAGCGTCTCCTGCGACGGCACGACGTCGACGACCGGGGCGGGCGGCGGCGGGGAGAGCTTCGCCTGCCCGGGCACGGGCCACGCGTCCGGGTCCCCGCCGGCCGGTCCGCCGAAGGGGTGGGCGGCCGGGGGGACCGGTGCCGGCTCGGCCGCGGGCTCCTCCTCCGGTGCCGCGCTGCCGGCCCATGCGTCGGCGTCGCCCGGGTCCAGCGCGCGGCGGAGCACGGCGGCGCGGACCACCCCGCCCTGCACGGGCCAGGTCGCCGCGTCCGCGGGGGCGTCGTCCACGGCGAGCTCGACGGCGGCGACGTCGGCGACCACCTGCTCCGCCCACATGAGGACGCCCGCGCCGGACACCTGCACGTCCCCGCCGGCGGAGCGGACGGTCACGGTGGCCGCGGTGCCGCGCACCGCGACCCGCGCCTCGCGCTCCCGCGCGTCCAGCGTCACCACCGCGAACGGCGGCACCGCCGTCAGGCTGCCGGCGGCCTCCGTCAGCGCGCCCACGACGGACACGACGCCGCCCTGTTCCGGCGCCTCGAGCGCCTCCCAGAGCCGCGCCACCACCGCGCCGTCCACCGGCCTCGGCAGCAGCAACACCGTGTCCCCACGGACCACGCCCTGCGCCGTGCCCTCGACGTATCGCACCGTCATCATGCTTCGACCTCCTGCCCCCCGGTCATCGAGGCCCGTCCCCAGGCGCCGTCCGGCGTCGGGATGGTGTCCTCGTCGTCCAGCACGTTCCCGCCCCGCGGGCTGGTCGCCGTCTCGTCGGCGCAGTCCTCGACGTTCGTCACGTCGACGACGACGACCGTGATGTTGTCGCGGCCCCCCGCCGCGACCGCCTCCTCGACGAGCCTGCCCGCCGCGCGCTGCGGGTCGGGGTGCTCCAGCAGCACGCGCGCGATGCGCTCGTCGGTCAGCTCCACGGTGAGACCGTCCGAGCAGACCAGGAGCCGGTCGCCGGCGGCGACCGGGACGTAGCGGAAGTCCGGGGCCGGCGAGGAGTCGGCGCCCAGGGCCCGCGTCACGACGTTGCGGCGCGGGTGCCGACGCGCCTCCTGCGCGGTGAGCATCCCGGCGTCGACCAGCTCCTGCACCTCGGAGTGGTCGACGCTGACCTGGTCCAGGACCCCGCCGGACATGAGGTACGTGCGCGAGTCCCCGACGTTCACGAACAGCCAGTACGGCACGTCGTCCTGCTCGGAGACGAGGGCTCCCGTGAGCGTGGTGCCCGCGCCGCGGCCGGTCGGACCCGTGTCGATCGCGCGCACCCGCGACTGCGCGAGCTGTACGAGCTCGGCCACGCGGTCCGCGTCCACGGAGTGCTGATCCTGCAGCTCGCTGAGGGTCTCGAGGGCGACGGCGCTGGCGACCTCGCCCGCGTCGTGGCCGCCCATGCCGTCGGCGACGAGGAAGACGCCGCCACCGGCGAGGTACCCGTCCTCGTTGACCTTGCGGCGCCGGCCGACGTGGGAGGAGCTGCCCCACGACAGGACCAGCGTGTCGTCGGTCATGCGCGGCGTCCCGGGTGGACGACGATCCGGCGGTCGCCCACGTGGATCGTGGCGCCCACGGGGACGCGCACGCGCGCCCCCGGCTCGGCCACGCGCGGCGGCAGGCCCGGCACGGAGATCACGGTGCCGTTGGTGGAGCCGCGGTCGGTGAGCCACAGCCCGGCGGAGTCCACGTCCAGGTCCGCGTGGTTCTTCGACACGGACCGCGTCGGGTCGTCGACGCGGACCAGCACCAGCGACTCGCCGGACGACGCCTCGGGGTTGCGGCCGACCCGGGCCGGGCCGCCGACGACGTGCCGGTCGCCCGACTCGAGCTCCAGCTCGACGGCGCTGACCGGCGCCGGGCGCAGCTCCTGGCGCTGCGCGCGCGACTGCATCCGCGTCTCGAAGCTGGTGTGCTCCGGGACCTCCGACTCGGGCGCCTGTGGCTGCGGGGCGGCCGGCTGCTGCGGCGGAGCCGGCTGCGGGGTGGGCTGCGGCGGGGCCGGCTGCGGGGTGGGCTGCGGCGGCGCCGGCTGCGGGGCGGGCGGCTGCTGGGGCTGGGGCGCCGCGGGCTGAGCCGGCGGCGCGCCGGCGCCCGGGACGCCGGTGATGAGGCCCTCGGCGCCGACGCCGGACGACGGCTGGTAGGCGGGGGCCGCGTAGGGGTCGTGCACCCCCGCCGGGGCGGTGCCAGGCTGCGGGGCCGCCGGCTGCGGGGTCGCCGGCTGCGGGGCCGCCGGCTGCGGGGTCGCCGGCTGCGGGGTCGCCGGCTGCGGGGCGACCGGTTGCTGCGGCACCGGCTGCACCACGGGCCGCTGCGGGGCCGCGGGCTGCTGCGGGGCCGCGTCCTGCTGGGGGGCCACGGCGGCCGGGGGCGGACCGGCCTGCGGCGGACCGGCCGGCGCCGGGAGGTCGGGGCCTGCGGACGGCCCGCCGGTGGCCGGGGCGAAGCTCGCGGTCCGCGGCGTCGCGGCGCGCTGCATCGCGCGCTGGTCCACGACGACGGCCTTGGCCGCCTTGTCGTGCCAGCCCTGCTTGCGCCCGCTGCCGTCCCACAGCGGACTGAGCAGCACGAGGAGCGTGCCGAAGACGGGGACCAGCCCGCACGCGGCCACGACGAGGTAGCGCAGGAGGGCGCGCCCGACGCCGATCGGCATGCCGTCCGCCTCGCGCTGCGTGCGGATGCCCATGACGAGGTTGCCGACGGTCCGGCCGGTGCGGCCCTCCCAGACGAGCATGCCCAGCCAGTACAGCCCGGCCAGGGCCGAGGCGATGCCCACGACCGTGAGGATCTGCGAGACCAGCGACGCGAACCGCGGGTCGGAGGACGTGACGAGCCCGGACGGCAGGTCGATCGTCGCGAAGCCGATGCCGTACACGATCCCGAAGATCACGCCCGCGACGACGCCGTCGAGGAGGAAGGCGACGAGGCGCCGGCCGACGTGCGCGTAGACGACGACCTCCTTCGGCTCCGGCGGCGCGGGGCGCTGGTACGCGGGCACCTGGGTGGCCGTCATCATCTCGGGCTCGGTGGTGCCGGTGTGCACCAGCGACACCGCGTCCGGCGCACCGGCCACGCCTCCCCCGGTGTGCGCGCGCTGCAGCGCGCCCTGCGGCTGGCCCGCCGGCGTCTCGACCGGCCTGCCCGTGCGCGGGAACTCCCGGCCGCACACCGCGCAGAACGGCGCGCCCGCCCGCTGCGTGGACCCGCAGCCGGCGCACAGCACGTCACTCATCTCTTCTCCCTGCTCCTGGAGACGTTCCTGGAGGCGATCCTCGAACCGACCCCGGAGACCTTCGCGCCGACGTCCCGCGCGAAGCGGCCGATCGCCCGCCCCGGCCGCCACGTCGAACGCGCGCGCAGCGACCGCAGGGACAGGGCCCCGAAGACCCTCCGACGGCGGTCGACACCGGACCGCACCCCCGCGACGAGCTCGTCCACCTCGCGCCAGAAGTCCTCCGCCTCCGTGGCACTGGGCTCGCCCGCCCCGAAGACGCCAGCGTCCGCGCGGTGGGCGAGTGCGAGCGTACCCGGCGCGCGGTACTCCTCCGCGATCACGTACGCGCCCTCGCGGCGGGTCGCCGACGCCGGCACCGTGCTCCCGAGGTCCGTCGCGAGGTCGACCACCTCGTGCCAGCCCCCGCTGATGCGCGCCGCCGCGTCCTCCGCGGCGCGCCGCTGGGCGCGTCGCCGCGCCTTGTACGCCAGGATCGCGACGATCGGGCCGCCGATCAGCAGCAGCGGGATGCCCACGATGAGCACGACCAGGCCCACGAGGCGCCAGTCGAAGGCCTCGTTCTCGGCCTCCTCCTCGTCGTCCTCGACCGTGCCGGCCTCGACCCGCTCGGGCTCCTCCGGCGGCTCGGGCTCCTGCAGCACCGGCGGCTTCGGCACCTGCTCCGACTTGGGCTCCGGCTGGATCTGCGGCTTCTGCTCGGGCACGGCCTCGAGCGCGGCCCACCCGTACTCCTTGGTCGGCACCTCGACCCAGGCGTGCACGTCGCTGCCCAGCACGGTCCACGGCTCGCCGGGCGTGTAGCTGCTCTCCTTCGTCGGGTAGAAGCCCATGACGACGCGCGCCGGGATGCCGGCCTGCCGCGCCATGAGGGCCAGCGCGACGGCGAACTGCTCGTCGTCGCCGACCATCTTCTCCTGCTGGACCAGCGTGTCGATCCGCTCCGCGGAGTGGCCGGGCCGCGAGGGGTACTGCCCCTCGAGCCCGCTGGACAGGACGCCGGACGCCGCCAGGGCGTCGCGGATGAGGAACAGCTTCGTCGCCGGGTCGGTCTCCTCCCCCGCGAACTGCACCGCCTTGGCGGGCAGCCCCGGCGGCAGCGCCGACGGGTCCGTCTCGGGCAGGTCGGCGCCGACGATCGTCGCCTTCTTGAGGTCGTCCTCGGAGGGGTCCGCGGTGACGATCGTGTCGAGGCTGTAGGTGTCGCCGGGGTGCACGCCCGCGGTCGTGAGCACCGTGCCGGTGGTCGAGTTGTAGTACGAGCCCTCGTCCTGGGCCCGCGCGTCGGCCGCCGTCCACGTGATGCCGGTGAGCGCGCCGAACTGCGGCACCCACACGCCGTCGTAACCGGTGACGGTCACGTCCACCTGCTGGGGGGCGCCCTCCTCGGCCGTGGCGATGGTCCGGCCCACGCGGCTGTACACGCCGGTGTCCCCGCCGGTCCCGGAGGCGTCGAAGACCACGCCGTCGTAGCGGTCGAGCGCGGCCAGGCGCACGCGGCTGCCCTCGGGCAGGTCGCTCACGGTGAACAGCTCGTCCTCCCGCTGCTCCTTCACGATGTGCCGGAAGCCGACCAGCGGGCTCGCGTACTGGTGCAGGTCGAGCGGCGGCACGATGGTCTCGCGCAGCACCGACCGTGGCTGGGTCGGCATGATCGCCGGCGCCGCGAAGGCCGCCGTCACGGCCGCCGCCCCGAGGATGGCGGCGCCCGTGCGCACCCGGTACCACCGCAGGCGGCGCGTGGCCTCCTCGCTCTGCTCCGTGCTGATCGAGTGGGTCCCGACCCGCGCCTCCATCGCCCGGACGCCGCCCCACAGCAGGCCGACCAGCGCCACGGTGACGCCCTGGGCCACCGGCAGCGCGGCGTCGAGCGTGCCCAGCAGGATCACGCCCACGAACCCGGCCAGCACCGGCACCAGCGCCCACACCGCGTGCCGGGCGCGCCAGGCGATCGTGCCGGCGGTGAGCGCCACGAGCAGCATCAGCAGGTAGGGCACGATCGCGAGCTCGGGGAACGAGCTCATGGGCGGCACCGTGGTGATGAACCGCTTCCAGCCCTCGACCGCCCCGATCAGCAGGTCCTGCAGGGTCTGCAGGCTGGGCAGCACGCCGCCGATCGCGTCCTGCGGCAGCGCGAGAACGCCGCCGAACAGGAGGTACGCGACGACGGCGACGGCCAGCACCAGCACGGCCGGGAACCGGCGCCAGGCGCCGAGCCAGGCGACCGCCAGACCGACGACGGCGCCGCCGGCGGCGGGGAGCACGTAGCCGGCCGAGCCCCAGACGGGCCCGAAGCCGACGGCCACGGCCGCGAGCAGCACCACCAGCGCCGCCAGGTCGACCAGGGCCAGCGGCGACGTCGCACGGGGACGCGACGCCTCCTTGCGGCGGGTGGTGCCGCGCCCGAGGCCGGTGCCGGTGCGCAGCGAGTCCTCGCCCGCGCCTTGCCCCGACCAGACGCGGCGCCCGCCCCGTGTGGTCTCGTCGTTCATGTCTCGCTCATCTTCTTCAGCGCGATCGGCAGGTCGCCCAGCCGGCCCAGGGTCAGGACGCCCACCTCGGCGATGTTGTGCCGCGACAGGTTGGCGCCCGGCACGCACTGGATCGCCATGACGTTCACGCCCACGGGCAGGCGGGCCGACGCCGACCGCAGCTCGGTCGGGGTCACGCGGCTGCCCAGCACGAAGGCGATGACCGACGCGTCGGCGGCGGAGCTGCCCGCCGCTCGGGCGAGGTCGACCAGCGCCTGGCGCGACGGCTCCATCTCCACGCGGGACAGGTCGTCGAGCAGGCGGGTGTGGTGGTCGCCGCGCAGGCTGCCGTTCTGCACGAGCACCGTGACGCCGCGGTCCTCCTTGATGGCCTGCAGGCCGAGGGACCCGCACACCGACACGGCGAGCTCGAACTCGTCCTCGTTCGCGTAGTCCTCGGCGCGGGTCGACAGCAGCACCGCGAGGTGCGAGCGCCGGGTCTCCTCGAACTGGCGCACCATCAGCGTGCCGGTGCGGGCCGTCGTCTTCCAGTGGATGTGGCGCAGGTCGTCCCCGGCCACGTACTCGCGCAGCGCGTGGAACGACACGTCGGAGTCGGTGATGTCCGTGGTGACGCGGCCCTCGAGGTCGCGCAGGTAGCCGGTGGACGACCCCGCCAGGTTCTTGACCTGGGGGTGCACGAACAGCTCCTGCTCGTCCGTCCACGTCACCTCGCGGCGCAGCAGGCCGATCGGGTCGGCGCGCACCGACTTCACCGGGCCCACCGTGATGACGCCGCGGCGCCGGGTCGGGATGCGGAAGATCTCCTCGTGCGAGCCGCCGGAGCGCAGCCGCGGCACGGGGAACGCGGCGGTGCCGCGCCCCACGGGCAGCTCCATCACGGACGGGAGGATCGGCCGCCCCGCGGCGTTGCGGACGTCGAGCCGGCCCACCGCCGGGTCACCCACCGTCACGCGCGACTGGGTGAGCGTGAGGGAGACCTCGTACCGCAGGCGCCCCAGCACGAAGCCGATCGCGGCCAGGAGCGCGACCGTGAGCATCACCGCGGCCACCAGCACCTCGAGCCAGCCCAGGACGAGCCCGGCCACCCACGCGCCCACGCACACGACGAGCACCGCCACGCCGAAGGTCGAGAACGCCTGCGTCACGGGGGCGCAGGTGCGCACGACCGCGGCCCAGCGCGCGGCGACCGCGCCGGACACCCGCAGCCAGAGCTGCAGCAGCCGGTTCCCGACGGTGTCCCGCGCGCCCTGCCGGGCCGAGGACACCGAGGTCGATGTCGAGCTCATACCGCGGCGCGCTCCTGCGGCGCGGCGACGTCGGCGAGGATGCGCGCGAGCACGACCTCCGCCCGGGCGCCGGTGAACTCCGCCTCCGGGTCCAGCACGAAGCGGTGCGCCCACACGGGCTGCGCGAGCTGCTTGACGTCGTCCGGCAGCACGTAGTTGCGCCCGTGCGCGGCGGCCCAGACCTTGCAGCACCGCACCAGGGCGAGCGCGCCACGCACGGACACGCCGATGCGGGCCTCGGGGGCGTTGCGGGTCTCCTCCGCGAGGCGGCTCACGTACTCCAGGACGGCGGAGTCGGTGTGCACGGCGGAGCCGAGCGTCGCCATCTCCGTGACCGCCTGGGTGGTGATGATCGGCTGCAGCGCCTGGCTGCGGTCGCGCACCGACGACCCGGTGAGGATCTCCACCGTGGACGCGTGGTCCGGGTACCCGACCGACGTCTTCATGAGGAAGCGGTCGAGCTGCGCCTCGGGCAGGCGGTAGGTGCCGGCCTGCTCGATCGGGTTCTGCGTGGCGATGACCATGAACGGGCGGCCCACGTCGTGCGTGACGCCGTCGACCGTGACGCGACCCTCCTCCATGACCTCGAGCAGCGCGGACTGGGTCTTCGGCGAGGCACGGTTGATCTCGTCGGCCAGCACGATGGACGCGAAGATCGGGCCCTGGCGGAACTCGAACTCGTGCTTGCGCTGGTCGTAGATCGTCACGCCCGTGACGTCCGACGGCAGCAGGTCCGGCGTGAACTGGATGCGGTTGTGCGAGCCCTGCACGGAGGCCGCGATGGCGCGCGCCATCGCCGTCTTGCCCGTGCCCGGGGCGTCCTCCAGCAGGAGGTGGCCCTCGGCGAGCATGCAGGTGAGGGCCAGCCGCACCACCGGCGCCTTGCCCAGGACCGCCTGGCCCACGTTGCCGACGAGGCGCTCGAACGTCTGGGCGAACCAGGCGGCCTGCTCGGGGGTCATCGTCATCTCAGGTTTTCCTTCGTGCTCGTTGTCGCGGGGAGTCTCGTCGTCGTTCTCGGGTCGGGGGCCGGGCTCACCAGGTGCTCGCGGCGTACCTCTTGCCGTCGATCACCACGGCGACCTGGGTGTCGTCGTAGCCGTAGTAGCAGGGCAGCTGGATCGTGGTGCTGGCACCCAGCTTCCTGTCGAAGCCGGGCCCGCCGGGCTTCGTGTGCACCGTGTCGCCGGACATGATGATGTTGTGCCAGCCCACCTTCGAGACGGGGTTGTTGCCCGACCAGCACTCGATGCGGTGGGACTTCCCGTCGAAGTCCTTGGCCGTCACCTTGAAGTAGTTGCAGTTGCCGGACGAGCAGCCGTCCTGCACGCCGGTCCTGCCACCCTTCGACACCGTGGCCCGGGGCTGCGGCGGCGCGTCGGTGCTGCCCTTGACGGTCGCCCAGGCCCCCCAGCCCGCCTGGTTGTGGGCGCGAGCCTGCAGCGTATAGGACTTGCTGTAGCCCTTCGGCACCCCGACGGAGAACGGCCACGACGTCTTGGAGCCGCTGTCGGAGGCGCCGCCGCTGAGCTTGTACTCGATCTTGTCGATCGCGCGCCCGCCGTTGCTGCTCGGGGCGTTGACCGAGAACGACCCGTCGTCGACCCGTCCGGCACTGTTCTTGGTGCCGCTCCAGCTCAGGCGCGGGGTGCCCGGGGTGGTGAACGGGGTGACGGAGTTCGAGCTCGCCGACCACGCGGAGCACGTGTACTCGTTGCACGCGCGCACCTGGAACGTGTACGCGGTGCCGTTGGACAGGCCCGTGTAGGTGTAGGAGGTCACGTTGCCGGTGTTCTTCGCCCCGGACCCGTTCGCCCGCACCTGGTAGTACGGCGCCGGACCGCGGAACTCGGCCGCGGCGCTCCAGGTCACGTCCGCCCGCCCGCTCGTCGTGGAGCCGAGCGCGGCCTTCACGTTCCCGGGGACCGTCGGCGTGCCGTACGGCACCACCGCGTTGGACGCGGGGCTCGCCTCGGAGACGGCCGCCTTGTTCTCGGCCCGCACCTTGAACGTGTAGGTCGCGGACGTCTTGAGGCCCTCGACGACCTGCGAGCGGGAGTCACCGCTCACCTCCACGGTGCGGCTCTTCGACCCGCCCTCGTAGACGTCGAGGTAGTACGTCTCGATGGGCGCACCGTTGGTGTCCGGCTGCTCCCAGCTCACCGTGGTCTGCCCGCCCACCGCGGTGTCGACGCGGCTCGCGGTCGGGGCGGCGGGCGCCGCGGGCGGGCCCGCGGGCGTCTCCGGGGCCGAGAACTCGCCCCAGTCGGACGGGTCCGGGGCGTCGTTGAGCGCCTGGGCCCGCACCGTGTAGGCGGTGCCGTTGGTCAGCCCCTCCCACACGGTCGAGGTCCCCTCGACGCACTGCTTCTCGATCTTGCCGTCGTTCGGGGCGGGGCTGATCTCCAGGTTGACGCACGTGATCGCGGACCGGTCCGTGTAGTTCTTGTTGGTCCACGACACGGTGAGCTTCTCGTCACCGAAATCGAGCGTCGGCGCCGCCGGCGGGTCCGGCTTCTGGTCCGGCCGCGCCATCTTGGACGCGGCGGACTCGTCGGAGTCGCCCACCTCGTTGGCGGCCGTCACCGTGAACGTGTACTCGACGTTGTTGGTCAGCCCGTCGAAGGTGCACGTGGTGGTGCTGCACTCCTTGGTCTTGCCGTCCGAGGCGTGCAGCGTGTAGCCGGTGATCTCGGCGCCGTTGTTGTTCGGCTGCTCCCAGCTCAGCACCACGGTGCGGGACCGCACCTCCTCGACCTTCGGCGCGCGCGGCGCGTCGGGACGACCGAGGACGGTCACGGTCACGGTGCCCTCGACCTGGCGGTCCGGGTCCTTGGTGGCGTCCTGCACCACGTAGCGGGCCGTCATCACGCCGTGGAAGTCGGCGTCGGGCGTGACGATCACGTCGTGGTCGTCGTAGGACACCGTGCCCGAGCCCGTCTCCCCGTAGGCGCCGACCACGGTGAGGTCCTCGCCCGGGAACGGGTTGGTGTCGTTGTCCAGCACCGGGACGGTGACGGGCTGGCCCTGGTGGGCGTCCGGCACCTTGTCCGGCGTCGTCTGCACCAGCGGGCGCGTGGAGCCCACCACCGTGAGCTCGAGGTTGCCGCTCACGGGCGGGTTCGTGCCGTCCGAGACGGTGAAGCCGACGTCCTCGGTGGTGCCCTTGGGCACGGACGGCTCGACCTGCGCCGTCACGGTGCCGCCGGAGACCGAGGTCGTGATGCCCTTCGGGCTCTCGACCTCGAACGTCAGCTTGTCCTTGTCGGGGTCCTTGACGTAGCGCGACAGGTCGACGACGTTCTCCTCGCCCGCCGCGACCTGCAGCGTCGGGGACCCGACGACCTTCGGGGGCATGTTCGTCGAGGGCACGACGTCGATCGGCAGCGTCAGCACCGCCTTGTTGCCGTCCTCGTCGTCGGGACCGTCGCCGTCGGTCACCTCGAGGCTCACCGCGGCCGTGCCGGCGAAGTCCTTCGTCGACGTGAACTCGACCGTGTCCGCGTCCTGGACCTCGACCGTGCCCTCGGTCGCGTCCACCGTCTTCTCCTCGGTGATCCGCGGCTCGCGGCCCTCGCGGACCACGACGACATCGTCCAGCTCGATCGTCAGCGGCTCGCCGCTGACCGCCTCGAGCGGGGTGACCCCGGGCTTCACGTACGGGCGCGACTGGTCGCCGGGCACCCGCACGAAGGCCTTCGCCTGCAGCCCGTCGACGTCCGTCACCGTGTAGGTGACGACCTGGGCCTGGGGCGTCAGGGCGATCTGGATCTGCCCGTCCTCGCGGACCGTCACCCCCTCGGGGGCGCCGTCCACCGAGACCTCGAGCTCCGCGCCCACGCCGTCCGGGTCGACGTCGTTGGCAAGCACGTCCACGGTCACCGACGAGGACTCCCGCACCTGCTCGGGGGTCACGACGTCGTCGCGGGCGATCGGCCGCAGCAGCGGCGCGTCGGCGTCCACGTCGAGCGTGACCGACCCGGTCGCGCGCGCCTTGAAGGAGTCCTGGACCGTGTAGTAGAAGGACGCGGAGCCCTCCTCCTCCGGGGCGGTGAGGACGACGTCCTCCTTGACGACCTTCGGCTTGAGCCCGTCGGGCACCCCCGTGAAGCCGTTCTTCACCAGGCCGATCTCGTCGCCGTCCGGGTCGTTGTCGTTCTCGAGCGCCCGCACGGCCACCGTGCGGCCCGGCCGCACGGTGGTCTGGTCGTCGACAGCCTGCGGGGGCTGGTTCGTCTCCGGGGGCGCGGCGATGCCCACGCGCACCACGCCGCGGCCGACCGCGCCGCGCGTGTCGGTCACCTCGTAGGTGAACGAGTCGAAGCCCGCGGCCCCCTCGGCCGCCGTGTAGTCGACATAGCCGTCCACGATCGTCGCGGTGCCCTGCCCGGGGGCCGAGGCGATCGAGCTCAGCGTCACCTGGTCGCCGTCCGGGTCGGTGCCGTCCAGCTCGAGCGGGATGCGGACCGTCTTGCCGCTCAGCACGCGTGTCTCGGTGTCCGGGACCTGCGGCGCGCCGTTCTGCTCGTCACCGTTGATGGTGATGGTGACCTGGGCCGAGTCCTTCTGCCCGTTGCTGTCGCGCACCTCGTAGACGAGGTGCGCCGTGCCGGCCTCGGACCCCGCCTTGAACCGGACGACGTCCTCGGAGACGAACGCCTCGCCGAGCGCCGCCTCGGGCTCCTCCTGCAGCTCGTCGTTCAGCTCGATCTCGAGGCCGTCCGGGTGCGTGTCGTTGTCCAGCACAGGGATGGTCACGACGTCGCCCGTGTGCACGAGCGCCTCGTCGGCGCCGGCCTCCGGCGGGCGGAGGGTGTCCGGCGCGGGGATCGGGACCACGCGCACCTGGCCGGTCGCGGAGCCCGTGCCGTTGGCGACGGTGTAGTCGAACGTCACCGGCTCGCTCGTCCGGCGCTTCTCCGTGATCTTGAGGACGTCGTGGTTGAGCACGGCGACCTCGACCGGGGAGTCGTCGGGCACGTCCACCGACTGCACCACGAGGACGCCGCCCGCCGGGTCGGAGTCGTTGGCCAGCACGTCCAGCAGGGCCGCGCCGTCGGCCGGCAGCAGCACCTGGTCGGAGACCACCACCGGCGGGGCCTCGTCCTCCGGCGGCTCCACGACGTCCACGCGCACCAGGCCCATGGTCGAGTTCGGGCCGTCGCTCACCTGGTAGGTGACGTCGAACGAGCCCGGCTCGTCGCCCTGGACGGTGAACATCCCCGCGTTGAGGTTGTTCGTGATCGTCAGGCCCTTGCGCTCCGCCACGTGCACCAGGCGCAGGGAGTCCGCGTTCGGGTCGGAGTCGTTCTCCAGCGGGCGCACCGTCATCGGCTGCCCCGCGAGCACGGTGACGTGGTCCTGCACCGCGACGGGCGGCTCGTTCGTGGCGACCACGTCGATGTTGAGGACGCCCTCGACCGACTTGCCGTACGAGTCGGAGACGGTGATGTCGACGACCTTGCGGCCCGTCGTCGTGCCGCCGTCGCGGAACTCGACCGTCCCGTCCGGGCGCGAGCGCACCTCGTCCTTCGGGTCGGCGGTGCTCGCGTGCGAGAGGAAGAGGTCGTCGCCGTCCGGGTCCTTGAAGTACGGCAGCACCTTGATGCTGCCCGAGCCGTCCTGGCCGACCCGCAGCACCGGCTCACCAGTCTGCGCGGGCGGGTCGTTCTCCGAGGTGGGGACGACCTTGACCGTGACCTTCGCGGTGTCCGTGCCGCCGCGACCGTCGTCCACCTCGTAGGTGAGCGTCGTCGTGCCGCTGGCCTCCGCCGGCACGTCGGCCTGCAGGGCGGCGCCGTCGAGCACCCGGTCCACGGCCACGTCGCCCGTGGGCTCGCCGTCGACCGCGACGGCCATCACGTCGCCGTCGGGGTCGACGTCGTTGCCGAGCACGTTGAGCACCGTGGTGCGGCCGGGCCGGACGCCGAACGAGTCGTCCTTCGCCTGCGGCGGCCGGTTCTTCTTGTCGCGGTCCGCGACGAACTGGTCGACCTGCTCCGGCGTGGTCTCCTCGGACTCCGTCTTCTCGCCCTCGTCGTTCTCCGGGATCGTGAGCTCCCAGTCGTCGACCTTCTGGAACTCGTCGGCGGCCATCCACAGCCCGCCCCGGGCCACGTCGTTGAGGACGATGACGTCGCGGTTCACGCGGTAGACGAGGCTGGCGTCCGAGGACAGCCCCTCCAGGACGACGTCCTGGTCGTCGTCGGTGCCGGGGCAGTCGCGCACCACCTGGCCGGAGACCGACCACGCGCCGTAGACGCAGTCGCCCAGCTGCACGGGCTGCGCCGGGGTGCCGTTCGCGGTGCGCTTCGTCGAGGTGCCGCCGTCCAGCGGCTGGGAGACCAGGCCGCGCGAGGTCGCGAGGACCACGACGTCGGAGTCCGCGGACGGCTGCTGCAGCTGGGCCTCGGCACCGCCTTCGACCTCGACCGCGTCGCCGCCGGGCAGCACGACCTTGCCCGTGGACCGGTCGAGCACCACCGGCTCCTCGCCCACCGTGGTGACCTGCACGTCGGCGCCGTCGGAGACGCCCAGCCGCTCCTCCTCGGGGTCCCCGGCCGTGCCGCGCGAGCTCGTCGGGATCGTCCACAGCTTCTGGTCCGCCGGGGAGGCCACGACGACCGTGCCGCCGGTGCTCACCTCCACGCGGCCGCCCTTGCCCACCCCCTCGAGCACGGGATCGGTCTCGTCGGCGTCGAAGGACTGGGCCCCGTCGAACGGGAGCACCCACACGTTGCCCGACTCGCCGTCGTAGATCGCCGTGGTGGCGTCGCCCGAGACCACCTGCGCGCCGCTCGGCAGCTTCATCGTGCTGCTCAGCGCGAGCTGCGCCGGGTCGATGGGGCTCGCTGACGAGTCACCGGTGCTCGCCATGAGCACGCGCTGGGCGTCCTGCTGGACGTCGAAGCCGGTCGTGTTCGCCAGGAGGGTGCCGTCGAGCGCCTGCGCCTGGTAGTTGAACCGGCCGACCTCCCCCTCGGCCGCGTTCGTGACCCACACGCCGGAGTCGTTCAGGTCGACGTCCACCGTCGCCTCGCCGTCGTACCAGAGCGCGAAGCCGGCCAGGCCCGCCCCGAACAGGGCGACCACGGATCCCGAGGCGATCGACCGACGGTTCTCCACGACGCGTGAGACGAAGCTCATGCGAATCCTCTCCAACAGTGGGCAGGTGTGACAGCGTCTGGTGCGACAGCCCGCACGCCACCGTCGCGGCGCGGGCCGAGGACCGGTCTGACCCATCTGGGGAAGGTGACTGGGAACCGGCTCGATGCATTCCTCGGCGGACCCTACCGAAGACCCGGGACAAATCACCCGCCGTCTCGATGGGTAAGCCTCCCCATGCATCGCCGCACTACGGTAGTGGGCGAACCCCACCCGTCTGATACGTCCGGGCACAGATCGCACGCCGATCTGAGCAAGACCAGAGCAGCAAGGAGCAGCAGTCGTGGCCGACTCGTCGTTCGACATCGTCAGCAAGGTGGACCGCCAGGAGGTCGACAACGCCCTCAACCAGGCGGCCAAGGAGATCTCCCAGCGCTACGACTTCAAGGGCGTGGACGCCTCCATCTCGTGGAGCGGCCAGGACGCCGTCGTCATCGAGGCGAACTCCGCCGAGCGCGTGCTCGCGGCCCTCGACGTCTTCCAGACGAAGCTCATCAAGCGCGGGGTGTCGCTCAAGGCGTTCGACACCGGCGACAACGAGCCCCAGTCGTCGGGCAAGCTGTACCGCCTCGTCGGCTCCCTCAAGGAGGGCCTCGCGGGCGAGAACGCCAAGAAGGTCACCAAGGTGATCCGCGACGAGGGGCCGAAGGGCGTCAAGACGCAGGTCACCGGCGACGAGGTGCGCGTGACCAGCAAGTCCCGCGACGACCTGCAGGCCGTGATCGCCCTGCTCAAGGGCGCCGACCTCGACTTCGCGCTCCAGTTCGTCAACTACCGGTGACGACGGGGCGGGCGGGGAGCGCGCCGATGCTGCCGCGGGTGGTGGCGACCGACCTCGACGGGACGCTCCTGCGCACCGACGGGACGGTCTCGGAGCGGACCCGCCGCGCCCTGGTCGCCGCCGAGGCGGCCGGCACGGAGGTCGTCTTCGTCACCGCCCGGCCGCCGCGCTGGCTCGACGACCTGGCCGACCTCGTGGGCGGTCACGGGCGCGTCATCGCGCTCGGCGGCGCCGCGGTGTGGGACCTGGGGACCGGGCGGGCGCTGGACGCCTGCGGCTTCGACGGAGGCGTGCTGCGCTCGCTCGTCGCCCGGCTGCGCGACGCCGTGCCCGGCGTCGGACTGGCCGTCGAGACCGTCGAGGGCCCCGCGTTCGACCCGTGGTTCCCGGACGGCGAGCCCGGCCTCGACCGGTCGCGCCGTGCGGTACCGGTCGAGGAGGCGCTGCGCGACGACGAGGCCGTCGCCAAGCTCCTCGCCGTGCGCCCGGGCACGCCGGCCCAGGGCTTCGGCGTCGTGCAGCGCGGCGACGTGCGCGACGACGCGCAGGAGGCCTTCTTCGACCGGGTGCGCGCCGTGGCGGGCGACCGCGCCGAGCTGCACTACTCGGGCGCCGCCGGCCTGGCCGAGCTGCTCCCGCCCGGCGTGACGAAGGACGTCGCGCTCGCGCGCTGGTGCCGCCGGCTGGGGGTGGACGCCCGCGACGTGTGGGCGTTCGGCGACATGCCGAACGACCTGCCGATGCTGCGGTGGGCCGGTCGCGGGCACGCCGTCGCCAACGCCCACCCCGACGTGCTCGCCTGCGCGGACGCGGTCGTCCCCGGCAACGACGACGACGGCGTCGCCACTGCGCTCGAGGCCGCGCTCGAGGTCGCGCTCGAGGCTGCACCGCAGGCCGCGCCCGAGGATCACCCGGCCGCGGTGCCGCCCTCCCCCTGACCCTCCGCACGGCGGCGGTCCGCGGTGATCTCGGCCCGCAGCTCCCGCACCTCCGCGACGAGCAGCGCCACCTGCGCCGGGCTGACCATGCCGGCGGACTGCACCGCGGCGCCCTCGGCCGCGTCCGGCTCGTCGGGGTCGTCCGGCGTGCCGACGGTGACCTGCTCCACGAGCCACGACGACAGCGTCGCCGTCACGACACCCAGCAGCGCGATGCCGCCGAGCATCAGGCAGACCGCGATGACACGGCCCGCGGCCGACACGGGCGCGAGGTCCCCGTACCCCACCGTGGTGATGGTGACCATGGCCCACCAGAAGCCGTCACCGAGGTTCACGATGTCCGCGCCGGGCACCCCGCGCTCGGCCTGGGTGACCGTCAGCGCCCCGACCACGACCAGCAGCACCGTCCCGGCGACGGCGAACCGCACGACCCGCCCGCGCATCCGCACGGCGTTGACGCGGTTGAGCCGCACGAACACGGACACCAGCAGCAGGGGGCGCAGCACGGGCAGCAGGACCACGGCGAGGGCGAGCGGGTGGCGCGTGACGTACCGCCACGGGTGCGGGGCCAGGCGGGCGCGCACCACGTAGTCCACGACGAACAGGAGCCAGGTCGCGAACAGCACGACCGAGCAGGCCGTCCGCACCTGCGCGGGCACGTCAGGACGCGCGATCGGGACGGCGTAGGCGACCAGGAACAGCACCGAGACCACCGTGAGCGGCCACTCGGTGGCCTCCTGCCACCGCCGCAGGCGCGCGTGCGCGTCGTCCGGCCGTCGTGACCGTGGACGCTCGGGCGGACCCGGGACGGCCGGCTCGACCGGGCCGCCCGGCGGGGCTGAGGTCATCGCAAGTCAGCCTGGCAGACCCGCGCGGCGCCCGCTCCCGGAGCGGGGCCGGAACCGGGCCCCCGGCCTCCGTGGTCAGTAGCGGGTGATCCCCCCGGGACCGAACCCGGTGCCGCCGGCCATCTTCTCCAGGCGCGCGATGCGGTCGGCCATCGGCGGGTGCGTGGAGAACAGCTTGGCCATGCCGGCGCCCCGGAAGGGGTTCGCCAGCATGAGGTGGGAGACGTTCTGCAGCTCGCGCGTCTGCGGCAGCGGCGCCCTGGCCGTGCCCGACTCGAGCTTGCGCAGCGCGGAGGCCAGCGCCGTCGGGTCCCCCGTGAGCTTCGCGCCGTCCTCGTCCGCGTCGTACTCGCGGGTCCGGGAGATCGCCATCTGGATCATCATCGCGGCGAACGGCGCCAGGAAGGCCATCGCCAGCGCGGCGAGCGGGTTGCCGCCCTCGCGGCGGTCACCGCCGCCGAAGATCAGCAGGAACTGGGCCAGCGAGGTGATGACGCCCGCCATCGCCGACGCGACCGACGACGTGAGGATGTCGCGGTTGTACACGTGCATCAGCTCGTGCCCGAGCACCCCGCGCAGCTCGCGCTCGTCGAGCAGGCGCAGGATGCCCTCCGTGCAGCACACGGCCGCGTTCTTGGGGTTGCGGCCGGTGGCGAACGCGTTCGGGGCCTGGGTGGGCGAGATGTACAGCCGCGGCATCGGCTGGCGGGCCGCGGTCGAGAGCTCGCGCACGATGCGGTACATCTCCGGCGCCTCGAGCTCCGTCACCGGGTAGGCGTGCATCGCGCGGATCGCGATCTTGTCGGAGTTCCAGTAGCCGACGAACGTCGTGATCAGGCCGATCGCCACGAAGATGACGAGCATCCCCTGGCTGCCGCGGAAGAACAGGGCCCACAGGCCGAGGACCACGGCCCACATGACGCCGAAGAGCGCCGCCGTCTTGAGACCGTTGAAGTGCTGATGGCCCATGTGTGCTGCTGTCTCCTTCCGTGCGACCGGCCGACGCGGCGCGCCGACAGGATCCCACGGAGGGAACGCACCGAGCGCCCGGACGGTTCCCGCCCGGGCGCTCGGTGCGTTCCGGCGTCAGGAGGAGGCGCGGCCCTTCGCGATGCTCAGCATCTCCTCGCGCGGCACGACCTTGATGCGCTCGCGGCCGTGCGGCTCGCCCAGCGACCTCTCGTGCTCGTCGAGCACCACGAAGTCGTCCCACTCGACGACGTCCACGCCGCGGTCGGCGAGGAAGTCGAGCACGGCCTGCGGGTCGGCGTGGGTCGCGGTGCGCCCGCCCGCCAGGTCGCCGGTGGTCACGTCGCCGCCGTCGCCCACGCCGGTGACGTCCTCGACCAGGTGGCGGACCGTCTCGGACGCGTCCGACTTGGTGTGCCCGATGAGGCCCACGGGCCCGCGCTTGATCCAGCCGGTGGCGTACACGCCGGGCAGGTGCTCGCCGTCGAGGTCGACGACGCGGCCCTCGCGGTTGGAGATGACGCCCTTGAGCTCGTCGAAGGGGATCTCCGGCAGCGGGGACCCGAAGTAGCCGACGGCGCGGTAGACGGCCTGCACCGGCCAGTCGTGGAACTCGCCCGTGCCCTTGACGGTGCCGTCGCCCTGCAGCGCCGTGCGCTCGGTGCGCAGCCCGACGACCTTGCCGTCCTCGCCGAGCAGCTCGGCGGGGGCGTGCAGGAAGTGCAGGTGCAGCCGGCGGGACGCCTTCTGCGTGGAGGGGTCGACGAGCGTCCAGTCCGTGAGGGTCTTGACGACCTGCTTGGTCTGGTTGGACGACTCGATGGCCGCCATCGAGCCCTCGTCGAACTCGTAGTCCTCGGGGTAGACCACGATGTCGACGTCCGGCACGTGGCCGAGCTCGCGCAGCTCCAGCGGCGAGAACTTCACCTGCGCGGGGCCGCGGCGCGCGAAGACGTGCACGTCGGTGACCGGCGAGGACTTGAGGATGTCGTAGACGTTGGCGGGGATCTCCGTGGGCAGCAGGTCGTCCGCGTGCTTGGCGAGGATCCGGGCGACGTCGAGCGCGACGTTCCCGGCGCCCAGCACGGCGACCTCCTTGGCCTCGAGCGGCCACGTGCGCGGCACGTCGGGGTGGCCGTCGTACCAGGACACGAAGTCCGCGGCACCGAACGAGCCCTCGAGGTCGATGCCCGGCACCGGCAGGTCGTGGTCCTTGATCGCGCCGGTGGAGAAGATCACGGCGTCGTAGAACTGGCGCAGGTCGTCGAGCTTGAGGTCGACGCCGTAGTCCACGTTGCCCAGCAGGCGGACGTCGCCGCGGCCCAGCACGCGGTGCAGCGCGGTGATGATCTGCTTGATGCGGGGGTGGTCCGGGGCGACGCCGTAGCGCACGAGGCCGAACGGCGCGGGCAGGCGCTCGAAGAGGTCGATGCTCACGTCGAGGTCCGTCTTCGACAGGATGTCCGCGGCGTAGATGCCGGCGGGGCCTGCGCCGACGATCGCGACGCGCAGAGGTCGGATGCTGCTCACTGCGGGGTACGCCTTCCGGATCGGGGATGCGTGGCGTTCGATTCTAGGAGGATTCTCCGGCGAGCCGGTGAGGCTTGCCTCACTTCTCAGGGTCCAGCCTTACCCAGGGTGCCACAACCGTCCCGCCATGTGAACGGGTTGTCTTGCAGAGTGGTCACGATTGCCCCGGACTCCGGTCAGCGGGCGAGCCGCTCCACCACCGCGCCGTACAGCCCCGGCGCCCGGGCGGCCGCCGGCACGACGCGCGGGCGCAACGGCGAGGTCGCCGCCGCCACCAGACCGGACGTGAGCCATCGCACGTCGCGGGTCGCGCGCGACCACGCCCGCTCGTACCCCGCCGGGTCGTCCAGGTGCGCGACGGCGGCGCGCGCCTGCGCGAAGCCCACGCGCAGCCCCTCCCCGGTCAGCGCGTCCACGTAGCCCGACGCGTCGCCGACCAGGCGCACCCGGCCGGCGGTGCGCGCCCGCGTGCGGACCCGCATCGGGCCCGCCCCGCGTACCGGCCCGACCCGGGGCGCCCCCGCCAGCCGGCCGGCGAGCTCGGGCAGGGTCGCGAGCGCCGCGTCGAGGTCGGCGCCCGGCGGCCCGAGCACCGCCACGCCCACGAGGTCCGGCGCCACGGGCGTGACGTACGCCTCGACGTCCGGCGCCCAGTGCACCTCGACCATCTCCGTCCACGGCGCCACCCGGAAGTGCTGGCGGAGGCCGAACCGCCGGCGCCGGTCGTGGCCACCGGGCCTGCGGGCCGCGCCGCGGGCCGGTCCGGGCCGCACCTCGAGGCCGGCCTCCCGGCGCACGCGCGAGTGCAGCCCGTCGCAGGCCAGCAGCCACCGGGCGCGGACCCCTGCGGCGAGGACCCCGCCGCCGTCCTGCGCCACCTCCTCGACCCGCCGGGGCAGCACGCTCGCCCCGGCGTCGAGCGCGGCCGCGTGCAGGGCGGCGTGCAGGGCCGTGCGCCGCACGCCGCGCCCGGGGCCGGCGGCGAACCGGTGGTCGGCGACCCGGCCCGCCTGCCGGTAGGAGATCCCGCGCAGCGGCCACCCCGGCGGGTCCACCCCGAGCCGCCGCACCGCCGCGAGCGTGCTGGGCATCAGGCCCTCCCCGCACGCCTTGTCGACCGGCGCCGGGCGGGGCTCCAGCACCACGACGCCCAGCCCGGCCCGCCGCGCCTCGAGTGCCGCGGCCAGGCCCACGGGGCCGCCGCCCACCACGAGCACGTCGGTCTCCAGGTCCGTCTCCAGGTCGGCGTCCCGGCCGCTGTCCCGGTCGCGCATCAACCGGCCCCGGCGGCCCGCAGCGCGCGCTCCTCCGCCGGGATGCGGAACCCGAGCAGCAGCCACGCGTTCAGGACGGTGAAGGCGAGCGCCGTCACCCACGCCGTGTGCACCAGCGGCAGCGCGACGCCCTCGAGCACCACGGCGACGTAGTTCGGGTGCGCCAGCCAGCGGTAGGGGCCGCGGCGCACCAGGGGCAGCCCGGGCACCACGATGACGCGGGTGTTCCACCGCTCCCCCAGCGTCGCGATGCACCACCACCGCAGGCCCTGGCTCGCGAGGACGAGCAGCAGCATGGGCCACCCCAGCCACGGCAGGAACGGCCGGTCCGCGACGACGACCTCCACGACGCACGCCACGAGCAGGCCGGTGTGCAGCGCGACCATCGCCGGGAAGTGGCCGCGCCCGGACTCGACGCCTCCGCGCTCGAACGACCAGCGGGCGTGCCGAGCCGAGACGACGAGCTCGGCCAGCCGCTCCAGGCCGGTGGCGAGCACGAGGGCCGCGTACAGGGCGACGCTCACGCGACCACCTCCGCGGCCACGCCGCGCAGCAGCACCAGCTCGACCGTCACCCCCGGCCCGAACGCCATGAGCACGGCCCACCCCCCCGGCGGCGGCGCCCCGTCCGCCAGGGTCGCGGCGAGCACGTGCAGCACGGACGACGACGAGAGGTTGCCCTCGGCGGCCAGGGTCGCGCGCGTGCGCGCCAGCGCGTCCTCGGGCAGGTCGAGCGCGTCCCGCACGGCGTCCACGATCTTCGGGCCGCCCGCGTGCACCACCCAGGTGCCGACGTCGTCCGGCCCGAGGCCGTGGCCCGCCAGCAGGTCCTTGACGTCGCCCGCGAGGTGGGCACGCAGCAGCTGCGGCAGCTCGGCGGACAGCACGATGCCGAACCCCGCGTCCCGGACCTCCCATCCGAGGTGGCGCTCCGTGCCCGGGTACAGCCGGCTGCGGGTGCCCACGACACGCGGCGTCGAGGCCACCGCGTCGGTGCCGACGTCGTCCCCCGCCACCACCACCGCGCTCGCGCCGTCCCCGAAGAGGCCGGAGGAGAGCAGGTTCGCGGTCGAGCCGTCGTCTCGCTGGAGCGTGAGCGAGCACAGCTCGACGGAGACGAGTAGGGCGACCTGGTCGGGGTGGCCGGCCAGGTACTCGTGCAGGTGGGCCAGCCCGGCGGCTCCCCCGGCGCACCCCAGGCCGAAGGAGGGCACGCGGCGGACGTCCGGGCGCAGGCCGAGCCGCCCGACGAGCCCGGCGTCCACCGACGGCGCGCCCACCCCGGTGACCGACGTGAAGAACACCAGGTCGACGTCCCCCGGCACCACGCCCGCGGCGGCGAGGGCCTCGCGGCACGCCTGCTCGGCCAGGGCCGCCCCCACGCGGGCGAAGTGGGCGTTGGCCGTCGCGAAGCCGAGGGGGTGCGCGTAGTCCGCGAGCGGGAGCGCGAGGTGCCGGGTGCGCACCCCCGCCGCCGCGTGCAGCCGGCGCGCCAGCTCGCGCCTCGGCCCGGCAGGGGCCAGGAGCGGTGCGACCACCTCGGCGATCCGCCCCTGCGGGTGCGCCGGACCGGGCAGGACGGGGGCGACGGCGAGGACGCGCGACATGCCTTGCATCGTGGCATCCGCACCGCCAGCCCGCACCAGCGTAGGTTGCGGGGCATGGGTGACGTCGGGACGCGGGTGCGCGGGTTGCTGCTCGCCACGCACCCCGCTCCGGCGGCGGTGGTCACCGTGCTGGCGCTGGTCTTCGCCGTGGGGGTAGGGCTCCCGCTGGGCCGGGCGGT
>Ga0180221_1000856_pt1 | contig 23041 bp, 22 predicted proteins | sample eDN5th37CKraftMG_FD_151339 | JGI IMG/M metagenome (GOLD analysis project Ga0180221, IMG submission 151339) | Enriched Miracle-Growth compost microbial communities from Emeryville, California, USA - eDNA 5th pass 37_C Kraft MG (version 2) (version 2) ...
CCCCCGCGACATCCCCGAGGAGGACGCCCTCGCCCGCCTGGACGCCTGGCTCTGCGACGTGAAGGAGATGCAGATCCGCGACGGCCTGCACGTCTTCGGCCGCGCCCCCGCGCCCGAGCGCCGCGCCGCCCTGCTCGCCGCCCTGACCCGCTCGGCACCCGGCTTCGACCCCGCCCGGCTCGACGCCGCCCCTCTCGCCGAGCGCGCCGCGTTGCTCGCCGCGCTGGAGGGCCGCTTCGTCCAGCCCGGCCCTTCCGGCGCCCCGACACGCGGCCGCGCCGACGTGCTGCCCACCGGCCGCAACCTCTACAGCATCGACCCGCGCGGCGTGCCCACCCGCTCCGCCCTCGCCCTGGCGGAAAAGGCCGCCGAGGAACTGCTTCGCCGCCACCGTCAGGAACAGGGCGACTGGCCGCGCGCCCTCGTGCTCGATCTCTGGGGCAGCGCCACCATGCGCACCGGCGGCGAGGATCTGGCCCTGGCCCTGGTCCTCCTCGGCGCCCGCCCGGTCTGGGACGAGTCTTCCGCCCGCGTCACGGGCGTGGAGATCCTCCCCCTCGCCCTGCTCGACCGCCCGCGCGTGGATGTCACGCTCCGCATCTCCGGCCTGTTCCGCGACGCCTTCCCCGCGCAGATCGCCCTCTTCGACAGTGCCGTGCGCGCCATCGCCGCCCGCAAGGACGAGGCTCCCGACTGGAACCCGCTGGCCGCCACCGCGCGCGGCCTCACCGGCGCCGCCCTGCGCCGCGCCACCGCCCGCATCTTCGGCGCCGCCCCCGGCCGCTACGGCACCGGGCTGGAGGAGCGCATCGCCCGCGGCGCCTGGGAAGACCGCGCGGAGTTGGGCCAAGCCTGGCTCGATGCCTCCGCCGCCACCTATGGCCAGGGCCTCGAAGGCGCCCCCGACCGGGACGCTCTCGCCGCCCGCGTGACCGCCGCCGAGGCCTTCCTGCACAGTCAGGACCACGCCGAGACCGACCTGCTCGACAGCCCCGACTACGCCGCGCATGAGGGCGGCTTCGCGGCCGCGGCGGCGGCGCTCGGTGCCAGTCCCGCCCTTTACCATGCCGATACCACCAATCCCGAGGCCCCCCGCCTGCGCGGCCTGGCCGAAGAGATCGCCCGCGTGGTGCGCGCCCGCGCCGCCAACCCGGCCTGGATCGCCGGCATGATGCGCCACGGCCATCGCGGCGCCGCCGAGATCGCCCGCGCCCTGGAGGGCCTGCACGCCTTCGCCGCCACCCTGCCCGAACGGCTTGACCCGCAGTTCGACCTGCTCTTCGACGCCACGCTCGGAAACCCCGCCGTGCGTGCCTTCCTGGAAGCGAACAACCCCGCTGCCCTCGCCACCATGCGCGCCCGCTTCGCCGAGGCGCGCGAGCGCGGTTTGTGGCGCCCCCGGCGGAACGACACGCCATGAAGGCCCGGCGCTGGACAGCGGGGAGAATGAATTCTCCCCGCACCCCTCTTCCTTTTTATCGGATAGAAAAAAGATGGGGGCCCGGGGGAATTCCTTCCCCCGGCCTTTCCGTGCCATGAGCATCCGCGGCTGGTGCCCCACGCTCTTCGAGCCCATGGCCTCCGGCGATGGGTTGCTGTTGCGCGTGAAGCCCCGCGCCGCGCGCCTTTCCGCCACGCAGGCCCGTGCCCTGGCCGAGGCGGCGGCGCGATACGGCAATGGCTGGCTGGACCTGACCGGGCGCGCCAATATCCAGATCCGCGGCCTGCGCCCCGGGACGGTCGAGCCCTTCACCCGCGCCATGCTGGAGGCCGGCCTCGCCAGCCCCGACCCCGGCGTGGAGCGCCGCCGCAACCTGATCGCGCCGCCGCTCCTCGGCGCCGACCCGGCTATCCCCGAATCCGCCGGTGCCTGGCTCGCCACTCTGGAGACCCTGCTGGCGGATGCGGCCCTGGCCGCCCTCCCCGCCAAATTCGGCCTGCTGCTCGATGCGGGCGGCGCCCTGCCGCTCACCGGCGTGGAAGCCGACCTGATGCTCCGCCTGACGCCGGGCGGGGCTGAAATCCACCTCCCCGGAACGCCTTTGCGGGCGCGCGGCGCCACGCCCTCCACCGTCGCGGCTCTGCTGCACGCCTTCCTTGCCACGCCCGGCGCGCGGCGAATGCGCGATGCCGTGCAATCGGCCGGCGCGGCCACCCTCTTCGCGGTGGCAGGATTGCGCGCCGAACCGGCGCCCCCCCTCTCGTCACCACCCCAGCCCATCGGCTTCCACGCGCTCGGTAGCCATGGCGCCCTCGGCCTGGGCATTCCCTTCGGTGCGCTCCCTACCGCCATCCTGGCGCGGCTGGCGGAGCTTGCCGAGCGCCATGGAGACGGCACGCTCCGCCTCACCCCCTGGCGCGCCGTCCTGCTGCCCGGCCTGACCGACCCGGCGCCGATCCTCGCCGCCACAACCGGCCTGATCACCGACCCCGCCGACCCGCGCCTGCGCCTGCGCGCCTGCCCCGGCGCCACCGGCTGCGCCAGCGGCCTCGCCGACACCCGCGCCGATGCCGATGCGCTGCTTGGCATGGGCGCTTTGCCGCGCGCGGGCTTGCTGCATCTCTCCGGTTGCGCCAAAGGCTGCGCACATCCGGCACCGGCGGCAGCAACCCTGGTGGCCCAGGCCGAGGGGCGCTACGCCCTCATCCGCCAGGGCCGCGCCGGCGATCCGCCCGCACGCACCGGGCTCACCCTGGCCGAGGCAGCGGCGGAACTGGAAGAACCATGAGCGGCCCCTACGACTACATCCGCGACGGCGCGGCTATTTACGAGAAATCCTTCGCCACCATCCGGGCGGAGGCCGATCTTGCGCGCTTCACCCCCGCCGAGGCGCGCGTCGCCGTCCGCGTCATCCATGCCTGCGGGCTGGTCGAGGTGGCGCGCCATCTCCGCTTCGCCCCCGGCTTCACCGCCGCCGCCGAGGCGGCACTGAAAGCCGGCGCCCCCATCCTCTGCGATTCCAAGATGGTCGCACATGGCATCACCCGCGCCCGCCTGCCCGCGAACAACGAGGTCCTCTGCACGCTCGACGCCCCTGGCGTGCCGGAGCGCGCCCGCGCCATCGGCAATACCCGCTCCGCCGCCGCGCTTGATCTCTGGGGCGAGAAGCTCGGCGGCGCCCTCGTCGCCATCGGCAACGCGCCCACCGCCCTCTTCCATCTCCTGGAGTTGCTCGACGCCGGCGCCCCGCCCCCCGCCGCCATCATCGGCATGCCCGTGGGCTTCGTCGGCGCCGCCGAATCCAAGGCAGCACTCGCCGCCGACAACCGTGTGCCCTGGATGATCGTCGAAGGCCGCCAGGGCGGCAGCGCCATGGCCGTGGCCGCCGTCAATGCGCTCGCCACGGAGCGGGAATGATGCGGAAACCGAAGAAAGAAGGCTGGGGGAAGGAATTCCCCCAGGCCCCCATCTTTTTTCTGTCAGTTGAAGCGCAGACCGTATGACCGGCACGCTCCACATCCTGGGCGTCGGCCCAGGCAATCCCGAGCTGATCACCCTCCGCGCAGCCCGCATCCTGGCCACCGCCCCGGTCTTCGCCTGCTTCGCCAAGCGCGGCCGCCCCGGCAATGCCCGCAGCATCGCCACGCCGCACCTGAACCCGGCGGCAGAGGAACTGCGCTTCGAATACCCCTTCACCACCGACCTCCCCGTGGAGGACTCGCGCTACCCCGCCGAGATGGCCTCCTTCTACGACGCCTGCGCCGCCCGCATCGCCTCCCACCTGGAAGCCGGCCGAGACGTGGCCCTGCTCTGTGAGGGCGACCCCTTCCTCTACGGCTCGGCCATGTACCTCTTCGATCGGCTGCACACCGCCCACCGCATCGAGGTCACGCCCGGCATCACCGCCATGGCCGGCTGCTGGTCCCGCGCCGGGCTCCCGATGGTGCATGGCGACGACATCCTCGCCGTCCTCCCCGCCACCATGCCCGCCGCTGAACTCACTGAGGCCCTGCGCCGCTGCGACGCCGCCGTGGTGATGAAACTCGGCCGCAACCTGCCCAAGCTGCGCGCCGTGCTGGCGGAACTCGGCCTCACCCAGCGCGCCATCTATGCCGAGCGCGGCACCATGCCCGGTGAGGTCATCCTCCCCCTCGCCGAGCGCGACGACAGCCCCGCCCCCTATTTTTCCCTGGTGCTGATCCAGGGCCGGCAGGGTCGGCGATGAGCGGCTGGCTGCGCATCATCGGCCTCGGTCCCGGCGGCACCGCGCTCCGCACCCCCGAGGCCGAGGCCGCCCTCGCCGCCGCCACCGACCTCGTGGGCTATGGCCCCTATGTCGCGCGCGTCGCCGCCCGCCCGGGGCAGCGCCGCCACGAGACGGACAACCGCCAGGAGCTGGAGCGCGCCCGCCACGCGCTGGAGATGGCGCAGTCCGGCGCCCGCGTCGCCGTGATCTCCTCCGGCGATGCCGGCGTCTTCGCCATGGCCAGCGCCGTCTTCGAGGCCATCGAGCACGGCCCGGCGGCATGGCGCGCGCTGGATGTCGCGGTGCTGCCCGGCATTTCCGCCATGTTCGCCGCCGCCGCCCGCCTCGGCGCGCCGCTCGGCCACGACTTCTGCGCCATCTCGCTGTCCGACAACCTGAAGCCCTGGCCACTGGTCGAGCAGCGCCTCGCCGCCGCCGCCGGCGCCGGTTTCGTCATCGCGCTCTACAACCCGATCTCGCGCGCCCGCCCCTGGCAGCTCGGCCGCGCCTTCGAACTGCTGCGCGGCATTCTCCCCGGCGAGACCCCCGTGGCCTTCGCCACCGCCGTCACCCGGCCCGAGGAGCGCATCGAACTCCGCCCCCTCGCCGAGGCCGACCCCGCCTTGGCCGACATGCGCACCCTGGTCCTGATCGGCTCCGCCGCCACCCGCGCCATTGCGCGGGAGGGTGCGCGCTCCTGGCTCTACACGCCCCGCTCGGCCAGCAGCCCATGAAGCCAGCCCAGCGCCCCCGCGACATCCGGCACGCGCGCCAGCCCCTCCGGCGCCGGCGGCCGCGCCAGCAGCCGAACCGGGATGCCCCTCTCCCGCGCCGCGACCAGCTTGGCCGCCACCGCCGCGCCGCCCGAATTCTTCGTCACCAGCACCTCGATCCCGTGCCGGCGCAACAGCGCGCGCTCATCCTCCAGCGCGAAGGGGCCGGTGGCGGTCAGCACCTCGGCCTGCGGCGGCAGCGTCGCGGGATCGGGCGGGTCCACGCTGCGGATGACGTAATGGTGCCAAGGCGCGGCGCGGAAGGGCGCCAGCTCCTTTTGCCCGACCGTCAGCAGCACGCGGCGCGGGTTTTCGCCCAGCCCCGCCACCAGGGCCGGCATGTCGGGGAACTCGGCCCAATCATCGCCCGCTTCTGGCATCCAGGCCGGCCGGTCCACCCGCAGCAGGGGCACCCCGCACCGTGCGGCGGCCTCGGCGGCATTGCGCGACATCCGCGCGGCGAAGGGATGGGTGGCGTCCACCACCGCCTCGATCCGCTCGGCCCGCAGATAGTCCACCAGCCCCGCCACCCCGCCGAACCCCCCAATGCGCGTCGGCAAGGGCTGCGGGCGCGGCGCGCGGGTGACGCCGGCCAGGGAGAGGATGGCCTGAACACGCGCATCCCCCGCCAGGGCGCGGGCCAGCGCCGCGCCCTCCGTCGTTCCTCCCAACAGCAGAACCCGCATAATCCCCCGCGATGAGCGCTCCCTGGCTCTCCATCCTGGGCATCGGCGAGGACGGCGTCGAGGGCCTCTCCCCCGCCGCAGCCACGCTGCTTTCGGCCGCCGGGGCGGTCTTCGGCGGGCAGCGGCACTTGGCGCTCGCCGCCCCGCTGATCCGCGGCACGGCGCATCCCTGGCCCAGCCCGATGCTGGATGGCCTCCCCGCCCTGCTCGCCCGGCGCGGCCAGCCGACGGCGGTACTGGCCTCGGGCGACCCCTTCTGCTTCGGCATCGGCGCCACCCTGGCGCGGCACGTCCCACCGGAGGAATTCCTCTGCCTGCCCGCGCCCTCCGCCTTCGCCCTGGCCTGCGCGCGGCTGGGCTGGGCGATGCAGGACTGCACCACGATCTCCTTCTGCGGTCGCCCGCTGGAGCCTTTGCTGCCCCTGCTGCAACCCGGTGCGCGCATCCTGGCCCTCTCCGCCGATGCCAGCACCCCCGCCGCCGTCGCCGTGCTGCTCACCCGGTACGGTTTCGGCCCCACGCGGCTGCACTTGCTGGAAGCCCTGGGCGGCCCGCGCGCCTGCCACCGCGCGACCACCGCCGAAGCCTTCGACCTTACCCCCGGCCCGCTGAACCTGCTGGCGCTGGAGGTGGTTCCTGGCCCTGGGGCGCGCGTCCTGCCGCTCACCCCCGGCCTGCCGGAGGATGTCTTCGAGCAGGACGGCCAGATCACCAAGCGCGAGGTGCGGGCGGTGACACTGGCGGCCCTCGCGCCGCGCCAGGGCGAGTTGCTCTGGGACATCGGCTGCGGCAGCGGCTCGGTCGCCATCGAGTGGATGCTGCGCCACCCCGCCAACCGCGCCATCGGCCTGGAACCGCGCCCCGAACGCGCCGCCCGCGCCGCCCGCAACGCCCTCGCGCTCGGCGTGCCGGGGCTGCGCGTGGTGCAGGCGGCCGCGCCCGAGGGCCTCACCGGCCTGCCGGTGCCAGACGCGGTCTTCCTTGGCGGCGGCGCCAGCGCACCTGGCGTCCTGGAGGCCGTCTGGGCAGCGCTGCGCCCGGGCGGACGCCTGGTGGCCAATGCCGTGACCCTGGAAACCGAGGCCGCCCTGATCGCCGCCCATTCCGCCTGGGGCGGCACGCTGACGCGGATCGGCGTCGAGCGCCTGGACCGTATCGGCGCCTTCCACGGCTATCGCCCGGCGATGACCGTCACCCAATACGTCGCCGAAAAACCGATGGCGGGGTCCGGGGAGACCCTGTCTCCCCGGCGGGGGGTCCAGGGGGGCGGCGCCCCCCTGGCCACGGCCGGTCTTGGCCTGCGCCTCTCGGCCTCGGCGGAGGCGATCGTCGCCCTGGTCCGCCGCGCCGAGGCGCTGTCCGGCCTGCGCGTCGGCCGCCTTGCCGCCCCCGCCTTCCGGCGCAGCCTCCCGGCTCTGACCGAGGCGGCGGCCATGCTCGGCGTGGAACTCCTCTTCCTCGACCACGCCGCCCTGCTCGCCGTGCAGGACCGCTGCCCCACCCGTTCCGAGGCTGCCCTGCGCGCCACCGGCATTGCGTCCGTGGCCGAAGGCTGCGCCCTGGCGGCGGGCGGCAGGCTGGTGCTGCCACGTATCGCCGCCGCGGGCGTCACCTGTGCCCTTTCGGCAGAGACCCCCTCATGACCGTGCATTTCATCGGCGCCGGCCCCGGCGCACCGGACCTCATCACCCTGCGCGGGCGGAACCTGCTGGCCGCCTGCCCGGTCTGCCTCTATGCCGGCTCCATCGTTCCGCCGGCGCTGCTGGAACACTGCCCACCGGGTGCCCGGCTGGTGGACACCGCCCCGCTGGACCTCGACGCCATCGAGGCCGAATACCTCCGCGCCCATCAGGCCGGGCAGGACGTGGCGCGGCTGCATTCCGGCGATCTCTCCGTCTGGTCCGCCGTTGCCGAGCAGATCCGCCGCCTGGAGCGCCACGGCATCCCCTATACCCTGACCCCCGGTGTCCCTTCCTTCGCCGCCGCCGCCGCCGCGCTCGGGCGCGAGCTGACGGTGCCGGAGGTGGCGCAGAGCGTGGTGCTGACCCGCATCTCCGGCCGTGCCTCGGCCATGCCGCCGGGCGAGACGCTGGAAGCCTTCGGCGCCACCGGCGCGACGCTCGCCATCCACCTGGCGATCCACGCCCTGGGGCGGATCGTCGAGAGCCTCACCCCGCTCTACGGCGCCGATTGCCCTGTTGCGATCGTGGTGCGCGCCTCCTGGCCGGATGAGCGCATCCTGCGCGGCACGCTCGGCGATATCGCCGCGAAGCTCGCCGCCGAGCCGGCGGAGCGCACGGCGCTGATCCTGGTCGGGCCGGCCCTCACGGCGGGAGAGTTCCGCGACAGCGCGCTCTACAGCGCGGATTACCAGCGGCGGTTCCGGTCATGAGGAAAAAGATCGGGGGAATGAATTCCCCCGAACCCCCTTCTTTTTTCTGTCAGTTTGGGAAGGCTGCCTTCGGCGGGCGGAAAAACTCGAAAGAAAAAGATGGGGGTCTGGGGGAATTCCTTCCCCCAGGCTTTTCACACCCGGGCCAGCAGCGCTCCGTCCCGCCCGAACAGCGCCACGTCCACGGCGATGCCCGTCCCCTCCACCACGCCCCGCGCGACGTCCCGGGCGCGCCGCGCCACCGCCTCGGGCAGCGCCACGCCCTCGACGGCCGCGAGGTTGAAGGCTTCCAGCGCCGTGTTGGCCGCGGCTATGCGGACCGTCAGCCCCTCGCCCGCGCCCGCCTCCCGCGCCAGTTCGGCCAGCGCCGGCAGATCCACCCCGCCCCGGCGGGAATGCAGGTCCAGCCGTCCCTGGGCCAGCTTGGTCAGCTTGGCCAGCCCGCCGGCGATGGTGACACGCGGCACCGGATGGGCCCGCAGGTATTTCAGCATCCCGCCGACGAAATCGCCCATGTCGATCAGCGCCTGCTCCGGCAGCCCGTCCAGCCGCGCGATGGCGGCCTCCGAGGTGTTGCCGGTGGCGCCGGCGACATGGTCCAGCCCCAGCGCCCGCGCCACGTCGATGCCGCGCTGGATGGAATGGATCCAGGCGGCGCAGGAATAGGGCACCACCACCCCCGTGGTGCCGAGGATGGACAGCCCGCCCAGGATGCCGAGCCGCGGGTTCATGGTCCGTTGCGCGATGCGCTCGCCATCGGGGATGCTCACCTCCACCCGCGCATCCGCCTCGCCGCCGGCAATCTCGGCCAGGGCGGCGCGGATCATGGCGCGCGGCGCCGGGTTGATGGCCGGCTCGCCCGGCGGCAATGGCAGGCCGGGCAGGGTCACGGTGCCCACCCCCTCCCCGGCGGCGAAGACCACGCCGCTGCCGGGCGGCAGCCGCCGCACCGTCACGCGGATCAGCGCGCCATGCGTCACGTCGGGGTCGTCGCCGGCATCCTTGACGATGGCCGCCATGGCCGCGCCGTCGGGCAGGAAGGCATGCTCGGCCAACGCGAAGGCGGGCTGCTCGCCGCGCGGCAGGGTGATGCGGACCGGGTCGGGGAAGGCACCGTCGCGCAGCGCGGCATAGGCGGCCTTCGCCGCCGCCGTGGCGCAGGCACCGGTGGTCCAACCCCGGCGAAGCGGTTCATCCTGTCGCGGCACGCCCCCTTCACTAGCGCCAGGGGGGGCCCTTGTCATGCGGCGGCGGCCCGATGAACCGGCTGGCCATGCTGGAGGCCCTGCTCGGCCGCTCCGCCCCGGTCTTGGAGGCGGGGCATGTCTGGCTGGTCGGCGCCGGGCCGGGCGACCCCGGCCAACTCACGCTCGATGCCCTCGCCGGCCTCGCCCAGGCCGAGGTGCTGGTGCATGACGAGCTGGTGGATGCGCGCATCCTTGCCCTCGCCCCGGAAAGCGCCGAGCGGCTCTTCATGGGCAAGCGCGGCGGCCGCCCCTCGGCCCGGCAGGCCGACATCACCGCCGCACTGATCGAGCGCGCCCGCGCCGGGCGCCGCGTGGTGCGGCTGAAGGGCGGCGATCCCTATGTCTTCGGGCGTGGTGGCGAGGAGGCGCTGGCCCTGGCCAAGGCCGGCATTCCCTTCCGCGTGGTCCCGGGGCTGACCGCCGGGCTGGCCGGGCTGGCGGCAGCCGGCATCCCGGCGACGCAGCGCGGCGTGAACCAGGCCGTGGTGCTGGCCACCGGCCATGCCGCCGAGGGCGCCGCCGAGGCGCTGGACTGGGCGGCGCTGGCCCGGCTCGGCCAGCCGTTGGTGCTCTACATGGCGATGCGCCGCCTGGGCGCGATCACCGCCGCCCTGCTGGCCGGCGGCCTTACGGCGGAAACCCCCGTCGCGGTGGTGACGCAGGCGACGACGCCGTGTCAGCGGGTGCTGGTCTCGACACTGGCGGAGGTGGCGGAGGCGGTGCGCCGGGCTGGCCTGGAAGCGCCCGCCGTGGTGGCGATCGGCGGCATCGTCCCGGCGCGCCGGCATTTGCTTCCCGACTGATGCCGGGGTCCGGGGGGAGGCTTCTCCCCCCGGCGGGGGTCCCAGGGAAAGCTCCAAGGGGGTGGAGCCCCCTGGCCTGGCGCTCAGCGTGCGCGGCGCGTCGTCGCCTTGCTGGCCGCCGGCTTGCTGGCGGGCTTGCTGCTGCTCGCCGGCGGCGCGGAGACGCGCGGCGTCACCACCGGGGCCGCGGCCGGCGTCACCGCCGGCTGCTGCCCGGCCTGCACCGTCGCGTTGACGCGGAGCGTGGTCGAGCCCGGCAGCAGCCGCACGGCGAAGCTGTCGGTGCCGGCGAAGCCGGGGTCGGGGGTGTAATCCACCCGCGTCCAGTCGCCGACGCTGTGCACCTGCACGCGGCCGTGGTTGGGGCGGTCCACCAGCAGGCCGGCATCGAAGGGCGCCGGCCCGGGGCGGGAGACCCTCACGCCGCACCAGCCGCCGTCATTGCCGACGGTCATCGCGACCTCGGTCTGCTCCGCGTCCACCAGCTTCGGATTGTCGGGGACGTTGCAGAGCTTGGCGCCGCCCATCAGGTCGATGGCATAGACCGGACGGGTGGACTGCAGCACGGGGTTCTGCGGCTTGGCGCAGGCGGCGAGCATCGCCGGCAGCGCCAGCGAGGCCCAGAGCAAGGCATGACGCATCAACGGGACGCCCGACGGCCAGAGGTGCGGGCCGCTCTGGCGGGAGCGGCGGCGGGAGTGGCGGAAGGCGTGCAGCTGCCAAGCGAAGCGGGCAGCAGGTCCTTGGCGGCCGCGTAGGGGGCCAGTTCGGCAGCGCTGGGCAGGGACATCACTTCCTTGAAGAGCTGCGCGTTGCGCGCGCAATAATCGGCGCCGACGCGGTTGGCCTCCTGCGCCCGGGCATTGGCCAGGTTGGTGATGAAGGTGTCGTTCGCCTTCTGGCCGGCACGGCGGTCACGGCTGGTGAAGTGCCGGATCACCGAATGATCGTTCTCGCTCAGCACCGGCCGGTAGCGGGTGATGAAGGCGTTGTAGGCGTCCTCGGTGTCACAGGTGGTGGCGACCACCATCAGCTCGGTCTTGAGCGCCGACAGCTCGAACATCTTCTGCTGCTCCTCGCTGGCGCAGCGGAAGGGAGCGGCCAGGGCGCCGGTGGACGCGCAGAGCGTGCTGAGCATCAGGAGCCCGGCGAGCCCGCGGCGGGCGCGCGGGGCAAGGCGGCTGGGTTGGGCGGAACGCGTCTCAGGAAGCAGGTGGCGCTGAACCATGCCCCTCTCTCCGATCGTGTACTGCGCGCGGTGGTGCCGCGGACTGGCTGCGGAATTGCGGGTTCTGCTGGAGGGCAGGGAGGCGTCTGCACCTTGGGCCGTGTGGCTTTCTGGTGACCGACGCGTTAATGCCCGCCGCTCCATACCGTGTCGCGATGCCGCAGAGCAAGGCGAGAATCGGCCTCGGCGCCCTTCGCATTCGCAGCAAATCAACCCGTTACACGAGATTGCTGAACCGTCATCTGCAGCGGGCGGGAGCGGCTTCGCTCCTCTCGACGGCACCTCGGCCGCCCGGCGGCGGCCGCACCCGGTGCATGCCTTCCGGCAGGCCGGAATCTGCTCTAACGCAAGTTGCGGGGCAGCGGCGCCCCGGGAACCCCGGAACAGCAAATCAGGCAGGAAAGCGCGGCGGAATGCAGGGAGCAGAGGGGGGTCGCGGGGGTGCCGGGCTGGTGATCGGCGCGCCACGTTCCGGCGCCGGCAAGAGCACCGTCACCCTGGCGCTGCTCGCGGCGCTGCGGCGGCGCGGCCTGGCGGTGGCCGCCGCCAAGTCCGGGCCGGACTATATCGACCCCGCCTTCCATCAGGCCGCCTGCGGACGGCCAAGCCCGAATCTGGACAGCTGGGCCATGCCCCCCGGCCTGCTCGATACGGTGGCCGGCGAGGCCACGGCCGGGCAGGACCTCCTGCTGGTCGAATCGGCCATGGGCCTGTTCGACGGTGCCGGCGCCACGCCCGGCCACCAGGGCAGCGCCGCCGACTTGGCAGCCCGATTCGGCTGGCCCGTGCTGCTGGTGCTGGATGTCTCGGGCCAGTCGCAATCGGCGGCCGCGGTGGCACGCGGCTTCGCCACGCATCACCCGGCGGTGCGCCTCGCCGGAGTGGTGCTGAACCGGGTGGGCAGCGAGCGCCATCGCCGCGGCGCGGCGGAAGCCATTGCCGCCGCCGGCCTCGCCGTGCTGGGCGCCCTGCCGCGCGATACCGGCATTACCCTGCCCGAGCGGCATCTGGGGCTGGTGCAGGCGCGCGAGCTGGGTACCCTCCCCGCGCTGCTGGACCGCCTGGCCGATCTCGCTGAGATGCATCTCGACCTGGAGGCCATCCTCGCCCACGCCGCCGGCGCCCCTCCCGCCGCCGTCCCCGGCGGTCTCCCCGCCCTGCCGCCACCGGGACAGCGCATCGCTGTGGCAGAGGATGCCGCCTTCAGCTTCCTCTACCCGCATGTGGTGGCGGGCTGGCGACAGGCCGGCGCCACGCTGCACCCCTTCTCCCCGCTCGCCGACGAGCCGCCGCCGGCCGATTGCGACGCCTGCTGGCTGCCCGGCGGCTATCCCGAATTGCATGCCGGCCGACTTGCCGCCGCCCGCCGCTTCCTCGACGGGCTGCGCCGCTTCGCCGCCCATTCGCCGGTGCATGGCGAGTGCGGCGGCTACATGGTGCTCGGCGCGGGGCTGGAGGATGCCGAGGGCGACCGCCACGCCATGGCGGGGCTGCTCGGCCACGCCACCAGCTTCGCCAGGCGGAAGATGCATCTCGGCTATCGCGAGGCCCGGCTGCTCTCGGACGGCGTGCTCGGCCCGCGCGGCACCGTGCTGCGCGGCCACGAGTTCCACTATGCCCGGCTGATCGAGCCCAGCACCGACGCCCCCTTGGCCGAGCTCGCCGATGCCCATGGTCAGCCGCTCGGCCCGGCCGGCGGGCAGCGCGGCCGGGTGAGTGGCAGCTTCTTCCACGCGATCGCCCGGCAGGACCTCTGATGCCCGATTTCTCCAGCCTCGCCGCGCTGCGCGCCGCCGCCCTCGCCCCACCCCCCGGCGACGAGGCCGCCGCCGCCGCCGTCGCCACCCGCCAGGCGCAACTCACCAAGCCGCCGGGCAGCCTCGGCCGGCTGGAGGCGATGGTTGCCTGGCTGGCCCGCTGGCAGCGCCGGCCGATGCCGCGGCTGGAGCGGGTGCAGGTGCTGGTCTTCGCCGGCAATCACGGCGTCGCGGCGCGCGGCGTCTCGCCCTATCCGCCCACCGTCACTGCGCAGATGGTGGCCAATTTCGCCGCCGGGGGCGCCGCCATCAACCAGATCGCCACCCTCGCCGGGGCGGAGCTGCGCGTCGTCCCGCTCGATCTCGATCGCCCCACCGCCGACATCACCGAAGCCCCCGCCATGACCGAGGCCGGATTCCTCGATGCCCTGGCCACCGGCGCCGCGGCGGTGCCGCCGGAGACGGACCTGCTCTGCCTCGGCGAGATGGGCATCGCCAATACCACCGCCGGCGCCGCCCTCGCCGCCGCCCTGTTCGGCGGCAGCGGCGCCGACTGGGCCGGGCGCGGCACCGGCGTGGACGCGGCCGGGCTCTCCCGCAAGCAGGCGGTGGTGGATGCCGCTCTCGCCCGCCACCCCGAGGCGCGGCGCGACCCGCTGGAGGCCGCGCGCCGGCTTGGCGGGCGCGAGCTGGCGGCCATCCTCGGTGCCACGCTGGAGGCCCGGCATCGCGGCATCCCCGTGCTGCTCGACGGCTTCGCCGGCACCACTGCCGCCGCGCCCCTGGCGCTGCTGGCGCCGGGCGGGCTGGATCATGCCCAGGTTGGCCATGTCTCCGCCGAGGCCGGGCATCCCCGCCTGCTCGCCGCGCTGGAGCGGGAGGCGCTGCTCGATCTCGGCATGCGGCTGGGCGAGGCCTCCGGCGCGGCCCTGGCGGTGCCGCTGCTGCGGGCGGCGCTGGCCTGCCACGCCGGCATGGCCACCTTCGCCGAGGCCGGCGTCACGGACCGCGCCTGATGCTGCGCGCCCGGCTGGCCGAGCTGGCCGCCGCCTTCGGCCTGCTCACCCGGCTGCCCACCGGCTTCCTGCCGCAGCCCGCCGAGCCGGCCGGCTACGCCCGCGCCGCCTGGGCCTGGCCCCTGGCAGGCGCGGCGGTGGGCGCGATCGGCGGCGGCGTGCAGGCGCTGCTGACCGCCGCTGGCCTTCCCCCCACCCTGGCCGCCCCCTGGACGCTCGCCGCCCTGCTGCTGGCCAGCGGCGCCCTGCACGAGGACGGCCTGGCCGACACCGCCGACGGCTTCGGCGGCGGCCGCGACCGGGCCCGCAAGCTGGAGATCATGCGCGACAGCCGCATCGGCAGCTTCGGCGCCATGGCCCTGATCCTGGCCCTGGCGCTGCGCGGCGGCGCCCTGGCGCAGCTCGCGGCGCCGCTGCCCGCCCTGGCCGTCGCCGGCGCCCTCTCCCGCGCCGCCATGCTGCTTCCCCTGATGATCCTGCCCCCGGCGCGGACAGATGGGCTTTCCGCCGGGCTTGGCCGTCCCTCGATCGGCGCGGCCCTGGCCGGGCTGGCGGTAACCCTCGCCCTCGCCGCCTGGCTGCTGCCGGGCACGGCGATGCTTCCCGCGCTGCTCGCCATGGTCTTCGCCGCCGCTGGCATCGCGGTGCTGGCGCGGGCGCAGATCGGCGGCCAGACCGGCGACGTGCTCGGCGCCTGCGCAGTGGTCGCGGAATGCGCGGTGCTGTCGGCGCTGGTTGCCGCGGGATGAAAAAGACCGGGGGAAAGAATTCCCCCGGACCCCCCTCTTCTTCTTCTCAGTTTGGCGCTGCGCTTCGAACGAGTTCGGGAGCGAGCAGAAAAAAGAAGGGAGCCTGGGGGAATTCATTCCCCCAGCCTTGTCGCCCTCACCACCCGCACTGACCCCATCGGCTGTGCCGGCGCCAGCAAATCCACGGCCCGCCCTTCGAGCAGCGCCGCCAGCACCTTCAATGGCCCGCCATGCGCCACCACGATCGTGCCGCCCGTGAGGCCATCGGCGAGGCCCCGCACCCGCGCCACCAGCGCCGCCCCGCTCTCCCCGCCCGGCGGCGCGAAGCCCCAAGGGTCGGCCGCCCAGGCATCGAGCGCCGCGCGCGGCACGGCTTCCCAGGCCAGCCCTTCCCAGCCGCCGAAGTCCAGCTCCAGCAGCCGCGCGTCGAAGGAGAGCGGCAGGCGGAGCGCCGCGCCGAGCGCCTCGGCCAGCGCGCGGCAGCGCCGGGCCGGGCTGCTGAGCAGCCGCACCCCCGGGAAGCCCGTCAGCGCCGCCTGTACGGCCTCCGGGTCGCCGGCCTGCCCCGGTGGAAGGTCGAGCCGGCCGTAGCAATGGCCAGCCGGCATGTCGGTCGGCAGGTGGCGCACCAGCGCGACCGGCGTCGCGGACAGGTGTTCGCCAGTGGGGATAACCATCAGCCGCAAGCCGCCTTCTTGTCACAGGACCCGTTGCGGGATAACCGCCAGGATGGAGGTATCAGACTATGCACGCCGCCCTTTCCCCCAAGCCCCGTTCCATCGAGGCCGGCCCAGTCTCCGCCCCGGCTCCACGGCTGGGCATGGCGGAAGCGGCGCGCCGCGAGAAACTGCTGCGGGTGCCTCGTGAGCCCGGCGTGGCAGGCCCCGCCGGCCAGCGCCCACCGGCCGAGCCACGCCCGCTTCCGCCCGCCCACGCCTGAGCCGGAGGCCGGCCCTCATGCGGCCGGCACCGCGCCGGCCAGATCCATGCTGCGCTCCAGCCGGCGCACCAGCGCCGCGAGGCGTGGCCGCGCTTCCTGCAACAGGTATTCCGGGCTGACCAGGAAGGAGGGCGCGCCGCAATTGACCACCATCGGCGGCAGCCCGCCGCCGGGATCGAAGCCAAGGGCGATGGCGTTCACGTCCGGCTGCCAGTCGCCGAAGGAGCAGCAACAGCCATATTCCCGCTGCTCGGCGAGCGCCCGCTCCGCCACGGCGGCGGCGCGCTCCGCCTGCGGCCCCGCCCATTGCCGCAGCACCGCCCCGCGCGCCTCGGGCGCGCAGGCCGCCAGCCAGGCGCGCCCCATGGCGCTGTTGAGCAGCGAGATGCGCGAGCCCGCCTCCAGGTTCACCGCGATGGCGGCATCGCCGCGCGCCAGTTCCAGATAGACCATCCGCATCCGGTCCCGCGTGCCCAGCGCGACGACGCTGTGCGTCTCCACCGCCAGCCGCTCCAGCAGCGGCCGTGCCACGCGGCGGATGTCGAGCCCGCCCAGCATGGCGCTGCCCAGCGAGAGCACCGCCATGCCGAGGCGATAGCGCCCCAGTTCCGGTGCGTAATGCAGATAGCCCAGTTCCGTCAGCGTGTGGGTCAGGCGGGAGACGGTGGATTTCGGCAGGCCGGTGCGGGCGGCGATCTCCTGGTTGCCCAGCAGCGGCTCGCCCTGCCGGAAGCAGCCCAGCACCTGCAGCCCGCGCGCCAGGGCAGTGACGAAGTGGCGGTCGGGCCCGGCCTCGACATCGGGCGGAGGCGGGGCGGCACGGCGGCGTGACATGGGCTCTCCCTGGCGAGGCTTGACGTCAGGAACGGATTGGGCGACCAAGCTACCACGAAATTTGCGGAATTAAATTCCGCAATGCAGAATTAAACATCTGCCGGGAGAGAAGCCGCCATGCCAGACGTCGTGTCCTACCGGATCCAGGACGGCATCGCCGTCGCCACGGTGGAGAACCCGCCGGTCAACGCGCTCTCCGCGCCGGTGCGCACCGGCCTGCTCGCCGCCGCCCAACGCGCCGCACAGGACCCGGAAGCTGCTGGTCTGGTGCTGGCGGGGGCCGGCAGCGCCTTCATCGCAGGGGCCGATATCAGCGAATTCGGCAAGCCGCCCGTTCCTCCCGCACTCGCCGAGGTGGTGGCCGCGCTGGAGGCCTGCCCCAAGCCGGTGGTCGCCGCCATCCAGGGCGTCGCGCTCGGCGGCGGGCTGGAGGTGGCGCTGGGCTGCGATGCGCGCATCCTCGGCCCTAAGGCGCAGCTCGGCCTGCCCGAGGTGAAGCTCGGCCTGCTGCCCGGCGCCGGCGGCACCCAGCGCACCCCGCGTCTGATCGGCCCCGCCGCCGCCCTGCCGATGATCGCCTCGGGCGACAAGATCCCTGCCGCCAAGGCCGTCGAGATGGGCCTCGCGGACGTGGTGGTGGAGGGCGACCTGCTGCAAGCCGCCTTCGCCAAGGTCCGCGAGTTGGCGGCGAAGCCCCTCCCCCCGCGCCTCAACACCCGCACCGACCGCCTGACCGCCCCCGGCGCCCGCGAGGCCTTCGAGGAGGCCGCCAAGGCGCTGGCGAAGCGCGCCGCCACCGAGCCGCAGGTCGCCGCCATCATCGAATCCGTGCGCAACAGCTTCGACATGTCCCTGGAACAGGGCATGAAGCGCGAGCGCGAGCTGTTCGTCGCCCTCCGTGACGACCCGCGTTCCAAGGCGCTGCGCCATGTCTTCTTCGCCGAGCGTCAGGCGGCCCATATCCCCGGCCTGCCCAAAGAGACGAAGCCCCGCACCGTGAACCGCGCCGCCGTACTCGGCGCCGGCACCATGGGCACCGGCATCGCCATGAGCTTCGCCAATGCCGGCATCCCCGTGCGCATCATCGAGACCGATCAGGCGGCGCTGGAGCGCGGCCAGAAGCGCATCGCCGACACCTATGCGACCTCGGTGAAGCGCGGCAGCCTGACGCCCGAGGCGCGCGACGCCCGCCTCGCGCTGATCGAGGGCGCGGTCGGCCTGGAGGCCGCCGCCGGCGCCGATCTCGTGGTCGAGGCCGTCTTCGAGGAGTTGGGGCTGAAGAAGGAGATCTTCGCCAAGCTGGACAGGATCGCCCCCGGCGCGATCCTCGCCAGCAACACCTCCTATCTCGACATCAACGCCATGGCGGCGGCCACTTCGCGCCCGCAGGACGTGCTGGGCATGCACTTCTTCAGCCCGGCCAATGTCATGAAGCTGCTGGAGGTGGTGCGCGCCGAGAAGACCTCGCCCGAGGCCCTGGCCACCGCCGTCGCCATCGGCAAGCGGCTGGCCAAGGTGCCCGTCGTGGTCGGCGTCTGCCACGGCTTCGTCGGCAACCGCATGCTCTCCCGCCGCACCCAGCAGGCCGAGCGCCTGCTGCAGGAAGGCGCGACGCCCGAGCAGGTGGACAAGGCGCTGACCGATTTCGGCTTCCGCATGGGGCCCTTCGCCATGGCCGACCTCGCCGGGCTCGATATCGGCTGGCGCGTCCGCAAGGCCACCGGCCAGACCGCCCCCGTCGCCGACGCCCTCTGCGAGGCCGGCCGCATCGGCCAGAAGGCCGGCCGCGGCTACTACGCCTATCCCGAGGGTGCCCGCGCGGGCGTACCCGATCCCGAGGTGCAGAGCCTCATCGAGGGTGTCTCGCAGAAGCTGGGCATCACCCGCCGCGCCATCACGCAGGAGGAGATCACCGAGCGGCTGATCTACCCCATGATCAACGAGGGCGCCCGCATCCTGGAGGAGGGCATCGCCGCCCGCCCCGGCGACATCGATGTGGTCTGGCTCTACGGCTACAACTGGCCGGCCTGGCGCGGCGGCCCGATGCACTACGCCGATGCGGTCGGCCTGCCGCGCATCGTCGAGCGCCTCACCGCCTATGCCCAGCAGACCGGCGACGAAAGCCTGCGCCCCGCCACCCTGCTGCGTCAGCTCGCCGCCGAGGGCGCCGGCTTCGGCAGCCTGAAGCCGCAGGCCAAGGCCGCGTAAACGCCGTGGCCCGCCCCCATCCCTGGGAGGCCTCCTATCCTCCCGGCGCGCGCTGGGACGCGCCGATCGCCAGCGGCACCGTCCCGGCACTGCTGGACCGCGTATCGGCCGAGTGGGGCGAGCGCCCCGCTTTGGTCTATCGCGACCGCCCGGTCAGCTTCGCCGCGCTGCGCGCGACCGCCGACCGCGTCGCCGCCGGGCTGATGGAAGCCGGGCTGCGCCCGGGCGACGCGGTGGCGCTCTACCTGCCCAATACCCCCTGGCACCCGGCCTGCTTCTTCGGCGTGCTGCGGGCGGGCGGGCGGGTCGTGCATCTCTCGCCGCTCGATGCCCCGCGCGAGCTGCTGCACAAGGTCTCCGACAGCGGCGCGCGCTGGCTGATCACCACCGACTTCCCCACTTTGTTGCCCAACGCGCTGCGCCTGCTGCGCGATGGTGGGGTGGAAGCCGCCTTCCTCGCCCCGGACGCCGAGTGGGGCGGCACCCCTGCCCCCGCGCAGCCTGACTTCCAGCCGCTGCCTCTCGCCGATACGCCGCGCTCCTGGCCCGCGCTGGACGAGACCGACATCGCCCTGCTGCAATACACCGGCGGCACCACCGGCCGCCCCAAGGGCGCGATGCTGACGCACCGCAACCTGACCTCGGCCGTCTCCATCTATCAGGCCTGGAAGGACAGCGACACGCTGCCGCGCGGCGAGCAGCGCGTGCTGGGCGTGCTGCCGCTCTTCCACATCTACGCGCTGACCGCCGTTCTGCTGCGCCACATGGCCGACGGCAACTGCCTCTATCTCTACCCGCGCTTCGATGCGGAGACCGCGGCGCGCGAGATCGAGCGCCACCACATCACCGTCTTCCCCGGCGTGCCGACCATGTGGATCGGCCTGCTCAACCTGCCCGGCATCGAGGCGCGCGACCTCTTCTCGCTGAAGCAATGCTCCTCCGGCGGCGCGCCGATGCCGTTCGAGGTGCAGCAGAAGCTGGAGGCGCTGCTCGGTCAGCGCATCGGCGGCGGCTGGGGCATGACCGAGACCAGCCCGGCCGGCGCCCGCCTCGCCGTCAACGGCCCCCGCCGCCCCGGCATGATCGGCCTGCCCCTGCCTGGCATCGAGATGCGCGTCGTCTCGCTCGACGACCCCACCCGCGAGCTGCCGCCCGGCGAGCAGGGCGAGATCGCCATCCGTGGCCCGAATGTCTTCGTCGGCTACTGGAAGCAGCCCGAGGAAAGTGCCGCCTGCTTCAACGATGGCTGGTTCCGCACCGGCGATATCGGCTGGATGGACGAGCAGGGCTATTTCACCCTGGTGGACCGGCGGAAGAACATGATCATCTCTTCCGGCTTCAACGTCTATCCGGCGGCCATCGAGCAGGCGATCTACGAGCACCCGGATGTCGAGGAATGCATCGTCATCGGCGTACCCGACGCCTATCGCGGCCAGGCGGCCAAGGCCTTCGTCAAGCTGCGCGGCGGCGCCCCGGTGCTGACGCTGGAAGGGCTGAAGCTGTTCCTGGCCGACCGCATCGGCCGCCATGAAATGCCCGCCGCGCTGGAACTGCGCGCGGCACTGCCGCGCAGCCCGGCGGGCAAGCTGCTCGCCGCCAAGCTGCGCGAGGAAGAGGAAGCGACGGCGCGAGGCGCCGGAACGGAGGAACCGCCCGCATGAGGGAAGCCGTCATTGTCTCCACCGCCCGCACGCCGATCGGCCGCGCGGCGCGGGGCAGCCTGAACATGACCCATGGCGCCGACATGGCCGCCCATGTCATCCACCACGCCATGCAGCGCGCCGGCGTCGAGCCGCAGGCCGTGGAAGAGGTGGTCATGGGCTGCGGCTATCCGGAGGGCGCCACCGGCGGCAACATCGCCCGTGCCGGCCTGCTGCGCGCCGGCCTGCCGGTGGAGACCGCCGGGCTGGTGGTCAGCCGCTTCTGCGCCTCGGGCCTGGATGCCATCGCCGCCGCCGCCCGCCGCGTCATCGTGGATGGCGTGGACATCGTCATCGCAGGCGGCGTCGAGTCCATCAGCCTGACCGTGCCGAAGGTCGACCGTGCCGCCATCCGCAATCCCTGGCTGGTCGAGCACAAGCCGCATCTCTACGACAGCATGATCGAGACGGCCGACCTCGTCGCTGCGCGCTACGGCATCTCGCGCGAGGCGCAGGACGAGTTCGCCTTCCTCAGCCAGCAGCGCACCGCCGCGGCGCAGCGCGAGGGCCGCTTCGACGAGGAAATCGTGCCGATGGAGGTGACCTGCGCCGTCACCGACAAGGCCACCGGCGAGACCCGCACCGAGACGCGCCTCTTCACCCGCGACGAGGGCAACCGCCCCGACACCACCCTGGAAGGCCTCGCGAAGCTGAAGCCGGTGCGCGAGGGCCAGTACATCACCGCCGGCAATGCCAGCCAGCTTTCCGATGGCGCCAGCGCCTGCGTGGTGATGTCCTCGGAGGAGGCGGCGCGGCGCGGCCTCAAGCCGCTCGGCGTCTTCCGCGGCTTCGCCAGCGCCGCCTGCGAGCCGGAGGAGATGGGCATCGGCCCCGTCTTCGCCGTGCCGCGCCTGCTGAAGCGCCAGGGCCTGACGGTGAACGACATCGACCTCTGGGAGCTGAACGAGGCCTTCGCCTCGCAGTCCATCTATTGCCGCGACAAGCTCGGCATCCCGCAGGAGAAGCTGAACATGGATGGCGGCGCCATCGCCATCGGCCATCCCTTCGGCATGAGCGGCGCGCGGCTGGTCGGCCACGCCCTGCTGGAGGGCCGCCGGCGCGGCATCAAGCGCGCCGTCGTCACCATGTGCGTCGCCACCGGCCAGGGCGCCGCAGGCCTGTTCGAAATCCTCTGAAGGGAGGCAGACCCGATGGAACTCCGCTACACCCCCGAGGAAGTCGCCTTCCGCGACGAGCTGCGCCAGATCTTCCAGAGCAAGATCCCGGCCGAGATCCGCCGCAAGGTGAGCGAGGGCCGCCACCTGGAGCGCGAGGACATCGCCACCGCCCACCGCATCCTGCATGCTGAGGGGCTGGCCACGCCGAACTGGCCGGTCGAGTGGGGCGGCAAGGACTGGACCCCCGTACAGCGCTACATCTACACGGAGGAGATCCAGCGCAACGCGGTGCCGATGCCGCTCTCCTTCAACGTCGCCATGGTCGGCCCGGTCATCGCCAACTTCGCCAGCGAGGAGCAGAAGAAGCGCTTCCTCCCACCCACCGCCAGCCTCGATATCTGGTGGGCGCAGGGCTTCTCCGAGCCCGGTTCCGGCTCCGACCTCGCCAGCCTCAAGACCAGCGCGCGCCGCGAGGGCGACCACTACATCGTCAACGGCCAGAAGACCTGGACCACCCTCGGCCAGCATGCCGATTGGATCTTCCTCCTCGTCCGCACCGATCCCGCGGCGAAGAAGCAGCAGGGCATCTCCTTCCTGCTGGTGGACATGAAGACCCCCGGCATCACCGTGCGCCCGATCATCACCATCGACGGCGCGCATGAGGTGAACGAGGTCTTTTTCGACGAGGTGAAGGTGCCCGTCGAGAACCGCGTCGGCGAGGAGAACAAGGGCTGGGACTATGCCAAATTCCTGCTTTCCAACGAGCGCACCAACATCGCCCGCATCGGCCTCTCCAAGGAGAAGCTCGCCCGCGTCAAGGAGCGCGCGAAGGAAACGCCCGCCGGGGACGGCACGCTGTGGGACGACCCGGACTTCCGCCGCCGCGTCGCCATCGCCGAGATCGAGCTGAAGGCGCTGGAGATCACCCAGATGCGCGTCGTCGCCGCCCAGCGCACCCGCGCCGCCGACAAGCCCGACCCGAATTCCTCGATCCTCAAGATCAAGGGCTCGGAACTCCAGCAGATGACCACCGAGCTGATGGTCACCGTCGCGGGGCCCTACATCGCACCGATGCCGTCGCATTCGCACAATGAACCGCCCATCGGGCCGGACTGGGCGGATGCCGTCGCGCCGCAGTTCTTCAACTTCCGCAAGGTCTCGATCTACGGCGGCTCGAACGAGATCCAGCGCAACATCATCGCCAAGGCCTTCCTCGGCCTCTGAGGGGGCTCCGCCCCCTCAAACTCCCCCGCCAGGAACCTGAGGTTCCTGGACCTCCCATCAGAAGGAGATGACAACGTGGACTTCGACCTGACCGAGGAACAGCGCCTGCTCAAGGAAAGCGTCGACCGCCTGATGGCCGACGCCTATGGCGATTTCGAGAAGCGTAAACAGCATCAGGG
>Ga0180221_1000857_pt1 | contig 23032 bp, 22 predicted proteins | sample eDN5th37CKraftMG_FD_151339 | JGI IMG/M metagenome (GOLD analysis project Ga0180221, IMG submission 151339) | Enriched Miracle-Growth compost microbial communities from Emeryville, California, USA - eDNA 5th pass 37_C Kraft MG (version 2) (version 2) ...
CATCACCGGCGAGGGCTGGAACGCCGACCTGGCCGCCGGCGCGCAGGCCACCGTCGGCTTCGTCGCCAACGGCACCCCGCCCGCCGACGGCGAGCTCGCCTGCGACTGAGGTAGTACGGACCCCCGCAAGGTAGTACCCGGACCCGCGAGGTAGTACAGGTCCCCGCGAGGTAGTAGCCCCCGCGCCGAGGTGGTGGACCAGCCACTACCTCGCCAAGGGGGCTACTACCTCGCGGGGACCTGTACTACCTCGCGGGGGTCAGGCGCGGCGGCGGAACGTCACGGGCTCCTCGACGAACGCCTCCCAGACGGCGCGCTCGTCGGCGCCGATGCGGCGGGGTGCGCCGGTCGCGGCGTCGACGAGCACGATCGTCGTGACCGCCTTGACGTAGGCCTTGCCGCCGGAGGCCGGGCCGGTGCGGTCGAAGCCTCCCGGGACGCCGTCGTGCACCTCGTAGCAGACCTCCAGGCTGGCGCCGCCGATCGCCCCGATCCACATCTCCACACGCACGGGGGTGCGGGAGAAGCCGAGCGGCCGCAGGTACTCGATCTGCTGCCCGGCCACGAGGGTGTGGGACGTCGCGTGGGGACCGGTGTCGAGGACGGCGGTGGGCCACTCCTCGCCGTCCACGGCCTCGGGGTGACGCCAGAACGCCGTGATCCGCGCGTCCTCCAGGAGGCGGAACATCGCGACGTTGTTGACGTGCTGGTACGCGTCGAGGTCGGACCAGCGCAGCGAGACGGGGACGTGCAGACGGGTCATGGCGGGCATCGTCGCACGCCGGCGGACGGCCCCGGCAATCGACGGCCGCCCGGTCGGACGGGTCAGCCGGCGGCGATCGCCGCCGCGGCCCGGCAGCGGGCGAGCGCGGCGAGCTCGTCGCCGACGGGGACGCGGACGAACCGGTCGGCGACGCCCGAGACGGCCTCCCGCAGGCGCCGGCGCACCCGCGCGGCGCGTCGCCGCCCGCCCCAGGCGGCGAGGACCCGCGCGACGAGCGCGAGCAGCAGGCCCAGCGCGAGCCCGCCGAGCGCCAGGAGCGTGGGCCACGGCACCTCGAGCACTCCTCCGCCCGAGCCCGACAGGTCCACCGTGAGCACCGGCAGGATCAGCGACGGCAGCCGGAAGTACTCCACCGCCGCCGCGGCGCCCAGCCACAGCAGCCCGACGACGGCGGCCGCGAGCAGCAGCCACTGGACCGCGCCCGCCGCCGCCCACCACCGCGGGCGGCGCTCGGCCTCCAGCCGGGTGCCGACCACCGCCTGGTCGAGCTCGGCGGGCAGCCGGTCGATCGCGTCCTGCGCCCGGGCCCGCGCCACCAGCACCCACGGGTCGGGCGCCCCCTCGCACACCTCGTCGACGTACCGGCGCACCGCGGTCGCCGCCGCCGCGCGCACGGCGGGCCGCGTCGTGGGCAGCGAGCTGCGCACGAGGTCGGGGCGTTCGGCCTCGCCGCCGGGCCGCCCGCGGGACCCCGCGCCGTCCCCACCCCGGCGCAGGCCGAGCCGCCGCAGGGGGTCGCGCCGCAGCCGCGAGACCCACCGCGTCACGGGCCACCCCGTGGCGAGGTGCGCGTCACGGCGGTAGGTGGACGCGACCGCGTCCGCGACGGTCGGCACCCCGGCGGCCGCCTCGAGCGCGTCCACGAGCGCGCCCGCGGACCGCTCGGAGGTACGGGAGGCCGGGCTCGAGCCGCACGCCTCCGCGATGCGCTGCGCGGCCGCCCGCGTGTCTGCGACCAGCCGCGCCGTCGCGGCCTCGCGGCGCGCCGCCGCCTCCGCCAGCAGGCCCCTCAGCTGGTCCATGCCGCGGCCGGTCGCGGCGGACACGGCGAGCACGCGCGCACCGTCCAGACCGTCGGCCGCGACGAGGCGGCGCAGGTCGGCGAGCATCGCGTCCGTCTCCGCGTCGGAGAGCCGGTCGACCTGGTTGAGCACCACCACCACGACCTCCGACCGCCCGGCCAGCGGGCGCAGGTACCGCTCGTGCAGGGCGGCGTCGGCGTACTTCTGCGGGTCGACCACCCACACGAGGAGGTCGGCCCGCTCCACGAGGCGCTCCGCCCGGACCCGGTGCTCGACGACGACCGAGTCGTGGTCGGGCAGGTCGAGCAGCACGAGCCCGGTGGAGATGCCCGCCGGCCCGCGGCGCGGCCGCAGCCGGGCGAGGCCGCGCCGGGCGGGACGCGCGCCGCCGGTCGCCTCGCCGGGGTCGTCGTCCGACGCCGGCACGGGCATCTCCTCGCGCCGCTTGACCTCCAGCCAGTCCAGCAGCGGCCCGGCCCCGTCGCCCCAGACCGCGGCGACGGCGTGGGCGGTCGTGGGCCGCCGCACCCCGACGGTCGCGACCGGCGTGCCCGCGACGGCGTTGAGCACGCTCGACTTGCCCGACCCGGTGGCGCCCGCGAGCGCCACGACCGTGTGCTCCGCCGAGAGCCCGCCCCGCTCGCGCACCCGCTGGACGACGCCGCGCGCGTCGTCCAGGAGGGCGCGATCGAGCCGGCCGCTCGCCGCCACCACCGCCGTCTCCAGCGCCGCGGTCCGGTCCGCGAGGTCGATGCGGCTCACCGCTCTCCCTCCTGCCGGTCCCGCGACCACCAGCGCGACCACCAGCCGCCGCGGCGTGCCGCCCCGGGCTCCTCCGTCGTCTCCGTACCCTGCCCGGCGTCGGGCGCCTCCGGCGGCCGGAAGGTGCCCGCCCCGCGCAGCAGACCGCCGCTCCACGGGCGGGTCACGCCCTCCTGCGGCGCGGCGCGGTTCGCCCGCTCGGCCCGGGCCGCCGCGGCCACGCGGTGCGCCGCGGCGCGGAGGGCGTCGGCGCCGGTGGCCTGCGTGCCCAGCGCGTCGAGCTGCGCGGTGTACCGGGCGGCCTGGCCGCGCAGCACCGCCTCGGCGCGCCCGTGGAGGCGTTCCTTGGCCTGTGCGGCGAGGCGCCGCACGGCCTCGTCGCCGAAGACCGCCTCGAGGAGCTTCTGCGCCACGACCGCCGTGCCGCCCGCGATGCCGATCTCGGCCCCGGTGAGGCCGGCGGTCGACGCGAACACGATCACCATGAGGCTGACGCCGAGCGCGTTCACCCCGAACGAGACGGCGCGCGCCTGGCCGCGCCGGCTCGCCCCCTGCTCGCGCACGAGCGACAGCACGTCCTCCTGCCAGCCGCGGATCTGCTCCGCGACCTCGGTCCGCAGCCCGCTCGGCACCCGCGCCAGGTCCAGCCCGTCCAGGAGCGCGGCCCCGGCGCCGTCGCTCCGCCAGGCGTTGAAGGTGCGCTCGGCGGCCTGCTCGGCGGCGTCGAGGATCACCGACTCGAGCCCGTGCGCGATGGCCTGCTCCACCTGGGGCGCCTCGGTGGGGCGGCCCCGGAAGAAGCGCACCACGGCGTCCCGCACCCGGCCCACGCCGGCCTCGACGGCGCGGAAGAACTCGCCCGTGCCGACGAAGTCCTGCCACCGCGCCAGCACCTCGCCCCGCAGGAGCGCGCCGTCCGACGTCGCCGCCTCCACCTGCGCCAGCGCCTCCGCGTGGTACCGGCGCGCCGCGTCGCGCAGCCGCGCGTCGGCCACCTCCTGCCCGGCCGCGGTCTCGGCGAGCGCGACGGCGCGCCGGACCAGGTCGTCGACCACGCCGTCGCGGGTCGCGGCGATGACCCGGGCGCGGGCCTCCGGGTCGCCGCCCAGTCCGGACAGCCAGGTGGCGACCTCCGCGACCGCCGGCTCGGGCAGCAGCCCGTCGACCAGCGCGCCCGGACCCTCGTCGGCCGCCTCGGCGAGCACGAAGACCCGCGCGTCGCCGAGGCCGTGCTCGGCGGTCATCCGGCGCAGGTCCTCGGCGACCACCTCGGCGCCGGGGTCCACGCGGTCCAGCACGATCGCGACCTGGGCCCGTCGCCGCGCGGCCTGGCGCAGCAGGTCCCACGGCACGGCGTCCGCGTACCGTGCCGCCGTGGTGACGAAGAGCCAGAGGTCCGCGGCGCCCAGCAGCTGCGCGGACAGCTCGCGGTTGGCGGTCTCCACCGAGTCCACGTCCGGCGCGTCCAGCAGCGCGAGCCCCTGCGGCAGCGCCTCGCTGGCGACCAGGCGCAGCGCCGCGACGCCCTCGGCCCCCGCAGCGGGCACGGCGGGCGGGGCGGCCCGCCCCGGGTCCGCCGGCGACGCCGATGCCGACGCCGAGGATGCCGAGGAGGCCGAGGAGGCCGACGACGTGACGCGCGCCAGGCCGGGCAGCACGCGGTCGGTCGTGAACCACCGCGCGTCGAGGGGGTGGTGCACCAGCACGGGGGCGCGCGTCGTCGGCCGCAGCACGCCCGGCGCCGAGACGGGCTCGCCCAGCAGCGAGTTGACCAGGGTGGACTTTCCCGCCCCGGTGGAGCCGCCGACGACGACGAGGAGGGGCGCCCGTTCGGCGCGCAGCCGCGGCAGCAGGTAGTCGTCGAGCTGGTCGACCGCCTGGTGCAGGTCGGTGCGGGCGGCCGCGACGCCCGGGGTCTCCAGCGGCAGGCGCAACGCCCCCAGGCGGGCACGCAGCGACTCGAGCGCGTCGACCAGCTCCCGGGCCGCCGCCTCGTCCCGCGGGCCGGGAGCGGGGGACGTGTCCGGGTCGGTCATGTGCCCAGTGTGCCTACCAGGGACGATCCGCGCAGGGCCGGGGACGGCTCACCCGAGACGGCGGCGCAGCCACGCGATGCCGGCCTCGCCCTGGGCGCGCTGGAAGGCGCGCACGTGCGGGATGCCCGGGGGCGGAGGCTGCAGCGACGCGTGCACGAAGTAGCCGGTGATCGCGACGAGGTAGGCCGTCACCGCGTCCTCGTCGGTCCCCTGCGGCAGCGGACGACGGCGCAGCGCCTCCTCCGGGGGCGGGCCGCCCTCCACCTCGACCGCCGGCAGCATGCCGACGAGGTCGCAGAACGCCGCGCCCCGGCCGGGGTACGCCCAGTCGACGGCGACCGCGCGGCCCGCCCGGGGCCCGCGGGTGACGATCAGGGCGTTGTCGCCGCGCAGGTCGTTGTGGACGAGCCGGTCGCCGGCGACGACGGCCCAGTCGCGCCCGTCACCGGCGTCCACGTCGACCGACCAGAGCAGCCGCGACGCGGGGACGGCCTCGTCGAGCAGCGCCGAGCGCTGCGCCTCCTGCCGGTACAGGTGCGCGGCGAACTCGTGCTCGACGGGCACCGCCTTGACGAACACCGGCCCCTGGGCCGTCCGGAGCGTGGACGCCAGGCCCGGGGAGTACCCGCCGTCGTGGCTCGTCCAACCGGCGACCGCCCCGGTCCGCGCCTCGATCGCCCGGCGCACGGCGGCGGGGAGGTCGGTCCACGTGGGTCGGCGGCCTGCGGTCCGGATGGTCATCGCAGGAGTGTCGCCGAGGAGACCTGCCGCGGCCAAGGGCTTTGCCGGACGCACGACGCCCCCGGCACCGCACGGGTGCCGGGGGCGTCGCAGGGCGCGTGCTCAGTCGCGCGTGAGCTTGCGGTAGGTCACGCGGTGCGGGCGAGCCGCGTCCGCGCCGAGGCGCTCGACCTTGTTCTCCTCGTACGCGGCGAAGTTCCCCTCGAACCAGTACCAGTTCGCCGGGTCCTCCTCCGTGCCCTCGTAGGCGAGGATGTGCGTCGCGACCCGGTCGAGGAACCAGCGGTCGTGGGAGACCACCACGGCGCAGCCGGGGAACTCGAGCAGCGCGTTCTCGAGCGAGCCCAGCGTCTCGACGTCCAGGTCGTTGGTGGGCTCGTCGAGCAGCAGGAGGTTGCCGCCCTGCTTGAGCGTCAGCGCGAGGTTGAGCCGGTTGCGCTCGCCGCCGGACAGCACGCCCGCGGGCTTCTGCTGGTCCGGGCCCTTGAAGCCGAACGACGCGACGTACGCGCGGGACGGGATCTCGACGTTGCCGACCTTGATGAAGTCGAGCCCGTCGGAGACGACCTCCCACAGGGTCTTCTTCGGGTCGATGCCGCCGCGGGACTGGTCGACGTAGGAGATCTTCACGGTCTCGCCGACCTTGAGCTCGCCGCCGTCGAGCGGCTCGAGCCCCACGATCGTCTTGAAGAGCGTGGTCTTGCCGACGCCGTTCGGGCCGATGACGCCGACGATGCCGTTGCGCGGGAGCGTGAAGCTCAGGCCGTCGATGAGCTGGCGGCCGTCGAAGCCCTTGCGCAGGTCCTTCGCCTCGAGGACCACGTTGCCCAGGCGCGGGCCCGCGGGGATCTGGATCTCCTCGAAGTCGAGCTTGCGCGTCCGCTCCGCCTCCGCGGCCATCTCCTCGTAGCGGGCCAGGCGCGCCTTCGACTTGGTCTGGCGGCCCTTGGCGTTGGAGCGCACCCAGTCCAGCTCGTCCTTGAGGCGCTTGGCGAGCTTGGCGTCCTTCTTGCCCTGCACCTCGAGGCGGGCCTGCTTCTTCTCCAGGTAGGTGGAGTAGTTGCCCTCGTACGGGTAGAGGCGGCCGCGGTCGACCTCGCAGATCCACTCCGCGACGTGGTCGAGGAAGTACCGGTCGTGGGTGACGGCGAGGACGGCGCCCGGGTAGGTGGCCAGGTGCTGCTCCAGCCACAGCACCGACTCGGCGTCGAGGTGGTTGGTGGGCTCGTCGAGCAGCAGGAGGTCCGGCTTCTCCAGCAGCAGCTTGCACAGCGCCACGCGGCGGCGCTCACCACCGGAGAGGACCTTCACGTCCGCGTCCGGCGGCGGGCAGCGCAGGGCGTCCATGGCCTGCTCGAGCTGGGAGTCGAGGTCCCACGCGTCGGCCGCGTCGATCTCCTCCTGCAGCGTGCCCATCTCGGCGAGCAGGCTGTCGAAGTCGGCGTCCGGCTCCGCCATGAGCGCGGAGATCTCGTTGAAGCGGTCGATCTTCGCCTTGATCGGGCCGACGGCCTCCTCGACGTTGCCGAGCACCGTCTTGTCCTCGTTGAGCGGCGGTTCCTGCAGCAGGATGCCGACCGTGTACCCCGGGGACAGGCGGGCCTCGCCGTTGGAGGGCTGGTCGAGGCCGGCCATGATCTTGAGGATCGTGGACTTCCCGGCACCGTTCGGACCGACGACGCCGATCTTCGCCCCGGGATAGAAGTTCAGCGACACGTCGTCGAGGATGACCTTGTCGCCGTGCGCCTTGCGCGCCTTGTACATGGAATAGATGAACTCAGCCACTGGCTCTGCTTCCACCGTTCGATCGCGCGGAGAACCCGAGGGGTCGGGCTCGAGAGGTTCGAGGCTCCAGCGGCACGCTGGAGGACCGGCATGGCGGCCGGTCCACCAGCCTACGCGACCCGCGGCCTCATCCGGCGACCGTGGCCAAGGCGTCGGCGTCCTCGGCGTCGGCGGCGGCCCCCGGCTCGCTGCGGTCCACGAGGCGCGTGAACCGCGCGAGACCCCGCGTGGCGTCCGGGCCGACGGCGGTCGCGTCGATCACCAGCTGCCAGCGGTCGTTGCCCTCCTTGTCCGTCCACTCCTCGGTGGACAGCCGGCCGGTGACGACCACCGGGTCGCCCTGCGACAGCGACTCGGCCACGGTGCGGGCGCCCGCACGGAACGACTTCACCGTGAACCACAGGGTCTGCCCGTCGGACCACTCCCCGGTGCGGGGGTCGCGCAGGCGACGCGTGCTCGCCACGCGGAAGGTGGTCCACTCGACGCCGCCGTCGGACCGGTGCAACGTCGGCTTCGTCCCCACGAACCCGTTGACCGTGATGCTGACCTCGTTCATGCGCTCCTCCTGGGCTCGCCGCCGGCGGGTGCCGGCGGTCCGCCCAGGATCAGCCGTCCGAGGCGCGGTGGGCGCCCGCCTTCGGCGTCGCTGTGGACGGCGGCTTCAGCTCCGTGCCTGTGGGCAGCCTCAAGGCCCCGGTGAGCGGCTGCGACGTCGGCAGCTCGGTCGCGGCCTGCGCGAGCTCACGCACGCGCCGGTGCTCGACGAGCAGCTTCTGCGTCGGCTCCCCCAGGCCCTCGGCGAGCACCCGCTCGAGGGCCGCGCGGCCCGCGGACGCCACCGCCTGCTCCCGCCGGCGCGCGAGCCGGCGTCGCGCCACGGTCGCGCCCAGCCCGACTACCACCGCCGCGACCGCGGCCGCGCCGGCCGCACCCAGCAGGACCGCGGGCCAGGGCGCGTCGAGGTCCAGCACGCCGGTCAGGGCGAGCACTCCCCCGACGGCCGCGAGCACCGCCACGACGCCGAGCACCCACGCCGTGCGGCGCAGCGCCCGCGCGGAGGCGGGCCCCCGGGTGTCGAGCGCGACGTCGCGCAGGGCACCCGCCACCGCCGTGCGCAGCTGGTCGGCGCCCGCGACCGAGGAGGCGAGCGAGCGCTGCCAGCCGGGCCGCAGGGACGCCCCCGCCCGGGTCAGCCAGCGTGCCCGCGACAGGGCGACGGCGTCCCGGTCGGGCGGCGGCACCTCCGGGCGTCCGTACCCGTTGCGCACCGCGTTGCCCACCTGGGTGGCGACGGCGTCCAGCCCGGTCGCGGCCACGAGCGCGTCCAGCTCCCGAGCGACGGCGGGCGCCATCTGCCACGGCACCTCGGCCGGGGTCTGCGCCAGCAGCAGCCGCGCCGCGCCGTCGAGCTCGGCGGCGGCGCGGCCGGCCGCCACCGACCGCCGCGCGCACGCCTCCTCGAGCAGCCCTCGGACGCGGTCGATGCCCTCGCCCGTCCTCGCGGACACGCCCTGCACGAAGACCCCCGTGAGCCCGTCGTCCTCGAGCAGCCGCGCGAGGTCGGCCAGCAGGTTCTCCCGCTGCGCCTCGGGCACCGTGTCCACCTGGTTGAGCAGCACGACCATCGACGACTCGGACCCCACGGACTCGCGCAGGTACCCGGAGTGCAGGGCGTCGTCGGCGTACTTCTGCGGGTCCACGACCCACACCAGCAGGTCGACGAGCGGCAGCACGCGGTCCACGACCTCGCGGTGCGCCGGCTCGACGGAGTCGTGGTCGGGCAGGTCGAGCAGCACGAGGCCGGCCAGCGCCTCCTCGTCCTCGCCGTCCAGCTCGCCGCCCTGGGTGATGCGCCGCTCGCGGTCGACACCGACCCAGTCGAGCAGCGCCTCCGCGTCGTCCGACCAGGAGCAGGCGGTGACGCGCGCGGTCGTCGGCCGCTTCACGCCGACGTCCGCGAAGCTGAGCCGCGACACCTTGTTGAACAGGCTCGACTTGCCGGAGCCCGTACCGCCTGCGAACGCCACCACCGTGTGGTCGACGCCGAGCGCGAGCCGCTGCCGGACACCCTCCACGGCGGCCGAGACGCGCTGCGCGGTGGCGTCGTCCAGGCGCGGGCCGGCGATCTCGAGGGCCTGGGCGAGGTCCTCGGTGCGCGCCCGCAGCGTCGCGTCGTGCGACGGGCTCCCGGTCATGTCAGCCTCCTCAGCTCGGCGAGCCGCACGCGCAGCCCCGCGGCTGCGTCGTCGGCGGGTTCGGACGGCCCGATGTCGTCGAGCACGGCCTGCACCTCGGCGTCGACGACGGCGGCCGCGCGGTCACCGAGGTCGTCGCGCAGGGCGGTGACGGGGTCGTCGGCCACCTCGCCCAGCACCCGGGACAGGAGCCGGGCGGCGTCGTCGCTGCCCGCGGCGGAGGCCAGCAGCAGGGTCGCGAGGCCGCGCGCCCCGAACGCCTTGACGGCGGCCTGGACGCGCGCCTCGTCCTGCGCCGGGCCGCTGCCACCCGCGAGGTCGGCGACGAGCTCGTCGGCCCGCTCGGCCCAGCCCGCGACGCGACCGGGGACGTCCGCCTCCCGCGCGGCGGTGCGCGCCGTGCCGTCGGGTGCCACGGCCTCGCCGCCGGCGGGCGCGCCGGGCCCGGCCAGGACGGCCCGCAGCCGCTCCTCCACCCGCGCCCCCGAGGCGGCCAGCGTGCGCGCCGCGGCGTCGACGACGTCGGACCGCAGACCTTCCAGCGCGGCCTCGCGCGCCCGGCCGGCGCGGCGGGTGCTGCGGGCGCGGTCGCCGCGCACCTTGACGCGGTCCACCCCGGCGGTGCCGGACAGCTCGCGCCACCGCGCCTCGACCGACGCGCCGGCCACCACGCCGGCCCCGACCGCGTCGCGCGCGAGCCGCTCGGCCGCGGGGATCTCCTCGGAGACCCGGCGCCGCAGCACGTGCACCGCCTCCTGCTGCGCGTCGATCGCGTCGGCGAGGGAGGTGACCCACCCCGGCAGCGCGCCCAGGGCGCCCTTGAGCGTGCGCACCACGACGGCGCGCGACCGGTCGGGCCCGGCGAGCATGGTGAGCCAGCGGCGCACGGGCTGCACGACGGACGGGTCGAGCAGGCCCTCGTGCGGCCCCACGTCGGGGACCACGAACAGGGGGACGTCGGTCATGCCGTGCTCGCGCAGGCGCTGCAGCAGGTCGCCGCGCACGGTGGCCAGCGTCTCCTTCGGCACCCGGTTGAGCACCATCGCGACCGACGCGCCGCGCTCCGTGGCCCGCGCGAGCGCCTGCCAGGGCAGCGCGTCGCCGTACCGGGCCGCGGTGGTGACGAAGAGCCACAGGTCGGCCGCCTCGAGCAGCTGCTGCGCGGTCGAGCGGTTCTCCTGGACGAAGGAGTCGAGGTCGGGAGCGTCGAGCAGCGCGGTGCCGCGCGGGACGCCCTCGTGCTGCACCACCCGCGACAGCTCCGTGACGGGGCCGGGCGACATGACGTCCGCGTCGGCCGGGTGGTGGGCCAGCACCGGCTCGCGGGTGGTGGGGCGCAGCACGCCCGCCTCCGAGACCGCCTCGCCCAGCAACGAGTTGTACAGCGTGGACTTGCCCGCGCCGGTCGAGCCCGCCACGACGACGACCGCCGGCGAGGACAGCTCCTTGAGGCGCGGCAGCAGGTGCTCGTCGAGCTGGGCGAGCAGCCGGTCGCGGGAGGCCGCCGCCTCCTGCGCCCCCTCGATCGGCAGCGGGAGCTCGACCGCCGCGACGTCACGACGCAGGTCTCGCGCCACGTCGTGGACGGTGACGCCGATCTCCTCGCCCGCCCCGCCGTCCTTCCTGCTCGCGGCGCGGCGCGAGGCGCGGGTCTCCAGGGAACGTGTCACGGGCACATCCTTGCCGCTGGGGCGTTCCGTGCCAAACGCGCGCGCCGTGGGCGGACCGGGTCAGCGGCGGCGGAGCTCCTCGTAGATCCGCGCGAAGGACTCCGCCCCGTGACCGGCCTCCACCTGGCGCCGCCGCAGCTCCTCCACCAGGGCGATCGGCGCCGGGTCCACGCCCTGCTCCTCGCTGGCGCGGACCAGGTGGCCGAGGTCCGACCAGTCGAGGCTCTGCTCGGGCGCGGAGTAGTCCCCGCCGTCGATCGCCTCGGCGTCGGCCTCGAGGTGCTCGGTCATCGCGGCGAGGAACGGCGCGGCCCGGCGCGCGAAGCTGCGGGCGTCGACACCGTCGGCCCCGACCATCGCGGCGCCGTGGAGGAAGCCCGCGACCATCGTGTACATCGCCGACAGCATGGCGAGGTCGAGCAGCGACGCCCGGCCGGGGTCCGATCCCTCGAACGTGCTCGTCGCCCAGCGGTCCAGCAACGGGCGCGCCCGGCGGAAGACGTCCTCCTCGCCGCTGTACAGGACGGCGGCGCCGGCGGCGCCGATCAGGGGCGGCGTGGCCATGATCGCGCCGTCGAGGTACCGCACGCCGTGCCCGGCCGCCCAGGCCGCGAGCTCGCGCGCCTCGTGCGGCGTGGTGGTGGTGAGGTTGACGACGGCACGGCCGCGCAGCTCGGGGGCGACCGGGTCGAGCGTCGCGCGGACCGACGCGTGGTCGTACAGGCAGACGACGACGGTCCCCGCCGCCCGGACGGCGCCCGGGAGGTCGGCGGCTCCGCGGGCGCCGCGGGCCACGAGCTCGGCGTCCCGGCCGGGCGTCCGGTTCCAGACCGCGACGTCGTGGCCCGCGTCCAGGAGGGTGCCGGCCAGCGCGCGGCCCATGTGCCCGAGGCCGAGCAGGGTCAGCTCGGCGGCGCCGCTCATCGCGGGTCCCGGATGCCGTCGACGATGCGCGTCCAGCCGTCGCCGCCGTGCCCGGCGGCGATCGCGCGGCGGTAGTGATCCTGCACGGCCCGCGGCAGCCCGACGTCGATCCCGGCGGCCGCGCTCGCGGCGACCAGGTGGTCGGCGGTGGCGCCCATCATCGCCGCGGTGCTGAGGTCCCCGGGGTGCAGCCCGGCGTCGATCTGCTCGCCGAGCCCCTCCGGCGTGCCGCCGTCCGACGTGAGCATCGCCGGGACGTCGGCCAGGGTGGTCAGCGCCTCGGGGAGGAAGTCGCGCGCGGGCACGCCCGCGCTGCCGACCAGCGCGGTGGCGTGCATGAGGGCCGACAGCGCGGTGAGGAAGACGTCCAGCTGCGCCTGGTACAGGAGCTGGGCCAGGCCGGCGTCGGCCCCGACGTACCGCGGGGCCGCCAGCTCCCCCAGCACCTCGGCGTGGCGGTCGAACACGTCGCGCGGGCCCGAGTAGTAGGCGTACGCGTCGTCGGTGCCCACGGTGGGCGCGGGGGTCATCATTCCTCCGGCGAGGAAGGCCGCGCCGTGCGCCGCCGCCCAGGCCGCGGCCTCGCGGGTGCGGTCGGGCGTGTCCGAGCTGAGGTTCACGAGGGTGCGCCCGGCGAGCGCGTCGGCGGCCCCGTCGAGGATCGCGTCCATCGCGGCGTAGTCGGTGAGGCTGAGGACGACGAGCTCTGCCGCCTCGAGGGCGGAGCGCGGCGTCGGGGCGAGCACGGCGCCGTCGGCGACCACGCCGTCGGCGCGCGACGGCGTGCGGTTCCAGACGGTGACGGGGTGGCCCCCGGCCAGGAGACGACGGATCATCGCCCGACCCATCGGGCCGAGGCCGATCACGGTGACCGGGACGTGCGGGGATGTCATGTGCGGTGCTCCTCTTGTGCGTCGTGGCGGTTCACCTCCATGCTCGGGGGGTACCGAGACGTTGAGAAGTACGCACTAAGAACTGCGGTACTTACCTCGAGGGAAGTACCCGGGCGAGGAGCACCCCGTGACCGTCAGCACCCGCCGCGGCCCCTACGTCTGCGGCATCGACGCCGCGCTGGACGTCGTCAGCGGCAAGTGGAAGGGCCTCATCCTCTGGGAGCTGGACGCGCACGGCGTGCGCCGGTTCGCCGAGCTGCGCCGCGGCCTGCCCGGTGTGAGCGAGAAGATGCTCACCCAGCACCTGCGGGAGATGGAGGCCGACGACCTCGTCGTGCGCACCGTGCACGCCGAGGTGCCGCCCCGCGTCGAGTACTCCCTCACCGAGCACGGCCGGGCGCTCAACGCCGCGCTCGCGCCGCTCGGGCGGTGGGGCTCCGAGCGGATCCGGCGGGAGGGCCGCGAGCTGGTCGACCACGCCGACGCCGCGGCGATGCCCCGGCCCTGACGCCGGAGCGGTGGTGCCCCCAGCAGGACTCGAACCTGCAACCTACGGATTAGAAGGCCGTTGCTCTATCCATTGAGCTATGGAGGCGCGGGGCTCATCGTATCCGGCCCGGCGCCCGCCGATCAGGCCGCAGGCGCATCCCTCGACCGCGCGACCTGGGAAAAAGCCGTGCGCCGGACGACGGCGCCCCGGCAGACTCGTCCCTGCACCGCGGTGACGCGCGGCCGGTCCGACACCGGTCGCACGGGTGGTCCCTGGCCCGGACCGACGACCCACGTCACGAAGGACACCATCACCATGTTTCCCCCGGAGAACCTGCTTCTCGTGCAGGCCATCCAGCGCGAACGTCTCGAGGACGCCGAGCGCCGACGCACCATCCACCGACTGCAGCAGCAGCGCAAGCTGCTCCGGCAGCCGCACGCCCGTCGACAGCGCACCAGCGTCGCCCGCTGGCTGTTCGACTGGCTGACCGCATGACACCCGCAGGGCGAGCGCCCACCGGGTACCGACCCGGCGGCGACACCGCCACGAGGGCCCCGAGGCCCGGACCGTTCCCGCGAACCGTCCGGCGCACCGGGGCCCTCGTCGTGCCGGGGACCGTAGGCTGACCCCGTGAGCCCCGCGAACCCCAACGACCGCATCGTGTGGATCGACTGCGAGATGACCGGCCTGGACCTGCGCGCCGACGCGCTGGTCGAGGTCGCCGCCGTGGTCACGGACTCCGAGCTGAACGTGCTCGGCGAGGGGGTGGACGTCGTCGTCGCGCCGCCGCCCGCCGCCGTCGAGCAGATGAACGACTTCGTCCGCGACATGCACACGACGTCCGGGCTCATCGAGGAGCTGGCGGGCGGCATGACGCTCGCCGACGCCGAGCAGGCCGTCCTCGACTACGTGCGCGAGTGGGTGCCCGACCCGGGCAAGGCGCCCCTGGCCGGCAACTCCGTCGGCACCGACAAGATGTTCCTCGACCGCGACATGCCCGAGCTGGTGCGCCACCTGCACTACCGGATCGTCGACGTGTCGTCGATCAAGGAGCTCGCCCGCCGCTGGTACCCCCGCGTGTACTTCGCCTCCCCCAAGAAGGACGGCGGCCACCGGGCTCTCGCGGACATCCTCGAGAGCATCGACGAGCTGCGGTACTACCGCGAGGCGCTGTTCGTGCCGCAGCCCGGCCCGGACACGAGGACGGCCCGCGCCGTCGCGGAGCGCATCAGCGAGACGTCGGTCACCCGACGACCCGCGAGGTCCTGACCACCCCCGGGGAGCAGGTATGCTTCTGGTCGGCCGGTGCGCACGCGCCCGGTCATGGTGGCTATAGCTCAGTCGGTAGAGCGCCTGGTTGTGGTCCAGGAGGTCGCCGGTTCAAGCCCGGTTAGCCACCCCGAGAAGCGCCCTGGAGACAGGGCGCTTTTTCTCTGCCCGCACGACCCGGCGCGCACTCCCGCCCGCACACCCGGCCCGCCGCGCCCGACGCGCGGCGGGCCGCGGTCTCAGGCCCGCGCGACGATCGCGTCGGCGAAGGCGTCCAGCGTGGCGGCCGTGCCCGAGTGCTGCATCCACAGCGACGGCTCGGTGAGCTCCAGCTCGATGACCATCGGGGTGCCGTCGTCGCGCGTGACCAGGTCGACGCGGGCGTACAGCAGCGGCCGCTCGGGCCCGACGTGCTCGCGCGCGACCGCGAGGGCCTTCTCGGCGACGTCGACCTGCTCGGGCGTCGCCTGCGCCGGCTCCATCCGCTCGGCGGCGTAGAGCGCCTCGCTCGTCTCGACGGGGCCGGTCAGCACCGCGTGCTTGCGCACCGCGTGCCGCAGCTCGCCGTCGACGAAGACGAGCCCGGTCTCGCCGGCCGTGTCCACGGACGTCACGTAGGGCTGGATCATCACCGCGCGTCCCGCGTCAAGCAGGTCGACCGCGTGCTGGATCGCGAGGGCCCGCGACTGGGCGGACACGGGCTGGTAGCGGCCGGTGTCCTGGGCGCCGGCGCTGATCACGGGCTTGACCACGAAGTCGCCGAACGCGGGCATGCGCGTGTGCACGGCGCGCTTCGACAGGTGCCGCTCGGGGTCGAGCCAGATCGTCGGGATGACGGGGATCCCCGCCTCCTCGAGGGTGCGCAGGTAGCCCTTGTCGGTGTTCCAGCGCAGCACGTCGGCCGGGTTCTCCAGGCGCGGCACCCGCTCCGCCCAGGCGAGGAACTCGTCGCGACGGGGCGAGTAGTCCCAGGTGGAGCGGACGACGACGAGGTCGTACACCGACCAGTCCACGTCCGGGTCGTCCCACACGACGGCCTCGGCCACGACGCCGCGCTCGGTGAGCGCGGCGAGCAGCGGGCGGTCGTCGCTGTCGAGTCGGGGCAGGGCGGAGCAGGTGGCGAGGCCGATGCGCGTCGAGGTCACGCGCCGAGCCTAGTCGGCGCGGGGTGCCTCAGGGGTCACGGCGGGCGCGGCGGCGTCGGCGGGAGCGGCGGCGTCGGCGGCCCGGCGCAGCCCGCCCAGGATCCCGGCGGCGGTGAGCGACCCGATCAGGACGCCGGCCTCGTCCGTCACCGGCACCCTGCCCTGGGACGACGTCGGCAGGGCGGCCACCGCCTCGAACGCCTCGGCGAGGCTCGCGCCGAGGGGCACGGCCGGCGGCGCCGGCTGCACGACCAGCGAGGCGTCCTCGAGGTCGTCCCGCTGGACGGCGGCGAGGGCGAGCATGCGCTGGTGGGCCCCGGCGCCGACGAAGTCGCGCACCCGGTCGGTGGCGGGGTGCGCGAGGACGGTCAGGGGCGAGGCCACCTGCTCGAGGTGCCCCCCGCGGGAGAGCACCGCGACCCGGTCGCCGAGCCGCACCGCCTCGTCGACGTCGTGGGTGACCAGCACCACGGTGGTGCCGACCTCCGCGAGGATCCGGGCGACCTGCGTCTGCAGGTCGCGGCGGCGCTCCGGGTCGACCGCGCCGAACGGCTCGTCCATGAGCAGGACGGGCGGATCGGTGGCCAGCGCCCGGGCCACGCCGACGCGCTGCCGCTCGCCGCCGGAGAGCTGGTGGGGGTACCGGCGGCCGTACTGCCCCGCGGGCAGCCCGACCAGGTCGAGGACCTCGGCCACGCGGTCCTGCACGCGCTGCCGGTCCCAGCCGAGCAGGCGCGGCACGGTGGCCACGTTCGCGGCGACGGTGCGGTGCGGCAGCAGCCCCACGTCCTGGATGACGTAGCCCGTCCGCCGGCGCAGCGCGACAGGGTCGACCTGCGTGACGTCCTCGCCGTCGACGAGGATCCGGCCGGAGGTGAGCTCGACGAGCCGGTTGATCATCCGCAGCGTGGTGGACTTGCCGCAGCCGGACGGCCCCACCAGGGCGAGCACCTCCCCCGGCTCCACCGTGAGGCTCAGCCCCTCGACCGCGACGGTGCCGTCCGGGTAGGCCTTGCGGACGGCGTCGAGCTCGAGGCCGGCGGACAGCCGGGCGGGCGGCGCGTGCGGGGCGGGCTGGTCCGTCGGGGCGGGCATGGCTGCGAGGCTATCGACGCCGTCCGACAGGTCGGACGGCGGCGCGCCGGGGCCGGCCCCGGCGGGCGTCGGTACCGCCCGCTACGGTCGAGCCCATGGTCAGCACCGCCGCTGCGGACAACCCGTGGTTCTCCTGGTCGTACGTGACCGGGAACGCCGACGTGCTGTGGGCGCGCACCACCGAGCACGCGCTCCTCACGGTCGAGGCGGTCGCGATCGCCGCGGTGGTGGCGATCCCGCTGGGCCTGCTCGCCTCGCGCGTGCGCTGGCTCGCCGGGCCGCTGCTCGGCGCGGCCGCGATCCTCTACACGGTCCCGTCGCTCGCCCTGTTCGCGATCCTCGCACCGGTCATGGGGATCGGCCGCGAGCCGGTGCTGCTCGGGCTGGTGCTCTACGCCCTCCTCGTCATCCTGCGCAACACCGTCGCGGGCCTCGACGGCGTGGACCCCGCCGCGGTCGACGCCGCCCGCGGCGTGGGCCACGGGTCGTTCCAGGTGCTCACCCGGGTCCGGCTGCCGAACGCCCTGCCGAGCATCGTGGCGGGGCTCCGGCTCGCCACGGTGACGACGGTCGCGCTGGTCACGGTCGGCGTCGTCGTCGGGTACGGAGGGCTGGGCCAGCTGATGTTCCAGGGCTTCCGCAACAACTTCTACCGGGCCGAGATCCTCACGGCGACGCTCGCCTGCGTGCTGCTCGCGCTCGTCCTCGACCTCGTGCTGTGGGCCGCCGGGCGGCTGCTCACGCCCTGGCTGCGCGGGAGGTCGGCATGACGGGCGTCTCGACGGGCGTCGTCGACGAGGCCGTCGCCTACCTCAACGACCCGCTGAGCTGGACGGGGCCGGACGGCATCCTCGAGCTCGGGCGCGAGCACCTGGCGCTCACCGCCGTGGCGGTGGTGGTGGCCGCCGCTGTCGCCCTGCCGGTGGGCGCGTGGCTCGGCCACGGCCGCCGGGGCGGCGGCGTCACGGTGTGGCTCACCAACGCCAGCCGCGCCGTCCCGACGCTCGGCATCATCCTGCTGCTCGCCACGGCCGGGCTGTTCGGTGACGGCGCCACCGTGGTGGCCGCCGCCCTGTTCGCCGTCCCCGTGCTGCTGGTGAACACGTACGAGGGCGTGCGCGGCGCCGACCCCTCGGCGCGCGACGCGGCCGTGGGCCTCGGGATGCCCGGCCACCAGGTGCTCACGCGCGTCGAGCTGCCGCTCGCCACGGGCCTCGTCGCGGCCGGGGTGCGCACGGCGGTCGTGCAGGTGAGCGCCACGGTGCCGCTCGCGGCGCTCGCCGGCGGCGGCGGGCTCGGGCAGATCATCGCCCTCGGCATGGGCACGCAGCGCTACGGGCAGGTGCTGGCGGGCGGCGTGCTCGTGGCCGTGCTCGCGCTCGTGCTCGACGGCGTGTTCGCCGTCGTGCAACGCGTCGTCACCCCCGCGCCCCTGCGGGCCGCCCGCCGGTGATCCGGCTCGCGCAAACCGGTTGCCTCGCCGGGGCCCCCGCGGTCGAATGGGGCGGTTCCCCCCGCATCCCTGCTGGTCCCACCCACGGACGGAGAGCTCGATGACCCCCCACCGCACGTCCACCCTGCGCCGCTCGGCGGCCGCCCTGGCCGCCGTCGTCGGCGCCACCGGGCTGCTCGCCGCCTGCGGCGAGCCCGGATCGGCGGGAGGGGGCGGTTCGACCTCCGCCGCCGGGTCCGCCGCCGCGACCTGCGAGGCGGTCCCCGACGACGCGCTCGTGGTGCTCGAGGACGACAAGGCGCTGCAGACCGTGGACAACATCGTCCCGGCCGTCAACGCCGACCTGGCCTCCGAGGCGCCCGACCTCGTCCCGCTGCTCGACACCGTGTCGGCCGCCCTGGACACCGACACCCTGATCGAGCTCAACAAGGCGGTCGACATCGACCGTCAGACGTCCGAGGACGTCGCCGCGCAGTTCGTCGAGGACGCGGGCCTGGCCGCCGACGACGCGTCGCAGGGTGAGGGCGTCACGGTCGCGATCGGCGCGGCCGACTTCGCCGAGAGCGCCACCCTGGGCAACATCTACGCCGACGTGCTCGAGAGCGCGGGCTACGACGTCTCCGTCACCACGATCGGCAACCGCGAGACGTACCTGCCCGCGCTGCTGAAGGGCGACCAGGTCCAGATGGTGCCGGAGTACGTGGGCACCCTGACGGAGTTCCTCAACAAGGACCTCAACGGCGCCGACGCCGAGCCGCAGGCGAGCGGCGACCTCGACGCCACGGTGGCCGCGCTCACCGACCTGGGCGAGGAGGCCGGCCTCGTGTTCGGCACGCCATCCCCGGCGCAGGACCAGAACGCGTTCGCCGTGACGCAGGCCTTCGCCGCCGAGCACGACCTCACCACGCTCAGCGACCTCGCCGAGGCGTGCGGCGGGCTCGTCCTCGGCGCGGGTCCGGAGTGCACCGAGCGCCCCTTCTGCCAGCCGGGGCTCGAGGACACCTACGGCCTGACCTTCTCCGAGTTCCGCTCGCTGGACGCGGGCGGCCCGCTCACCAAGGCGGCGCTGCAGAAGGGCGAGATCACCCTCGGCCTCGTGTTCAGCTCGGACGGCTCCCTGTCGACGTCGGACGGCTGACCCGGTCCGAGACGGACGAAGGGCCCCGAGCGAGCTCGGGGCCCTTCGTCGTGCCGGGGTGAGGTCAGTGCTTGGCGACGGCCTTCTCGGCGCCGGCGCCCGTGAGCGAGCGGACCTCCATCTCGGCGAACTTCTCCGGGTGCGGCTGCTCCTTCGACAGGAGGGTGCCGACGATCCCGAGCAGGAAGCCCAGCGGGATGGACACGAGGCCCGGGTTCGTCAGCGGGAAGATGTCGAAGTCCGCCGACGGGAACATCGCCTTCTCGTTGCCGGACACCGTGGGCGACAGGACGATGAGCACGATGCAGGACACGAGCCCGCCGTAGATGCTCCACAGGGCGCCCGAGGTGTTGAACCGCTTCCAGAACAGCGAGTACACGATCGTCGGCAGGTTGGCCGAGGCCGCCACCGCGAACGCCAGCGCCACGAGGAACGCGACGTTCTGGTTCTGGGCGAAGATGCCGCCGACGATGGCGACCACGCCGATCACGACGACGGTCCAGCGCGCGATGCGCACCTCGGCGTCGGGCTTGACCTTGCCCTTCTTGATGACGTTCGCGTAGATGTCGTGCGAGAAGCTCGCGGCCGCCGTGATCGTCAGCCCCGCCACCACCGCCAGGATCGTCGCGAACGCGACGGCGGAGATGAGGCCGAGCAGGATCTCCCCGCCCAGGGCGAACGCCAGCAGCGGCGCCGCCGAGTTCACGCCACCGGGGGCGTTGTTGATCGCCTCCGGGCCCACGAGCGCGCCCGCGCCGTAGCCGAGCACGAGCGTGAACAGGTAGAAGATGCCGATCAGCCAGATCGCCCACACCACGGAGCGCCGGGCCTCCTGGGCCGTGGGCACCGTGTAGAAGCGCATCAGCACGTGCGGCAGGCCCGCCGTGCCGAGCACGAGGGCCAGCGCGAGCGACAAGAAGCTCAGCTTCGAGGTGCCGTCGGCGCCGTACTGCTTGCCCGGCTCGAGGAGCGACTGCCCCTCGGGCCCCGCCATCTCGACCGCACCACCGAGCAGGTCGGAGAGGTTGAAGCCGAACTTGGCCAGCACCCAGACCGTCATGATGGCCGCGCCCGCGATGAGCAGGACCGCCTTGATGATCTGCACCCAGGTGGTGCCCTTCATGCCGCCGACCAGCACGTAGAGGATCATCAGCGCGCCGACGACGGCGATGACGAGGCTCTGCCCGGCCTGGCTGTCGACGCCCAGGAGCAGCGCGACGAGGCCACCGGCCCCGGCCATCTGGGCGAGCAGGTAGAAGAACACGACGAGGAGGGTCGCGAGGGCCGCCGCCATCCGCACCGGGCGCTGCCGCAGCCGGAAGGACAGCACGTCGGCCATCGTGAACTTGCCCGTGTTGCGCAGCAGCTCGGCCACCAGCAGGAGCGCGACGAGCCACGCGACGAGGAACCCGATCGAGTAGAGGAAGCCGTCGTACCCGTTGAGCGCGATCGCCCCGCAGATGCCGAGGAACGAGGCCGCCGACAGGTAGTCGCCCGCGATCGCGGTGCCGTTCTGCGGGCCGGTGAAGTTGCGCCCGCCGGCGTAGAAGTCGGCGGCGGACTTGTTCTGCCGCGACGCCCGGAAGACGATCACGAGGGTCACGAGGACGAACGCGGCGAAGATGCCGATGTTCACCCACGGGTTGCCGATGTCGGTGCCGGTCTCGCTCACAGCTCGCCCTCCTCGATCTCACGGCGCAGCGCGTCGGCCCGCGCGTCGAACTTCCGGTTCGCCCAGCGGGCGTAGAGCATCGTGATGGCGAAGGTGGAGACGAACTGGCCGAGCCCGAAGAGCAGCCCCACCGTGATGTTGCTGCCGCCCAGCCGGATGCTCATGAAGTCGTGGGCGTAGTTGGCGAGCAGGACGTAGACGAAGTACCAGACGAGGAACAGCGCCGTCATCGGGAACACGAAGTTCCGGAAGGCGCGCCGCAGCCCCTGGAACTCGTCCGACCGCTGCACCCTCTGGTACTCGGTCTCCCCCGGTGGTGGCCCTGCCGTGGACAGGTCGGTCATGATGCCTCCGTTGGCTCATGCGGGTGCCGGGGCCACGCCGCCCCGACCGATAACGTTTGCGAGGCACACCCTGCTAGAGGCGCGCGGTGTGGCGCAAGTCACTCTCCGGCGCGTCTCGCGGTGGGCGAGCGTCGGTCAGACGCGCACGTACTCGAGGTCGGTGACGACCCGCCCCGCGGCGGACCCCTTCTTCTCGAAGCTCGTCAGCACCCGGCCGTCGAACCGCGGCGCCCGCACGCCGGGGCCGTGGGCGTTGCGGAAGTCGGGGTGGGCCTCGAGCACCTCGAGCATCTGGTCGGCGTACTCCACCCAGTCGGTCGCGAGGCGCCACACTCCCCCGGGCCGCAGCACGCGCGCCGCGAGGGAGGCGAACGCGGGCGTGACGAGCCGGCGCTTCTGGTGGCGCGACTTGTGCCACGGGTCGGGGAAGAACACCCACAGCTCCACGACGGACGCCTCGGGCAGCGCCGTGGCCAGCAGCTCCGCGGCGTTGGCCTGGGCCAGCCGCAGGTTGCCCAGCTCGTTGCCGGGGGCCCCGCCGTCGCGGCCCGGGTCGGCGCCCGCGTGCCCGGCGCGCACGATGGTCTGCGCCAGACCGGGGGTGTACACCTCCACGGCGAGATGGTCGCGCTCCGGGTGCGCGGCGGCCGCGGCGACGATCGCCTCGCCCTGCCCGGAGCCGATCTCGACCACGAGGGGCGCCGTGCGCCCGAACACCTGGGCGGGGTCGAGCCGCCACGCGGGGTCGACCGACGTGGCGGCGAGGTCGCGCGGCACGTCGACGAGGTACCGGTCCCGGCGGGTGTCCCACGCCTTGCGCTGCGCCGCGGTGAGGCGAGCGCTGCGCCGCACGAAGCTCACGGGCTGGCGGCGGTAGCGGGGGTCGACCGGGCGGGCGGCGCCGGTCGGGGGCTCCGTCGAGGGCTCCGTCGGGGGCTCGGTCGAGGGCTCGGTCGGCTCGGACGTCACGGGTTCAGGCACCCCATCAGGGTAAGCGGGGCGGTCAGGCGCTGAGCTCCACAAGGGCGAGCAGCGCCTCGCCGTAGGCCTCGGCGGGTTCGCCTGCCGTGAAGGTCCGGCGCCCGCCCAGGAGCTCGACCTCGACCTCGTACCCCTGGTCCGTGCGCGTGAGCGCGAGGAAGGTCGTGCGCAGCAGGTCGCGCAGCTGGTCCTCGCGCGGGAGCCACAGGGCGTCCTCGATGGCGACGGAGTCGAGCGCCCACTCCGTGGTGCCGTTGAAGCCGAGGATGGTGCCGGTCGGGTACTCGTGCGCCTGGATCGTCATGGTGCTCACCGTGAAGACGTCGGCGGACAGCTCGGGCGCGTCGATGCGGAACCGGTCGCCGTCGGCGGGGCGCCACACCAGCCCCGCGTCGCGCAGCCGGGTCGCGAGCTCGGTGGAGATCATCGCCTCATCCTCCCCGGAAGCCTCGTGGCCGACCATCGGGCACGACGAAGCCCCGCCCGGCGGCGCCGGACGGGGCTGATGTGCGCCATCAGGGACTCGAACCCCAAACCCGCTGATTAAGAGTCAGCTGCTCTGCCAATTGAGCTAATGGCGCGTGGCCGAGGGCTCCTGCGGATCGCACCGGGAGGGGCCCTCACGCGACGAGG
>Ga0180221_1000859_pt1 | contig 23023 bp, 19 predicted proteins | sample eDN5th37CKraftMG_FD_151339 | JGI IMG/M metagenome (GOLD analysis project Ga0180221, IMG submission 151339) | Enriched Miracle-Growth compost microbial communities from Emeryville, California, USA - eDNA 5th pass 37_C Kraft MG (version 2) (version 2) ...
ATCAATGCCGCTTCGGCCGGTGCGGCGATAGATCATATCCGATTGATAACGGTCGGCCGCTGCAGAATAATGCATGATGCATCTCCATGAATGAAATGATCAATCATGCGGAAAAGCCGATGCCCCTTCCCGCATGACAGACGTGACGCATATTTGAACCCGAAAGGCACACAAGGCAACGGCAATCTGTTTTATACCATTCCGGCGAACAACCGTTTCCGCTCTATCCGGATTATGCGTAGTCTACGTAATCAGTGAGCCGCTCTGACCCAACGCTCGATGCCGGTGATATGACGCGACGCCAAATAGCGGCCCCGTTTGCCATCCGTTCGATGCAATTCGGCTCACGTTGCAATGCGGATGGTGATCCTGTTTCGAAGGATATTAATTGGGATCTATTTCGCTCGTGGGGAACTGGTTCAGTAGAACAATTCCTTTTCGCCACCTTCAAGTCCTTGTGTGAGGGTGAGATTTCAGCGTCCAGCGCGTTGTCTGGGGTGCGGCTTTTGTTGGTGAGGGGAGCTATCTTAGCTCTACAAACACAAAAGCCCCGCGTTTTGTTGCGGGGCTTTGTATGTGATTTTGGTTGCGGGGGCAGGATTTGAACCTGCGGCCTTCAGGTTATGAGCCTCATGTTCCGTTATAATCGCCAATGAACGCCAATAGGATTTCATAGTTTTTTCATATAGTTGCCTTGATGTCGCCTTTCCGTCCTATTGACGAATAGAGGTATTTTATGTGTTTATGTGCCCCTGAATTGCCCCTAAAGGGCGATTTTCTCACCTTCAGGTTATCCCTTCCCGATGTTCCGGGGGCACGTTCAAAGAGGGCACATATGGCAACGATTGAGAAGCGCGAGCGCAAGGGCGGCACCGTCTATATGGTCGATATTCGGATTGCGGGTGTGCCGCGCCAGAAGAAGACCTTTCAGCGTTTGACTGACGCCAAGATTTGGGCCGCGAAAACCGAAACGGCAATCCGCAACGGCGAAATCAAGAACGTGGTGCGCACGGCGAAGCGTAAGGCGCTTTCAGACGTTATTGAACGCTATGAGCGGGAAGTCCTTCCGAACCTCGCAAAAACGACACAGCGCGCCGCACAGACGTATTTGGGATACTGGAAGCGGGAACTTGGCGCACATGCCCTGTCCTATATCACGCCAGAACTGATTGACGAGCGCATGGAAAAACTGGCGACGGCCCCCGATGGCCGCGCCAAGCCAAAAGAAAAAGACGGCAAGGAAATCTCCCCTGCCCCGAAACCGAAGTCCCGCAAGACGCTGAAGCACTACCGCGACACGCTGGCGGTGCTGTTCAACCATGCCCATACATGGGGCTGGATCGGCAGCAATCCGCTGGATGGCGTCAACAAGATCACGGGCATCCGCGACCAGCGCGACCGTTACCTTGACGACGACGAGCGGAAAGCCCTGCTGGAAGCCTGCCGCACCAGCGAAAACCATCAGCTTTACCCCATCGTGATTTTCGGGCTTTCGACCGGGGCGCGCAAAAGCGAGATTTTGGGCCTGACCCTGCGCGACGTGGATATGGCACGCGGCCTTGCCGTGCTGCGCGACACGAAGAACGGCGAAACCCGTTCAGTGCCTATCGTCGGCCACCTGCATGAATTGCTGAAAGAGCATATCCAGTGGGTGAATGACAGCTACAATAAAAAATACCCGGAAGCGGAAACGCGCTGGCTGTTTCCGCGTCGCGACCTGCTGGCCGCGATTGATATTCGTGCCGCGTGGGAAAACGCCCTTGAGGCATCAGGCGTCAAGGATTTCCGTTTCCACGACCTGCGGCACAGCACGGCCAGCTATCTTGCCATGCAAGGGGCGGGCCTGCTGGAAATCGCGGATATGCTCGGCCATAAAACCCTGCAAATGGTGAAGCGTTATGCGCACCTGTCCGGCGATCACAAGCGCGGGCTGGCGGAAAAACTGGATGCAAACATCTTCTGATGGTGCCGCGCACCTTCTATATATCGCCTTTCCAAGCAATAGGCGCTACCTAGTCACTAGGTAGCGCCTATTAAGTCGGGGTGACGATCACGCCTGCGGCGAGGCTAAAGCCAAAAGCGCCTGCAATGCTTCTTCCCCTGCCCCGTAACCGTTGGCGGACGCGAAGCGCCAAAACGCATCTTTGGTTTCAGGCTTAACATTGATGTTCAACTGCGCAGTGCGGCCACGTGAGCGAAGCGAACGGGCATCAACCTTCGGCAATGCGGTATTCTGCGTTCTGGCGCTAAACCCGCTTGCTTCGGCAATGCGACGCGTTTCGTCTTTGGGCACGGTAGGTTTTTCCGTGCGTGGTTGGAAAACGGCCACTTTTTCCAGCGGGTCATCCGTGAGTGGTGCAAATGTGTTTGGTCGGGTGCGTGTCATGCGGCAATTCCTTCTTGTTGGGCGTTCATAAGCATCTGCGTCACGGCACGGGAGAAGGCTTCGGCGTTCTCAATCGCAGCTTCCGGCTTGGATGCTTCGCTTGCCGTCAGGTCGTAGAGTGTGCCGCCGAGCTGCATGATAGCGCGAAACGCGGCACGTTCAGTCAATTCCACGGGAAGGAGTGGAACGCTGTTTTCTTTCAGATCGCGTTCAATGTGCTGCAAGTCGCGGGAGCGAATGGCGGCATTGGTGCGCGTGAAAAACACGGCATAGGGAATGGCGCGGCGAAACGCTTTTTCTTCACGGCGGATAAGGTCAATCACACGGCGGGATTGATCGGCGTCGAGTTGGCTTCCCTGCATGGGAACCAAAACGAGGTCAGCACGTCCGATAGCGTATGAAACCGCAAGGTTTGCGGAGCCTTCCAAATCCACAATAACGAAAGCCGAACGGCTTGCGACATCATCGATGGCATCGGTGATGGTGTTTTCGTTGACGTTGGGAACCAGCGCAAGATTGGCGGGCACGCGCGCAGGGTCGCGCTGCCACCATTGCGAAAGCGGTTGATTTGGGTCAGCGTCAATGAGGCTGACCGTGGCTCCACGCTGCGCCAGGACTTGCGCAAGCACAACGGCTGACGTGGATTTCCCTACGCCGCCTTTGGAATTGGCGAAAACGATAACAGACATATTTCCTCTCCCTTTTCTTTGATTTCATCGCAGAGAAGGAGAAACCGACAAGAAATATCGTCCATTACCGCCTACCAAGGCACGAGGTAGGCGGTAGGTAGGTGATAAATATGCACTACCAAGCCAATAGGTAGGCAATACCTAGCGACTTGGTAGCGCCTACCATTTCCCTAGTGAATGATGGGCATGTAAAAAAGTTCTTGAATCTGGCAGAAACAATCATATTTTGGGAGTGATTTATCCACCATACTCATGCAACATCGAATTGATGGATAAAAAACTTGGCCAATTACGAGGACTTGCGCACCGTAAAGCAACTTGTAGCCGAAGCACCATTTCTGACCGAACAAATGCTTCGCTGGTACATATTTCATGCACACACGAACGGGCTTGCATCGGCCATCATCAAGATTTCCAACAGGGTCTATATTGACCGCAAGGCATTCCAGACTTGGATTGAAAGCCACCGCCTCTCCCCCACGGGCTGAAAGCGCCAGATAGACGAAAACAGGAAAAGACAGCCTCGCAATCGCGAGGCTGTTTGTCTTTGAAGGCTGATTAGGCGGCTTGGTCGAAGGCGTCAGCCATGGCGTCCTGATAGCCGTAATACAGGCCGTCTGCTTCTTTCCAGTTATCCCAATCGTTGGGATCGTCGGTTTCAACGGCGATGGCGAGAAGTTCGTCAGCCTGATCGCGAAGGCAGCGCAATTTGATAATCATGTCGAGGCGTGTACGCGGTTCGATGGAAAGCATGGCCGTGTTCTCCCTTATTGAGCGTTGTTGTCGTTGCCGTTGTCGATCACGCGCAGAGTGATGCGACCATCGCGGGGCAGAAGATCAAGGGACAGGCTGAAGCCTTTGCCGTCCTTGTGCGGCCATGCCGCGCCAATGCGGGTCCAGTGTGCCTTGTCATCCTTGCCGCCGGTGACATGGAACAGGGCGTGCGTTGGTTGGTTTTTGGTTTTCGCTGATGTTGTCATGGGTCTATCTCCTTTTTTGGTTACGACCGCGCCCTACGCGGCCTGATGGTCTGAAAAGAACCCGAACGAAAAGTTCGGCGTGCAAGCGGCAACACGTTTAAGCGGGCAGCCTCTTGCAGGACGAACGGGGCGGGTTATCAGCGCCATCAATCAAGGCCGAGAAGGGGACGCGGCCCCCAAAAGGGGAGAGAGTTTCCCATGCCAGCGAAACCAGAACACCTTACCAACAAACCCGAAGTCAGTTCATTCCGGGCAAGAAAGGCATCTGGAAACCAGCACGGCAGCACCCAAGGCAAAAGAACGGGAAAGATTCTGCCGACTCTCACCCGACCGCAAGGGGCATCCCGCGCGTGTGACGCCGGTGGCCACTACCATCAAACAGAAGGAGACCAGGGCGCAGTTCGCAAACCGCTTACACGCTCTCAACCTTGACGCCATCATGCACCTGCGCCCTGTCAGTTTTCGCTACAAAGCCAGCTATGCCGAAGGCAAGCCAGGCATGAATGGCCTAAAGCGCGGCTTCATTGCGCAGGAGGCAGAAAAGGTACTACCCGAAGTAGCACGAAAGCGGAAAAAGATTTGAGAGACGGCTAGGCCGCGCCTGATTTCCGATTCTGAACAGCAGCGATCTCACGCCGACACTGATAAAGGCCGTGCAGGAATTGAAGGCGGAGAACGATAACTTGCGCCAAAAGATGCAAGACTTGAAACGCATGATGATGCGGAAATTAAAGGGGCTACGCCTGTAGCCCCTTGAGGAAATCGACCGCCTTGGTGGCGAGGCTGGAAGCCTGAAAGATAGCCTTGCTATCGGCCTTCAGGATTTTCAGCCAGTGGGAAATATAGGCCGCATGGTCGGGACGCGGTTCCAGCGTCACGCCAAGCTGGTTGCACAGGAAGGCCGCGCCAAGCTCGGCAACGAGTTCTTCGCGAGCATAGGCGTCCTTGTCAGGGTTGACCGTTTCCAGCCGTGCGCAACGGCTCTCGTGGCCTGAAAAATGCACCAATTCGTGCAAAAGGGTGCTGTAATACGCTTCGGTGGCCGTGCTGGTGGCGGAACCGTGGAAGACTTCGCGAGGCGGCATCTGGATCACGTCCGTTGCCGGGGCGTAATAGGCGCTCTCGCCGCCGTGGCGGATTTCTACCTTCGTGGCGGTGATGAAGCGGTCAGCGGCTTCGATGGGCGAAACCTGATTGACGATTGGCGTGCTGGCTTCAGGAGCGTAACCGTCAACCTGATCGGCGTTGAAGACGCGGGATGCACGGGCCATAAGGCGCTTGCGCGGCTGGTCGTCGGATGCATCTTCATCGTCGTGCTCAAATTCCTTGTAAAAGATGACGACAGCGGATTTTTCACCCTTGCGGACTTGGCAACCGGCGTTCTGCCATTGGCGGTAAGTACCCCAAACCCCGGTCTTGAAGTCCCGGACGTGCGCCGCCGCCCAAAGGGACACGATGTTGATGCCGCGATAGGCGTTGCCGGTGTCGATATTGACCGGCGACATGGTGTCGGTGCCGGTACGGTGCCAAGGCATCTGGAACGTGTCTGCGCCTTTCTCGATTGCGGCGATAATCTGGTTGGTGATTTCGGTGTAAACGTCGAATTTCTGCGTTACCTTTGCCATCGTATGCACTCCTTTCTTGCTTGTGCGTTGTTCGATGGCTGACGGTGAAGCGGGCAGGCTCCGACCTCACCCTTGGGCGAACCCGCAGGGTGAGAGGCAGAGGCAGGGATTTTTCTGGAACGAAGTGGCCGCGAGGAGCTGTAGGCGGGGAGAAAAATAACTGCCGCCGCCTTGAGGTCTTAGGGGAATGCTCGCCAGGAATGCCAGTATGAGAACAACTCCACAAAGCAAGGAAGTTCATCTGTGCATCGGCAAAGGTGCAGGCAGAACGCCGTTTGGACGAGCCAACCTGCAATATTCAACGCCGAGAAAGAGCATGGCCGCTTCCATATTCGCGACAAAGCCAAAGGCAAACCGCAGTTTCGGTGTAAGAATTTGACACGCGGACCATACCGCCATCCGCATCAATGCCCGCTTGGGCGCAGCTTACGAACCGGCGGCTTTCCGTTTGAGGGCGCGGGCCAGTGTCCGCGCGTGAACGCCGTATTGCTTGGCAAGGTCGTCAATGGTGGTTTCGCCAACGGTCAAGGATTTACGCGCCGCCTCGACCTGATCAGCAGACAGCGACCGCCGCCGCCCAAGGGTTTTTCCGGCATCCTTGGCGACTTTCATGCCAGCACGGGTGCGTTCGCTGATAAGACAGCGTTCAAATTCGGCAAGCGCGCCCATCATGTGGAAGACCAGCCGCCCGCCCGATGAGCTGGTGTCGATGGCCTCATTCAGCGATTGGAAATGCGCGCCTTTGGCGGCAATCTCGTTGATGATCTCAATGAGGTGCGCGAGTGACCGGCCAAGCCGATCCAGCCGCCAGACAACCAGCGTATCACCTGCCTGCAATGCGTCCATGGCCGCTGCTAGCCCTTTGCGGTCGTTTGCCCTACCGGATATGCCAAGGTCTTCAAAGATGCGCTCGCAATCGGCCTTCTGAAGCGCTGACAGTTGGAGTTTGAGATTTTGTTCAACAGTTGACACACGGGCATAGCCGATACGCATTTATAGAGCTTTCATTTCATTACTATTTTAAGGGAAAAACGCAGCTATTACATTGACAAAAACGTTCCTTTTTGCCTTTGTTTGCAATAATTTAGCAAACGCCCCTAAACCGCCAATTTCTCCCCCGATGATGCGTCAGAAATGCAATATTTCATCTCTGACAAATTGGAACGTTTTTGTCATTATTCTAAATAAGCCCGCTCCTTGGCAACTGATTTCATAACCCATCCTCTTATTCGGCCAACGGGCGGGGGGGCATTGCTCGCTCCGAGGCCAAAAGGAGCTAGGGCATGAATCCAGTAAACCCATGGGCTTTGATTATCAGTGGCGTAGCGGCAGCGGCGATGGTTGCCGCAATCTATTTTGGCCTGCATCACGCCAGCATTTACGAAGTCCTACACACCGTTGATTCCGCATCGGCCAGCGCCGAAGCGTTGAAAGCGAAAACCGACGCACGGTTTCTGCAATTGGCTCATGTGGGCGTGTTTCTTACGGGCGTTGCCATCGCGGCCACCGGCTTTTTCGGCCTGAACAAAGCCAATTCTTAGCCTTCCCTCTGTCAGTCCTGATGCGCGGCGCGACAAGCGCCGCGCACCTTTTCCATTTCGGCATACGCATAAGGAGCAATTGAAATGTCGCAACTGACCACGACGCCTTCCACCAAAAGCAAATCAGGCTGGATAATGCTTTTTATCGGATGACCGTTTTTCGCCATCCCCATCCTTGGAACATTCGTTGGTGCGATTTTTATCGCCATCGCCATGCTGATAGCGGTCATGCAGATGCAGCGTAAAGAGGGCGGTCTTGGCCTGTTGCTGACGGCCATTTTTGCATCGCCCGTCGCATGGGTCATCATCTTCTTTGTCGTCCTGGCAAACCTTAGCAAATAACTAGCGCCAGAAGGGGAACAACCATGTTGGAGAAGGCCAATCCCAACGTACTTTTCGGCATCGGCATCGCCTTGGCTATCCTCGCGCCGGTCGCCTATTTCCTGATCTTCCACGACAAGATCATGCGTGGCTTGGCAATGGATCAAGCCTTTGGCGTATTCGGCGGCATAGGGACTGAAACCATCTTGTACCTGCGCGGCATTCAACCAGCGCATCTTGCCGTATTCGCCATTGGCGGCTTCCTTGCTTACACCGGCTGGAAAAAGCGCAATGCCAATGCGTAAAGCTACGCTTCTCACAGCAATGCTCACCGGCATCCTGATGCTTCCGCCCACGGCGGAAGCATCCCCCAAAACCGCCCTTCAGACGCTGACGGACTGCCTGAAAGGCAAGGTAAACCCTGAAGACGCGCGCGTGTGCATTGGCCGATATTCGGACCCATGCGCAGCCAAGGCAGAAAATGCAGCAATGATCCCGCAGATCGCAGAGCAAAGCCAATGCCTGCTGGATGAGGCGGCTGCATGGAACACGCTGCGCGACAGGGCTGTGAAGGGCTGGAAGGAAGACAACGGCACCAGCTTTTCCGCCACGATTGCCAAAACCGCCAAGGAAAGCGAGCGCTTCAGCCGCATCAAATGTTCGGTGTTCCAGAATGCCGACCAGTACGGGCAAACCGGCATGGCGCTGGAAGCGGAATGCCTGCGCGATGAAGCGGCGCGCACGGCAATTTTCATTGGTTACTCGTTGAATTGAATAGAGGAAACGACGATGTTTTCGCTCACCGAACATAAATCATGGAATGGCTATATCGGTCAAAACCGCTCTGATACGGCGTCCTTGGCCGCAATTCTCGGCTCCATGCACGTCGCGGACGCCGTAACGAAATCGGGAAGGAACATTGCCGCCGAAATTCGCCAAGGCAACGAGGCGATCATGAACGAAATCGCTTTTGCGAGTTCGGAAATTACCGCAGAATTGCGGAACATTGGTGGAGACCTGCGTAGCATGGGTGCCACCCTTGAATGGGGTTTCCGTGACCTTCTGGCGGAACACCACCAGATGAACCAAACGCTGAAAGACCTGTTGAAGACGGCGAAATCGCCGTCACAGACGTGGGCCTTTGAGCAATTTGACATGGCGCGGGATGCCTATGCTCGCGGCCTCGACAAAGAAGCATTGGAGTTCATCAATAACGCCATTAACGGCTATCAAAGCCAGACAGGCAATCGGCTAGACCATCGCTTTCACTTCCTCAAGGGCAACATTCTGCTCGGCAACAACAAGCACCATGACCCGGAAGTGGTGGACGTAAAAGCCGCCAAGCAAAGTTTTGAAGATGCCGCCCGCTATGCCGTTGGCAGCGAAAAAAAGAAAGTCCGCCTCTTTGCGGCTGAAGCGTACTGCCACGCCGCCTTTGCTGCATATTGCCTTGATGACACCGAATCCGTTCTGGCGCATTGCGCAAAGGCCCTCGAAATCGACGGTGGTTTGACCGAAGCGCTTTATCTGCAAGCCAAGGCATCCGTCCGGCGTGGCGACGAAGACACCACCTTCGCCGCCACGCGCAAGGCCCTTGATCTCGATCCCGCCTATATTCTCAAGTTCTCAAGCGACAAGGACTTCGCAAGCAGCAAGGTCATTGACTTGGCTGAAGCCGATTACGTTTCAGACAGGCGGTCAAAGACAAATACGGCGCTGCAATTCTACAAAGAACTTAAAGCCCATGCGAATGTGGAAGGCCCCGAACCAGCGGAGCTTTCCGTGAAAGACGGCGAAGGCGTCGTGGAAACGACCATGCGCATCCGCAATATCGGTGCGGCCTGCGACCATATCCTTTCCGCGCTGCATGACAGGCTATCTGGTGAACATGACGCTGAATCCAAAAAAGCTAACGTAAAGCAATATAGGGCCGAACAGGCCATGAAGAAACAGATGTCACCGGCATTGTTCGCCGTCATTGGCGCGGCTCTGGCTATATTTACAACATCAGCTCCCAGTTTTACTGGTTACCTGTTTTACATATTTATTTTCACTGTTGGCGGCGCAATGCTCGCAAAGTTTTTGAACAAGGCCATCATTGAAAACAATCAAAAAGAAATCAACAGCGTAGCCGAGAATCTCAACCACACAGACCAGAAGCTAAGCGAGCAAATGCAGAAGGCGGTCGCCCTGAAGAACAAGATAGATGAAATCTTGGGAGTTTCGGGACGTAACCGGGCCGATGGTGCAAACAGCGCCGCCTAACAATCACCGAAGAACGCCACCCTCCACCATATTCCAATAGAGGACAGCCATGTCACGGATGAAATCCGCCCTGTACGCCTGCGGACTCGCAGTGTTGCTTAGCGGCTCGATGTTTCAGAACGCCTTTGCGACCGATGTTGAGAAATTCTATTTGGTTACCACAAAAGATGCCTATGCAGCACTATCAAAAAATGGGTATATAAACTCCGATGGAATTTCATCGGAAAATAATTCAGCACTAATACTTTTAACACTTCCGAAACATAAAGCTAATATTGAGAAATTTTTCTCAAATTCAGGAACACAAATCCAGTACAAAGAATGGGATGCACCTTACAGCAAAGTACTTCGAGACATGAGGAACCTTGTCGATGCAATTGCGATCAAGGAAGATGATTATAAAAGTGCAGATGTGCAGTCCCTGCTCAAGAAGTACGGTTATGTAACCATTGGCGATCCTGTGATTGCCACCGAGTAGATACGACATCACAGCATCGGGCATCAAAAAATGGGACCGCCCGATGCTAACTAATCCGCAGGGTTCACAGTTCCGATGCCGGCTTTCGCCACACGCAAGCGGCTGATCAAATCTGCAAACCCTGCTTGCCTGCTCTGTACCGCAGCCATGGCGCTCAACTGATTGTCCAGCAAGGCAATAACATCTTCAACCGCTCGCAATACATGCGGCGGCGTCGCTTTCACGCTACCCGTTGGTCCCGCATAAGCCAGTTCAAGACTTGCCAGTGACAGCTTTTCCTTGAGGAACTGATAGAGCATTTCTGTCGCTACCTGTGCTGTGCGCGCGCGCATGGCCATGAGAATGGCTGTCCGCTCGCCGTCATTATCAATGCCCGTAACAGCCACGTAGTCGGCCAGCGTGGCCCGCACATAGGTTTCCATCGCACAGCGCACCGTAGCCAATATAAAATAGGAAGCCGGGTTTTTGCTGGTGGCTGAACCGCCACTGGACATATAATCCCCGTGGAATTGCTTATTCACCTCACCGAGTTCAGCCATAACTTTTTCAACATTCAATGCGTCTGGCTTCTTGACCATCTTTCCGACTTGTTCGGCCAAGTCTTTTATTTTTACCAAGTTTACGTCATCGTCATCACCGCCACCGCTAGGATTGTAGGCAGAAACCATTGTCGCCTCGGGATCAAGAGCCGGAAATTCCTTACCGTTCTTGGTAATCTTCAGATTGTAGGCACGGGTGATATATTGAGAAAAATCTTCGGTAGCCGCGCCCTGAGAGCAGCCAAAGTATCGGCTGAACTCCGCATCGGAAAATGGATAGTTTAATTTCTGATCTTCTAGTTTAGCTTCCTGCATCGGTTCTTGAAGCAATTCGCCTTTGACGGCAATGTCCATTGCGTTGTCGTAGCCGACCATCTCGGTAAGATTTTCTGCGAAGGCGTAACGGTAATTCAACTCGTTCTGAGTGAGCGCATAGGCAATGTCGAACACCTGAATCGGCGTAAACAGCGCATTTGATAAGCGCGGCTTCTCCTGATTCAGGCATGTCAGGTTCAAACGCTCGGAGCCGACACACCATCTGACATTCGGGACGAACGCCATAATAGCGCAATCACTGGAATCGTCTTGCTCTGTAGGATTCTCATATCCAGCGCCCCCGCGAGTATAGCAAAGCGATGTGCCTTTCAGCGCGTCCAGAAGCCCCCCGGTCCACATGCTCGGCTTCAGTTCATCCTCGTCCGGGTTGAGAAGGCTTGTTTCCAAAACCTGCTCAAGGGATTTCTTCTGCAAGTCTTTGCTCGGCTGGAACTCCACCTCCTTTTTCCCAAGGGTCGCTTTGAGCGTTCCGTTCTCATTGAACATGGCGATCTGGCTTTGGGAACCGTACAGGCACGCCCGGTAGGCGGCTGCATATGCCAGCGCTTCTTTGCCGTCCCGGTAGTCTTCCCCATTTTCTTTGGCGGAGCCGGTTTTCAGGTTTTCCGTACCGACATTCCGGCGCACGCATTCCTGCAACGCCTGCCAGCGCATCATATCTTCAGACGAAAGGCTTGCCGCCGACTGCACGGCCTGGCATCGGTCCTGCATCAACTGAACGCGCTTCGCGCCATAACTTTCCACGCTGTCATAAACAGCCGCAAGGGCTGGGGAATTGTACAGGGTGGTCAGCATATATTTTGCAAGCTGACTATTGAGATAGTCCTTAACTTGCTCCTCTTTTACGTCCATGGCCGTAACCATCGCGGCATGTTCATCAATGACGCCGCAGCCCAGAATCTGGTTACGCGCGGCAGCGCCCTGATTCTCATCGAAGAGCGTATTCAGGTCATCCTCTGTGAGTAAAAGCTGATCCTTGGCGATGGAGTTCCCGCCGATCACCGGGCGACCAATGTTCCCCAAGACGCCATATTGGCTACCCGTGGTGGATTGAAACGGCTTTTGCAGAACCCGCTTGGACAGATCAATAGGATCATTGCCCTTATGCTGTTCCGCATCATACCGCGAATCTGCGGCGAATACAGCACCCGTCGCAGTCGTTATAGACAGTATTGCATATAATAAAATTACTCTACACTTCACAGAAATGACCAATCTAACCTGATAACCCTTTTATATTATGTGTTTCAGCAAAAATAAAATAACATAATTTATGTATTTTAATAATAAATCCAAGTCTCGAAGAAAGACGCGGCACGAATCGAGGGGCACCAAAATGCGACGAGCGGAGGCGAAGTTTCTTATTTTGGCGACGATAATAGTAGCCGCACTCGGTTACATCACCATCATGAAATGGCCGTCAAGGAAGGCCGACGAAGCGCCAGAGATGGATTTCGCCCAACAGCAGCGGGAAATTGCATTATTTGCGCGCTGCTATGGGAAAGGGATGATTCCTGCCTCTGACGCACCGAATGCTGATGCCGATGGCTGCATTGTCTCCAGGGCAAATATGCAGACAGGCGTTACCGGCTTGGGCGAGGTTGTTTTCCCGAAAGCATATAAAGCACCGCCAGCTATTGTCCTGACCCTGAGAACGGTTCCCGCTTCAACCGAAGAACGGGCCTGTCTGGAACAGGTCTATGCACATCTGCAAACAACCCCAAGAGTCAGCACGACGAAACTCGTCCTTGATATCAGCGACATGGCCGTGCCATTGGACGAACACTGCATAGACGCCGTGATGAATGTGCAAATCGGCTGGCTGGCTTATGAAAAACTTTAATTGAGGCGCAAGAGCCGTGGTGGTGTGTACTTGTAAGAAACTGATGATTTTCATCATCGGGTTCAATCGGCTCTTGCTAATTGAAGCGTAGCATACCTTTCGCATCCGTCAAATAAAATGAATAAACTTCCCCTATTCCCGTATTTCTTCCACTGTTCCGCCAATAGAACCGCTTAATTTCGGCTTCTTTGTATCGCCTTCACCGGAAAGGTACTTGCTCGTTTCTTCGACACGATTATCCGGCGCGACCTGCTTGACGTTACCGTCAATCAGTATTTGTGCCACCACATCAGGCGGCAGCAGCATCCAAAAGCCGAGATAGTAAGCGTCTATGTCGTTCTGATAGAGGTCGTGCCGGAAGCGGAGAAGTTTCAGGCCGTATTCACGGGCAGTCATGAGCGCGGCATAAAATCCCGGAACTATTTTGTCTAAAACATCAGCCTTATCATCGGGCCACAACTGATAGGGCGAACTGGTCAGCACGCTGCTTTCCACGTGCTCAAGATGCAGGACAAGATGCTTGGCCGCTTCCACGATTTCCATTTCACCCAAATAGCGGTTCAGCAGCGGATAATCTTCCAGCGGCCTGCCTGAAGCGATTTTAAGCCCTTCAGGATTCTTGATCCACCATGCCTCATCCTCGACGTGAACCAGATAATCGGCGGGCGCTATGTGGCTCTTGATCACCGGCGCTATGCGCTGGGCAAGCTCTCTCGCTGGGCGAGGGTTTTTCAGGCGGTATTTCGGAGCAAGTTCGGGAAACCACCAGTTATCCAGTTCGTATTCCAGTTCCATCGGCAACGGATGATAGCCAAGAGTGCTGGAAGGCTGCTCTTGCGGAATCCTCCTGACCCCGGAATCAATACGGATGCCCGATTTCCTGCGCGCAAAGAAAACCTCCGAACTGGAAACGTCAAACCCGTCCATGACCGTGACAGGATAGAAAGCCAGCTTCATGTTCTCTGGCACTGGAACGAGCTTTGGATCATCGGCCAGCGGTGTTTTGAATGCTTTCACCACCTCATCCACGGACTTGTAGTAATAGTGCAGTGGATCCCACAGGGGTCCGCTAAGCTGTGTAAAATAGCCCAGATCATCGTCCCAGCCCCAAAGGCTGGGGGCTTCAAAGTGCTTCGGATGGGTGGGAAGCCAGCACGCGCCCCATTCGGCAACACAGCGTGTATGCGGCAGACGCAGATCGGGCAACAGAGGTTCCGGGTCATGCGCGTGCGGGCTTCGGTAGCCTGAACCATCGCTGACGACGACATGAGCCTGCTCTATGCGGCGCGCCAAGGCGAAACCCGGACGTATCACGTCCAGAATCGTGCCTTTCGGCGCATCGCTCGGACGCTCTTCAATAATTTTGTGCAGGTCCGACACTGCACGGCCAGGCCAAAAGTCCTGAAGGGCAAAATCGCTGGATACCTTGTTGAAGCCATTATGCGCCTCAAAAGTCGGGATGACGGTCACCCCCTGCCAAAAGAGTTCTTCAAACCATTCGTCGCCGTTCTGGCCTTCATAGAATTGCTCATACGACTGGCCTGCTGGCCTCTCGTCCCATTTCTTCAAGGCGGCGGCGACCAAGGCTTCGCTATCCTTCAGGTTGATATTCTCGCTGACGGTGTAGAGATATTCCGTCTGCGGAATTCGCCAGCCATCCTGATAGAAAGTGTCGAGCCGCAACTTGTAGGGGTACAGATTGGCATTCTGATACGCTACATGGCCGTAGACGCCGCGCGGTTGGCCAGATCGTCTGGCATCTTTCGACAGCGACATATCCAATGTACGGAAGCATGTCAGGAATATCTTTTCCAGATGCGGCGCGTCTTCCTGACCGATCGGCCTGCTAAAGCGAGGGAATGCGCGCAGCGGAGCGTTTCGCCATTCCTCTCTCTCCTTGTACATCGGGCCAAAACCGATATGGATAATGCGCCCGGCCAGATCGCGGACGAACAGCGGACTTACCGCCACCGTACTTTCCAGTTGCGAACCCGCTGAAAATTCGGCGGCGCGAACGACATTGTGGCCGCATGGCTCGGACCATTCCAACGACGCTTTCGATTGTATGGCATTATTTACGAGGCCAGCGTAAAGCGGCCAAGCCAATTTCTGTGAAGGGTTCAACCCCAAACGTTGATCCCAACAGATACCCGTCAGAATTTCATGTGTTCCAGTTTCTCCCACAATGTAGCCATCCATATTTATTTAATTATTTATTTATTCGCGGGAACCGAACGTCACGTTGACCGAGACATTCCCGTATCCGGATGAGGACCAGTTGTTGCCGGTCATGGCGTTGATAACTTTGCCAACGTCGCCCTCACCATCGAGCTTCCCAAACTCTTTTCCATCAATCGTGTGGATTTCGCCCTTGGCCCGCATTTGTTCAATCATCTTGTCGCTAAGCTTGGCATCGTTCTTCAGGGCTTCAACACTGGCGAACGTTGCCTTGGTCTTCCCGTCATCCATCGTATGCGTCTTGTAGTGATCGCCCAAGGTGCCATTTTGCTGTCTGGCGATGATGGCGGTATTGAAGGCAGTCGCGCGCCGGTCTTTCAAGCGGGCAAGCGTTGCCGGGTCGCTCACATCGCGACCGATATCCCTGTCTATCAGTGAGCGCACGTCTTTGGTGATACCGTCCAACGAGCGTTGACCATCCCCCATCGGCACGCCCTTCAACATGCTACTTGGTACGCTGTGGTGCGTTTTCAACTGCTGATCGAGCCTTTCATGCTTGCTGTTCACAGCATTCAGGATCGCCTCGCCGGGATCATTCTGCTGCAACATGCGTACACCACCAGCGCGTTGCGTGGCACGGAATATCTCGCCGGTTCTATCGGTCGCGCTGGCGTATCCCTTACGAAGCCCTTTGCCAGCGACAGGCATGAATGAACCTAATGTCAGGAGCGCACCAGCCGTATCGTTGACATCTTCCCATCGCTTGATGGTCTTGTCATATTTTGCAACATCTTCCATGCGCCCGTCGGCTAACGCCTTGGCACGACCTTGTTCCGCCGACTTCATGCGTTCGGTAGACAGGTTTTGCACCTGCCCAACAGCGTATCCTCCAACTTTTCCGGTTGCCTCCACACCGCTCTTTGCCAATTGCAAGCCTTTAGCGGCGACAGCGACGGGAGCAGCCCCGTATTTCATGACCTCGTTGAAGCTGATCTGCCCTGCCTTATCCAAGCCGCCGATATGACTTGCAAACGCACCGGGGTCACGCATACCGAACAATATGAAGCCTGCGACTGAGAAAAGCATTACGCTGGCCGTCAGGTGCATCATAATCAGCACGCTCTTGTAAAGAACAGGGTCGGACAGATTGATATGATCCACCCAAAACATAAGATAAATAAAGACGTGATCGAGAACGATCAATCCGATGCTTACAGTCTTCAGGAAAGCAATTCCAATAATTGGCGCGACAATAACCGCTGGTGCCTGTGCTGGAACGATCAGCCCCATGAGGAACATAAATGGCGTAATAAAGAGAATAATCGCAAGTCCGTAAGATATGAATACCGGCAGAAGCGTCATATACACGCCGTATACAAAGCCTTGAATGGCCGTTGCAAACATAAGGCCCACATCAATCAAAGCGCTACCGAAGGCCGCAGTCCATTGATTCACGTTGAATAAAGCGCCTTGCTGGTAGATAGCCTTACCCGTTACGCCGTTTGTGGATGCCGCGCTTCCGTCTTTGATCTTGTTGAAACGTTTTTTTACTGTCCGCATACTGTCGCAGAACATCCCCGACTCGCCCTTACACAGGCTCAAGCTATCGATTTCCCATCCCATAAACTTGTATGAGAGAACGGCACTGGTGTCACCGGAACCCTCGGTGTAGCCCCTCTGCACAAACTCTGCCTTGGCGAGACGTTGGATTTCCTCGGCAACCCCTTGGAAAGGGGTGCCCATCATATCTTTCAGATATTGTTCAGAATTGAGATAAGCCAAATCGGTCGGAGACATGCCGTTATCGTCGGTGACGAGGATGTGCGGTTCGGTTTTGTCTTTCGGAGTGAATATCCCGACTTCTTCCAGCACTTTCCATCGGCGTAGCTGAATCATCGCCGCGAGATCAACGCAGCTTTGGACAGCAGTGTTGTTCGTCTGCTCGTTGTCGAAATTGTATAGAGTCGTTTCGCCTTTCAGCGCTTGGGACAAATAAACGCGTGGCTGAAGCGACTGATCGATGATTCTGAAAGCGGGTTTCAGGATAGTTTTCTTATCTACGGGACTTTTCGCGTTTTCTAACCACCACGGGAAGAATATCTGTACGGGGTAATCGTACATCGCAGCGATAAGCTCTCGTTCATCGGAGCTAACGTCACTCGTCACCTGCGGAACTTGCGAATAGAATTCATCCCAGTTGGCAGGTATTTTATTTCTATTCAAACTATTATCAGTCCATATATATTTATTCCACCCTTCTGTATTTTGCTTGATAATCTCACCGTCCGTTATCTCATACGAATAAGGGTCTGGATCGCGGGTATTCTCAAAACCGAGACACATTGTTTTGTTATACAACGAGCATTTTCTTACATTTTTGAAGACGTGGTAGCCACTTCTCGAAGCAATAGGGAAAGAAACGTTAGTGCTCTCAATGCGGTCAATAATAGAGCGATAGCGGACAAGGTTCTTTTTGGATTCCTCTGCACTAACACGACTCACGATGTCCGTGCCTTGAACAGCACCCTTGTAATTAGAATTTATATACTTAGTTCGTCCTACAAGAGACTTAGCGAAAGCGGTATTTTGCGTGTCACCGATATTCAGATATGCCGTCGCACCGATAGCTGGATATACCTTTGAATGGTTTACATACCCATTGTCATAGAAAATTCTGTTCGCGGCGATCAGGTCGTCAAATGTAAACTGGCGGTTAGCCATATTGACAAGCGTATCGTTGTCAATATTCCAAAGCATTGTGTTTAATTCATCTCTAAATCCACCACACAAATTGTTGTACACGTCTTCGCTATAGCGGAGCGGCATGGAGCTTTCCAAGGCTTTAGCCACGATACCATCGGCAGTGGCCCCCTGAAATAGATCAGTCATTTGCAGTTTATTTTCTTCACTTCCCCACAACGCAAGGATTAGCGTGCGTTCAATGGCCGTAAAAAAGTGAATGGTTGCAAGTTGAGGAACAAATGCGCCGAAGGGGTTATTATTTGCATATTCACTCAAGGAATCAGATACGGTCCCCGCGTTACTCTTCACGTCCTGCCCCATTTTGCACATGATCTCCATCGGAGTCGTGCCGTTTTGCGGTAGCGGGCAGTTCCATTGCCCCTTCTTTTCCCCCAATGGATAAAAGAACAACGAACCTTCCGATGGGTTTGGATGGATAATCAGGATAAAGACCAGAAACAGATAGCACGCGATTGTCGTGAATTTCTGGAACTTGGGTAAAAGAAGAATGAGAAGCCCGCCTATCAGGGCGAATAGCAGCGCCAGGGATTGGAGCTGACCATCGCTGAAAAGGTCAAAATAAAAGGATTGCTGCGCAAAGCCGATAACCGTCATCATACGGTGATCACCGACAACGCCCAAATCAGGGAAACTGGTGTAATCGCCCGCGGCAAACGCGGGACCAGCAAAAAGAACGCACATTAAGAGCGTATAAATAAAAACGGCTCCGAAAGAACCAACACGACGCAATCGTTTTTTCCTTACATTCCCATAGCACCTATACATTTATGTGGATGGGCAATAATAAAATGTCATTACATAAAATATATATGATTTATTCTTCATGGACATCGTTTTCTATTTTTTATTTATTGTCGATGATTGTCCGTTTATTTGATTGCGCACCTCTTGCGTAATTTTATCGAATTCCCTGAAATCCTTCCATGTCCTGCAAAACGCCATCCGAGGTTCAAATCCAGTTCATTTTCGGGCTATAGGTGTTCTTTGCGACCTGTTCGCAATCCTTCCCCCATAGATCAAAGGAGAACACCGGAATAATGACGGAAACGCTGGAAGCATTCCTCGCCGCCTATCCGTGGATTTACACACTGATTGCCCTATCCGTACTGGTCCTTGCAGCCCTTTTTGCCAATTTTGTCGTCAAAAAGATTTTGCTGCGCGTTGTGAATCACTTCCTTGGCCGCACCGCCTACGGGCGTGACGAAGAGTTGCGCCGTTATGGCGTTATCGAACGCCTCGCCAACATCATGCCCGCCTTTGTGATCGCGTCAGGTATTGGGCTGGTGCCGCATCTGCCAGATGCCGCCGTGACGGTGGTGCGCAACGTCGCAAACGCCTTTATCATCCTGACGCTTGCAATGGCGCTGGCAGCGGCCCTGAACGTGGTGGACACCATTTACCACCGAAGGCCGGAAGCGAAGCTGAAGCCGATCAGAAGCTATATCCAGATTGTCAAAATCGCCATTTATGCGATTGCCGCAATCCTGATGATCGCAACCCTCATCGACCGTTCACCGCTCATCCTGCTGTCGGGCTTGGGCGCTATGGCGGCGGTCCTCATTCTGGTGTTTCAGGATACCTTGCTGTCGTTGGTGGCAGGCATTCAGATTTCATCCACCGACATGGTGCGCGTGGGCGACTGGATTGAAATGCCCGCCTTGAATGCGGACGGCGATGTGATTGAGCTCGCGCTGCACACGGTGCGCGTCCAGAATTGGGACAAGACCATTACGACGATACCCATTCGCAAGCTGGTGACGGAATCCTTCAAGAACTGGCGCGGGATGCAGGAAGCGGGCGGGCGGCGCATCAAGCGCTCGATCTATCTCGACCAGACCAGCATCCGTTTCCTGACACCGGAAGAAATCGAAAAGCTGGGTCGTTTCCGTCTTCTGGAAAACTACCTGCAACGCAAGCAGGAAGAATTGAAGGAGTGGAACGGCAAGCTGGGTGACAAGGGAAGCGTGACCGCCAATACCCGCCGCATCACCAATATCGGCACGTTCCGCGCCTATGTGGAAGCCTATGTGCGGGCGCACCCGCAGATTCACCAGAACATGACGATTCTGGTGCGCCAGCTACAGCCGGGGCCGGAAGGGCTGCCGCTGGAAATCTATTGCTTCACGAAAACCATTGCGTGGAACGATTACGAGGCGATCCAGTCCGATATCTTTGACCACCTGTTTGCCCTGCTGCCGGAATTCGGCCTGTCGGTTTTCCAGAACCCAAGCGGCGCGGATTTCAAAGCATGGCAGGTCGAACGGCCTGCCCTGCCCGCTTCGGCAAAGGTGGTTGAAGCGTAACAAGCCCCACCATATCTGTCAGCAACAAAGCCGCCCTTGTGCAGAGGGCGGCTTTGTCGTTTTCGCGTGTGGAGTCGTCACGGTTACGTCCGCGACGAAAGCAGTTGTCGCGCGGGAAAACGGTAAGGAAAGTGCAAACCCCGAAGGGTTTTCGCGTTCCTTATGGGACCGTGCCTGAAATTGTCAGACGACAGCGGCCAAAATGCGAGAAAGTTTGGAAAAGACAGGGCACGATTGTAGCCTGCGCATGGGCGATGGCAGAGGGTTATTGCTCGCGTGTGTCCCGTGGCCGTCTGGAAAGACGGCCTTGGGCACAAAACGGGCGACCGCCTGCATAGCGTCACCATTCATCGGCCAGCATGACGGTCATGACCCGGAAGCATTTTTCGGGATCGTGCGGCGTACTGGTGTCATAGCGGCATGTTTCGTCGCTGTAACATTCGATTTTCCAGAATACTAACGCCGCCTTGTGACGGATAGCACCGAAATCGTGTTCGCCGTAGGGGTCGTTATCGATGTTAAAATCCGCCTGTGCGCGGATGAGGGCGCATATTTCAATCTGCATCACGGGCGGCAGGTTGGCGAAGCCTTGCGTCATAACGTGATAGCCGCGTAATCCGTCATCCCCGAAAACGGGTATCTGAAGGCGCTGGCGAAAGCGGTCATTGAGCGCTGCAATTTGAACGGCGGTTGCGTAGTCATGGCTCATAATAAGTCTCCTTGTGTTGTTATCGTCTCGATGGACGCGGAGACTTCGGGCGTGCCGAATAAGCCGAACGGGCAAGGGACCACACGTTTAAGCGGGCAGGCCCTTGAGCGTTTGGCGCGGTGCGCCAGGCACAGCAAACCAGAGAGACGAAGCAACGGCACAGGAGCTTCCAGTGAGCCTGTCAGCCGCCGTTCAAGGCAGTAGCCATAAGAGCGTATCGGAGCGTTCGTGAAACCCGCAGCCAATGGTTACGGGTTTCCGCCAAAGGACGTTTGACTATGGCAAGCCGAAAACGCACCGATCTGATTGACTTCATCACGCCGTCACGACGCGGCCATCTCTATTACCGACGTATTTTGCAGGAAGCGGCGCTGGACCCGCAACGATGGATGCGGCACCACTTCATCGTGGTTTTTGACGATGACCACGAGGACAATGTGCAAGCCTTGTTACGCTGGCTGGACAGGGCGCGGGAAACAATGGTGCTGCCGCGTGTGTCGGCCACGAATGCGCCGGCGGGTAGCCCGGACATTCTTCGCCAAATCGGCCTGTCTATCGGCTCCAATCCTTATGTGTATTTTCAAGACGACGACGACCCGCTGCCGATGCATCTGGATCGACGTATGACGATGATGGAACACGGCCACCTTGACGCGGTTTTCGGCGCGACGGAAACCATTACCGAAAGGGGCGTCACCGTCGAGCAATTCCCCCGCATCGTGAATGGCCGCTTTGTCAGCGATGTGCTGGCGGGCCAAGCCGTCTTTCCATCCTACGGGCATCCGCTCGCTGCCCTGTTCACGCGAAAGGTGCTGAACCGCGTGCCGATCTATGACGGACGCCACTATCACAACGGCAGCGCCCTTCCCTTCAATGTGCGGTTCATGAACACGGGCGTCATTATCACGTCCTTGCCCGACATTTGCCGCCGTGTGCGCCTGCACGCCGATAACGACAGCGGCATTTTAGGCCCTGTGCCCGCGATGGAACTGGCGGCGGATATTCGGCGCTGGAGGGATTATATCCTCGCGCCAACCGTGGCCGCGTTTCAGGACATGGTGGCCGATTACCTTGAATCAGGTTGGGTTCAGACATTCCTTGAAATTGCAACGCTGGTAGATGAGGAATTGGGCCTATGATGGTGCCGCATCTGCGGCACCATTCTGCAAGCAACCTCTCCTGCATTTTTTCTATCGGGGTTCAGCAACAAGTCCCTTTACCAGCGCCACGCACGCGCCGAGAAGGACAATCGCAAACGGAAAACCCGTAGAAACGGCCATGGCCTGCAATGCAGCCAATCCACCACCCAAAAGCAGGGCGATAGCCAGAAGCCCCTCGAAAGTGGCCCAAAATACGCGCTGCGGAATGGGAGCATTCATCTTGCCGCCCGCGCTGATCGTGTCGATTACAAGGGAACCCGAATCGGATGAGGTCACGAAGAACACGACGACAAGAACGATGCCTATCAGCGACGTGATGGACGTAAGCGGCAATCCTGCCAGCATTTGAAACAGTTGCAGTTCAAGCGCCGCCGATTGTACCGCAGTCATGCCCTGATCGACCACTTGGCTGATAGCAGTACCGCCAAGCGCCGTCATCCAAAGCGTTGACACGATGGAAGGTATGAGAAGCACGGCAATCACGAATTCGCGCACTGTACGGCCACGGCTGACGCGGGCGATGAACATTCCTACGAAAGGCGACCAGCTTATCCACCATGCCCAATAAAAGGCCGTCCAGCCTTGGCGGAAATTATCGTCCATTCGACCGACCGGATTGGACAGAGCCGGGAGATATTCCACATAAGCCAGCAGGTTCTTGAAGAAGCCCGTGAAAATCTGTTGCGTCGGCCCAACAAGAATAATGAAGACGAGAAGCAGGAAGGCCAGCGCCATATTGATTTCGGAAAGGCGCTTGACTCCTTTATCCATCCCCGCAACGACTGATGCGGTCGCAATCGCGGTAATGAGGATAATCAAGATCACCATTTCGCCTTGGCTAGACGGAATATTGAATAGAAATTCCAGTCCGGCGCTCGCTTGCTGCGCTCCGATTCCAAGCGATGTG
>Ga0180221_1000860_pt1 | contig 23021 bp, 20 predicted proteins | sample eDN5th37CKraftMG_FD_151339 | JGI IMG/M metagenome (GOLD analysis project Ga0180221, IMG submission 151339) | Enriched Miracle-Growth compost microbial communities from Emeryville, California, USA - eDNA 5th pass 37_C Kraft MG (version 2) (version 2) ...
GCTGGAAACGGCGCGCGGTTCGATTGTCCGCGCAGGGCTGGAGGAACGCATCGTCATCGCTACCGGCGATGCAACCGGTTTCGCCGGCGCGCAGCTTTTCGGCGTCGACAAGTTCGACCGCATTTTCATTTCCTACGCGCTGTCGATGATTCCGCCCTGGCAGGAAGCGCTGCAGCAGGCGCTCGAGGCCTTGGCGCCGGGCGGGCGGCTGCTGATCGTCGATTTCGGGGGGCAGGCCCGTTTGCCGCTCTGGTTCAAGCGCGCACTGCGGGGCTGGCTCGCGCGCTTTTCCGTGACACCGCGCGATGGCCTTGCCGCCGAGCTGGATCGTATCGCCGCAACGCCGGGGTACCGCGTGCGCCGTGCGCAGCTTTACCGTGGCTATGCGGTCTATGCGGTGATTACGAAGGATGCCAACCGCTAGCGACGCCTTCCGTGCGCCGCTTCAGCCCGAAGCAGCGCGCACGATGAGCGCGGGGATCAGCAGAACGCCCGCCCAAAGGAGCGCCGACAGTGCGCTCGCCGCCGCGAATGGTCCGATCGGCATCTGCTCCGCGCCCGCCGCGATCGGCACCAGCGCGCGGCGCATGCCGAGCGCCTTGCTCGTGATCACGCTGGCAAAGCCCTGGCGGCGCAAGATCTCGCGTGTCGCCGGAATATCCCTTCCGCCGTTGTTGACGTACCAGGCATCCGAGAGGTCGCCCCTGGAACGCTGACCTTCGCGATAGAAGAAGAGATCGCCGCAGAACGCCCCCGCGGCACCCGCGAGGAAAATCCACCAGAAAGAGCCCCCGGCATAGAGGTGCACCGCGCCGATGAAGGCGAACAGCACCATCATCGGCACGACGAGCATCGGCAAAGCGACCGATCCGGCGAACGCGATGACGAACATCGAGAGCGCGATCAGAGGCTCGTAGTCGCGCATGAACGCGAAGATCGGCTCCTGGTAGGTGACGAAAAGGACGGGCCACAGGATCACCCACACGGCCCAGATGAACGCACTGGTGACGTTCGCGATCTGGAACGGTACCTGCGGCATCCCGAACATGCCTGCGACGACGGGAATGACGGCGCGCACCGGGCCGATGAAATGGCCGAGGAACACGCTCCACAGGCCATGCTCCTCGAAAAACGCTTCGCCCCGCGGGATCAGTGTGGGGTGGGCGCGGAACGGCCAGACGCCGCCGATGCTGTCCTTGAAGTAATGCCCCACCCAGTAGGAAATCGAATAGCCCGCCACGCCGCCGAGGCCCGCCGCGAGCACCGTGAGCAGCAGGATGGTGGAGCCGATGCCGCTCGCCGCCAGGAGAAACGCGAGCGCCGTGAGAATGGCCCAGCCCGGCCAGATGATCGACAGGAAGCAGAGCGATTCGCCGAAAGCCACGATGAAGGCGATCGGGATGGCCCAGCTCTCCCCCTGACGGACGAAGGAGACGATCGTCTCGACGAGGCTGTCGGTCATTGAATGGCTCGCTGGCGGGGACGGGCGCTGAATTCCGGCTGTTCGCTGCGGCGGCTGGCGGCTCGTCGTGTTGCGGGTGAGGAAGATGTGGTCACGCCGCATGGCAACTCAACCCCGCCGGCAGCGGCGCTTCATTTCCGCGCCCAGCTCTCGTGAAACCTCGGTCGCCAGCATCATCCCGCGCGAGACCTGCGCCGGGGTCAGATTGTTGGCACTGCGCAGCACACCCGGGGCCCGGTCGGCCTCGTTCTTGCCGTGGGCGAGCTCATCGCAGGTAAGGTCTTTCTTTTTGCTCTTGAGGGCGAAGAGGCGCACACCCGAAGCATAGGCCTCCGCCGGTGCATGGGCTTTCACCCAGCCGCGATCCTGGTCGTCCACCAGATAGCGCAGGGTGCGCTGGCGCTTGGCGACGCAGTCGCTCGAATCATCGACGCACGTGAGCCCCGAGCTCGCTCCGGTGGTGACATTGGGGCCGGTACAGCCGACAGGCGCGATGGGGGCAAATATTAAGAGGAGAACCGGAAACCTCCGGCGTCGGTAGAGAGTCATTCTCGGTCCCTTGTCGGCGCGCGGTTAAAGCCCGTAGAAGGCCTCCATGGCCGCGTCAAGGCGAAAGGGCGGCCGCAAGCTACGAAAGGCCCGCACATGGCGCACGCAATTCGCATCCACTCCACGGGTGGACCTGAGGTTTTTTCCTGGGAGGCGGTCGATGTCGGCGCGCCGGGTCCCGGCGAAGTGCGCCTGCGCCAGGAGGCCGTGGGCCTCAACTACATCGACGTCTACCACCGCAGCGGGCTTTATCCGCTTGCGAGCTTCCCCGCCGTCATCGGCATGGAAGGCGCGGGCACGGTCGAGGCGATAGGCGAGGGCGTAACGGATCTCGCGGTTGGCGACCGGGTCGCCTACGCCGGCGTGCTCGGCGCCTACGCGCAGGAACGGCTCATTCCGGCCGACCGCCTCGTCAAGCTGCCGGACAATATCGACTTCGTGACCGCTGCCTCGGTGATGCTGCAGGGCATGACCGCGCGATATCTTCTGCGCGAAACCTATCGCGTCGGTCCAGGGACGACATTGCTGTTTCACGCGGCCGCGGGCGGCGTGGGGCTCATCGTGTGTCAATGGGCGAAGGCGCTGGGCGCGACGATGATCGGCACCGTCGGCTCGCCGGAGAAGGCGCAGCTCGCGCGCGAGGCCGGATGCACCCACGTCATCGACTACCGCCGCGAGGATTATGTCGCGCGCGTGCGCGAGATCACCGGCGGCGCCGGTTGCGATGTCGTCTACGACGGCGTCGGCAAGGATACGTTTCCCTCTTCGCTCGACTGCCTGAAGCCGAAGGGTCTGTGGGTGAGCTTCGGCAACGCGTCTGGGCCGGTGCCGCCGTTCGATATGCAGATCCTGTCCGCGAAGGGATCTCTGTTCGCAACGCGGCCCACCTTGATGACCTACGTTGCGCGCCGCGACGATCTCATCGCCAATGCCGCCGATCTTTTCGACATGATCGGCAAGGGCGCGATCAAGGTCGGTGCGAGCCGCACATACCCGCTGCAGGAGGCGGCGCAGGCGCACCGCGATCTGGAAGGCCGCCGCACCACCGGATCGATCGTTTTCACGGTTTAACTTCGCGCGAGGCGCGTTTCCTCGAACTATGGTTAGCCGCCGGTAACCATGACGGTGAAGGCGCGATTACGGCGTGCGCAGAAGCGAGGCGATTGCGCCGATTTGATGCGCATTCGCGACAACACGTTCATTTATCGCGCGTGATCGATTTACCAGTTTTCATCGCCTCGATGACATCCTTCGCCATGGTTTCCCGAGCGGCAGTGTCCGCGATGGTTGGGTGTACGGGGCAAAAAGAAAATGGCACGGCTTGAGCTAGGATCAATCGGACTTGAGGAGAGCACGGATTACGGCTCAGCGCCGGATGCTCTCTTCCAACTCGGCCTTATGTATTGCGTAGGCCGGGATGTGGAACTCGATCTCGTAGAAGCGCACAAGTGGTTCAATCTGGCCGCCATGCGCGGCAACGAGGATGCGCGCCGCTATCGGTTCGAGATCTCGCGCGAGATGTCGAAGGTCGACATCGCCCGCGCCCAGCGTCGCGCCCGCGAGTGGATCGCTCGGCACTAAGCAGCCATTGCTTGGCGGGTTTACGCCTTTATAGGTGCTGTCAGGGTGCCGCTAAGACATAGCGCTCACCTCCTGCCGTCATGGCGGCGCAGGCCGCCATCCACGCCAGTCGATGCCTGTTGCCCATCGCGGCAGCACGAAACATCTGCCACGCTTTAGGAAACTTGCGTGGATACCGGCCTTCGCCGGGATGACTGTCCGTGGCTGCCGCGCGGGAGAAGTAGCGAAGCCCGAGTGCTTCCGGAAAAGTGGGCACCGGTTTTCCGATGAGAAGCACGGAGCAAAGAAGTGCTTCCGGAAAAGTGGACACTGGTTTCCCGATCAGAAGCACGGCAAAACAATGGTCGAGAGCCGTTCTGCGAGAACGGCTCCAGGTTGCGTGCTGACGGTCCGCCGCGGCGACCGCTGATGCATAACTGGAAGTGGCGGAAGCTTCCCGCCCGCATACAGCGCAGGTGCCCGCAGGGTGTATTGCGACGCGCCCATCGGGCCGCCGCAGCACTGCGCTATGCCGCTGCTCAGCAGTTGCCGAATAGCGACGCCACGCAATCCCACGACTTCTTCATGGCCTTCCCCACCGCCTTGCCGGTGTCGTTGAAGGCTTTGCCCGTCTTGCTGGCGATCGTCTCGACGACGTTCTTTTTCTCTTCGGCCGGATTCTCTTCGGCCGGAGCGCCAACTTCTTCGCTAGGAGGAAGCGGTGCAGCCCCGTGCGCCTGATCCGTTGCGGGCAGTGGCCGTGGGCCATCGGGTGCCTGATGGCCCCCGGTTGGTCCCAAATCCTGTGCCTCTACGCCCCCGGCAACGTCCCCTGGACCGGCGAGCGAGAACATCACCGTGCGCGTCTCGCCGGGGCAGGGCGTGGCCTGGCCCCGCGTGGCGCTGCAACTCGCGTGACCCCCGGCCTTGGCGAGCTCGGTAATGCACAGGAACTGGCCACGTGAGGAGCGGGCAGCCGCCGTAGCCTCGCCGCCGATGAGGCAGCGATAGGTCGCCTCTGGACCGGAGCAACTGACGCAGAACTCCTGCGCCGCCGCGCCCGCGCCGAGGGTGAAAAGTGCACCCGGCACGAGGACGGCAAGCAACCGCACCCGCATGAGTCCACCCCTTTTTCTGGCCCTTCGTCTTGGCCCATCGTGTGATTTTCAGCGGTGGAACGATGGCGCTCGCAGCAAAGTGCGTCAAGACGTATCGCCGGAATATGAGGCGTAGTAGGCGCGGGTGCGGGGATACCGGGGGCCGACCTCAAGCACGGCTTGCAATCCCTTCACCCCGCCTCTATTAGGGCACGACTTGCGGAGACGTGGCCGAGTGGCTGAAGGCGGCGGTTTGCTAAACCGTTATACGCTTTTAAAGGCGTGTCGAGGGTTCGAATCCCTCCGTCTCCGCCATGTCCATTCGATAAATGCCGAATTCGCCATGACGAGGACTGCTGTCCGCAGTTAAAGCGGCAGCCGCCGCGATTGCTCCGGTGAGCATAGAACGTCGCGAGGTCTCAAGCATGAGCGCCTTCCTCGGCCAAGGCCAGGATACCCAGGGTAAGCGCCTCCTCGAACTCGTAGACGTATTGCCGGTCGAAGCACGAGTCGTCGGATGACGTCTCATTTCGCGCCCGCGCGAACTCAAGGAGTTCCCCGCAGCTTAGATGGTCGGCGGGTCCTGATGACCGTGACAGCTCCGACCACTCGATCTTCGACCTTGTCATGCAGGGACTGCCCGTCTCCGTTCTCAGGGCCACCGTGCCGTAGGCTTCATCCCCGGCGTGGCACGCATCGAGAAACTCTCCGAAGTGCTGCGTCGGCGGCGTGGCTTACCGCATTCCGCGCTGGCTGAAGGATTTTACGTCGCGACCTGCGACGTGTCGCCTGATTATCCGCGGGGATACGGTTGCGAACTCGGTACGAAAGGGGTGTGGGATCGAGGTGACCGATCAGCGGAATCCCATCTGGGCAACGCAGATCTGTTCGACCTAAGCGCTCGAGATGGCACCACGATCCAATGGCGATTGGCACCGCCATCGCTCAGCAATGCGGCCAACTGAGTGCTCAGGTTGTCCGCTGTCCGACCGATCAAGTCCGGCGGCCCCGCGAATGAGAAGTTGGGCCGCGCGGGACCCGTATGCTCTCGTCATCGCCGAGTATTTCTCGAGTGCTCCAACAGTACTCAAAAGGAATACGTGGAATATGAGGCGACAGCCGGAGATTTAGAGGAAACACATTATGAGATAGGAAAAAACTATCAGCTTCAGGGATTGATTTATCCCGCTTATTAGAGAGTATCTAAGGTGTCACCTTCGTCGGGAGGGTGTCTGCTTCCAGGAGGAGACGCTCGTGTTCTTGAAGCAATTTCAGTATCTGATTGCGGTTGCGGAAGAGGGGCACTTCGGGCGGGCAGCGGAGAGATGCCACGTCACGCAGCCGAGCCTTTCGACAGGGATCAAGCTACTTGAGCTGGAGCTTGGCGCGCCGATCTTCTTGCGAGGGCGCGGCAAGCGGTTCCGCGGCTTGACGCCGGAGGGTGAGAAGGTTGCGCGCTGGGCGCGGAGCGTGGTCGCGAACTGCGAAGCGATGCGTGACGAAATCGCTGCAATGTCGAATGATCTCCGTGGCCGCCTTCGCATCGGCGCGATGCCATCGATGTCGCCAATGCTACCGTCTCTACTTCGTAGTGTCCGAGAGCGTCACCCGGGTATCATCATCGATGTCCAGTTCATCGGAAATGATGCGATGCGACTTGGACTGAATGAGTTCTCGCTGGACGTGGCCTTCACTTATATCGAAGCCTCAGACATGGGGCGGCGCAACACCCTGCCGGTCTACAGTGAGAAATTGAGCCTGCTGGTTCCTGACACAGAAGAATTCCGGCATCGCACCTCAATCAGTTGGGGGGAGGCGTCCCAGCTGCCGCTGGCAATGTTGCGATCAAAACTCCGCGAACGGATATTCGTCGACAAAATGTTCGCAAAAGTCGGATGCAGACCGGAACCAAAGGTCGAATCGGAATCGATACTGCATCTGATGTTCCAAGTTCAGTATACTGAGTTGTGTACGGTCATCCCGTCGCATTTCACCAAAATGCCGGGTTTGCATGCGGGCACGCGTGCACTCGACCTCGTGGATCCGGTGGCTAGTCAGGACATAGCGATATTCTGGGCTGAAGGCGAAACGGCCATGCCGATGGCAAAAGCGCTCGTGAAAATTATTCGCCAAATGAATAAGACGGGCGAGCTTGCCGCACAGCTATCCTATGAAAATGAGAAGAGCCATAGAGTTCTAAAAAGCGATACGAAGGCGCGCGGGCGAGCGGTAGCAGCAGCGCGGAACCCAGAGAAGAGGCAAGGAAAGAAGCGGGGAAGCATCGCTGAAGAGCTGTGTCAATCGACCGAAAGGCTCACGCCGGGCTCCTCCGAAGAGATCCGCGATCACAATGTGCGCGTGGGTATGGCCGAGTCGATTTAGGCCGACTCCGACTGGGCGTATGCGGCCCACGACATGAACAAAAACGGGCTATGCTGGAATGCGGCCCTTGAGATAAGTGCCGTATTCCAGCATTGCGACAGCCGAGATCTACTGAACTGCCTGCTTCCGCAGCTTGGAAACGGCTTCGAATATCTTATTTGCGACCTCTTGGCCGGCAATATCGGCAGGCGCGACACCTGATACCTTGATGATTTCAAAAACGTCGGGCCCGTGTGATGACCCACACCGTGCCACCCGGTAGTGAGGATCAACGACGCCCGTACGCAACGGGAAGAACCCGATACGGATTACTCCGTCGTTATCTGGCGTCGCAGTCGCACCGTTTGGCGGAATACTCACCTCGAGAGAAAAATCTCTCGTGCCTAGCGTAAGCGGCGGTGAGCAATCACGTTTGTTGTCAGGCTGCTGGCTAATATTTCTAAGCAGATTGGCCGCCGCGCTGAACCAATCGAGAATACTCTTTAGCTCGCCTTCGCGGAAGTCCGGAGAATATTCGATGCTGTCTCCCGCCATCGCATTCGGGATGTCGTAGGGAAGATCCTTTGAAAAGCGGCTGCGGTCCAGCCCTCGATGCAGCGACTCGACCAAGATCCAGGCCTCTACTTGGGCGGGCGAACGGCCCTCCATGTTAAGCTCATGCTTCGACGGCTTCCCATGCTCGAGAAACTGAAGGGTCAGCTCTGGCAGCCTCATCTCCATCTTGAGACCATCGGCAAAATCGTCGGTTACAAACGCCTTTCGTTCGTCGTCCCATCGCAACGCAAAATCGGCGCCCGCATTGATGCCTCTGAAGCTCCGCACCATTCTAGCCAGCCATTGAACCGCATTGTGTGACTGTGAAAACGCGTCGAGCAGCGAATCTGCAGGAGGATCTGACTGAAATACAGTTTGGTTCGTCGACATCAGCATGTCTCCATTCTGGAAAGATGTAAGCGGGTATTTGTACGCGCTCTCCCGCATGGTCGGAATTGAATAATTTGATTTAGGGAATAGGCGGTTGCTATAAATAATTTGTCGTTCTCACGATGGAGGTCGCCGGCCGCCAAGTGTGCCGGCGATGCGACAGCCGGAACCGCACGGCGTGTCGACCGCATTTTGCGGCCTGGCCGACGCCGGGCGCGTAGCACGCGGTGAAAACGGGGCTTATATAGGCAACGTGGTCGGTCCCCGAAAGGTAGATATTCGACGTTGTTTCCGAAATCTGCCGGCCCTCAACTTGATAGCAAGGCCGAGCATGCGGTGCCCATGCCGACGACTAATCGATTTGGCAAATCTAGATTTAGGTGCCAGCAATTGCATTGGCTTTGAAAAGCGCGAATGTTCTGTCAAACGATAGCCAGTATCGATAGAACAGAAGAAAGCCTCAAATAGATAATGCCGCTCTTGGTTGCTAGTCGTTTGACTCGTTGCGGGCGCGCGCACCCAGCATCCCGTGCAGATTTTGGGCGCGCGCTTGGGAAAAGCATCGAGCTTACCTGCAAAGTCAATCAATTGGCGGGTGGGAAGCGCACCCGAGGGGCATTATGGAAGGTTCTATCTCGATCCGCGGGGCTCGCCCCGCGCATACAGCGAGGCACCGCGATGTTGTCGCCGGCATCGGCCTGGCTGCACTCGTTTCAGGCATTGCGGTCCTTCTTGCCCCGAACATGCCTAAGGCACTTCCGCTGCCCGCCATGGTCATCGCGCTCATTCTCGCCATCAGCCTGCACGGCTTCGCGCGCAACGCCACCTTTCAACCTGGCTTGGCGTTCTGTGCGAAGCCGCTGTTGAGATGGGCTGTAGCACTCCTGGGAATGAGAGTGGCGATCGGCGACATCATCAACTTGGGCGCGCCCGTTGCAATTATGGTGATCGCATCGATGGCGGCGACGATCGTCGCTGGAGTGGGTTTAGCCAAACTTCTAAAGCAGAATGTATTCTTTGGGATGTTGGTCGGATCCGCTACGGCTGTTTGCGGCGCCTCCGCCGCGCTGGCGACTTCGACCGTGTTGCCAAACTATAAGGGCAGGGACACGGACGTAGCGTTTGTGGTCGTCGGCGTAAATCTGCTCGCGACATTAGCCATGCTGGCCTATCCGCCCATCTGCATTTTTCTGGGCTTCGACGACAGGATAACAGGGATCATGCTCGGCGGCACGATTCACGATGTAGCCCAGGTCGTCGGAGCGGGATACGCCATATCCGATACAGCAGGAAACGCTGCAGCTATTGTGAAATTGTTCCGCGTCTTCTTGCTCCTGCCTGTCGTGTTGATGCTTGGTTTCTATGTAAGTCGATTGGTCGGAAAGCGCGAGGAGGCGCGCGTGGCGATGCCGACCTTCGCAATCATGTTCCTCGTTCTTTGCATCATCAACAGCATATGTTCATCGATTCCGGCCATCGCCGAGGGCTACCATGCGGTCAAATCCTTTGCGGTCGAGTTGAGCACGTGGGGGCTTCTGCTTGCTATCTCGGCGATTGGCCTCAATACATCGATGAAGGCCATGGCCAATCTGGGCTGGCGCCATATTGCAAATCTCGTGGGCACCACCCTCGTCATCGCCATGTTGATGACCCTAGGCCTGCTCTACAATATATAGTCCGGATTTGGGATCGACCATATTATCGCCGATAATGGGCTTTCCTGAGGACAACGCTTCGGTCGAAGAATACGGTGCAGAGCGATTCTGGGTGGCACCATTGGCGTCGAGCGTTGCGACGCAGCAAATTAACTGATTTGATCGGATTCACCCCGAGAATATCAGGCAACCTTCCCGTTCAACCGGTGTTTGGGCAATCCAATTAGGTGCGAAGCTTACACCGCTGCCGCGGTCTTCGCGCGACCATATTCTATACTAATATTTTCCTATTTCCATATGCGGATTTTACTTTCAATATTGGGGAAGCCAATTTCCCATCAGTTCGCATATTGCCTCAAGCAGCGAAACGAAAGCGCTGATAATTCGGCGTTTGCGGTGCGACTGTGCTGCAAAGTCTATTTCTAAATTTAGGATATTGATTTTACGGGAGGGTCGAGTTGAGCGGTAATAACGCTCTTACAAAACAGAAAATCTCGGGAGTAACACCATGCAGGGATCCTACGGGGGAGATGCGACCAGAACGGCGAAGCCGAACGAACAACTATACGACGCTGGTTCAGTGATAGAAGGGATAGCAGCAGAACACACGCAAACGGCTGCGGGAAAGGTCATTCCGTTTAAACAGGCCTTCCTTGTAGCGTTGGCGGCGGGCCTCGGATATGGGTTCGATTCATACGCGGTCAATATCTTCGGAATGTTGAGTCCGTTGATGGTCGAGGAGCTCGATATCAGCGTAAAGGCCATTGGTGTTATCGGATCGCTGTTTCTCGTTGGTTACACGATTGGCACGATTTTCTTTGGCTATCTTGCCGATCGCGTCGGACGGCGAGCTTCCCTGAAATTCTCGATTGCCTTATATGGCACGACGACGGTGCTTGGAGGCATGGTGAGTAACCTGTATGCAATCACCGGACTGCGCTTTCTGACGGGCGTAGGTGGCGCGGGTGAATTGGCTGTCGGAGCGCCCTACACCGCAGAAATGTGGCCCCCCAAATATCGTGCCATCGGAACCGGCGGCATCATGTTTGCCCTCTATTCGGCCGGGTACGTGGTTGCGGCTGTGGCGGCGTTGGCGATCGTTCCGGAATATGGCTGGAGATGGGCGTTCATTTTCGCAGCAATTCCAGCTGCCCTGGTCTATTGGCTCAGAAGCTCGGTTGAAGATTCGCCGCGCTTCAAAGAGGCCCAGGATGAAATGGACCGCTTAGCTAAAGAAGGCATCGAGAATCGCCCCCGGGAAAGCATTTGGGCGATTCCTGGAGCCAAAAAGCGTATCATGATTGGCTGGCTGCTCTACACCGCAAATACTTGCGGGTATTGGGGCATCACGTTCTTCCTCACGACCTTCATGATTCAAAAATTCAACGTAACCATGGCGGAATCGATCTACTACGCCATGCTCTTCTATATCGCGCAGTTCTTTCTTTCCTTCATCGGAACCGCACTTTCCGATTGGATCGGCCGCCGGCCCGCAGGTATTCTAGGGGCAGTCATCATGATGGCCTGTACTGTCCTGGCATCGACTGCGCCTGATCTGAATACCTTCCTCGTGTACGGCGGCCTGATGGTCGGCATGCTCGGTTGGCTTTGGGGAATTGGCGACACTTATCTAAGCGAGTTCTTCCGTACATCCCTTCGCGGTACCGGCTTTGGCATCATGGTTGGCGGCGGCCGGGCGGTTTCCATATTTGCCCCCTTCCTCGTCGGTTGGGGCATTGCGGAGTACGGTCCAACAGTTCCGTTCCTTGCGACTGCCGGATTGTGGATACTGACGATCATCGGATATGTGATCGGACCGGAGACGGCAGGCAAGGAGCTTGAAGAAGTCCAGCTATAAATAGAATTGCCGTTCAAGAATAAATACGAGCGGCGCACTTCACGTGCGCCGCTCGTTTGCGTTCGGCTAGTCGTATGCATGTGCTTATTGGGAAACACCCCGTCGGCGACATCATCGCTCAATCGACGGTTGCTCGCAGCTATTTAACAATTGAATTTCCCCAATAGATCCAAGTATTCCAACGTGCCAATGTTCATCGCGGTAAGGTCGGCGATATACATTCGAGAATGAGGGGCACCCCAGCGACAATGTCCGATAAAGAATAAAAAGCCTCTTCGTGACAGGACTCGGCGAGTGAGTGCGCGCAGTCTCTTCTACTGAATTTCGGGGACGCGGAAGCACTCATCTTACGCAGAAAAAAGCAAGAAGTGAGAAATGAGAACACTAAGCGTATGCGCTATGAGCGTTGCTTTGCTTTCGGGTGTCGGTGCGTTTGGGGGGGCAGCGGCGGCACCGGCAGATATAGGGGCGGATTGTTGCTCGGATCTCGAGGCGCGTATCGCTGAACTAGAAGCTATCACCGTAAAAGCCGGCAACTCCAAGGTGTCCGTCACGGTGTCGGGCATCGTCAACCAAGTCATCATGGCTTGGGACGATGGCAAGATGCACAACGTCTATATTCTGACCAACGAGGATTGGCAGGATCGCGTCCGCATCGCGGGGCAGGCAGAAATAGCGAAAGGTTGGACAGCGGGTTATGTGGCAGAAATCGGTGTAAGGGGTTCGCACGCCGACCGGGTCTCGCAATTCGATTCCGGGCGCTGCGTCATCTGCACGTCCGTTCGTCAGAGCGTCTGGTTTCTCGAGAATAAAGACGTCGGGAAAATTTGGCTAGGCCATACAGGTGACGCTGCGGACTGCATCACAGAAATCACTCTCTCGAATACTCTCTACTTCGCCTACACGAACGCCTGGGGAAATATATTCGGAGACAGCGGCAACGGGTTCTTCGTGCGGCGGAGCGATGGCGTACTTTCCGACCTTCGGTGGGGGCGCTTTGTTGCACAGGGTATTCAGCAGGGCATTCCGGGTGAGGGCCATAGGTACAATCTTGTGAAGTATGAAACCCCTACGGTGGGCGGCTTCACCGCGTCCGCGTCGTGGGCAACTGAAGACATTTGGAGCGTTGCGCTGCGTTACGCAGGCACGTGGTCTGGATTCAAGATAGCCGGCGGCGTCGCCTACACCGAGAACAATGACATTTCGACGTCACGGCAACGCAGCGTCGGAAAAACGGACGAAATTGGGCTTAGCGCCTCCGTGCTGCATGTGGACACCGGGCTCTTTGCTTCCGGTGCGTGGGGCTATCTGCATGATGCTGGGCTGAACGCACTCTATGGCCGGACGGTCAATGAGAATACCGAGTTCTTCACGGTTCAGCTGGGCATTGAAAAGAAATGGCTTTCGATCGGCAAGACGACAATTTTTGGCGAATATTTTGAGCTTGATCGCGGTGCCGGATTTGGGGTTGGGCCCGGTAACGTCGTAGTCCCTCTCGACGCTTCGAGTTTAGGGACGGGGCTCGATGAGGTTTCATCCTCCAGAATTGAGGGATGGAGCTTCGGTATCAATCAGAACATGGCAGAGTATGTCGATCTGTATCTCAATTATCGTTGGTTCGAGCTTGATATCGTAACAACCGATAATTCCGGCACAAATTCGGCGAAAGTCAAATCCGACCCGCTGCAAGCAATAATCGCTGGCGCCTCGGTGAGGTTCTGAGCGGCGTGTCGACGGACTGTTCCTCCGAAGGGATACCAGAACGAGTGAGCGAATCCAGCGCCCTTCGAGATCAGAGGAAGGTCGCCATAGCCTGACTATTACCCAGAGCTTCTATGGCTTCCAAAGGTAGGATGGCGACCAGAAGTTCCGTCGGGCCAACCGCTTCAGAATCTCAAGCGCGGGAATGCGCGCAGTTGATCGCTGCAGCGCGGATAGCGAAAGCAGACGAGCTCCTGGCGGTCGCGACCGGTAAGACAGGCGTTCTTGTGGCAAATCTCGTCGATTGACTACTCCGCTTGGCACCACCGAACTTGATGAACCGTGACGGTTGGGTGGCTTCGCGTTTCTCCACGCAGTGATTGCATCTATCGATTTAGCGATTAATTCTTTGCATTAGATCCCTTACCCATCGTCTTGATAATCTACCAAATAGTTAAGTTCACAATTCCGGACGTCGCCCTGAATTTGTTATACCGGCGGAACGTGGGCTCCGTGCTGCTTTGGAGCCGATACGACCTTCCGTTAGTCACGCAAGAATCAAGAAGAGCGGGGAAACCTAGGGAAATGCTCGACAGGCGCCATATCATCAAACGAGCCGGCGGATTGGCGGTCGCTCTCGCAAGCGGACAGCTTAGCATAGGCAGAGCCGTTGCAGAGTCCGTGATCTTACCGTTTGACAATGGCGAGCGACCGCTCGCGACCTACCCGCAAAAGCGGCCGCTCATCGTACTTACCGAGCGTCCCCCGCAACTCGAAACGCCTTTCTCTGTCTTCGATGAGGGGGCTATTACGCCCAACGATGCTTTTTTTGTCCGCTATCATCTCGGAGGCATTCCGCTTGACATCGACATCGATACCTTTCGACTCGAAGTCGCTGGGAAAGTAAATACGCCATTGACGCTCTCGCTTCAGGATATCAAGGCGATGGCACCGACCGAGATCGTCGCGGTCAATCAGTGCTCCGGCAATAGCCGCGGTTTGGTCAATCCGCGCGTTGGAGGCGGACAGCTAGGCAACGGCGCAATGGGTAATGCCCGTTGGGTAGGTGTTTCGCTGAAATCCATTCTGGACAAGGCAGGTGTGCGGCCGGAGGCTAGGCAGGTCGTCTTCGAGGGGCTCGACACACCCGTGATGCCCCAAACTCCGGACTACGCGAAGGCCCTGGATATCGACCATGCTCGCGACGGCGAAACGATGCTCGCTTGGTCGATGAACGGGACTGATCTGCCGTGGCTGAATGGCTATCCGCTTCGGGTCGTCGTTCCTGGATATTACGGCACCTACTGGGTCAAGCACGTCAACAAGATTACAGTGATTGACGGGGTGCTCGAAAACTTCTGGATGAACCCAGCTTATCGCATACCAGACAATTCATGCGCATGTGTGGCACCTGGCACTAAGCCGGACAAAACCGTGCCGATCAACCGCTTCAACGTGCGGGCTTTCATTACGAATGTCCGGGATGGCGCCACGGTTCGTGCAAGCGCTGATACGCTCCTCCGCGGGATGGCCTTCGACGGCGGCAGCGGCATCAAAGAGGTGTCCATCTCCAGCGATGGTGGAAAGACCTGGAGAGGTACCGAGCTGGGCGAGGATCTTGGCCGATATTCCTACCGCACCTGGCATACAAATGTGAATCTGCCGGCCGGCTCACATAACTTATTGGTGCGCGCGACCAGCCGCAGCGGGGAGGTGCAACCCATGGAACAGCGCTGGAACCCATCCGGTTACATGCGCAACGTCGTGGAGAGCGTCCGCGTTCAAGCGGCGTAGGGGAGAGTGGGATGAAGGATATCAAGCTTGGAGTAGGGTCGCTCGCCGCCTTCGCGTTGGCCGTTGCTGCCGGCACGGCCACCTTGGCAGATAGCAAGGAATACACGCTACCCGATGAAACTGCGGCACTTAGAAAATCGGACGACGCAGGCTACGAAAAGGCCGAGGCCGCATGCATGGCTTGCCACTCCGTCGACTACATCACCACGCAACCGCCGGGGAAGGGGAAGGATTTTTGGAGCGCTACAGTCAACAAGATGACGCATGTCTATGGTGCTCCGGTCGATGAAGCCGATGTCTCGGCCATCGTCGATTACCTCGCCAAGAATTACTGAGGCCAGCGTTTATTTCACACGCTGTCATCTGCACGAGTTCGATCTCGTCGAGCTAACTCGTCGTCGGCGGCGTCTCTCACTCTTTGTGAGAGACGCGTTTTGATGCTCAGCACGAAAACTTTTTTATATCGCGGCCGTTGGATTGAAGACGGCAACATTGCGCAAGGACCTCTGTGGGAAAACGTCGACGTCGACAGCTTCAATGCCAAACCAAGGGATAAGCAGCTGAACGTGGACATCTTCTATTTGCTTATCGAAGCTCGAGACATCACCGAGATCCGACGACTCTGATCGCTTCGAGACAAGCAAATGACTGTCCAGCAATCGATGACGCAGCAGAAGATATTTCCTCACGCTCCGCCAGACTGGCACGCTCCGCTACAGCCAAAAAACGAATGCCGTGTCTGCAGCGGAGCGCCAAGCCCGATCGGTTGACAGCATCGATGCGGGCACGGATTACTGCACAGGCGCAGCGTCAGTCGACACCTAGACCAAGATCGCTTCGGACCCAATCCGTCCGAAGCATGAAGCATCGCTCTATCGAAAGCCTGCAGCCGCGTCACAACTTGCAGAAAATCGACCGTGCCAGGTCAACCGAACTTGTCGTAGCGAATGGCTTGCGGTGACAGCTGTCCGTCGGAAATGAGAACACGCAGCGCTGCATCAACCATTGGAGGTGGACCGGCAAGGTAGGCAAGAGTGTTCTGATGGTAGTGCCCCGCCATGGACGAGGCCATCGCGGCATGGACAAATCCGCTGGAAAGCCGGATTTGATCATAGTGGGGATGGAATTCAGTTTCTGGCGTCTCGCTTGAAAGTGCTAACGTAACGTTGAGGCTGCCTTGTGCGCTTCCCACGTACGCCGAGAGCTCCTCGAGATAGAATCCATCCTCCAAGGTCGGGACTCCGAAGAAAACGTGACCTCGATGGCTTGCAAAATAGTTCAATTGGGTTGCTCGCTCGAGGATGGACATCATGCCAGCGATGCCCGAACCACCTGCCGCGATAATCAAATCGCGGTGTTCGCCTGCATCAAACGTGGCGCGCCCTAGCGGCCCGAAAACGTCGACTTCTGTACCGTCGATCGATTCCGAAAAAAGCCAATTGCAAAACCCACCGCCCGGCTTGCGCTTGACAACAAATTCAATCCTGTCGGTCTCGTCGGCGAAGTTGACCATCGAGTATGCGCGCGCGCCAGCGACCGACGGCGTACCGATAAGCGCGAACTGGCCAGCCTCAAAGACCATTGGCGTCGACAGCTCGACGGCGAATTGCATGACGTCCCGCGTCAGTACGCGGCTATCGCATATCGTTCCGGTGAAGTTTTCGGGCGCGTCTTCAATGGAGCTATGCGCTATTTTGGCCGGTACACGCACGACGCAATCGGACGTTGCCTTCGCCTGGCACAGTAAGATGTCCCCCTTCTCCCGCTTGAGCTTTGCCAGCGCCGGGGACTCTTCCCAGCCGGTAACGATCTCGCCCGTCATCAGCCGGCCGCGACAGCTGCCGCAGGTGCCCGTCGCACACTCGTATGGCAGCGTCAGTCCCGATTTCAAACCCGCGTGCAGCAGGATTTCCCCATTTTCGCAGGGAAACTCGAAAGTCCCAGTCGGAGTTTGAACCGTGATGGCTACACGATCTTCCGATGCAGGAGCCTCTTCCGGCAGCAGGCGCTCAGCTTTTACCGAAGAAGTCATCGTCGAATTCATCCTCGCTCTCAAATTCATAAACGAGCTCTTCAACAATGTTTACGAAGAGAGCGCCGCTCTCTTGCCGTGTTTCATAAAACTTCAGCGGCTTCTCGGTTTCTCCGAGCATGTCGGCGGTGCGAAGATCCCACGCCCAAAGATGCTTCGAGCATGTCAAAACGCAATTCGCGACAATTCCCGATTCGGCGAGCGGCTCTTCCATGTGCGGGCAAACCGGTGGGGTTGCCCTAAATCCGTCGCCGTAGTTGGTAATGAGAACGTTCACCCCTCCGACGTCGAAGATCTTGACGGTATTCACCCCAACATCTCCGACGTCGCAAACCTTCTTCCACGTCATGACAGCGCCCTTCCGTATCTTAGAGTGGCCAGTGCGATCCTTTGTCGAGGCGGCGATTATCCAGTTTGAGCTCGCGCTTCAGGAAAACGGGCTTGCCGTTCTCTACGTTGAGCGTGTCGAAATATCTGCCAATCAAGAAAAGGCGGCTTTCGCCAGCGTCGATATGCGAGTTGGTGCCATCCAGCATATTCTGGAAAATAATTACCGAGCTCACGGCGGTCGCCGTCTTGCCGTCATCGGAGGGCGTCACCGAGTAAACCGTCGTATGGCGATGGAGTGGAGAATGGTCTGTGTTGTGCTTGGGGAGTAGATCGACGAGGTGATGCAGATCCTTCTTGCTCGCCGCAAGATAGGTCATGTCGTAATTGATTTCGGGGCTCCACGATGTGATCGAGTACTGGAAAGACTCATCGCAAAGTGACAGCCAGTCATTCCATTTCTGATCGTCGAGTAGCCTCGTAGCCGTATAAATTGTGTCGCGGACCGTTTCGCACGTAGCCACTGTCATCTCTCCAAAGATTAGGGTTTGGAGGAGCGACAGCCGCTGCTGTCGCTCTCCCGCCTTTGATCGCCGATGTGATGTAAAGTTATTCTGCCGCGGTCGTGACCGCTGCGGGCGCCGAATATGGCTTATCGGGGCTGCTGGGCAATCTATTCAGCCACCGGCCCCATTCATCGTAATAATGCCGCATGCCATTTTCGTCGTGGATCGTTTGATTTTCCTGACGGCCATGGAGCACGCGACGCGGCTCGGCTCCGGGTTGCATCGTATTGCCCTGGCCCTGAACGCCGATGAGGTCTTCGTGCAGGTTTCTTCCGAACGGACCCCAGATCGAATTGTGGTGGTTGATCCGCGTCATGCGGTCTTCCTTTGAATCACTCTTCAACCCGAGGCCGCGGAATTCGATCATCGTCTTGTTCGGGCCGAGCGGGGTAACGACGTCGCAGCGGAGCGCCGAACCTCGCAGGTTGAAGTTTATGCCCGGGAATAGGTCAATCATGTACCACTGGTTCGGGGGCAGGTGAGGGAACGATAGTGCCGCCCGGCTTTCGAAGCCTTCGTACTTGTCGTAGTTTACCTCGAAGGTGCCGACGACGACGTGCCCGTTGTCGAACGCCTCATTCTTGCGCGCGAAATAGGCGTCGTTAAAGCCCGTCACGCGGTTATGATAGTGCATGAAGTCGTGATAGAACTCGGCATTGGTGTCATGCCACAGCTTGTAGTTCGTATCGACGATCGCCTTGTGATAGTGGAACACTTCAAGCGGTTCGGCGTCGAGCGTCTTACGCAGACACTCGAACGGCTTGCCGGCCCAGGATTCGAGGTCCGCGGCTTTATCGTTCAGATTGACCCAGACGAATCCGCCGAACTTCACTTCGCAACGAAGGCGGCGCAAACCAACATCGTCCTTGCAGAGCCGATCCTGGTAACCTTCTTTTTCGCGGCTGACATAGACGCAGCCACCCTTCATGTCGAACTGCCAGCCGTGAAACATGCACGTCATGCGCTTGGGGTTGCCGGAAGGTTGCCCCTCGAGGAAGCTACCAGAAGGACGGCGTTCGATCATCATGCCACGATGCGGGCATACGTTCAGGAATGCACGAACCTGATTGTCAGGACCACGGCAAATGATAATGGGCTCACGCGCAATCGATGTCGTACGGAAGTCGTAGGGCTTCGAAAGTTCCGACTCGTGGCAGACCGGAATCCATGTATTTTTGAAAATCTTCTCATTTTCTTCTTCGAAGATTTCCTGGTCGCTATAGCAGCGACTATCGATCCACTCTCCCTGCTGCAGTGGGGGTTTTGCCGTCCACTGGTCATGAGTTCGTGCAGCCATTTCGATCCTCCTGATTATTTTAGTTGTGGCCGATATCGCCTTTCGGCGTGTTCAGACCAATCAATAGCAGGAGCATGACGAATTGTGGAGGTTTGGAACGATTAAAGTTCGTTATGCGTGTATAGACCGAGCCAATGATGCGGACTGCATCTATGTGTGAAAACAATTCTGCGCCCGCGTTTTCCGCCGCTTATGTTTCGCAGTCTTCAGCGGTTGCGCTTCCGGTCGATTATCGTTGTGTCAAAGGCAGTTGCACAGAAAGAGCAGTTCGATCTTTCTGCCTCGAGCGCCGTCGTGCCTCAGCGTTGATCCCGATGCCTCGGCGGGACCCGGCGACGTAGCGCAAAGGATGGTGGCGAAGCTCGGGAAGCGGCTGGAGTTCCTTCAAAAAAAGGTCGAATGAACATAGGTGCCGAGTCGGCTTGGCATGCTCTTGGAGAATGCGGGCAACGAGCTGTAGAAATTCGGATAATAAGGGGAGTTGCGGCACAGTTGAAAATATAGGGTTTCTATATGGGAATTGATGGAACTAATGGTGTTGCGGGCTTGTGGAGAGCGCGTTTGCTGGGCGGGAAGTGATGTCTGCGCGCAGCGCGCCCCATGTAAGGGCTCTCGCACCTAGCTCGCGCGTGCAAATTGCGCTTGCAGCGCCTTATTTGCCGCTTAGAGGGAAGATCGAGCTACGTCAGCAACGATCGCGGCGCCAATCACGACCAGTAGGCAGGAGACGATGAGTTTCAGCACCTTGCCTGGAAGGTGATGAGCCGCAGAAGCACCAAGCCAGCAACCGCCAGATAGTCCGATTGCCAACGCGCCGCCGAGATAGAGGTCAAGGGTGCCCATCGTAAAGTTTGTTAGTGTTGCGACGACCGAGATGGGAAGCTGTATGACCTGACTCAGGCCGATTGCTCCGAGAAGCGGCTGCTGTTGCCACATCAGAATCGGAACAAGAAGTAGTGGCCCGCCGGTACCACTAAGCGTTGAGACGAAGCTGGTGAAGGCGCCTGCGGTCGCCAGTTGCCGAGACGACAGCGCCCGTGCTGATGCACCCTCGAGTATGCTGCTTCCAAAGATTGCCTGGAGCCCAGATAGCGCTGCCAGGACGCCTATCAAACATTTTAGGAGTAACGGGCTGACGCTCTGTATCATCAAGCTCCCAAGCAGGGCCGCGGGAGCTGCGGCTGCAACGAGAACTTTTGCGGGCCCCCAAGCGATGGATCCCTTCCTCGCATATTGAACTGTTCCGACAATTCCCGTGAAGACGAAGCCCATCAAGGCTGCGGCAATCGCGTACCGGATGTCGAGATCGATTAGGTACGCGAGTGCGGGCACAACGATCACGCCGCCGATTCCGACACTTCCAATCAAAAACCCGGCGAGCAAGCCAATAACGATAATCGGTGTCACGGTACCCGCCCCGGCAATCTCAAGAATGACACAGCATAGACGATCTACGGCTGTTTCAGAATTGGATATCTCAATTTAAATGTTGGGAGCACCTTGGTGCCTAGCGCCAGTACCTGGCGACTCGCTCAACGTCAGTCTCACCCCGCGTGCGGAAGCAGTGGAGTGCATGTACCAGCAAGAGCTGTGCTGCTCGAACGCGGAGAAATAATTGCATTCAATATGATTATAGGCAGCTCCTTGACGTGAGCGCCTAAGAAAGTGCGACGTCGCGACAGAATCCCGCCCGAAAGGACCATCCGAATTAGGATCGTCCTATGGCCTGATCCGCAATTTCAAATATTTTTTGACCGCCATTGTCCATCAAAGTGGTGGCGTCCTCGCAGAGTGAGTCTGGTATCGGCCAGTGCTCAATGCCGCATCCCACAGGTGGTGAGCCGTCAGTCTGCGGTCAACGTCGCTAGCAATTGCCTAATTAGAGGAAACAAAATGCTGACTCGCAGTGTCCGACCAGTAATTGACATGCGAAGCCGTCCGGCTTTTTTGCATAAATTCTTTGGCTCGACGCCGTCCACACCGGAATACGAGGTCGTGCGCTGGCTCAACAAGCGCGTCGGTAGCCGGGATGTCGAGCACTTCGCACGTGCACGCGATGCGAAGGGGTTCGTGGCCGAGATGGATGCCGCGGGAATCACGTCCGCGGTGATGGTGGCTCGCAGCGTGCCCGGTGTGCGGGTCAGCAATGATGACCTTGCAGGAGTAGCGGCGACCGCCCCTGACCGGCTGTTCGCTGTCGCCTCTGTTGATCCCATCGAGCTCGGGGTCGCCAACGCTGTCGGTGAAGCGACACGTGCGGTGAAGGTTCTTGGCCACAAAGGGGTCAACATCGACGCCGGGTTCTATGCGGAGCCCCTCAAGGCGCACGATGAACGCCTGATGCCCATTTATGAGAGCTGCCAGACGCTCGGTGTTCCGGCGTTTGTGATGTCAGGCCCGACGACGCCCGATCTCTCATTCAATGATCCGTTCGCAATTGACGTCGTTGCTAAAACGTTCCCGAAGCTTAAAATCGTGTGCTGCCATGGATTCTATCCGCGCGTTGCGGACATAATCACGGTCGCATTCCGCAATGAGAACGTTTTCGTGTCGCCGGATATGTACACCTTTGCGCCGGGCGGCCAGCTGTACGTGGAGGCGGCGAACGGCTTTATGAAGGACCAGTTCTTGTTCGGCAGCTCCTATCCGTTCCGACCGATGAAGCAGGGCGTTGAAGATTTTCAGGCGCTCGGCCTCTCCGATGAAGCCTACGCGGCCGCGACGTATCAGAACGCCCAACGCATTTTCGGCGTCAAGGTAGATGCATAAGCGGGCAGTGCTGCAGGCTCGAGCACTCCAGGCAGATGGTCCAAGCGCGGGAAAATGCCACCGCGCTTGGAAGGCAACGGGCGTGTTCTGAGGATGTGCAACTCTGGGCGCACCATGCTGTTGGCGCGTTCGCTGTTCGAATTCAGCCCCGTCCGCGGCTCGCTAAAGAGCGAGGCCACCTATCGACCACTAGAGGCGCGTGGCAACTAGAGAACAGCCGCCCAGGCCGCCGCTTGGGGCGCTGGCGCCTTCGGGAAGCAGCAGCGCCATCGGGTCGGCATAGATGCATCCCGCTTGTCCTCGTCCACAAGACCTGGACTAAGGCCAATATGGCCGCCGTGCGCGTCTTGCCCACGCACGTGCCCCCGAGCGGCCCGCGTAAGCGCCTTGCTGGGCAACGGCGAGCCAGTTGGTCATTCCTCGGTGCCCCGTCACGCGCGATGGATGCGTTCAGCTTGGCGGCCTGCTGAAGTCCGCCGCGACCTCTGCTTCGACGTTTCCACATAGTCTTTGGTTAGCCCGGGCAGGAAGCCCCCCAATCTTGCAGGGAAGCAGGATCGGCCACCGTTCGGGCACCCTTCGAGCTTTGCCCCGATTCGTCGTGCAGTACGGCTCGCGGCTGTCGCGCACCGCCGCCCTTCCGCATCCACAGCACCTCGCTAGTTCCCTGACTGGCAATGGCAGAGCCGAGACCCAGTAGGGGCCGTTGTTGCATCGCCGAAGACGTTGCAACGCAGCAATTCTCAGCCTTTTTTCGCGCCGATGTGCAGTCGACTGAAGACGGCGCTTGCTTTCCTTTTGGGCTTGCTGTACCGGTCGATACACATAAAACGACCTATCAGTACATTTCGTTCTGGCGCGCCGGTATTACAAGAAATGCGGGGTTCTAAAATTTAAAATAGCAAGCCCGTAAGGGGGGGAAATGACAACAACGACAACAATAGCACCTACAGTATCGCCGTTCAGGGTCAATGAAGCCGTAAAGGGCTTTCTCTGGATCTACGGCCTTTCAATCGTCTCCTGTTATCTCGTCAACCTATGGGTCATC
>Ga0180221_1000863_pt1 | contig 23006 bp, 15 predicted proteins | sample eDN5th37CKraftMG_FD_151339 | JGI IMG/M metagenome (GOLD analysis project Ga0180221, IMG submission 151339) | Enriched Miracle-Growth compost microbial communities from Emeryville, California, USA - eDNA 5th pass 37_C Kraft MG (version 2) (version 2) ...
GCGCGCGTCACCGTGTCGACGATCTTGCGCGCCGAGCTGTCGATGACCTCGTGGTCGTAGGACTTGAGCCGGATGCGGATCTTCTGTCCCGCCATGGCGTCGTCTGACTCTCTCTCTCGAACCGCTACTGTCCGACCCCCGCGCTCGGGCGTGTCGCTGTTGTTGTCACAACCCTGCGACGTACCCGGGCACACACCGAACCGGCGTGGGGCCGTTGATTGTGGACCGCGGAGCGGACCACGACGTTTGTCTGGCCTGTCGAGACGTGTGTCCCGCGGGGCGCTCATGCGCGTCGACAGCCGGCAACCCCGCGACTCCTCCGGGAGGAGAACCGCTCCAGGCGGGTGGACCGCTCCGGGAACCGGACCGGTGCACGCACCGTGGTGCTACACACTGTTCGACACGAGAAAGAACGCGCCCGTGACAGGCAACCTGAACATCTTGCCACAGGGAACCCCGGCTTACCAAGCCGGAACGGGTTTCGACCGCTGTGACGCCGGACGCACCGGAGGCCCGGACCCTGTGGGGGCCCGGGCCTCCGCTGCTCAGCCGAGCTGTGCTCGACCCGTCAGATCACTTGAGGATCTTGGTGACACGGCCGGACCCGACCGTGCGGCCACCCTCACGGATGGCGAAGCCGAGGCCCTCCTCCATGGCGATGGGCTGGATGAGCTCCACCGTCATCTCGGTGTTGTCGCCGGGCATGACCATCTCGGTGCCCTCGGGCAGCGTGATGACGCCGGTGACGTCCGTGGTGCGGAAGTAGAACTGCGGACGGTAGTTCGAGTAGAACGGGTTGTGACGGCCGCCCTCGTCCTTGCCCAGGATGTAGACCTGCGCCTCGAAGTTCGTGTGCGGGGTGATCGAACCCGGCTTCACGACGACCTGACCGCGCTCGACGTCGTCACGCTTGAGACCACGCAGCAGCAGACCGGTGTTGTCGCCGGCCTGAGCCTGGTCCATCTGCTTGTGGAACGTCTCGATACCGGTGACCGTGGTCTTCTGCGGCTCGCGGATACCGACGATCTCGACCTCGGAGTTGACGTCGAGCGCGCCGCGCTCCACCTTGCCGGTCACGACGGTGCCGCGGCCGGTGATGGTGAAGACGTCCTCGATCGGCATGAGGAACGGCTTGTCGAGCTCGCGGACCGGGTCCGGGATGTTCTCGTCCACGGCCTCCATGAGCTCCAGGACCTTCTTGGTCCACTCGGGGTCACCCTCGAGGGCCTTGAGGCCGGAGACGCGGACGACGGGAGCGTTGTCGCCGTCGAACTCCTGCGACGACAGCAGCTCGCGGACCTCCATCTCGACGAGCTCGAGGATCTCCTCGTCGTCGACCATGTCGGCCTTGTTCAGCGCGACCAGCAGGTAGGGCACGCCCACCTGGCGGGCCAGCAGCACGTGCTCGCGCGTCTGGGCCATCGGACCGTCGGTCGCCGCGACCACCAGGATCGCGCCGTCCATCTGGGCGGCACCGGTGATCATGTTCTTGATGTAGTCGGCGTGACCCGGCGCGTCGACGTGCGCGTAGTGACGCTTCGGCGTCTCGTACTCGATGTGCGCGATGTTGATCGTGATACCGCGCTGCTTCTCCTCCGGCGCGGCGTCGATCTCGTCGAAGTTGCGCTGCGTGTTCGCCGGCAGGTCGGGGTACGTGTCCGCGAGCGTCTTGGAGATCGCGGCGGTCAGCGTCGTCTTGCCGTGGTCGACGTGCCCGATCGTGCCGATGTTGACGTGCGGCTTGGTCCGCTCGAACTTGGCCTTAGCCACTGGGGTCCTCCTGGGACTTGGGTAGATGTTCCCGAACGTTGCGAGACTCGGCGAGAGAGCCTACATCCCGCGGGGCGACGGGGGTTTCCTACAGGTTGATGGTTGTGCTGGTCGTCGACCTGTGGGGACTCACTCGCCCCGGGTCTTCTTGATGATCTCGTCAGCAACGTTGCGAGGAACCTCGGCGTAGCTGTCGAACTGCATCGAGTACACGGCGCGGCCCTGCGTCTTGGAACGCAGGTCCCCGATGTACCCGAACATCTCGCTCAACGGTACCTGGGCGCGCACGACCTTGACACCGGTCGCGTCCTCCATGGACTGGATCATCCCACGACGCGAGTTGAGGTCACCGATCACCTCGCCCATGTACTCCTCGGGCGTCCGGACCTCGACGGCCATGACGGGCTCGAGCAGCACCGGGTCGGCGCGCTTGATGCCCTCCTTGAAGACCATCGAGCCGGCGATCTTGAACGCCATCTCCGAGGAGTCGACGTCGTGGTAGGCACCGTCGAGCAGCGTGGCCTTGACGCCCACGACGGGGAACCCGGCGAGCACGCCCTGCTGCATCGCCGACTGGATACCGGCGTCGACGGAGGGGATGTACTCGCGCGGGATGCGGCCACCGGTCACGGCGTTGTCGAACTCGTAGAGCTCGCCCTCGCTCGTGTCCAACGGCTCGAAGGTCACCTGGACCTTCGCGAACTGGCCGGAGCCACCGGTCTGCTTCTTGTGCGTGTAGTCGATCTTCTCCGCCGTGCGGCGGATGGTCTCGCGGTACGCGACCTGCGGCTTGCCGACGTTCGCCTCGACCTTGAACTCGCGACGCATGCGGTCGACGAGGATGTCGAGGTGGAGCTCGCCCATGCCGCCGATGACGGTCTGGCCGGTCTCCTCGTCCAGGCTGACGCGGTACGTCGGGTCCTCGGCCAGGAGCTTCTGGATCGCGGTCGACATCTTCTCCTGGTCGGCCTTCGTCTTCGGCTCGATGGCCACGTCGATGACCGGCTCGGGGAAGGACATCGCCTCGAGGATGACCGGGTTCGCCGGGTCGCTCAGGGTGTCACCCGTGGTGACGTCCTTGAGGCCGATGAACGCGTAGATGTGCCCGGCCTGCGCCTCCTCGACAGGGTTCTCCTTGTTGGAGTGCATCTGGAAGAGCTTCCCGATGCGCTCCTTCTTGCCCTTGGTCGAGTTCTGGACCTGCGCGCCCTGCTCCACCTTGCCCGAGTACACGCGGACGTAGGTGAGCTTGCCGAAGAACGGGTGCGTCGCGACCTTGAACGCCAGACCCGCGAACGGCTCGGACGCGTCGGCGTGACGCTCGACGATCTTCTCGGCGTCCTTGACGTCGTGGCCCTGGATGGAGGGGACGTCGAGCGGGGACGGCAGGTAGTCGATGACGGCGTCGAGCATGGGCTGCACGCCCTTGTTCTTGTACGCCGAGCCGCAGAGCACCGGGAAGGCCTGCGAGCTGATGACGAGCTTGCGGATGCCGGACTTGATCTCGGCGACCGTGAGCTCCTCACCGCCCAGGAACTTCTCGAGCAGCTCGTCGTCGGCCTCCGCGACGGCCTCGATGAGCTCGTTGCGGTACTGCTCGGCCTTCTCCTGGAGGTCGGCCGGGATCTCCTCGACGTCGTAGCTCTCGCCGAGCTTGGTCTCGCCGTGCCAGACGAGCGCCTTCATCTCGAGCAGGTCGACGACGCCGACGAAGTCGTTCTCGGCACCGATCGGGAGCTGGATGACCAGCGGCTTCGCCTTGAGGCGGTTCACGATGGTGTCGACCGTGAAGTAGAAGTCCGCACCCAGCTTGTCCATCTTGTTGACGAAGCAGATGCGCGGGACGTCGTACTTGTCGGCCTGGCGCCACACGGTCTCCGACTGGGGCTCGACGCCCTCCTTGCCGTCGAAGACCGCGACCGCGCCGTCGAGCACACGCAGGGAGCGCTCGACCTCGACGGTGAAGTCCACGTGGCCCGGGGTGTCGATGATGTTGATCTGGTTGTCCTTCCAGTAGCAGGTCGTCGCGGCGGACGTGATCGTGATGCCGCGCTCCTGCTCCTGCTCCATCCAGTCCATCGTCGACGCACCGTCGTGCGTCTCACCGATCTTGTAGTTCACACCCGTGTAGTACAGGATGCGCTCGGTGGTGGTCGTCTTGCCGGCATCGATGTGGGCCATGATGCCGATGTTGCGGACCTTCTTCAGGTCGGTCAGCACGTCGAGTGCCACGGTGTCTTTCCCCTTGGTCGGTGGAAGGTCGGAAGCCGGGCCGGAGGGCCGGCCCCCGGCCGGCTCCGGATCCGCGGACGGCCCCGGGGGTCACCCGGAGCCGCCCAGAGCGCATCACCAGCGGTAGTGCGCGAACGCCTTGTTCGAGTCAGCCATCTTGTGCATGTCCTCGCGGCGCTTCACCGCGGCACCGAGGCCGTTGGAGGCGTCGAGGATCTCGTTCATCAGGCGCTCGGTCATCGTCTTCTCACGACGGGCGCGCGAGAAGTCGGTGAGCCAGCGCAGCGCCAGCGTCGTGGACCGCGCGGGGCGGACCTCGACGGGCACCTGGTAGGTGGCGCCACCGACACGGCGGGAACGGACCTCGAGAGCCGGGCGGACGTTCTCCAGCGCGCGCTTGAGCACGACGACCGGGTCCTGGTCCGTCTTCGCACGGACGCCCTCGAGGGCGCCGTAGACGATCGCCTCGGCGGTGGACTTCTTGCCGTCGAGCAGGACCTTGTTGATCAGCTGCGTGACGACGGGCGACCCGTAGACGGGGTCGACGATGAGCGGCCGCTTGGGGGCCGGACCCTTGCGAGGCATCAGGCCTTCTCCTTCTTCGCGCCGTACTTGCTGCGGGCCTGCTTGCGGTTCTTCACGCCCTGCGTGTCGAGCGCGCCGCGCACGATCTTGTAGCGCACACCCGGGAGGTCCTTCACACGACCGCCGCGGACGAGCACGATCGAGTGCTCCTGCAGGTTGTGGCCGACACCGGGGATGTACGCGGTGACCTCGGTACCCGAGGACAGCTTGACGCGCGCGACCTTGCGGAGCGCGGAGTTCGGCTTCTTGGGGGTGGTGGTGTACACGCGGGTGCACACGCCGCGCCGCTGGGGCGAGTCCTTGAGGGCCGGCGTCTTCGACGCCACGGCCTTCGTGGACCGGCCCTTGCGGACGAGCTGCTGGATCGTAGGCACTACGTCTCCGTCGTCTTCTCGAGCTCACGAGGGCCGGCCGGCCCTCGACGGTGGTCTGTCTGGCTTGTGCGTGCCGATCGCATGCGGCACCCGCGGCCCTCACGGACCGCAACGCCACTTACCACCGGCTCGATGGCCCGGGTCGGCTCCCCGTCCTCGCGGACGGTCCGAGCGAACTTCCCGGGGTACCTGTGCGCTCAGGTCGGCGACGCCTCCGGCAGCCGGCCCGAGCGGAAGCTCTGGGCTGACAGCGGGATGCGCGCGCGACGGCACGGGCACGGCTTCCAAGATTACCCGCGGAAGCAAGCGGGGTCAAAGGACGGGAGGGACGCACGCTGTGACGTGCGCCCCTCCCGGACGACCTCGTGGCGAGGACCGCCGGACCCGTGGGCCTAGCGGAAGTCGCCGAAGTCCAGGTCCTCCAGCGGGATCGCCTCGCCCGAGCCCATGCCGAGCGTCGGGAAGTCGATCTCGTCGTAGCCGAAGCTCGGGTAGAGCTCGGCCTTGGCCTGCTCGGTCGGCTCGACCTCGATGTTCCGGTAGCGGGGCAGGCCCGTGCCGGCGGGGATGAGCTTACCGAGGATGACGTTCTCCTTGAGGCCCAGCAGCGGGTCACGACGACCGCTCATCGCCGCCTCGGTGAGCACGCGGGTCGTCTCCTGGAAGGAGGCGGCCGAGAGCCACGAGTCGGTGGCGAGCGACGCCTTCGTGATGCCCATGAGCTCCGGACGGCCGGAGGCCGGCTGGCCACCCTCCGCCACGGCCCGGCGGTTCGCGTCCTCGAAGCGGACGCGCTCCGCGAGCTCGCCCGGCAGCAGGTGCGAGTCACCCGAGTCGAGCACGGTCACGCGACGCAGCATCTGCCGCACGATGACCTCGATGTGCTTGTCGTGGATGTCCACGCCCTGCGAGCGGTACGTCTCCTGGACCTCGTCCACCAGGTGCTTCTGCGTGGCACGCGGGCCGAGGATGCGCAGCACCTTCTTCGGGTCGACGGCGCCCTGGACGAGCTGCGTGCCGACCTGGACCTGCTGCCCGTCCGAGACGAGCAGGCGCGCACGCTTGGTCACCGGGTAGCGGATCTCCTCGCCGCCGTCGGACGGCGTGAGGACCAGGTGGCGCGTGCGCTCCGTGTCCTCGATCGCCACCGTGCCGGTGTACTCCGCGATCGGGGCCTCACCCTTGGGGGTGCGGGCCTCGAACAGCTCGGTGACGCGCGGCAGACCCTGCGTGATGTCGTCCGCGGAGGCGACACCACCGGTGTGGAAGGTACGCATCGTCAGCTGCGTGCCCGGCTCGCCGATGGACTGCGCGGCGATGATGCCGACGGCCTCGCCGATGTCCACCAGCTTGCCGGTGGCCAGGGAGCGGCCGTAGCACTTGGCGCAGGTGCCGACACGCGACTCGCAGGTCAGCACGGAGCGGACCTTGACGTTCTCGATGCCGGCGGCGATGACCTTGTCGATCACCACGTCGCCCGCGTCCGAGCCCGCCTCGGCGACGACGTTGCCGTCGCCGTCCACCACGTCCGTCGCGAACGTGCGCGAGTAGATGCTCGTCTCGACGCGCGGGTGCGGCACCAGTACGTCACCGATGCGCTCGGCGACGGGCAGCGTGAGGCCGCGCTCGGTGCCGCAGTCCTCCTCGCGGATGATGACGTCCTGCGACACGTCGACGAGGCGACGGGTCAGGTAGCCGGAGTCCGCGGTCCGCAGCGCCGTGTCGGCCAGACCCTTGCGGGCACCGTGCGAGGCGATGAAGTACTCGAGGACGGACAGGCCCTCGCGGTAGTTGGACTTGATCGGGCGCGGGATGATCTCGCCCTTCGGGTTCGCCACGAGACCGCGCATACCGGCGATCTGACGGACCTGCATCCAGTTACCACGGGCGCCGGAGGACACCATGCGGTACAGCGTGTTCCGCGAGTTGTTCTCGAGGTTCTCGCGCATGACCGACGCGATCTTGTCGGTGGCCTGGGTCCAGATCTCGATGAGCTCCTGACGGCGCTCGTCGTCGGTGATCAGACCCTTGTCGAACTGGTCCTGGACCTTCAGCGCACGCTGCTCGTGCTCGTCCAGGATGTCGTTCTTGACCTCCGGCATCGCGACGTCGGAGATGGCGATCGTGACGCCCGAGCGCGTGGCCCACCGGTAGCCGGCGTCCTTCAACGCGTCGAGCGACGTCGCGACGTCCACCTTCGGGTAGCGCTCCGCCAGGTCGTTGACGATCGTCGAGAGCTCCTTCTTGCCGACGACGCCGTTCTGGAACGGGTAGTCGATCGGGAGCGCCTCGTTGAAGATCGTGCGGCCCAGGGTGGTCTCGAACAGCAGCGGCTGCCCGGGCTCCCACCCCTCGGGGGCCTCGAAGCCCGACGTCGGCGGCACCAGGTCGGACATCCGCATCTTGATCGTGGCGTTGAGGTCCAGCTCGCCGCGGTCGAGGGCCATGATCGCCTCGGCCTGCGAGGAGAACACGCGCCCCTCCCCCTTCGCGCCGGGGCGCTCCGAGGTGAGGTGGTGCAGACCGATGATCATGTCCTGCGAGGGCATGGTCACCGGACGGCCGTCCGACGGCTTGAGGATGTTGTTGCTCGAGAGCATGAGGATGCGGGCCTCGGCCTGCGCCTCGGCGCTCAGAGGCAGGTGGACCGCCATCTGGTCACCGTCGAAGTCCGCGTTGAACGCGGCGCACACGAGCGGGTGCAGGTGGATGGCCTTGCCCTCGACGAGCTGCGGCTCGAACGCCTGGATGCCCAGACGGTGCAGGGTGGGGGCACGGTTCAGCAGCACCGGGTGCTCCTGGATGACCTCCTCCAGCACGTCCCACACCTCGGCGCGGGTGCGCTCCACCATGCGCTTGGCGCTCTTGATGTTCTGCGCGTGGTTGAGCTCGACCAGCCGCTTCATGACGAACGGCTTGAACAGCTCGAGCGCCATCTGCTTGGGCAGGCCGCACTGGTGCAGCTTGAGCTGCGGGCCGACCACGATGACCGAACGGCCCGAGTAGTCGACGCGCTTGCCCAGCAGGTTCTGGCGGAACCGGCCCTGCTTGCCCTTGAGCATGTCGGAGATCGACTTGAGCGGGCGGTTGCCCGGCCCGGTGACCGGGCGGCCGCGGCGACCGTTGTCGAACAGCGAGTCCACGGCCTCCTGGAGCATCCGCTTCTCGTTGTTGACGATGATCTCCGGCGCACCCAGGTCGAGCAGGCGCTTGAGCCGGTTGTTGCGGTTGATCACGCGGCGGTACAGGTCGTTGAGGTCGGACGTCGCGAACCGGCCACCGTCGAGCTGCACCATCGGGCGCAGGTCCGGCGGGATGACCGGGACGGCGTCCAGCACCATCGCCGTGGGCGAGTTGGTCGTCGTGAGGAACGCGTTGACGACCTTCAGGCGCTTCAGGGCGCGGGTCTTGCGCTGGCCCTTGCCGGTGCGGATGACCTCGCGCAGCGACTCGGCCTCGGCCTCCAGGTCGAAGTTCTCGAGGCGCTTCTGGATCGCCGCGGCGCCCATCGAGCCCTCGAAGTACGTGCCGTACCGGTCGACGAGCTGGCGGTACAGCATCTCGTCGCCCTCGAGGTCCGCGACCTTGAGGTTCTTGAACCGGTCCCAGACCTGCTCGAGGCGGTCCAGCTCCTGGTCGGCACGCTTGCGCAGCTGCGCCATCTCGCGCTCGGCGGAGTCGCGCACCTTGCGGCGCGCGTCGGCCTTGGCACCCTCGGCCTCGAGCTCGGCCAGGTCGGCCTCGAGCTTGGCGGCGCGGGCGTTGATGTCGTTGTCGCGGCGGTCCGCGATCTCCTTCTTCTCCAGGTCGATCTCGTTCTGGAGGTTCGGGAGGTCCTCGTGGCGGGCCTCCTCGTCGACCCACGTGACCATGTAGGCCGCGAAGTAGATGACCTTCTCCAGGTCCTTCGGGGCCAGGTCCAGCAGGTAGCCGAGGCGCGACGGCACACCCTTGAAGAACCAGATGTGCGTGACGGGGGCGGCGAGCTCGATGTGGCCCATGCGCTCACGGCGCACCTTCGAGCGCGTCACCTCGACGCCGCAGCGCTCGCAGATGATGCCCTTGAAGCGCACGCGCTTGTACTTGCCGCAGTAGCACTCCCAGTCCCGGGTGGGGCCGAAGATCTTCTCGCAGAAGAGCCCGTCCTTCTCCGGCTTCAGGGTGCGGTAGTTGATGGTCTCGGGCTTCTTGACCTCTCCGTGCGACCAGGCACGGATGTCGTCGGCCGTGGCCAGGCCGATACGCAGCTCGTCGAAGACGTTGACGTCGAGCAAGATGTCCTACTTCCTCAAAGCTCTTGAATGTCCGTGGAGTTCAGCTGGTCGCTGGATCAGATCTCGTCGACCGTGGCGGCCGAGTTGGGGCGTCGGGACAGATCGATGCCCAGCTCCTCCGCGGCGCGGTACACCTCGTCGTCGGACTCCTTCATCTCGATGGAGGTCCCGTCGCTCGAGAGCACCTCGACGTTCAGGCACAGCGACTGCATCTCCTTGAGGAGCACCTTGAAGGACTCCGGGATGCCCGAGTCGGGGATGTTCTCGCCCTTGACGATCGCCTCGTAGACCTTCACGCGGCCCGGGACGTCGTCGGACTTGATGGTGAGCAGCTCCTGCAGCGTGTAGGCCGCGCCGTACGCCTCGAGGGCCCACACCTCCATCTCACCGAAGCGCTGACCGCCGAACTGCGCCTTACCACCCAGCGGCTGCTGCGTGATCATCGAGTACGGGCCGGTCGAGCGCGCGTGGATCTTGTCGTCGACCAGGTGGTGGAGCTTGAGGATGTACATGTAGCCCACCGACACCGGGTCCGGGAACGGCTCGCCGGAGCGGCCGTCGAACAGCCGGGCCTTGCCGTCGGTCGCGACCATGCGGTCGCCGTCGCGGTTCGGCAGCGTCGTGGAGAGCAGGCCGCGCAGGCCCGACTCCTCGAGGCCGTCGAACACCGGCGTCGCCACCGGCGTCCCCGGCTCCGACTTCGCGGCGACCTCGGGCAGGGTCTCCTTCCAGGAGAGGTCCTCGCCCTCGGCCAGCTCGATGTCCCAGCCGCGGCTCGCGACCCACCCGAGGTGCGTCTCGAGGACCTGGCCGACGTTCATGCGGCCGGGCACGCCCAGCGGGTTGAGGATGACGTCGACCGGCGTGCCGTCGGGCAGGAACGGCATGTCCTCCTGCGGCAGGATCTTCGAGATGACGCCCTTGTTGCCGTGACGGCCGGCCAGCTTGTCGCCGACCGTGATCTTGCGGCGCTGGGCGATGTAGACGCGGACCAGCTGGTTCACGCCGGCGGGCAGCTCGTCGCCGTCCTCGCGGTTGAACTCGCGGACGCCGATGACCGTGCCCTGCTCGCCGTGGGGCACCTTGAGGGACGTGTCGCGCACCTCGCGGGCCTTCTCGCCGAAGATCGCGCGCAGCAGGCGCTCCTCCGGGGTCAGCTCGGTCTCGCCCTTCGGGGTGACCTTGCCGACCAGCACGTCGCCCGCGCCGACCTCGGCGCCGATGCGGATGATGCCGCGCTCGTCGAGGTCCGCCAGGACGTCCTCGGAGACGTTCGGGATGTCCCGCGTGATCTCCTCGGGCCCGAGCTTCGTGTCGCGGGCGTCGACCTCGTGCTCCTCGATGTGGATCGAGGACAGGACGTCGTCCTCCACGAGGCGCTGCGACAGGATGATCGCGTCCTCGTAGTTGTGGCCCTCCCACGACATGAACGCCACGAGCAGGTTGCGGCCGAGCGCGAGGTCGCCCTCGTCGGTCGCCGGGCCGTCGGCCAGGACGGACCCGACCTCGACCCGCTGGCCCTCGTCCACGAGCACGCGCTGGTTGTAGCTGGTGCCCTGGTTCGAGCGACGGAACTTCGCCGCGCGGTACGAGCCGGTGGTGCCGTCGTCGTTCGCGACGAGGACCAGGTCGGCGGACACCTCGGTGACCACGCCGGGCTTGGTCGCCACGATGACGTCGCCGGCGTCGACCGCCGCACGACGCTCCATGCCGGTGCCGACCAGCGGCGCCTCGGAACGCACCAGCGGCACGGCCTGACGCTGCATGTTCGCGCCCATGAGCGCGCGGTTCGCGTCGTCGTGCTCGAGGAACGGGATGAGCGCCGTCGCGACGGACACCATCTGGCGCGGCGAGACGTCCATGTAGTCGACGTCGGCCGGCGGCAGGTCGTCGGTCTCGCCGCCCTTGGTGCGCACCAGGACGCGGTCGTTGAGGAACGTGCCGTCCGCGGCCAGGGCGGTGTTCGCCTGGGCGATGATGTAGCGGTCCTCGTCGTCGGCGGTCAGGTAGACGATCTCGTCCGTGACCTTGCCGTCGACGACCTTGCGGTACGGCGTCTCGATGAAGCCGAACGGGTTGATGCGACCGAACGACGCGAGCGAGCCGATGAGGCCGATGTTCGGGCCCTCAGGGGTCTCGATCGGGCACATGCGGCCGTAGTGCGACGGGTGGACGTCACGGACCTCCATGCCGGCGCGGTCACGGGACAGACCACCCGGGCCGAGGGCGTTGAGGCGACGCTTGTGCGTCAGGCCCGCCAGCGGGTTGTTCTGGTCCATGAACTGCGACAGCTGCGAGGTGCCGAAGAACTCGCGGATCGACGCCACCACGGGGCGGATGTTGATCAGCGTCTGCGGCGTGATCGCCTCGACGTCCTGCGTCGTCATGCGCTCGCGGACCACGCGCTCCATGCGGGACAGGCCCGTGCGCACCTGGTTCTGGATGAGCTCGCCGACGGCGCGGATGCGGCGGTTGCCGAAGTGGTCGATGTCGTCCGTCTCGACGCGGACCTCGATCGGCTGCCCGTCGCGGGTGCCCGCGATCGTCGCCTGGTCGGCGTGCAGCGCGGCCAGGTACTTGATCGTCGCGACGACGTCGGTCACGGACAGCGTGGAGTCCGACAGCGGCGCCTCGACGCCGAGCTTCTTGCCCAGCTTGTAGCGGCCGACCTTCGCCAGGTCGTAGCGCTTCGGGTTGAAGTAGAAGTTCTCGAGCAGCGCGCGACCGGCCTCGACCGTCGGCGGCTCGCCCGGACGGATCTTGCGGTACAGGTCGACGAGGGCCTCGTCCTGCGTGTGGACGTGGTCCTTCTCGAGGGTGTCGAGCACGGACGGGAAGTCCGCGAACTCCTCACGGATCTCCGCCTCGGTGAGGCCGAGGGCCTTCAGCAGGACGGTGACGGGCTGCTTGCGCTTGCGGTCGACGCGCACGCCGACGGCGTCGCGCTTGTCGATCTCGAACTCGAGCCAGGCGCCGCGCGACGGGATGACCTTCGCCGAGAAGACGTCCTTGTCGCTCGTCTTGTCGGGCTGCCGCTCGAAGTACACGCCCGGGGAGCGGACCAGCTGGGAGACGACGACGCGCTCGGTGCCGTTGATGATGAACGTGCCACGCTCGGTCATGAGCGGGAAGTCGCCCATGAACACCGTCTGGCTCTTGATCTCACCGGTCGTGTAGTTGACGAACTCGGCCGTCACGAACAGCGGCGCGGCGAAGGTGAAGTCCTTCTCCTTGCACTCGTCCGCCGTGTACTTCGGCGGCTCGAACCGGTGGTTCGAGAAGGAGAGGGACATCGACTGGCCGAAGTCCTCGATCGGCGAGATCTCCTCGAAGATCTCCTCGAGGCCGGACGTCGTGGGGACGTCGGAGCGGCCGGCGGCGGTGGCCGCCTCGACCCGGGCCTGCCAGGCGGGGCTGCCGAGGAGCCAGTCGAAGCTCTCGGTCTGCAGCCCGAGGAGGTCGGGGACCTCGAGCGGCTCGTAGATCTTGGCGAAGGAGACGCGGCGGGAAGCGGTGCGGTTCGCGATAGCGTCGGCGGACGGAACAGAAGGGGTGCGCGAGGCAGCCAAGAGGGGTCCTTCCCTGCAGTTCGATGGCACGCTGTACGCTCAGCGAGGCTGCAGGCGCCGGACCGCGGCCGGAGCGACCGCCCCAGGGCTCACGTAGACGTGATCGAGGAGGGCGGGACTTCGTCGGCGGGGAGGCGTCGGGGCACAAGCGAGCGCAAAGCGCTAGCGTAGCCAGAACTTCGTCGTTTGTCCACTCGCGCGGGCACACGAGCGGACGCCCTCGGTTCTGGGTCTTTGAGGACGTTGTCTCGGTGGCCGCCATATGCCGCCCAAGAAACGGTTGTCGCACCAGCCTAACCCGTGCTAGCGGGCCCAGGCCAGGCCCGAGCACGCGACGTCGGTCACCACACGACACCTCCACGAGCGCTCCCCCACACCGGGAGACACGCTCACCGCGGCAGTTCGGGCTCACGACGGCAGTTCGAACTGCCGCGCCGAGGCCGAACTGCCGCGGTGACGAGGCCGAGACGCCTCGAGACGCCCTCGATACCCCGTCGGGACGCCACGAGGCCCGCACCCCCGGGAGGGGATGCGGGCCTCGTGAACAGCGATGCGCGGCTAGGCCGCGACGATCACTTGAGGGTGACGGTGGCGCCGGCGCCCTCGAGGGCAGCCTTGGCCTTCTCGGCCGTCTCCTTGTTCGCGGCCTCCAGGACCGGCTTCGGGGCGCCGTCCACGAGGTCCTTGGCCTCCTTCAGGCCGAGGGACGTGAGCGCGCGCACCTCCTTGATGACCTGGATCTTCTTGTCGCCAGCGGCCTCGAGGATGACGTCGAACTCGTCCTTCTCCTCGGCGGCCTCGGCGCCACCGGCACCGCCGGCGGCGGGGGCGGCGACCGCGACGGCGGCGGGAGCGGCGGCGGTGACCTCGAACTTCTCCTCGAAGGCCTTCACGAACTCGTTGAGCTCGATGAGGGTGAGCTCCTCGAAGGCGGCCAGGAGCTCGTCGGTGCTGAGCTTCGCCATGATGGCGTTCCTTTCGGTTGGTGCGTCCTGGGGCCTGCGGCCCCGCAGAAGCAAGGGAGGGGGTTGTGCTTGCCGCACCGCCGTCAGGCGGCAGCGGCCTCCGATTCCTGCTTCTGACGCAGGGCATCGATGACGCGAGCGGCCTGGGCCGGCTTCGCGCTGAAGGCGTAGGCAGCCTGGAAGAGCTTGGCCTTCATCGCGCCGGCCGTCTTGGCCAGCAGGACCTCGCGGGACTCGAGGTCCGCGAGCTTGGTGATCTCTGCAGCGGTCAGCGGCTTCCCGTCGAGGACACCGCCCTTGATGACCAGTGCAGGGTTCGCCTTGGCGAAGTCACGCAGGCCCTTGGCGGCCTCGACCGGGTCACCGGTCACGAACGCGATCGCGGACGGACCCTTGAGGTCGGCCTCGAACGCGTCGATCCCGGCCTCCTGGGCCGCGATGGACGTCAGCGTGTTCTTCACCACGGCGTAGGTTGCGTTGCCGCTGAGCGACCGACGCAGCTCCTCGAGCTGCGCGACGGTGAGCCCGCGGTACTCGGTCAGCACGGCCGCGTTCGAGCCACGGAACTTCTCCGCGACCTCCGCGACGGCGGCTGCCTTGTCCGGCCTCGCCATGGCAATCCTTCCGGTGGTGGTGCCACCGGTACCTGCAAGAGAAAGAGCCCCGGCGCAGGTGCGCACGGGGCTCGGAGCTCACAGCCAGGCTGCGTGATCGTCGTCGTGTCACCTACGCAGGCCCCCGCTCTCACGGGACTTCGGTCTTCGGCTTCCTGGGCGAGCCCGGGCAGCGTCGGACGACCGGCGGTCTTGGGTTACCCGAGAACTCTACACGACCGCGGGCGGTGGTCGGCACGCTCGCGCCGACCACCGCCCGCGTCCTGACAGCGACGCGTCGTCGTCAGTGGGTGGAGAACGGGTGCTGCGGGCCCGGGGGCTCCGCCGACGCCGTCGCCGCGGCGCCCACCACGGCGGTGGCGGCGAGCAGCAGACCAGCGATGACGCGGGTGGCACGTATCTTCATCGAACGTCCTTCCGTCGGTTGTCCCGCCCCACGGCGGGCTGCCGGAACCGGCACCGGCATCACACCGGCAGCGGGGGGGTGAGCGCAAGGTGTCGTCCACATCACAAGACGAGCGGGCCGAAGCACACCAGCGGCACCGGCTCCGGCTCGTCCGCGACGGCACGGGCGAGCGCCTCGCCAGCGGGCAACCCGTCGCGTAGCCCTTCATGCAGACGGGGCATCACACTTGCGGCCACATCGTCGCGCAAGGGGCTCACACTCGCGACGACCGCGCTCGCCCCGAGTCGCAGCAGCACGCTCGTCAGCCCCAGGGGCTCACCACCGATCTGGGGTGTCGATCTTCCGACCTCGCATGCCGAGAGGACCACGGTCGCCCCCGACAGGTCCGTGCCGTCCAGCTCGTAGGCGAACAGCGGCCCGTCCGCAAGACGCAAGGAAGAGAACAGGGGGTTGTCGGGCTCGTGCGTCCCATGCGCCGCCAAGTGGATGACATCGGCCCCGCGCAATGCCTCAAACGTTGCGGCACAGGTCGCGCGGCCGCCCTCCAGGACCGACACGTCCCGCCAGGCCCCTGCGACGAGTCCTGCCTCGGTGGACGAGCTCGCCAGATCGGGCCCGATCACCACCAGCGCCCTCTCCAAGCGCCGGGGCCGGGCGTCCGACGGGCGCAGATCGACCCACGAGTTCACCCACGTGCTGGCTGATCGACGGGACGGCAAGGCAGCCCACGGCACGGCAAGCATGAGGTGCCGGCCTACGACGTGAAGGTCCCCGCGGATGCGCAGGGGGACCAGAAGCCGGTCGTCGAGCCAGCCGAGCGCGCGCGACACCGACACTCTCGCGGCAGCCCGCAACGACTCCGGGATCATCAGGTTCGCGAGAACCGCGAGATCGGCCCGCACCCGGTGGATCCTCTCTGCCACCTCGCCCCAGTCCCCCATCGGGACCAACCGGGGGCGATCGGCGTCTAGACGAGTGGCGAACAGGTGTCCCTGGACCACCCCGAAGCTCACGACAGTGACGTCTCTTGCACCTGAGGCCCCGCGCAACGCCGCCCGCACTCCTAGCGCGGTCGCGGCGCGGGGGGCATCCACGCTCCCACCCGCTACCTGCCAGGAGCGTCGGCGGGCGGCATCCTGCAACTGACGCGCGGACTGAAGGTGCGCCTCCCGCGCTCCGGGTGCGTCGTCGGACTGTGCTGCCTCGACCTCTCGTCGCGCCCCCGTGATCAGGGCCGCGGTCTCGTCGTCCGCGGGCGGCGTCACTCGTCCTGCACCCGCGAACGTCGCCCTACCTCGCTCGACCGCGTCGAAGAACGGACCGGCCCTCCCTGTATCGAGAGCCGCCTTCACGTCCACGACGGCGAGTCGCACGCCGTGCAGGGCGGCCGCAGTAACCACGTCGAGCGAACCGAGCTGGGCCCGGTGGCTGCTCAACATGTCCAGCCCGCGGCGGACCGCCGCAAGGCCGCGGCGCCGTTGGCCCTCCACGAAGGCCAGCTTGGCGACCGCCGCCTCGAACTGGATGCGTACCGACAGGGGCTGCTGCCGCGTGTGTGCACGCGCCTCGGCGAGAGCCTCCCGTGCCACGTCGTACGCGCCCACCCGGATGGCGGCCTCGGCCTCCAGCAACCGAGCGGGAACGGTGACCGGGGTACCCGCCCAACGTCGTGCGACCACGCGTGCGCGCTCCTGCACGCCAACGCGTCCACCGTCACCCACGACCTCGGCCCCGGCCAGCAACGCCTCCAGCTCGACGAGCTCCGCACGGGCGCCCCAGGCGTCGTTGGCCTGCCGCTCGAAGGCGACGCGTGCCGAGCTCGCCACCTGTGCAGCGTCATCGAACCGCTCCAGCAGGACGAGGCAGCGCGACAGCGCCCAGCGCGCACGCGCGAGGTCGGCCTCCGAACCCTGATCAGCGAGGATGACCACCGCCTGCTCGATCGCGCGGGTCGCGTCCGAGACGAGGCCCGCCTCGTACAGGATGGTCGCCCGGTCCATGAGACTGACACCGGCATGTTCCGCGGGCGCAGAACTCGCGGCGGACTCCATCGTGCGCAGAGCCGCCGGAAGGTCGCCCCGCAGGTACAGGGCGTACCCGAGGTTGTGCTCGGCCATGGGCCGGAACGCGGCGACCGCATCCGCGCGCGCGAGGTCACGGCATCGCTCGAAGTCGCGCACCGCGCCGTCAACCTCACCGGTCTCGAGCCGCAGTGACCCACGGTTGAGGAGTACGGGGACCTTCTCGACATCGTCGTCCAGCCCGTCGAGGGCGGCGTCGAGTTCCGATCGGGCGCGGGTGACATCGCCCGCCCGCAGGAGAATCAGACCTCGAAAGCCCCGGACGACGGCGACGGCGTTCGGGTCGCCGGCTGCCCGCGCCGACGACTCCGCGTCGTCGAGCCGCGGGAGTACCGCCGAGGCGTCCGCACCCAGCTCGACGTCGCACGAGGCCATCCCGACGATCGCGCGCGCCTGGAGCGTCGCCACGAGACCTGAACCCAAGCGGCCCTCGACGACAGCGAGCTCGTCGAGGGCCGCCTGGTACCGCCGCCGCGCATGGTCGAAGTTTCGGGTGTCACGTGCCAGCCGGCGCGCTTCGTCGACGGCGGCGGCAAGGGGCGCCAGGTCGTCGTCCAACCGTCACCTCGTCACCGTTACCTCGGGTGATCGGTCTCCTCCCACGTCAGCCCCTTCGTCGCCGACGTGATGGCACGCCACACGTCCCTCACCCGCTCGGAGACGCGTGCGGCGGCATCGTCTCGCCGCTTGTCGCCGAGGTTATCGGGTTCCTGTGCCGTACGCGCACGCCGCACATCGATGAGGGCCGAGGCGATCTCCCCCGCCAGGACCGGGGCCGCGAAGGAGGTCCCGCTCCACGTGGCGTAACCACCCTGGAACCCCTCGGGATCGAGGGTCGTGCGGTATCCGTCGGTGTGCTTCTCCTTGAGCCTTACGGACGGGGTGATCGGCCCGTCGAGGGTGGTCGGGACCGAGCTGACCAGTGCAGCGCCCGGCCGCAGGCACGTGACCCACGGCCCGTCGTTGCTGAAAAGGGCCGTCGTCCCGTCCGGATTGAGTGCGCCGACCGTCAGGATGGGCGGCCGCTCGGATGCGGTGTCGCGACCGCACACGATGCGCGGGGACTCGCCTCGGCGATCGACTTCGGGAGCGAACGCCGCTGGGTACATCGGACGAGTCTCTCCGTCGTTGCCGGCGGCGACCACCACGGCGACGCCGGCCTCCCGCAGGTGCGCCAGCACGGTGGACAACGGGTGGTCCCACTGTAGGTCCTCGGGGTCCTCGTGGTAATAGCCCATCGAGAGGACGACGACGTCCACGGGCTGGAAGCCGTCCTCTCCTGCGAGCCCGAGCTGGTGGTACCGGTGCAGGCGACGAAGCGACTCGATCACCTCCGACTCGATCGCGATGCCGGGTCCGCCCACGACACGCACCGGGAGGAGGAGCGCATCCGGGCACTTCTGGTGGACGACACCGGCGATGAACGTCCCGTGGCCGGCGATCGGGTCCAGGGGCCCGGTCAGCCGCGAGGCGCTGATCCCACCGATCTCGGCGTCCTCCTCGGGAAACGCCGGAAGGGGAAAGGTCCCGATCGGCCCGTCGGGAAGCACCGCGTCCCGCAGCACCACTCCTCCGCCGTCCGAAACCGCCGGGTCCAGGGAGTAGGTACCGAACCACTCGTGCGAGCCGATTCCGGAGTCGACGATGGCAACGACGGGGCGGGCCACACCGTCCGGCAACGTCGGTCCGCCGTCCGTCGACTCGCGGTGCGGTCGAGGTGCCAACCACTGGACGGGCGCGCGACCGCCCCTGCCCGGCACGGCGTACTCGGAGAGCGCGAGCTGCGAGGTGAACGGCTGCGACGTAAAGGGCTGGGAGGTGAACGGCTGCGACGTGAACGGCTGGGAGGTGAACGGCTGGGAGGTGAACGGCTGCGACGTAAACGGCTGCGACGTAAACGGCTGCGACGTAAACGGCTGCGACGTAAACGGCACGGTCGTCATGACGTGGTCCAGGCTGAGGCGCCACGTGGTCGACTCGTCGCGCGAATCGGCCTCCAGGATCTCCCAGGCATCCGGGTAGACGTCAGCACGCTCGGACATGAGCGTCAGCACGAATCCGGTGCTGTCGTCGATGCCCTCACCGAGCAAGTCGGCGGAGGGACGGGCCCCTCCTTGGTAGCGGACCTCGACACCCAGATGACATCCCTGACGCCGCGCCTCCAACTCGACCTGCGTCGCCTCGGACTCCTCGTCCGGCATGCCGACGACCAGCATGCTCGGCCTCCCCACCGCACCTTCCGGAGCGCGGAGTCGTGAGCGCACCGCCGCAGGGAGCTCTCCGTACGCCAGGACACGGTCCGCGACGTACCAGGTCGGCTGGACGCCACGCTGGTCGGGCCGACGGCGCGCAGTCGCGGGGTCCAGGTATCGCACCGCGGGCCGGGCCGAGCGCGGTGTCGGACCCAGGGGGCTCTCGGTCACGTGTCCTCCTTGTCACGGGCGCGCCGGATCGGCGCACGTTCAGGGTGGGCGCTCTGCGCCCGGCGTCTCAGAGCTCGATGACCGGCGTGGCGACGGTGACGTCGCCGCCGTCGGGCAGGCGCACGAGCAGGCTGGTGGGGCCGCGGTCGACGCCGGTGAACGCGAAGCGGCCGTCGTCGTCGGCGGTGGTGGTGCGCTCGCCGTCCGGCTGGCGCAGCTCGACGACGAGCGTGGCGGCGGGCGCGACCCAGCCGTCGAGGCGCACGTGGGTGCCGTCGTCGTCCGTGGACAGCGCGATCATCACGGTGAGGCGCTCGTGCGTGAACGTGATGGTGCGCGCCTCGAGCGGCGGGGCGTCGCCGCGCACGGACCCGACGGGGGCCTCGATCTGCTGCAGCTCCATCACCTCGGCCTCGAGGCGCGCGAGCGTCATCGCGAACAGCGACCGCTCGACGAGCCCCTCGGGCACCGGGTCGACCGCCTCGACGGCGCGGCCGAGCCGCCCCAGGACGGCGATGTCGCGCGCGTCCAGGGCCTCGTCCTCACCGGGCACGGGCTCGCCCCACGCGTTCTCGTGCTTCTGGCTCATGTCCACGAGGCCTCCCCTTGCTCGGTGAGGACGGCGCGCAGCTTCGCCAGGCACCGTCCCCGTGTGGCGCCGATGCTTCCCACCGGCATGCCGATCGACGCCGAGATCGCCTTGTAGTCGGGGCGGTCGGCGAGCGAGACGAGTCGCAGCAGCTCCTGGCAGCGCGCCGGGAGCCGGCGGAGCGACGACCAGAGGATCCGGTCGCGCTCGTCGGTCAGCACCTCGGCCTCCGGGCCGGGGCGCTCGTCCGGCAGCGCCGCGGCGCCCTCCGTGACGTCGTCCGGCAGCTCGGTGCGGCGGCGCAGGTCCGCGCGCCCCTTGCGCACCGTCTCCCAGGCGGCCCGGCGGGCCGTCACCAGGAGCCACTTCAGCACGGCCTTCGGCTCGGCGATCGTGTCCGCGTGCCGCACGAGCGCCGCCCACGTGGACTGCACCACGTCGTCGGCGACGTCCCGGTCGACGCCCTGGGCGCGCACGGTGTGCCACAGCAGCGGCGTCGCCTCGCGCACCAGGTCGGTCAGTGCGTCGGTGCGCCCCTCCCGGAACTCCAGGATGGCCCGCGCGGCCCGGTCGCCCAGGCTCTCGTCGGCGTCGGGCGCCCCACCGAGCGGTTCCTCAGTGGCTCGTGTCATGGCTGTTCGCACCTCGTGAGGGCTCGTCGAGAAGCCGGGGCTGCCGCGCCCCGGAGCCTCCGAGCCTACGAGGCGCCCGGACGACGCGGCAGGAGGAAATCCGCTCGACATGCGCAGGCCTCCTCCCGCAGCGCTCGTGCGTGGCTGCGTACTCCTCATCGACCAGAAAGAGCACCCCGCGCGCCCCGTGATACACGCTGCGCCCACCTGATCGGGAGGTTCCTCATCAGGAGGTCGGCCGTTCCGCCGACGACGACGGCCCGGCACCCTCGTGGGTGCCGGGCCGTCGTGCGTGGTTCAGCGGGTCGCCGCCGGGATCACGCCTCGTCGAGCAGCTTGGTGGTGCGCGACTGGTCGAGCGGGATGCCCGGGCCCATCGTCGTCGTCATCGTGGCCTTGGTGATGTACCGGCCCTTGGACGACGTCGGCTTGAGACGCAGGACCTCGTCGAGCGCGGCCGCGTAGTTCTCGACCAGCGCCTTCTCGTCGAACGACGCCTTGCCGATGATGAAGTGCAGGTTCGCGTGCTTGTCGACGCGGAACTCGATCTTGCCGCCCTTGATGTCGGACACGGCCTTCGTCACGTCCATCGTCACGGTGCCGGTCTTCGGGTTCGGCATGAGACCACGGGGGCCCAGCACCTTGCCCAGACGACCGACCTTGCCCATGAGGTCCGGGGTCGCCACGGCGGCGTCGAAGTCGGTGTAGCCACCGGCCACCTTGGCGATGAGGTCGTCGCCACCCACCTCGTCGGCGCCCGCGGCCACGGCCTCCTCGGCCTTGGCGGCGTTCGCGAAGACGATCACGCGGGCCGTCTTTCCGGTGCCGTGGGGCAGGTTGACCGTGCCGCGGACCATCTGGTCGGCCTTGCGGGGGTCGACGCCCAGGCGGAACACGACCTCGACGGTCGCGTCGTACTTGACCGTTGCGGTCTCCTTGGCGAGGCGGACCGCCTCGAGGGGGGCGTACAGGGTGTCGCGGTCGATCTTCTCCGCCGCGGCGCGGTACGCCTTGCTGCGCGTTGCCATCTGCTTCTCCTTCTGCAGTCGTGGTCGTCGGGTCCGCGCGGACCCTGCCACGTGCCCGGCGTCGGTCGCCGGGGCTGGGAAACGGGCCGCCCAGGCCGGCCGGACGGGTCCGGTCACGGCACGGGCGGCCCGTCGCGGATCACTCCGCGACGGTGATGCCCATCGAACGAGCGGTGCCGGCGACGATCTTCATCGCGGCGTCGATGTCGTTCGCGTTGAGGTCGGCGAGCTTCGTCTGCGCGATCTCACGGACCTGGTCCTGGGTGAGCTGCGCGACCTTGACGGTGTGCGGGGTCGCGGAGCCCTTGGCCACGCCGGCGGCCTTCTTGATGAGCTCGGCGGCCGGCGGCGTCTTCGTGATGAACGTGAACGAGCGGTCCTCGTACACGGTGATCTCGACGGGGACGACGTTGCCGCGCTGCGACTCCGTGGCCGCGTTGTAGGCCTTGCAGAACTCCATGATGTTCACGCCGTGCTGACCGAGCGCGGGGCCGATCGGCGGGGCGGGCGTGGCCGCACCGGCGTTGATCTGGAGCTTGATGAGGCCGGCGACCTTCTTCTTGGGAGGCATGTCGCGTTCCTTGCTTTCTGTTCGTGGGCCGACGCCGTGGGCGATGACCCGGTTGCAGTGCTGTCGCGTGCGCGCGGTCCCGACAGGCGGGACCGCTCGTGCGCAGGGTCAGATCTTGGCGACCTGGCTGAACGACAGCTCGACCGGGGTCTCCCGGCCGAAGATGGAGACGAGGACCTGGAGCTTCTGGGCCTCGGCGTTGATCTCGGAGATCGTGGCGGGCAGCGTGTCGAACGGGCCGTCGGTCACGGTGACCGACTCGCCGACCTCGAAGTCGACCTCGACGGGGGCCTTCGCCGTCGCGCCGGACGACGCCGCCGCGGCCTTGCCGGCCTCGGGGGCGGCCTCGACGAACACCGGCGCCAGCATGGAGTACACCTCGTCGAGGGTCAGCGGCACGGGCTGGTGCGTGTGGCCCACGAAGCCGGTGACGCCCGGCGTGTGGCGCACGGCGCCCCACGACTCGTCCGTGAGGTCCATGCGCACGAGGACGTAACCGGGGATGCGGACGCGGCGGACGGTCTTCTTCTGCGCGTTCTTGATCTCGGTCACCTCCTCCATGGGGACCTCGATCTGGAAGATGTAGTCCTCCATGTTCAGGCTCTGGATGCGGTTCTCCAGGTTGGCCTTCACACGGTTCTCGTAGCCGGCGTACGAGTGGATGACGTACCAGTCGCCGAACTGCGAGCGCAGGGTGCGGCGGAACTCCTCGGCCGGGTCCTCGACGACGTCGCCGTCGGCGTCCGCCGGGCGCTCCTCGTCCGCGTCCGTGTCGCCGGCCTCCGCGTCAGTGGCGGTCTCGGCGTCAGTGGCAGTCTCCGCGTCCGTGGCGGTCTCCGCGTCCGTGGCGGTCTCCGCGTCCGTGTCGGGCTCCGCGGGCACGTCGAAGTCCG
>Ga0180221_1000864_pt1 | contig 23000 bp, 25 predicted proteins | sample eDN5th37CKraftMG_FD_151339 | JGI IMG/M metagenome (GOLD analysis project Ga0180221, IMG submission 151339) | Enriched Miracle-Growth compost microbial communities from Emeryville, California, USA - eDNA 5th pass 37_C Kraft MG (version 2) (version 2) ...
TTTCACTCCAAGAGCTAGAGTCGGTCACCAGGTACGCCCACTGAATTTCCCGCTTCTAGTCTTGCCCCGGGGCAGCGGCAAGCAAGTGCCCTATTCTTATGCTTTCCGAAGCCCGGCGGCATGCGCTTACCTGGGGAAAGTCTCCCGGGCGTGCTTCCGGCGCCACAGGTGCGGCCCGGTTGCGGGGTTCCCTTGGTGCCCGCCGGGTGTTCGGCGCTGGCGGGTGATTCGCTGGGACGGGGGCCGGCCGGGCTAAACCAGCATCCGGACCGGGTCCTCCACGAAGGCCTTGAACGCCCCCAGCAGCTCCGCCCCGATGGCACCGTCGACCACCCGGTGATCGCACGAGAGCGTCACATTCATCATGCTCGCAACCTCGATGTCATCGCCGACCGCGATCGGGCGGCGCTCGGCGGTGCCTATCGCGAGGATCGTGGCGTGGGGCGGATTGATGACGGCATCGAAACTCTTGATGCCGTACATGCCGAGGTTGGAGATGGACGTTGTGCCGCCCTGGTACTCATGCGGAGCGAGCCGGCGCTTGCGGGCGCGCTCGGCCAGGTCGCGCATCTCGTTGGAGATCTCCGAAAGGGATTTCATCTCGGCGTGGCGCACGACGGGGGTGAAGAGACCGCCCTCGATGGCGACTGCAACGCCGATATCGGAATACTTATGGCGGAGCGTGCCGCCCTCGGTCCAGGTCACGTTGGCGGCGGGCACCTGCTGCAACGCCAGCGCCAGCGCCTTGATCAGGAAGTCGTTCACCGAAAGCTTGTAGGCGCGCGGACCGTCCGGCGGCGAGGCCTCGTTCATACGCGTGCGGGCACGCAGCAGCTCGTCGATACGGCATTCGATCGAAAGATAGAAATGGGGGATCGTCTGCTTGGCGAGGGTCAAACGCTCGGCGATCACGCGGCGCATCTTGTCGTGAGGGACGAGCTCATAGCTGCCGGTATCGTAGAGGGCGAGGATCTTGTCGTCGGCGAGGGCCGCCGGCGGACCGGAGGTCGTCGCCAATTCGCGGTGAGCGCTCGCGCGCGCAGCGCCAGCAGCCGCGCCGCCCTTTAGCGCCGCCTCGACGTCGCGCTTGATGATGCGTCCGTGGGGCCCCGTGCCGGTGAGCGCATCGAGCGTCAGTCCCGCTTCCTTTGCAAGGCGCCGGGCGAGCGGAGAGCTACGGGGACGTTCTTTCGCGGCGGCGGTGCTCATGGCCTATTCTCCCCTCGCCCCGGCACGCCTTCCTCAGACCAGTCGTGGAGGAAGGTCAAATAGGCCAGGGCGACATAGACGGCGACGCCGATGATCCACCCGGTCACCACGCCCAGCTCCTGCTGCGATAACGGCAGCCCTGTTTCCAACGGCATCGGATTGCGCAGGCTGCCCGGAGGAATAACCGGCGCCGGCAGCGCGCTCCACGCCCGCAGCAGACCATCCTGCATCGAGCCCACCACGGCGGCCGTTCCGCCGAGGAAACTGAGACCGATGGTGAGCAGACCGAAGGCAATGAGCCTGAGCAGCAGCCCCGCCCGCGCCAGGAAGAAATAGAGCGTGGCGATGTATCCGGAGACGATGGCGAAGAAGAGCGAGACGAGCGACAGGATCGTCTGCAGGGACGCGAACAACCCTTCGAGCAGCTCAGCCTGGGTCATCGGCGTGTCCGGCATTGGTTCTCTCCGCGCTTGCCGTTCTGGTTCCCACGCACTCTAGACGTACAGCACCGACTTCACCGCGGCGACGACCTGCTCCGCCGTGGGCAGGGCAAGTTTTTCCAGATTGGCGGCGTAAGGCATCGGCACGTCGGCGCCGGAAACCTTCGCGGGCGGCGCGTCGAGATCGTCGAAGGCCTGTATCGCCACCTGGGCACAGATCTCCGATCCGACGGAGCATACGGGCCAGGCTTCCTCCACCGTTACGATCCGGTTCGTCTTGCGCACCGACGCCAGCACCGTTTCGAAATCGAGGGGACGCAAGGTGCGCAGATCGATCACCTCGATCTCGATGCCGTCTTTCGCGAGCATCTCGGCAGCGGCGAGCGCATACACCATGCCGCGGGCGAACGAGACGACCGTTGCATCGCGCCCCGGCCGTGCAATGCGCGCCTTGCCGATGGGGAGTACGAAATCATCGCCCTTCGGCACCGGGCCGTGGCTTCCGTAGAGGATTTCGTTCTCCAGAAAGATGACCGGGTTGGGATCGCGGATCGCCGCCTTGAGCAGGCCCTTGGCGTCGGCCGGCGTCGAGGGCGCGATGACCTTCAATCCCGGTACGTGCGCATACCACGCCGAATAGCATTGGCTGTGCTGGGCTGCGACGCGGGCGGCCGCGCCATTGGGGCCGCGGAACACGATCGGCACCGCCACCGTGCCTCCCGACATATAACGCGTCTTGCCCGCGGAATTGACGATCTGGTCGATCGCCTGCATGGCGAAGTTCCAGGTCATGAACTCGACGATCGGCTTCAGCCCCGCAAAGGCTGCGCCGACGCCGACACCGGCAAAGCCCTGTTCGGTGATCGGCGTGTCGATCACGCGGCGCGCGCCAAACTCCTCGAGCAGGTTCTGGCTTATCTTGTAGGCGCCCTGATACTGCGCGACCTCCTCGCCCATGAGGAACACATCCTCGTCGCGGCGCATCTCTTCCGCCATCGCGTCGCGCAACGCCTCGCGCATGGTCTGCTGGACCATCTCGGTCCCAGGCGCAATCTCGGGCTGCTCCTGTGCAGGTTGCGCCTGAGCAGAGCCATCGGCGGCGGTGCTCGCAACAGGCTCAGGCGATGGCGGTGCAGTAGGGGGCTCGGCTTGCGGGGGCTTCGGACCGGACACCGCGGCGGGTTTCGATTCCGCTTCGGCTTTTGGCTCCGCATTAGCCTTGGGTTTCGAGTTGGCTTGCGAGGCGGCGGCCGCATCGGACGCATGGGCCTCATCGTCCGCCTCGATCACCGCGATGGGGGTATTCACCCGCACGTTCTCGGTGCCGGCCGGGACGAGGATCTTCGCGAGGCGGCCTTCGTCGACCGCTTCGACCTCCATGGTCGCCTTGTCGGTCTCGATTTCGGCAATCACATCGCCGGATCTGACGGTCGCGCCTTCCTGCACCAGCCACTTGGCGAGCGTGCCCTCCTCCATGGTGGGAGAAAGGGCGGGCATCAGGACATTGGTCGGCATGCGGTATGGACCCGGTGTTGCTTAGACCAGAACGTCGGTGGTGAGCTCGGAAGGATCGGGCTCGGGATCGGAAAGGGCGAAGTCGGCGGCGGCATTCACCTCATCGCGTACTTTCCGGTCGATGGCCTTCAGCTCCTCCTCCCCGACACCATCCTTCAGCAGGCGCGCACGAACCTGCTCGATGGGATCGTGCGTCTCGCGCATGTGCTGCACTTCCTCGCGCGTGCGATACTTGGCGGGGTCCGACATCGAATGCCCGCGGTAGCGGTAGGTCATCATCTCGAGGATGACCGGGCCCTCGCCGCGCCGGGCGTGGCCGACCGCACGCAGGCCCGCCGCCCGCACCTCCTCCACATCCATGCCATCGACGTGCTCGCCTGGAATGGCGAACGACAGCCCGCGCTGGGAGAGATTGGTCGTCGACGAGGCGCGCTCTATGGAGGTGCCCATCGCATACTTGTTGTTCTCGATGATGAACACGATCGGAAGCTTCCAAAGCTCCGCCATGTTGAACGTCTCGTAGACCTGGCCCTGGTTCGCGGCACCGTCTCCGAAGTAGGCGAGGCAGACGCGGCCGTTGTCGCGATACTTGTTGGCGAAGGCAAGTCCTGCGCCGAGCGGCACCGAAGCGCCGACAATGCCATGGCCGCCGTAGAAGCCCTTGTCGGGGGCGAACATGTGCATGGAGCCGCCCTTGCCCTTGGAGCAGCCGTGACGGCGTCCCGTCAGCTCCGCCATGACGGATTTCGCCTCCATGCCGCAAGCCAGCGTGTGGCCGTGATCGCGGTATGCGGTGATGACCTCATCGCCCGGTTCGAGCGCCAGCTGCATGCCGACGACGACGGCCTCCTGGCCGATGTAGAGATGACAGAATCCGCCGATGTGACCCATGCCGTAGAGCTGGCCCGCCTTTTCCTCAAAACGGCGGATCAAGAGCATCTGACGGTATGCGTCGAGACGCTGCTCGCGGGTGAGGGGCGCTATTGCGGACGTCTGCTGCGGGGCGGGCGCGCCGCGCTTTGCGCTCGAGGTACTGCGAGTGGATTTGTCCGAAGCCATCCGGAAGTCCCTACCGTCGCGAGCCGTTGACGTTGGAGTCGGACCCTACAAGAGGCAATGGTAGATGGCCAGAAAACCCGCCTGCGACGGCATGAACCCATGCGCGGGACGCAAGGGTCGCGGGACCTCAAGGCCGTGTGACCACTTGATCCTCAGGCCGCACGAAGCCGAGGACCTCGCGGGCGATTTCTTCGACAAGATCGGGGTCGGGTTTGGGAGCGGCGAGCAGGGCCACGTCGCGCTCCAGTTTGGCGCGCACGGCTTCGAGGCTTTTGATCTCGAACTCCAACAGAGCGGATCGCTCGATCAATCGAGATCTTGCCTCGAAGCCATGCCGGCCATTGATGGCATGATGGACGAAGTAGGCCGTCAAACCCAGGCAGAGAAGCAACACCGTCGCCTGCCGTGGCCTCGAACGTCGATCATGGATTTTTGGCTGACGCAGCACTGGCTGTTACGCTGCACTTGATTGGTGGACACCGCTGTTATGACACGGGGTGCTTAATGGCTGGTAAAGCGCTGTATCATCGGTTGCTTTGTTTGTGACAGGCGGCGCGGCGTCATCGATCACGGGCATTCGAATGGAAAGCGGGCGGCCCGCTGCCGAGCCGCCCGCCGCAATCCCGCCCGATGAACTTCAGGTGCCGGTTACGCGCCGGCGCCGCCACGGATCACGCTCTTGCCGGCATAGCGCGCGGTGTCGCCCAGCTCGTTTTCAATGCGGATGAGCTGATTGTACTTCGCGAGGCGATCGGAGCGGCAGAGCGAGCCGGTCTTGATCTGTCCGGCGTTGGTGGCGACGGCGAGATCGGCGATGGTCGCGTCCTCGGTCTCGCCCGAGCGGTGCGAGATCACCGCGGTGTAGGCCGCGCGCTGTGCCATCGAAACGGCGTCGAGCGTTTCCGACAGCGAGCCGATCTGATTGACCTTGACGAGGATCGAGTTGGCGATGCCGCGCTTGATGCCCTGCTCCAGGCGCTCGGTGTTGGTCACGAAGAGATCGTCGCCCACGAGCTGGCAGCGCGCGCCGACGGCATCGGTGAGGGCCTTCCAGCCCTCCCAGTCGTCCTCGGCCATGCCGTCCTCGATGGAGATGATCGGATAGCGATTAACGAGCGCCTCGAGGTACTGCACCATGCCGCCGGCATCGAGGGTCTTACCTTCGCCGGCGAGCGTGTACTGGCCGTCCTTGAAGTATTCCGTCGATGCGCAGTCGAGCGCGAGCATCACGTCATCGCCCGGCCTGTAGCCGGCGGATTCGATGGCCTTCATGATGAAGCCCAGCGCGTCGTCGGTAGATTTGAGGTTCGGCGCAAAGCCGCCTTCATCGCCCACGCTGGTGCTGTGGCCGGCATCCTTCAGCGCCTTCTTGAGCGTGTGGAACACTTCCGCGCCCATGCGCACCGCATCCGCGATCGATCCGGCGGACACCGGCATGATCATGAATTCCTGGATGTCGATGGGGTTGTCGGCGTGTGCGCCGCCGTTGACGATATTCATCATCGGCACGGGAAGCACGTGCGCTCCGGCGCCGCCGAGATAGCGATAGAGGGGCAATCCGCTGGCGACCGCAGCGGCCTTCGCAGCGGCGAGCGAGACGCCAAGGATGGCATTGGCGCCCAGGCGCGATTTGTTCCGCGTGCCATCGAGCTGGATGAGGGCCGCATCGATGCCGCGCTGGTCTTCCGCATCCATGCCAGCGAGCGCGTCATAGATTTCCGAGTTGACGGCCGCGACCGCCTTCTCGACGCCCTTGCCGAGGTAGCGGTCCTTGTCACCGTCGCGCAGCTCCACGGCCTCGTGCGCGCCCGTCGAAGCGCCCGATGGCACCGCGGCGCGGCCCAGCGCGCCGTCCTCCAGCACGACGTCCACCTCCACCGTCGGATTGCCGCGGCTGTCGAGGATCTCGCGGCCGATGATGTCGATGATGGCAGTCATGGTCATTCCCTTATGGGTTGCAGGCCACGGGCGGGCGTGGGAGGTTCCGGCGCCTTTTAGCCGCTCTTGCGGGATGCGCAAAGGGCTGAAGGTGGCGCGTCTGCCGCGGCTCCGGCGGGCGACAGGGCGAACGCAGGGAAAGGTGTGGAATGTCAGAGACGAAAACCTATACCGGCAGCTGCCATTGCGGAACCGTCAGCTATGAGACCGACGCCGACCTCAGCCAGGTCATTTCCTGCAACTGCTCGATCTGCCGCAAGCGCGGGCTCCTGCTCGCATTCGTGCCCGAAGGGGCCTTTCGCCTCAAGGGCGGCGAAGAGGGTCTTACCGATTACACCTTCAACAAGGGGATCATACACCACCTCTTCTGCTCGAAGTGCGGGGTCGGCTCGTTCAGCCGCGGCATCGCGCCGGACGGAAGCAAGACCATCGCGATCGACGTGCGCTGCCTCGACGGCGTCGATCTCGACGGCCTGAATATCCGCAAGTTCGACGGCGCCAAGCTCTGACGGATCGTCCATGGCGGAGGAAGCCGCAGCACTGGTTCTGTTCTCCGGCGGACAGGATTCGACGGTTTGCCTCGCCTGGGCGCTGACCCGCTTCGCTCGCGTCGAGACGGTCGGCTTCGAATACGGCCAGCGCCATGCCGCCGAGCTTCGCCAGCGCGCCGTCCTGCGCGATGGGCTCGCCGCCATAAATCCCCTCTGGGCCGAGCGGCTCGGCCCAGACCACATGCTTGCGCTGCCAGAGCTGGGGCGCCTCAGCGACACGGCCCTCACGCGCGAGGCGGAAATCGTGCTGAACGACAAGGGGCTCCCCTCGACGTTCGTGCCGGGGCGCAACCTGCTGTTCTTCACCTACGCGGCCGCGCTGGCCTTCCGGCGCGGCGTGCGCACGCTCGTCGGCGGCATGTGCGAGACCGACTTTTCGGGCTATCCCGACTGCCGCAACGATACGCTGCAAACACTTGCCAAAGCCATTTCGCTCGGCATGGATGCGGACTTCACGGTCGCAACGCCACTGATGTGGATCGACAAGGCCGGCACCTGGGCGCTGTCCCATGAGCTGGGCGGGGACGCGCTCGTGGAGCTCATCGTCGAGGAAAGCCATACCTGCTACCTCGGCGTGCGCACGCGCCGCCATCCGTGGGGATACGGCTGCGGGCACTGCCCCGCCTGCGCGCTAAGGCGTAACGGTTGGGAAAGCTGGCCGGGGCACACTGCTTATGCTCAATAATGGGCAAGCAATTCTGCCAAGCATTTGCCAGGCTCTCCCCCCCCCATGCGCTCCCACTTTTTCAGCACTGCCGCGGCAACGCTCGCTGTTGCCGCTTTTAGTATCGTTGCCGCGTGGGCCGGCGAGCATCAGCCCCACTGGACTTACGACGGCAAGGAAGGGCCAAAGCACTGGGGTGATTTGAGCGCCGACTTTGCCGCCTGCAGCCACGGCCACCGGCAGTCTCCCGTGAACCTCACCGAGGCGGACCGGGCAGACATGGGCGCGATCAAGCTGGATTGGAAAGCAGCGACACCGGTCGTCTCCAACAACGGGCACACGATCCAGGTGGCGGCCGCGCCTGGCAGCACGACGACGTTCGCGGGCAAGACCTATACGCTGGTGCAAGCCCATTTCCACCATATGAGCGAGCACACCATTGCCGGCCAGCGCGCGCCGCTCGAAGCGCACTTCGTCAATCGCGATGCCGACGGCAAGTTGCTGGTACTCGGCGTGATGATCACCGAGGGCGCCGCGGACGCCGAAATCGCCAAGCTTTGGCAGGCTGCGCCTTCGACGGTCGGCGAAGCGCAGGCGAAAGAGAGCGTCGATCTTGCGCGCCTCGTGCCGGCGGAAGCCAAATTCTACCGCTATGCAGGCTCGCTCACGACGACGCCGTGCAGCGAGATCGTGGATTGGATCGTTTTCGCCGATCCGATCACTGCCTCGCGGGAGCAGATCGACACGTTTGCCAAGCTCTATCCCGACAACAGCAGACCCTTGCAGGACCTGCACGAACGCACGATCGTCTTCGGTCACTGACGGCGAATAAAAGGTCAGCGCAAAAAATACGCGGCGCCGGAATGGCTCCCGGCGCTGGGTCGGCGCGCGCATTCGCCGTCACAAAAGTTTCGTCTACCGGTACAGCTTCAACGAAACGTCTCGGTGAACCCGTTACAGTTTCGAGCGAATTTTCCGTCGATCGCAGACGCCGGCCGCGGTGCAGCGCAGGACAAAAGTTTCCGAAACGTTCATTTGGCCGATGCGTCAAACGGCGCTCGTCAACCGGACGTTAGTTGGGTCGCAACCTTGTGTATGCGTTCGCATATGGGAGGGGGCATATACTCACGCACATCACCGCCAAGGAGACTCCCCATGGGCACGATGTCCAAAGCCGCCGAAAGCAAAGCCGCCGACCGCCGCAAGGCCCCTTTGCAGACTCCCAGTCTCTACAATACCAACACCATCCGCGATATTTCCGGTGCGATGAACGCGCTGCTCGCCGATACCTTTGCGCTCTATCTCAAGACCAAGAATTTTCACTGGCACATGAGCGGGCCGCACTTCCGCGACTACCATCTGCTGCTCGATGAGCACGGCGATCAGATTTTCGCCATGACCGATCCCATGGCAGAGCGCGTACGCAAGATCGGCGGGACGACGCTGCATTCGATCGGCGAGATCTCACGCCTGCAACGCGTTGAAGACAACGATGCGCCGTTCGTGACGCCCCAGGACATGCTGTCGGAGCTGCGCGACGACAACAAGGATCTCGTCGGGCGCATGAAGGAAGTGCACGATCTGTGTGACGAGCACGGCGACGTCGCGACGGCGAGCCTGCTCGAAGTGTGGATGGACGAGACGGAGCGGCGCGTGTGGTTCCTCTATGAGGCGACGCGCGTGACCCACACGCCTTAATCGCGGCAGTCCTGCGCGAACACATCGATATCGGCGGCGGCTGCGGCCGCCGTCGCGGACCGACACGCACTCGAAGGAAAATTGCCTATGACCGCCGACGGAAAATCCGCATTGCCCAAGCGCCGCCTCGGGCGCACCGATATGCTGATCACGCCCGTCGGCCTCGGCGCCTGGGCCATCGGCGGCGGCGATTGGGCCGTCGGATGGGGTGAGCAGGACGACAGCCAGTCGATCGCGGCGATCCGCCATGCCGTTGCCCGCGGCGTCAACTGGATCGATACGGCGGCAATCTATGGCCTCGGCCATTCCGAGGAAGTCGTGCGCAAGGCACTCGCCGAAATCCCCGAAGGTGAGCGCCCTTACGTCTTCACCAAATGCGGTTTGCGGTGGGACGAAGCCGACCGCATGGCGCCGCCGCAGAACGTGGGCGATCCGGCAAGCATCCGCTTCGAGTTGGAATCCTCGCTGCGCCGTCTCGGCGTGGAGCGCATCGATCTCTATCAGATGCACTGGCCCGCAAAAGACGGCACGCCAATCGAGGAATATTGGCAGGAGCTGCTCAACCTCAAAAAGGAGGGCAAGGTTCGCGCCGTTGGCCTTTCCAACCACAACGTGGCGCAACTGGAAGCGGCCGAGCGCATCGGCCATGTCGATACGCTGCAGCCGCCTTTCTCGGCCATTCGCAGGGACTTCGCGGCTAACGAGCTGCCCTGGTGCCTCACCCACGACACCGGCGTCATCGTCTACAGCCCGATGCAGGCCGGCCTCCTCACCGGTGCATTCACCGCCGAACGGGCTGCCAACCTTCCAGCGAACGACTGGCGCTCACGCAACGCCGAGTTCAGCGGCGAGAAACTGAAGGCCAACCTCGCCCTCGCCGAAACGATGCGGCAGGTGGGCGAGCGGCACGGCACGACGGCCGCCGCCGCTGCGATCGCGTGGACCCTCGCCTGGCCCGGCGTCAGCGGTGCGATCGTCGGCGCCCGCGCGCCTCGGCAGGTCGATGGCTGGATCGCGGCGGCGAGCCTCACGTTCACCCCGGCGGACCTCAAGGAAATCGGCGCTACAATCGAGCGCACCGGGGCGGGCTCGGGCCCAGCGGTGCCTTTCGACGCCATCGCCTAGCGGCGGGGCTATTCCGCCAAGTCTACTTCCGCAGGCTGGCCAGGCCGCCACCCCCTCGGTAAGGGTGCTTGAACGGCCCGGTGCGGGGCATTAGGGATGCCCGCATGTATGCGGTGAAGGAGATTTTCTATACGCTGCAAGGCGAAGGCACGAATGCGGGGCGATCCGCCGTGTTCTGCCGCTTTGCCGGCTGCAATCTCTGGTCCGGCCGGGAGGCCGACCGGAGCAAAGCCGACTGCCAGTTCTGCGACACCGATTTCGTGGGCACCGACGGTGAAGGCGGCGGCAAGTTCGCCACGGCCGGCCAACTGGCCGAGGCCTGCGCTGCCGCCGCGGGCGCCGCGGGGCCGACCTTCATCGTGCTCACGGGGGGCGAACCCATGCTGCAGGTCGACGGCGCGCTCATTGACGCGTTGCATGGGCGCGGCTTTACCGTCGCCATCGAGACCAATGGGACCCTCCCCGTCCCCCGCGCGATCGACTGGATCTGCGTCAGCCCGAAGGCGGGGACCGATCTCAAGCAGCGCTCCGGCGACGAATTGAAGCTCGTATATCCGCAAGCCGGGCTCGATCCCGAGGCACTCGCCGGGCTAGCTTTCACCCACCGCTACCTCCAGCCCATGGACGGCCCCGGGGGCGCGGAAAATACGCAGGCGGCCATTGCCTACTGCAAGGCGCACCCGGCCTGGAGGCTGTCGGTGCAGACCCATAAACTACTCGGCATTCCCTGAGCCGCCCCTTCCCAACCGGGAAAGGATCCGGGCTAACGGCACTGGAACTGCTTGAGAAAATCCCTTAGAGACGCCGAATGCGCATCTATAAAGAGTTTCTGTTCGAGGCTGCCCACTACCTGCCCACGGCTCCGGTGGGGCATCCGAACTCGCGTGTGCACGGGCACTCGTTCCGTGCCCGCATCACTGTCGAGGGTATCCCCGGCAACGACACCGGCTACGTGTTCCACTTCGATGAGCTGTCGCAGATGATGGCGGAAGCGCAGGACGCGCTCGACCATCGCCTGCTCAACGAGATCGAAGGGCTCGAGGCGCCGACGCTGGAGCGCATCGCCATCTGGCTGTGGAACCGGCTGCAGAACCGCGTCCCGGGCCTCGCGCAGATCGAGATTGCGCGCGATAGCTGTCGCGAAGGGGCGATCTATACGGGTCCGGCGCCGACACGCATCGCAGCGGAGTAGACATGGGCCGCAAGGACACCACCGTCACCATCCTCGGGCAGGCAACCAAGCTACCGGAGAGCCCCGAGGAAGCGGTGCTGGAGCGGGTGCCGAACCCGCATCCCGACGCGCGCTATCTCGCCCGCTTCACGGCGCCGGAGTTCACCTCGCTCTGCCCGGTGACGGGCCAGCCCGACTTCGCGCACATCGTCATCGATTACGTGCCGCGCGACTGGCTCGTGGAGTCGAAGTCGCTGAAGCTCTATCTCGGCGCCTTCCGCAATCACGGCGCTTTCCACGAGGACTGCACCATCGCCATCGCGAAGCGCCTCGTGCAGCTTCTGGAGCCGCACTTCCTGCGCATCGGCGGCTACTGGTTCCCGCGCGGCGGCATCCCCATCGACGTCTTCTGGCAGACGGGGCCCGTGCCGCAGGACGTCTGGCTCCCCGACCAGGGCGTGCCCCCCTATCGCGGCCGCGGCTGAGCCTCGGGCTCCCCTACCTTTCGCCGAACGGACTTCCAGGAAGCCGCCAAAGCCGCAAGCCGTTGAGAATCGGCCATGATGGCGGGGTGCGCGCATTGCGACGCGCCTTCCCGCACGCCCGTGCCCTCTCTGCCGCACGCTGGCCAGAATGGCATGGCTCGGATAGCCTGCCGCCCTTCGGAGGGGGAATGATTCGCATACCGAGACACATGCTCGCCGCGGGCCTGGCGCTTCTCTTCGCCTGCCAGCCGGCTATCGCTGCGCCCACCGTCGCCGAGGCGCCTGTCGCAACCGACCCGGCGATCACCCCGCCGATCGCGCCGCCTGTCGATGCCAATCCCGTCGCCAGCGCCGTCCGCTTCAAGCTCAAGAGCTTGCCCACCGACGGCTCGGCCCAGGAGCTGAAAGAACGGGCCGTCCTCTCCGATTTCTATGCTGCGCGCCGTGACGCCCCGATCTGGCTGACGGAGGGCGGGCTCACCGACCGCGGTGCGGCGCTCGGCGCGGAGATCCTCAAAGCCGGCGACTGGGGCCTCGACGCCAAGGAGTTCAATCTCCCCGCAATCCCGCCGCCGGCGAAGCTCGATGCGGAGACGCTCGGCAAGGCGGACGTGGAAATCTCGATCGCGCTTTTGAAGTACGCGCGCTACGCCCGCGGCGGACGCATCACAGAGCCGTCGATCCTTCTCAACTCCAATCTCGACCGCAAGCCGCAGCTCCTTGATCCGGAGACTGTTTTCAACGAGGCGGCGGCCGCGGCAGATCCTGCCGCCTACATACGCGGGCTCCATCCCAAGCATCCCCAGTTCGAGCGGCTGCGCCAGGCGTATCTCGCCAACCGCGGCAAGCCGCTCGCCCGGCGTATCCTCGCCAACATGGAAGAGTGGCGCTGGATGCCGGAAGATCTCGGGCAGATGCACATTCTGGCGAACGTGCCGGAGTTCATGGCCTACCTCTACAAGGACGGCGCGGCGATCCATTCGGAGCGCATTGTCGTTGGCGAGACGGGTAAGCAGACGACGATCTTCACGCGCCCGCTGAAAACCATCGTCTTCAAGCCGATGTGGCGGGTGCCCGAATCCATCAAGGTGCACGAGCTGCAGCCCGACCTGCGCCGCAGCGGGGCCATGTTCCGCCAACACGACCTCGAGCTGGAAACGAAGGACGGCAAGCCGCTCGACTACCGCACCATCGACTGGAACGTCGCCGACATTCGCGACTACGAGGTGGTGCAGCCGCCGGGCAAGAAGAACGTGATGGGCGTCGTCAAGTTCACCTTCCCGAGCCAGCACACCATCTTCATGCACGACACCATCGACAAATGGATGTTCGGGCAGAACGTGCGCACCCTGAGCCACGGATGCCTGCGCTTGCGCAATCCGATGAAGATGGCGGAGCTCGTTCTCGCTGAGGACAAGGGCTGGGACGCGGCGAAGGTGCAGTCCACGATGCGCGATGGCCCGCGCAACAACGAGATCGTGCTGGAGAAGCGCATTCCCATGCACCTCGTCTACTTCACCGTGTGGGCGGGCGAGGATGGCAAGGTGCGCACCTTCAACGACATCTACGGCCACGAAAAGCGCATCTCGCTCGCGCTCGAGGGTAAATGGGACCAGATCGACATCGGCCGCGATCACCTCGCACCCGTCGGTGCCGCCGAGCCCGCCGGCGGCTTTAGCACCTCCGCGACACGCCCGGCAGCACACCCCAAGAAGCAACCATCGAGCATCGTCGATATGGTCGGCAACGCGCTGGGCGGCGGCTTCTGATGGGGGCAGCGGTGCGCAGCCTTGCATGGCGGCGCCGCGCCTTGCTCTTCGCAGTCGGTTACCTCGCCTTCCCGTTTGCAGTCGTGGCCGGCGAGGCAACCGCGGCGCTCGGCAATGCACGCGTGCGATATGACGATACGCGCTGGCGCGCCGAGGAACGCCCGGACCGCGTCAGCTTCTTGCCGGTGGGCAAGGAGATGCGTTTTATCGATTCCGTCGAGCTGCGCGTCGTGGACGGCGGCGAGAGCTGCGCCGCGCTGGCGCAACATGCGTTCGGCGAAGGTCTTTATGACACGGCTGAACTGAAGCCGGCGTCAGTGGTCATCGGCGGCATTCCCGGCGAGCGCTTCGCCGCCCACACCAGGTGCCGCAACGCCACGCCTCTGGGCGTCGTGATGTGCATGAAGACGGGCGGCTTTACCTATCTGCTGCACGCGCTGAACGCCGGCTGCACCGGACGCAACCTTTTCTCGGGCGTCGATCCGCTGGCGGAGATCGCCGATGGCGTTCGTTTCGAGATCAGCTCCAAATAACACTGCGGCGCATGCACAGATTGGCGTAGATCCCGGCCTTCGCCGGGATGACGTAGGATGTGTGGTGTGGTCTTAAGTGGCTCGTATTGTCAGCGGCTACGCGGCCGGTGGAGTGCGGGCGCCGCGGATCGCGGCAAAGCGCGGCCACAGCACGTTGAGGCAAAGCCCCGCCATCACGAGGCCCGCCGCGCCGAGCTTCCAGTCCTGCAACGGCTCACCCAGCCACAGCGCCGAGGCGGCGATGCCGAACACCGGCACCAGCAGCGACATCGGCGCGATGGTCGCCGCCGGATAGCGCGACAAAAGCCACCCCCACACCGCGTAGCCGAACAGCGAGTTGCCGATCGACTGGTACGCGAGCACGGCGGCCGTGCCGAGGTCGGCGTTGGCCAGCCCCTCGCGCATCGCCGGCAGCCCCTCAAATACGAGTGACAGCGCGTAGAGCGGCGGCGCAGAGAAGAGGCTGCCCCACACGACATAGGCCAGCATGTTGACGTTCGGCGAGGAGCGCACGACGACGTTGCCGATCGCCCAGCACAGGGCTCCCGCCAACACCAGCGCGAGGCCGAGGTTCGTCGTCGTGCCGTCCGTATGGCCGACGATGACGGCAATCCCCGAAGCCGCCACTGCGAGCGCGGCAATCTGAAAGGGTCGCACGCGCTCGCCCGTCAGATACGCGGCGATGCCGATCGTGAAAAAGGCCTGCAGCTGGATGACGAGCGAAGCGAGGCCAGGCGTGATGTGCCCACGCATGGCGATGAACAGGAGACCGAACTGGCCGGCGCCGATAAAGAAGCCGTAGGCCGCAAGGTTCCGCCACGGCACCGGCGGCCGCTTGAGGAAGAATATCGCCGGCAGCACCACGAACGTGAAGCGCAGCGCGGCAAAGAACAGCGGCGGCAGGTCGTCGAGGCCGAGGCGGATGACCACGAAGTTCGATCCCCACACCGCCATCACGGCCAGCGCAAGCAATCCATCGCGCAGGGAGAGCGGCTTCGACGGCATTTGAACGGCTCTGTTGATGTGGGAACGGGGCGGGTCCGGGACGCGCGGCATGAGAAGACAGGGCGCCCCTGGCCGATACGTTGCACAGATCACAGCAAAGCGCGCGGCGGCAAAGTCGCCACCCGGGCAGTTGCCGGTTCACTCGCGAGGTTGCCGGCTTAGCGACTCGGCCCGAATGGGCGGAATGAACCTTCCGCCTCGCACGCACCCGATGCCGAAGGAAACCAAACTTGCCGGCGAACAGCGTTAAGGCGGGCAGCGGCCGAAAGTTGCTAAAAGGACCAGCAAGAGACCGGCAGAAGGGGATTGAAACCCTGCCTTTGCGTCACACTATATAAACGAGGGAGCCGAGATGGTCCCGGCTCGACCGGCCAAAGCCCAACCGCGCTTTGACCCAGACTTTGGAAGGAGCCTCACCATGGCTGCCTTTTACGACGAGACGCATCACCTTCTCATCTCCGGTGACGACGCGCGCGGTGGCGTCACCGGCAACAACGTGCGCTACGTTCTTATCGCCAGCATGACCGGCGTGATCGCGGCCTTCGCTGCGATTGCGATCTACTTTGGATTCGGCACCATTCAGCAGAACGTGTCGGCTGCCCTTGCCGCACACCCCTCCGCGGTCATCCGCAGTCTGGCCCCGTATGGCGCAGCCATCGTGTTCGGTGCCATCGGTGGCGGCCTCGCACTGGGCGTCTGGAACATGATCGCCGGACGCAGCGCCGACTCCAGCGAATGGCTGATGCGCTTGCGCGTCGCAACACAATTTGCGCTGATCTGCATCGTCATGGCGATGCTCTACCTGTCGTATTCCTGACAGGCGGTTCTGAAACCGCCATCGCAGCCGGGAGGCCGCGATGGCGGAGCTTTACTCAGCCTTGAGGTCGGGCGGCGTTGCTTCCTCGCTCAGGCTTGCGAGCGCCTCGTCGAGCGACATCACCTGCTGTGCCTGACTGCCTAGGCGGCGGATGGAGACCTTGCCTTCCTCGGCCTCGCGCTTGCCGACGACCAGCATCACCGGCACCTTGGCGAGCGAATGCTCGCGCACCTTGTAGTTGATCTTCTCGTTGCGCAGATCCGTCTCGACCCGCAGGCCCGCGGCGCGCAGCTTTGCAGCCACGTCGAGGGCGTAGTCATCGGCGTCGGAGACGATCGTCGCGACCACGACCTGCAACGGCGACAGCCACAGCGGGAAGTGTCCGGCGAAGTTTTCGATCAGAATGCCCGTGAAGCGTTCCAGCGAGCCGAACATGGCGCGATGGATCATCACCGGCGTCTTCTTCTCGGAGTTCTCGTCGATGTAGAAGGCGCCAAGGCGGTTCGCGAGGTTGAAGTCGACCTGCGTCGTGCCGCACTGCCATTCGCGACCGATGGCGTCCTTCAGAACATATTCGAGCTTGGGGCCATAGAACGCGCCCTCGCCCGGCTGCAGCGCCGTCTTCACGCGGCCGTTGGAACGCCTCGTCACCTCATCGAGCACGTCGGACAGCGCCGTCTCGGCCTTGTCCCACAGCGCGTCGGCGCCGACGCGCTTCTCGGGGCGCGTCGAGAGCTTGATGAAGATGTCCTCGAAGCCGAAGTCCTTGTAGATCGACAACATCAGGTCGTTGATCTTCAGGCACTCCTGCATGATCTGGTCTTCGGTGCAGAAGATGTGCGCGTCGTCCTGCGTGAAATGGCGCACGCGCAGCATGCCGTGCAGGGCGCCCGACGGCTCGTAGCGGTGCACCTTGCCGAACTCGGCGATCTTCAGCGGCAGGTCGCGGTAGCTCTTGAGGCCGTGCTTGAAAATCTGCACGTGGCCGGGGCAGTTCATCGGCTTGCAGCAGAACACGCGCTCGTCGGGGAGCGTCGTGGTGAACATGTTCTCGCCGTAGTTCTCCCAGTGACCGGAAAGCTCCCAGAAATGCTTCTCCATCATGTCGGGAGAGTTCACTTCCTGGTATCCGTCCTTGTCGAGGCGGCGGCGCATGTAGGCGATGAGATTCTGGAAGAGCGTCCAGCCCTTCGGATGCCAGAAGACGGAGCCCGGCGCCTCCTCCTGGAAGTGGAACAGGTCCATCTCGCGTCCGAGTTTGCGGTGGTCGCGCTTCTCGGCTTCCTCAAGTCTGTGCAGGTAGTCCTTCAGCTCGTCCTCGGTGGCCCATGCCGTGCCGTAGATGCGCTGAAGCTGCGGGTTGTTGGCGTCGCCGCGCCAATAGGCGCCGGCAAACTTCATCAGCTTGAACGCTTTGCCGATCTGGCCGGTGGACGCCATGTGCGGGCCGCGGCAGAGGTCGAGCCACTCGCCCTGCTTGTAGATCTTGACGTCCTGATCGGCAGGGATCGCGTCGACGAGCTCGACCTTGAAGTTCTCCCCTTTGTCTCGGAAGAACTTCTTCGTCTTGTCGCGGCTCCACACTTCCTTGGTGAAGGGCGCGTTGCGGGCGATGATCTCGCCCATCTTCTTCTCGATCTTCGGAATGTCTTCCGGCTCGAACGGCTGCTGCTTAGCGAAATCGTAGAAGAAGCCGTTCTCGATCACCGGACCGATCGTCACCTGCGTGCTGGGCCACAGCTCCTGCACGGCCTCTGCCATCACGTGCGCGGCGTCGTGCCGGATCAGCTCCAGCGCCTCGGGATCGGTGCGTGAGACGAACTTGATCTCGGCATCGGCCGTGATCGGATCGGAGAGATCCGCGAGCGTGCCGTTGAGGCTCATCGCGACGGTGCGCTTGGCGAGTGATGGCGAGATGGACTTTGCCACCTCATAGCCGGTCGTGCCGCTCTCGATCTTGCGGTTGGCGCCGTCGGGGAATGTCAGGGTGATTTGCGCAGGGGCATTCGGGGCCGCTTCGGCCATCGCCTTCTCCTCTCAATCGCTGCATACCAAGCAGGTAAGATGCGGGCGGTATGTGCGCGCTGCGGGTGGCGGTGTCAAGCGGGGCGGTTAACGTGCCGCGCTCGTTGGCGCCGAGCGCCGCGCGTCAGGCGCGATGCAAGCGAGGCCTGGGATCAGCGTAAGGATCCTCGGCGTCTTCGACGGGGTGCGCCGGATACTGGATAGCGCCTCGCTATGCTGAAAGGAGGCGAGATGGCCTATTTCGCTTTCTTCGGCAGCTCGAGGCCCATCTCGCGGTAGCGTTCCGGATCGTCCTGCCAGTTCTGGCGCACCTTCACGAACAGGAACAGGTGCACCGGGCGCTCGAGGATCTCGGTGAGCTCGCGCCGGGAATCCATCGACACCTGCTTGATGGTCGCCCCGGCCTTGCCGAGCATGATCGCCTTCTGCCCGTCGCGGGCGACGAAGATCGTCTGCTCGATGCGCACCGAGCCGTCCTTGCGCTCTGTCCACTGCGTCGTCTCGACGGTGGACGAGTACGGCACCTCGTCGTGCAGGCGATGGAAAATCTTCTCGCGCGTGATCTCCGCGGCCAGCAGGCGCAGCGGCGCATCGGTGAGATCGTCGGCCGGATAGTGCCAAGGCCCCGGTGGCATACGCTCAGCGAGAAAGTTCTTCAGGTCCTCGACGCCGTCACCGGCCGTGGCCGAAATCATGAAGACCGTCTCGAAGTCGAGGCGCTGCTGCAGCTCCGTGGCGAGGGCGAGCAGCTTTGCCTTATCGGCGAGCTTATCGACCTTGTTGAGCACCGCGATGCGCGGCAGCTTCACGTCCTTCAGCTTAGCCAGAATACCTTCGACCTCGGCGTCGATGCCACGCGCGGCGTCGATCACGAGCACGACCATATCGGCATCGCGCGCACCGCCCCAGGCCGCCTCCACCATCGCGGTGTCGAGCCGCTTCTTGGGCGCAAACAGGCCTGGCGTGTCGATGAACACGAGCTGGCTGTCGCCGACGTTGGCAATGCCGCGCACGGGCACGCGCGTCGTCTGCACCTTGTGGGAGACGATCGACACCTTCGCGCCCACGAGCCCATTGACCAGCGTCGACTTGCCGGCGTTGGGCGCACCGATGACGGCAATGAAGCCGCAACGCTGCTGCGCCGGCTCGGGGATGCCGTGGTGTCCGGCTCCGTTCTCGCGATCACTCATCGACGTCGGCTCCCGCTACGCCTTCACGTTCCAGCAGCATCCGCGCGGCTGCCTGCTCTGCGGCCCGTTTCGACGGCCCTTCGCCCTGGGCCGGCGCACACCCGGAAATCCGCACCTCGGAGGTGAAGCGCGGGGCATGGTCCGGCCCTTTGCGGCTCACCTCCACGTATTCGGGCAACGCGAGCCCCCGGCCCTGCGCCCATTCCTGCAGCGCAGATTTGGCGTCGGGCCGCGCACCTTCGGGGCGGCGGTCATCCTCATCGCCCCAGAGGCTGCGCACAACCGTGCGCGCGGTCTGGAAGCCGGCATCGAGGAAGATGGCCCCCAGGATGGCCTCCATCGCGTCGGCGAGAATCGTGCCTTTGGCGCGGCCGCCGCTGCCCGCTTCGCTTTCCGACAGAATGAGGTATTCGCCCACGCCGATAGACCTGGCGATCCGCGCGCAGGCCTCGCCGCGGACGAGCCGGTTGTAGCGGCGCGCGAGCTCGCCTTCGGTGGCCTCCGGAAAGCGCTCGCTCAACGCCTCGGCGATCACGAGCCCCAGGACGCGATCCCCGATGAATTCCAGCCGCTCGTTATCGCTGCGATGGGCCTTGCCGCCGCGCATGCTCGCATGGGTGAGGGCCACTTCGAGAAGCTGCTGGTTGCGGAACCGGTGCCCCAGCGCTTTCTCGAGGTCCTTATATTTTCTCGGGCGCAGTATCACTGGACATACGCGGGCTTGAAAGCATTCTTGACCGCCGCCCCGAAGGGCGTACGGCGGCACCATTAAGCCTCTGTTAGGCTAGCGCACGAGCTTGAAGAAACGGTTCCAACGGATATCGGCCGGCCACGTCCACGGGCTCCACCAGCGGAAGGCGTTCGGCTCGTCGACGGCGGCGGAGAAGAAGATGATCTCCGCGCGGCCGATGAGGTTGTCGTAGGGCACATAGCCCACGCCCCAGGACGCGCGGCTGTCGGTGGAGTTGTCCCGGTTGTCGCCCATCATGAAATAATGGCCCGGCGGCACCTTGTAAGGTCCGACGTTATCGAACGGGCCGTTCTCTTCGGAATCGAGCACCGTGTAGGAAACTCCGTTCGGCAGGGTTTCCTGATAGGCCGGAATCGGCCGCGGCGGGCCGCTGTCTTCCTGAGTCACGAAATCGGCGATGCGCTTGCGCGGCACTTCCTCGCCGTTGATGAAAAGAACGCCGCCGCGCACGTCGATCTCGTCGCCCGGCAGGCCGATGACGCGCTTGATGTAGTCTGTTGAGTTGTCCCGCGGGAGCTTGAAGACCGCCACGTCGCCACGCTTGGGCTCGGCGCCGAAGATGCGGCCTTCGAAGGGAATGAAGTTGTAGAGCGAATAGCGCGAATAGCCGTAGGAAAGCTTCGAGACGAAAAGGTAATCGCCGATCAGCAGCGTCTCCTTCATCGAGCCCGAAGGAATATTGAACGGCTGATAAAGGAACGTGCGCACCACCATGGCAATGGCGAGCGCTTCGATGACGATGGTGACCGTCTCGAGCCACCCGCCGCCTTTCCTGGTATTCGCCGATACTGCCATGCAAAGCTCCCAACGCGGCAGGCCCGGCTGCACGCCCCGGGCCGCTATAGCCATTTTGCGGACAAGGCGCAATTCACGCCATGCCGCGGGGTGCGGCACGGCGCAGTGCGCCATTCCCCCTCACCTCGGATCGGCCTTATCGGGCAGGGCCGAGATGATGACGATGGCGGCGGCGAGAGGGAAGTCATCCGTCAACGTCAGATCGATGCGGACCATATGTCCGGGAGGCGTCATTTCCCGCAGAATCCTGGCCGCGCCGCCGGTTAGCTGCAGGGTTGGGCGGCCGGAGGGCAAATTGATGACGCCCATATCCCGCCAGTAGACCCCGGCGCGCAAGCCCGTTCCGAGCGCCTTGGCGCAGGCTTCCTTTGCCGCGAAGCGCTTGGCATAGGACGCCGCCCGCTGGCGGCGCGCATCGGATTTGCGCCGCTCCAGGTCAGTAAAAATGCGGGCAATGAACCTTTCGCCATAGCGATCGAGCGTCTTCTCGATGCGGCGGATGTCGATCAGGTCATTGCCGACGCCCAGGATCACCGGCTTACGCTGTCCCCGCTCTGGCGTCTTCCGACGCAGCCTCCCGGCGCGCCGCATCCATGAGGGCGCGCATGCGCTCCACGGCGCGGCCGAGACCTCCGAATATGGCCTCGCCAATAAGGAAATGGCCGATATTCAGCTCGACGATCTCGGGCAGCCGGGCAACGGCTGCGACGGTGTTGAATGTGAGACCGTGGCCCGCATGCACCTCGAGACCCGCGCCGGTGGCCAGACGCGCCGCGTCGGTGATGCGCGCCATCTCGCGCGCAACGCCCGCGCCGTTGCCCTCCAGCGCGCGCTCACAATAGGCGCCGGTGTGCAATTCGACGATGTCGGCGCCTATGCGCGCGGACGCTTCAACCGCGCACATATCGGGCTCGATGAAAAGCGACACCCGCACGCCGGCGTCCTTCAGCGAATCGACAACACGGGTGAGCCGGGAGCCACCGCCGAGGACATCGAGACCGCCCTCGGTCGTGCGCTCCTCGCGGCGCTCCGGGACGATGCAGCAGGCATTCGGCAGATGGCGCAGGGCGATGGCGAGCATCTCGTCGGTCGCGGCCATTTCAAGGTTGAGCGGCCGCGTCAGCTCGTCCTTGAGGCGGGCAATATCGTCATCCGAGATATGCCGGCGATCCTCGCGCAGGTGCGCCGTGATGCCGTCGGCGCCGGCTTCGATGGCGATATAGGCGGCGCGCAACGGATCGGGATGGCGTCCGCCGCGGGCGTTGCGGATGGTGGCCACGTGGTCGATGTTGACGCCGAGGCGCAGGTAGGCGGGGTCACGCATATCGGCAAAACCCGGAAAGCATGGGAGGAAGCGGCGGCCTATTCGGCAGAAGCCGTGGTCTCATTCATAAGGCGCCTGCGCCACCCGCGCACGACGTTGCGGGAAACATAGTAGACGATTGCCGCCGTCAGCAGGCCGATGGGCAGGCTACCCGCCAGCATCGGCCACAACAGCGGCCAGAACAATGCGGCAGTTGCATCGAAGAGCTGCGGCGAGGGATCCAGCAGCGCCGCCCAGAGGAGCTCGACGTTGCGCTGCACCGCAGCGGGGTCGAACGCCCCTTCGAGGCCCACCATCTGGAGACCCATGAAATAGGTCGAGACCCAGATAAAGGGCCAGCTCAGCGGATTGCCGACGAATGTGCCGACGATGGCGGCGGGCACCGAGGCGCGCAGCACGATGGCGAGGATGACGGCGAGGATCGTCTGAACGCCGAGCAGCGGCGTGATGGAAACAAAGGCGCCGAGAGCACATCCCAACGCGATCTCATGGGCGGTTGCCCGCTGGCGCACGAGGCGGCGACCGGCCGCACGCAATTGCTGCCACCACCGCCAATTGGCGGTGGGCACGAACGCCATCAAGCGCTCGATGAGTTGCGGGCGTGGCTCAACCATACCTCAGACTACTCCATCCGGCCGACTATAGCGTTTCCCGCGTGCCAGATTCTCCTATCAATCGAACACCCGCTCAACCTTGTTGACCACCGCTTTCTCGCGGAGGCCGGCGATGATGTGGTTCAAATGCACCAGATCGAGCACCTCGAGCTCGATGCGCATTTCCGTAAAATCGGACGCCCGGCGCACCATGCGGACGTTGTCGATGTTGCCGCCGGTCTCTCCTATTACTTTGGCGATCTGAGCCAAAGTTCCAGGCTCGTTTAGGGCCGTGACGCTGATTCTCGCCGGAAAGCGCTGGGGTGTGTCCGTATCGACATCC
>Ga0180221_1000865_pt1 | contig 22983 bp, 21 predicted proteins | sample eDN5th37CKraftMG_FD_151339 | JGI IMG/M metagenome (GOLD analysis project Ga0180221, IMG submission 151339) | Enriched Miracle-Growth compost microbial communities from Emeryville, California, USA - eDNA 5th pass 37_C Kraft MG (version 2) (version 2) ...
ATCCCGAACAGGACAGTGAAACGCCTTCGCGCCGATGATAGTGCACATCCGTGTGTGAAAGTAGGTCATCGTCAGGCTCTTATCCCCAAAACCCCAGTGAGCTCCCCTCACTGGGGTTTTGCTTTTGGGACGCCTGTCAGCCGAGCTAGCCGCATAAAGCGATGAGACTAGCTGCTAGTCAACTTAATCGGTCGGATCTGCTGCTCGATGTGGTTGTTATCGATCGGCAACTGCCCATCGTCCAGATAGCGTGGGTACGCTCCAGCGTTTAAGGCCGTGTAATCGAAGGCTTTGGCCGTCAAGTCCGGCCCCTGCGCCGATGCGGCTGCTGCCTAGCGGTGTTCGCCATCCAGGTAGAACCAGCGCCCGTCCCGAAGCTCGAAGCGGCTGAGTTCGTGCAGCCGCGTGGCGCGGCCGCCCTGGCGATAGCGGGCGACGAATTCGACCGTGGCGTGAGCGGCGTCTTGCTGAGCGTGCTGCTTGACCTGCAGGCCCAGCCATTTCAAGTCGGGAGGGTTCGGATCCAGCCGGGCCGGGCGCGTATGGGGATGCCAGGTGTCGAGCAGGTACTGCAGTTCGTCGAGCACGAAGGCGCTGTAGCGCGAGCGCATCAAGGCGACCGCGGAGGGCGCCTGCAGGCGGCGCGGGCCGCGATGCCAGGGTTCGCAGCAGCGGCTGTAGGCCTGGCCGCTGCCACAAGGGCAGGCCGCCGGCACGGCGGTTGGCGTAGTCACTGGCCGAGCAGATCCTGGTATTCCGGGTGGCGCTCGAAATACGCCACGGCGTACGAGCAGACCGGCCGCACGCGCCAGCCGCGCTGGCGCGCGGTGTCGAGCGCCGCGCGCGTGAGCTCGGCGGCGATGCCGCGGCCGCCGACGGCGGCGGGCACGCCGGTGTGCTGGATGATCATGGTGCCGTCGCGCAACTGGTAGTCGAGCACGCAGTGCTGGCCGTCGACCCGGGTGTCGAAGCGGCCTTGTTGTTCGTGGTGCTGGATAGGGTGCATGGCAGTGTCGAGAGGCGGCGCCGCCCAGGACAGGCGACGCGATTCCAGCCATTTTACGGTGTTGCGGCGGCCTGGCCGGCGCGTAGCAGCAGGTAGCGCAGCACGATGGCCATGTTGACCACATAGGCGATGCCCATCAGGCCCAGGGCGACCGGCAGGCTGGCGTGCCAGTCGGGCAGCGCGTGCAAGGTAGTGCCGACGACGGCCACGCCCACCAGCGTGCCGGCCTGCCGGTTGGTATTGAGCAGCGCCGAGGCGCTGTTGGCGCCCGCATGGCCGCCGAGCCGCATGGCCAGGCCGGTCATGGCGGGAATGGCGGCGCCGGCGGCCAGGTTGCCGAGACCCACCAGCGCCAGCAGCAGCAGGTACGGCGACTCGGGCGTGTAGGCCAGGCACAGCGCGATGCTCGACAGCGCCCCGAGGGCCGCGCCGCCCATCATGACGGCCGGCGCGCCCCAGCGGGCGGCCAGCCGGCCCGAGGCCAGGTTGCCCAGCGTCAGGGCGGCGAGCATGGGCAGCAACCGCAGGCCGGCCTGCAGGGGCGTGGCCCCCAGCGCCTGCTGCATGTACAGGCTCAGCAGGAAGATCAGGCCATATGCCGTGAAGCTGGCGAGAAACCCGTAGGCGTTGGCGGGCAGGTAGCCGGGCGTGGCAAGCAGGGCGCGCGGCACGATGGGGTGCGGATGCCGGCGTTCGCGCACGACCAGCGCGGCGCCCAGCAGGACCGCCAGCGCCGCGACTGCCAGGATGCGGGCGGAAACCCAGCCGTACACATTGCCCTGGACCAGCGCGAAACAGGCGCTGCCCAGCGTGGCGATGCCCAGCAGGTGGCTCACCGGGTCGATCGGGCGCGGCCGCGGCGCGGGCGAGGCCAGACGTGTGTGCGCCAGCCATAGCCCCAGCAGCCCCAGCGGCAGGTTGAGCAGGAAGATGCTGCGCCAGCCCAGCAGGCTGATCAGCAGGCCGCCCACCAGCGGACCCGCGCTGGCGGCCGTGGTGATGATAGCCGCCCAGGCCGCCAGCATGCGGCCGCGCTCGTGCTCGTCCTGGTAGGCATGGGCGAGCAGGCTGAGCGAGCTCGGCATGAACAGGGCGGCGCCCACCCCTTGCAGCAGGCGCGCGGCGACCAGCATCCCGGTGTCGGGCGCGGCGCCGCACAACAGCGAGGCCACCGTGAAAAGGGCCAGTCCGGCCAGGTAAACGGCCTTGGCGCCGTAGCGGTCGGACAGCGCGCCCGCCGCCAGCAGGAAGGCCGCGAAGGTCAAGGTGTAGCCGTCGACGATCCAGACCAGGCCGCTGAGCGGCGTGCCGAACTGTGCCGCGATGCTGGGCAGCGCGACGTTGACGATGGTGACATCGAGCATGGCCATGATGAAGCCGATGGCCAGGGCGAACAGGGGCGGCAGGCCTGCCGTGGCGGCGCGCGCCGGGGTGGCCTGCATGGCCGGCGAATGTGGTGCGGGGCAGAGACTGGACATGACGGAAGGTCTGGAAGCATCGTGGAGAACCGCATCGTAGGCGCTTCGAGTAATGCAAAAAACCAGTAGAATTGCCTCCCTGTGATGCAAATTTGCATCATCTGGCTTGCTTCGGCCGTACCGAGAGCCGAGGCCGACGCGGCGAGGGCAGACGAATGAATTGGGACGATGCGCGGATCTTCCTGGCTATCTACCGGGTCGGCACGCTGCGCGGCGCGGCCGCGGTGCTGCAGGTGGACCAGGCCACGGCCGGCCGCCGCCTGGCGGCCATGGAAGCCTCGTTGCAGGCGCGGCTGTTCCTGCGCACGCCGGGCGGCTATGTGCCCACGGCCGCGGGCGAACTGGCCTTCGCGGCGGCCGAGCGCATGGAGCAGGCCGCCGACCAGCTCGAGCGCCAGATGCAGGGGCTCGATACGCGCCTGTCCGGCATGGTGCGGGTGGCGACATCCGATACGCTGGCGCGCCACTACCTGCTGGAGGCGGTGCGGCGCGTGCAGGCCGCGCATCCCGGCATACGCGTGCTGTTGAGCACCTCGACCCGGGTCACGAACCTGACGCGCCGCGAAGCCGACCTGGCGGTGCGCAACGTGCGGCCCGACAACCCCGACCTGATCCATCGCCACCTGGCGCGCCGCGAAATGGGCCTGTACGCCTCCACTTCCTATGTGCAGGCCAATGGCGAGCCGCGCCCCGGCACGGCGTTCGCCGGTCATCGGCTGGTCGGCTATGCGCGCAGCGCCATTCCCAGCCGGCTCGACGCGTTCTGCGGCGAGCCGACACACAATGGCCAGGTGGCGCTGGAAGTGAACTCGGGCCTGATGATGATGGAAGCGGTGGCGGCCGGGCTGGGCATTGGCGAGTTGCCGGTTGCCATGGCCCGGGCGTATCCCGGGCTGGTGCGGCTATGGCCGCGGCGCTCGGAGTTCTACGACTTGTGGCTGGTCATGCACGGCGACCTCAATCGCAGTGCGCGCGTGCGTGCGCTGGCCGACGCCATCGTGCAGGTGTTCGAGGAGACGGACTGAGGCGGCTCAGTGCAGCAGCAGGATGATCCACACGGCGATCATGGCCGCCAGCCCGACCCAGCATGAAGCCCAGAACCCGACGATGGGAGTCTTGACGCTCAGCGGGACGCGGCGCGGGTCGACGTGGCTGAGCTGCTTGTTGGCGTGCGCGAACAGGCCGAAATTGAAGCCGGGAAAGGCCAGGCGGAAGAAGTAGTCCTGGAAGATCGTGGTCTTCACCACCAGCGGGAAGCGGCGGAATGGCCCATGCTTCAGCAATGGATGCTTGAGCGTGGCGTTGATATGCTCGGTGCGCACGAAGAACAGCAGGATGCCGCACAACGAGCAGACGATGAAGCAGAGGGTGACGAGGCTGAAGGCGTAGGCGAGGACTTGCGTGGGCATGGAGACTTGGGAATAGCGGAATGCGCGGCTGTTCAGCCGCGGGTCTGGCCCTCGCCGGAGAGGACCCATTTCAGGGTGGTGAGGCCTTCCAGGCCGACCGGGCCGCGCGCATGCAGCCGGTTGGTGGAAATGCCGATCTCGGCGCCCAGGCCATATTCGAAACCGTCGGCGAAGCAGGTGGGCAGGTTGACGTAGACCGAGCTGGAGTCGACTTCGCGCTGGAAGCGCTGCGCCGCCGACAGGTCTTCGGTAACGATCGCATCGGTGTGGCCGGAGCCCCAGCGCGCAATGTGCTCCATGGCCTGGTCGAGCGAATCGACGATGCGCACGGCCAGGATGGGGCCGAGGTATTCGGTGGCCCAGTCTTCGTCGGTGGCCGGCTTGGCGGCCGGCACGATCTCGCGCGTGCGCGGGCAGCCGCGCAGTTCGACGCCATGGGCGACCAGGGCGGCCGCGAGGCGGGGCAGGATCGACACGGCGGCGCCGGCGTCGATCAACAGGGTTTCCATGGCGCCGCAGATGCCGTAGCGGTAGGTCTTGGCGTTGAAGGCAATGGTGTGGGCTTTTTCCGGATCGGCCGCCGCGTCGATGTAGACGTGGCAGTTGCCGTCCAGGTGCTTGATCAGTGGCACGCGGGCCTCGCGGGCCAGGCGTGCAATGAGGCCCTTGCCGCCGCGCGGCACGATGACGTCGATGTGCTCCGTCATGGTGATGAGCTTGCCGACGGCGGCGCGGTCGGTGGTGCCGACGACTTGCACGGCCTCGGCGGGCAGGGCGGCCGCCTGCAGGCCGGCCTGCACTATCCGGCCGAGCGCCACGTTGGAATGGAGGGCCTCGCTGCCGCCGCGCAGGATGGTGGCGTTGCCGGATTTCAGGCAGAGCGCGGCCGCGTCGATGGTCACGTTGGGGCGCGACTCGTAGATGATGCCGATGACGCCCAGCGGCACGCGCATCTGGGCCACCCGCATGCCATTGGGGCGCAGCGCGCTGGCGGTGGTGCTGCCGATCGGGTCGGGCAGGGCGGCCACCTGGCGCAGGCCTTCGGCCATGTGCTCGATGGTCTTGTCCGACAGCGTCAGGCGGTCCAGCAGCGCCGGCTCCAGGCCATTGGCGCGCGCGGCGTCGAGATCCTGCGCGTTGGCGGCCTTGAGCTCCGCGCGGCCGGCCAGCAAGGCGTCGGCCATGGCCAGCAGCGCCTGGTTCTTGGCCGCGCCGGAGGCGCGCATCATGGCGCGCGAAGCGCGGCGGGCGTTCTCGCCGAGGGCGAGCATGGCGGTGTCGATATCGGAAGTGGACATGAGTGCGTCTTGCATGATTCCGGTCGCGGCGCGGCATGCGCCTGCTGAGAGTCTAAGTGTATCCTGCGCGCGCGGGTGGACGCCCGGCGCGCGGGTCACGGTCGCCCGGCAGCGGCCACGCGCAAGGCCAGGCGGGTCATTTCTTCCCAGGGGTCGGACAGGCGGCCGGATACCGCCAACCCCTTGATGAGACGGTCCACGTCGTGGGCGTGTTGCAGGGCGGCCGGCCAGGCATGGGATGGCACGCGTCCGAGCGCCTGCAGCGCCAGCCGTTCGTGGGCGCCGAAGATGCGCAGCCGGCGCATCAGCGCGCCGGCGTCCTGGCCGCTGGCGCGAGCCTCGGCGACGCGGGCCAGCAGGCGGATTTCGTCGCCCACCGCCCACAGCACCAGCGGCAGGGCCTCGCCCTCGGCGCGCAGGCCGGCGATCATCCGCACGGTGCGCGGGGCGTCGCCGGCCAGCATGGCGTCGCGCAGCCCGAATACGTCGTAGCGCGCCACGTTGAGGACGGCGCGCTCGACGTCCTCGGCCGCCAACTGGCCTTCGGGGTAGAGCAGCGCCAGCTTCTGGATCTCCTGGTGGGCAGCCAGCAGGTTGCCTTCGACCTTGTCGGCCATCCATTGCAGCGTGGCGCTGTCGGCGCGCTGGTTCTGGCGCGCCAGGCGCGCGCCGATCCAGGCCGGCAGGCGGCCGCGCTCGATGGACGGCAGTTCGACCATCACGCCGCCCTGCGCCAGGGCCTGCGCCCACTTGGCGTCGCGGGTGGCCTTGTCGAGCCGCGGCAGGGCCACCACGACCAGCGTGTCGGGATCGGGTTGCGTCGCGGCCTGGGCGGCCAGGCGCGCCAGGGTGTCGGCGCCCGTCTTGCCCGGCTTGCCGGTCGGCAGCTTGATCTCGAGCACGCGCCGGTCGCCGAACAGCGACACGCTCTGCGTGGCGGCCGTCACGGCGCTCCAGTCGCTGCGGGCATCCATGACCATCGCGGTGCGGTCGGTGTAGCCGGCCGCGCGCGCCGCCGCGCGCAAGGCGTCGACGGCTTCGGTGACCAGCAGGGGCTCGTCGCCGGACACCGTGTACAACGGCGCCAGGCGCTGTCCCGCGCGTTGCAGGTGATCTGCCAGCCGGTCTCCGTCGAGCACCTGGGCCATGGTCTACCAGTTGCCGGTGCCGGGCGAGGAGGGCGTCTGCCATACCTCGGGTTGCCGCGGCGCGGTGGGCGGGGCGGGGTCGTAGACCGGCGCGTCGGGATTGCTCTCGCCGCGTTGCGCCGCCGCGGCGGCATCGCGCACGTCGGGGGCTGTCAGGCGGCGCACCAGCCGGCTGACCAGCGACTGCTGCATCGACTGGTACAGGCTTTCGATCTGGCCCTGCTTGGCCTGCACGACCTGGTCGTCGTAGGGCATTTCGCGATAGACCGACAGCGTGGTGTCGGGCAGGATCGCCGCCCCCTGGTTGCTGATCAGGCGGAATGTGAAGATGATGCCGAGCTCGTATTCCTCGACGCGTCCCTGGGCGTTGAGCGACACCTCGCGCAGGGTGCGCTCGTTGCGCACCATTTGCAGGGCGGCCTGCGCCTCGCCGGCCTCGTCGACCAGCCGCGTATTGGGCGACGCTGCGCGCAGCGCGCGCCGCACGTCGGCGCCGAAGCGAGTGTTGTCGGGGATGCCGATGTACAGGGTGTCGAACGGCAGCGGCGTGACGCCGCGCAGCGCGAAGCCGCATGCCGCCAACAGCAGGACGGCCGCCAGGCTGGCGCCGCGCAGCAGCCAGCGCGGGCGGAGGAATTGCGGACGATGCCAGGCGAAATGCATGCGGAACCTCTTCAGCCTACGACGTTGACCAGTTTGCCCGGTACGACGATGACGCGCTTGGGGGGACGCCCTTCGAGGAAGCGCGCGACTTCTTCCTGGGCGGCGGCGATCTGCTCGATGTCCGTCTTGGAGGCTTGCGCCGAGACGCGGATCGCACCGCGCAGCTTGCCGTTGACCTGCAGCACGAGTTCGATCTCGTCGGCCACCAGGGCGGCCTCGTCGATGTGCGGCCAGGGCGCGTCGAGCAGGTCGCCCAGGGAATCGGCGTAGCCCAGGTCGCGCCACAAGTGCCAGGTGATGTGCGGCACCACCGGGTACAGCACGCGCAGCAGCACGCCCAGGGTTTCGGCGCGCGCGGCGTCGGCGTGCGCGCCCTCGGGCAGCTTGGCGTCGTCGATGGCATTGAGCATTTTCATGCAGGCCGACACCACGGTGTTGTACTGGATGCGCTGGTAATCGTAGTCGGCCTGCTTGAGCAGGCCGTAGACTTCGCGGCGCAGGTCTTTCACCGGGGCGGGGGCCTGGCTCCAGTCGGCGCCGGCGGCCAGCCCGCGCTGCACGGCCTCGCGCTGGGCATGGCAATGCGACCACAGGCGGCGCAAGAAGCGGTTGGCGCCTTCCACCCCGGAGTCGGACCATTCGAGGGTCTGCTCGGGCGGGCTGGCGAACATGACGAACAGGCGCGCGGTATCGGCGCCAAGGGTGTCGATGAGGGCCTGCGGGTCGACGCCGTTGTTCTTCGACTTGGACATGGTGCCCACGCCGCCGTAGTTCACTTCGGAGCCGTCGGATTTCAGCCGGGCGCCGCTGATGGCGCCCTTGGCGTCATAGATGTTCTCGACTTCCTCGGGCCAGAAATATTCGACCCCGCCCTGGGCGTTCTTGCGCGAATAGATATGGTTGAGCACCATGCCCTGGCACAGCAGCTTGGTGAAGGGTTCGTCGAACTTCAGCAGGCCGAGGTCGCGCATGACGCGGGTCCAGAAGCGCGCGTACAGCAGGTGCAGCACGGCGTGCTCGATGCCGCCGATGTACTGGTCCATCGGCATCCAGTAGTCGTTGCGCGCGTCGACCATGGCCTGGTCGTTGCCCGGCGAGGTATAGCGCATGAAATACCAGGACGAATCGACGAAGGTGTCCATGGTGTCGGTTTCACGGCGGGCCGGCTTGCCGCAGCTGGGGCAGGTGCAAGACAGGAAGGATTCGTCCTTGGCCAGCGGGTTGCCGCTGCCGTCGGGGATCAGGTTCTCGGGCAGCACGACCGGCAGGTCCTGTTCGGGGACCGGAACGGGGCCGCAGTCGGGGCAGTGGATGATGGGGATGGGCGTGCCCCAGTAGCGCTGGCGCGAGATACCCCAGTCGCGCAGGCGCCAGGTGGTCTGTTTTTCGCCCAGGCCGCGCGCCGCCAGGTCGGCGGCGATGGCGTCGACGGCTTCGCCGTAGGACAGGCCATCGTACTTGCCCGAGTTGACGGTGCGGCCGCTTTGCTTGTCGCCGTACCATTCCTGCCAGGCGTCGGTGGAGTAGGCCTTGCCTTCGACCGCCACCACCTGGCGGATGGGCAGGCCGTACTTGACGGCGAAGGCGAAGTCGCGTTCGTCGTGGGCGGGCACGCCCATGACGGCGCCGTCGCCGTAGCTCATCAGCACGTAGTTGCCAACCCAGACGTCGACCTGCGCGCCGGTCAGCGGATGCGTGACGGTCAGGCCGGTGCGCATGCCGGCCTTCTCGCGCGTGGCGATTTCGGCTTCGGTGGTGCCGCCCAGCTTGCATTGTTCGATGAACGCCGCCAGCGCGGGGTCGGATTGCGCCGCATGCGTGGCCAGCGGGTGCTCGGGCGCCACGGCGCAGAACGTGACCCCCATGATGGTGTCGGCGCGCGTGGTGAACACGTAGAGCCGGCCGTCCTGGATGAGCTTGCCGTCGGCGCCGGCGATCTCGTGCGTGAAGGCGAAGCGCAGGCCCTCGGACTTGCCGATCCAGTTTTCCTGCATGACGCGCACGCGCTCGGGCCAGCCGGGCAGGCCGTCGCGGACCTGGTCGAGCAGCTCATCGGCGTAATCGGTGATGCGCAGGTAGTAGCCGGGGATCTCGCGCTTCTCGACCAGCGCGCCGGAACGCCAGCCGCGCCCGTCGATGACCTGTTCGTTGGCCAGCACCGTTTGGTCGACCGGGTCCCAGTTGACCACCTGGGTCTTGCGGTAGGCAATGCCCTTTTCGAGCATCTTCAGGAACAGCCACTGGTTCCATTTGTAGTACTGCGGATCGCAGGCGCACATCTCGCGCGACCAGTCGATCGCCAGGCCCATCGCCTTCATCTGCTTCTTCATGTAGGCGATGTTGTCGTAGGTCCATTTGGCCGGCGGCACCTTGGACTTGATGGCGGCGTTCTCGGCCGGCATGCCGAAGGCGTCCCAGCCCATGGGCATGAGCACGTTGTAGCCGCGCATGCGCAACTGCCGCGCCATCATGTCGTTGATGGTGTAGTTGCGCACGTGGCCCATGTGCAGCTTGCCGCTGGGATACGGCAGCATGGAACACGCGTAGAACTTCGGCTTTTCGCTGCCGTCGGCGTTCTTGGCGTGTTCGGTGACACGGTAGGCGTCGCGGGCCTGCCAATCCTGGTGGGCGGCCGCTTCGACGGCGGTGGGGCTGTAGCGTTCCTGCATGGACTCGTGCGCGATTCAAAAAAGGATGGGGCCGCCGCCATGCGCGGCATGGCGGCGGTCGAACCCCTGATTATAGGAGTACCCAGACGGGATCTAGGTCCGGGCCGGCGCCGGCGGGTTTTCCGGGATGCGCGCCGAGCGCGCCCAGGCGCCGTAGGCCAGCGCCGCCGCGCTCACCGCGGCCCCTCCGGCCGCCACGCCGGGCCAGCCGGCGTGGGCGTAGAGCGCCGCCGACGCCAGCGAGCCGAGCGCCCCGCCGATGAAATAGGAGGTCATGTAACCGGCCGTGAGCCGGCTGCGCGCGTCCGGGCGCAGCCGGTAGATGGTGCTCTGGTTGGTGACGTGCACGCCCTGGATGGCCATGTCCAGGATCAGCACGCCGGCCAGCAGGGCCGCCAGCGAATGCGCGCCGAGCGCGATCAGGCCCCACGAGCCGAGCAGCAGCGCCAGCCCGCCCAGGGTGGCCAGGTTGCCGCGGCCCTGGTCGCTGAGGCGGCCGTAGCGGTTGGCGGCGATGGCGCCAGCCGCCCCGGCCAGCCCGAACAGGCCGATGGTGCTGTCGGCGTACGAGTAGGGCGGGTTGGCCAGCAGGAAGGTGAGCGGCGTCCACAGCATGCTGAACGAGGCGAAGATCAGCGCGCCCAGCAGCGAGCGGGCGCGGAACAGCGGTTCGCGCGCGTACAGGTGGAAGATCGAGGCCAGCAAGCCTGCGTAGCTCAGGTCGAGCGGGCTCTTGTAGCGCGGCAGCACCCGCCACAGCGCGCCCGCCATGGCCAGCATCAGCAGCGCCGCGACCCAATAGACCGTGCGCCAGCTGCCCAGGCCGGCCAGCACGCCGGCGAAGGTGCGCGCCAGCAGGATGCCCAGGAGCAGGCCGCTCATGACCGTGCCGACCGCCTTGCCGCGCTGCTGGGGCGAGGCGAGCGTGGCGGCGAACGGCACCAGCACCTGGGCGACGACCGACAGGAAGCCCGTCAGCGCGGTGCCGGCCAGCAGCATCGCGAAGCTGCCCGCCCAGGCCGAGATCAGCAGGCCCGCCGCGGCCAGGGCCGTCATGCCGGTGATCAGGGCGCGGCGTTCGATCATGTCGCCCAGCGGCACCAGCAGGATGAGGCCGGCCGCATAAGAGAGCTGCGCGGTCGTGACGATGCCGCCGGCGGCGGTCTCGGACAGCCGGAAGTGCTCGCTGATGGTGTGCAGCAGCGGCTGCATGTAGTAGTTGCTGGCGACGATCAGGCCGGTGGCGGCCGACATCAGCAGGATGATGGGGGTGGTGAGGGCGGGCGGGCTGGACGAAGGGCTGGACATGGAAAACTGCGGGGAACCAGTGAGGTGGGCGGTCAGGACTTGGGCGAGGCGGCAGCGATGGCGCCCGGGGCATGGCTGTCGTGCCCGGCCAGCAGCCGGCGCAGCAGGGTTGCAAGCTGCTTGCGGTCCGCCGCGGCCAGCGGCGCCAGCAGGCGTTCGAGCTCATCCAGATAGTCGCCGAGCACCGCTTTGGTGACGCGCAGCCCGCGCGGCGTCAGCGACACCATGACGCCGCGGCGGTCGTCCGGGTTGGGGTGGCGCGCCAGCAGGCCGGCCTGCTCGAGGCGGTCCAGCCGGTTGGTCATGGCGCCCGACGACAGCAGCAGCGCCGATACCAGCGCCTGGGGGTTGAGCGTGTGCGGCGGCCCGGCGTGGTAGAGCGTGGCCAGCACATCGAATTCGCCCTGGTGCAGGCCGTGCCGGCGGAAGGCGGCGTCGACTTCGCGGGCGGCGAGCGTGTGCAGCCGGAACAGGCGGCTGAACACCGCCATGGCCGAGACGTCCAGGCCAGGGCATTGGTGGTGCCACTGCGTCAGCACGAAATCGACATGGTCGCGCATTTATCTTTACATCAAATATTTTGAGGTAAAGATAAATGCGCTGGCCCGCCGTGTCAAACCCGCCGCCAGAAACGGCAAGGCCCGCCTCTTGCGAGACGGGCCTTGCCGATGAGACTGTCGGACGGGCGCGGGTTATTGCGCGGCGTCTTTCAGTTTCTTGAGCGCGCGGACCTTGACCTTGACCGAAGCGGGCTTGGCCGGGAACCAGCGCTCTTGGCCGGTGAACGGATCCTTGCCGAAGCGCTTGGGCTTGGCGGGGACCTTCTGCACGGTCGCCTTGAACAGGCCGGGCAGCGTGAATTCGCCGGCGCCCTTCTTGTCGATCGAGCCCAGCACGGCGCTTTCCAGGCCGGCGAGCACGGCCTTGACCGACTTGGCTTCCACGCCGGTCTGTTCGACCAGGTGGGCAACCAGTTGCGACTTGTTCAGCGCCTGCTTGATGGCGCGGGGAGCGGCGGCAGCCGTTTTCTTCACGGCGGGCTTGGCGGCGGTTGCCTTCTTGGCCGGAGCCTTGGCGGCGGTCTTGCTGACTTTCTTGGCAGGAGCTTTTGCTTTGGTAGCCATGGTCAAAATCCGTATGTTTGAGGATAGAGATAACGCGGCACCGAACATCGGCACTCGGCACCTCGCGCCCGATGATAGCGGAACTTCGCGCCGGCGCGCGCATTTTTAGGGCCCTGGCGGCCGCAAAGCGTTGTTTTCCGGACAAAGCATCATGATTTACGCGGCTTGCCGCGCAACGAAGCGCGCGCGCCCGCAGCGTTCATGCCGGCGCGGCCGGCATGATGGCCGCGCGGCATGGACAGTCAGCGGGATGTAATTTATATCGTGCTACGATATTTTTTCCGCAGGACCGGCATGGCGCCGGTCCTGCTTCTTTTCGTCCGCTGATTTCGTATGGCTTCCCCTTCACCTTTTGCTCCGGTGCGCATGCCCGGCACATCCCGTCTGGGCGATTTCACGACCGACCGCCGCGTGCTGCTGCTGATGGCGATGGCCGTGCTGGTCGGCCTGGCCGGCGTCGGCGCCGCCTGGCTGCTGCTGCGCCTGATCACCCTGTGCACCAACCTGGCCTATTACGGCCGCTTCTCGCTCGAGGACCTGCCGATCGCCGGCAATACGCTGGGCGCGGCGGTGGTCCTGGTGCCGGTGGCGGGCTGCATCATCATCGGTTTCATGGCGCGCTACGGCTCCGAGAAAATCCGCGGCCACGGCATTCCGGAAGCCATGGAAGCGATCCTGATCGGCAAGAGCCGCATCCAGCCGAAGGTGGCCGTGCTCAAGCCGCTGTCGTCGGCCGTGTCGATCGGCACGGGCGGGCCGTTCGGCGCCGAAGGCCCGATCATCATGACCGGCGGGGCCATCGGCTCCCTGCTGGCGCAGATGGTGCACATGAGTTCCAGCGAGCGCAAGACGCTGCTGGTGGCCGGCGCGGCGGCCGGCATGACGGCCGTGTTCGGAACCCCGGTCGCCGCCATCCTGCTGGCGGTGGAGCTGCTGCTGTTCGAATGGAAACCGCGCAGCTTCCTGCCGGTCGCGGTGGCGGCGGTGGTGGCCGCCGCCGCCCGCGGGCTGGTGCTCGATGCCGCGCCGATCTTCCCGTATGCGGGCATGGGCCAGCCGTCGCTCCTGCATGTGATCGCCTGGGCCGCCGTCGGGGTGCTGGCGGGGTTGGGGTCGGGCGTGCTGACGGCACTGGTGTATGCGTTCGAGGACCTGTTCGAGAAGCTGCCGCTGCACTGGATGTGGTGGCCGGCCATCGGCGGCCTGGTCATCGGCCTGGGCGGCCTGGTCGAGCCGGCGGCGCTGGGCGTGGGCTACGACAACATCACCGACTTGCTGGCGGGCCGGCTCGCCCTGCAGGCCGTGCTGCTGTTGCTGCTGGTGAAGGTCGTGATCTGGTCGGTCGCGCTGGGGTCCGGCACCTCCGGCGGTGTGCTGGCCCCGTTGCTGATCTTCGGCGGCGCGCTCGGCGCGCTGGCGGCGCCGCTGCTGCCGCCGGCCGCCCCGGGCTTCTGGGCGCTGCTGGGCATGGCGGCCATGATGGGCGGCACCATGCGCGCGCCGCTGACCGCGACGCTGTTCGCGGTGGAGCTGACCGGCAACTTCAGCGTGCTGCTGCCGGTGCTGACGGCCTGCGCGTTTGCCTACGGACTGACGGTGCTGCTGCTCAAGCGCTCGATCCTGACCGAGAAAATCGCCCGCCGCGGCCACCATGTGACGCGCGAATACCATGTCGACCCGTTCGACCTGGTGCGGGTGTCGGCCGTGATGACCACGCAGGTCGAGACCCTGCCGGCCACCATGCGCGTGGCCGACGCGGTGGCCCATTTCACTACCGCCGAGCGGCGCCACACCACCTATCCGGTGGTCGACCAGCGCGGCGTGGTGGTGGGCGAGATGACGCGCGCCGACAGCCTGGCGTGGACGCTGCAAGACGAGGATAATGCGCGCTCGCTGGGCGAAATGCTGGCCGGCCGCGAACTTTTCGTCGGCTATCCGGACGAACTGGCCAGCCAGGTGGCCGACCGCATGGCGCTGACCGGCGTGGGGCGGGTGCCCATCGTCGAGCGCGATACGGGCCGCCTGGCGGGGCTGGTGGGCCGCAAAGACCTGCTGCGCGTGCGGGCCGGCCGGCTGCGCGACGAGCGCGAGCGCACCGCGTATTTCCGCTGGCGGACGCATCGCCAGCATCCGGCCCAACCGAAGTAGGAGTTCCCTTGATCAAGAAATTCTGTGCCGGCCTGCTGGCCGCCATGGCCTGCCTGGCGGGCGCGCATGCCCAGGTGGCGGCGCCGCCGCTCACCGCCCGCGCCTGGCTGTTGCTCGATGCCACCAGCGGGCAGGAGATCGCCTCGCACAATGCCGGCGCCCGGATCGAGCCGGCCTCGCTGACCAAGGTCATGACGGCGTACCTGGTGTTCGAGGCGCTGGGCCAGGGCCGCCTGGCGCCGTCGCAGCAGGTCGCCGTGTCGACGCGGGCCTGGAAAGTGGCGCCGGGCAGCTCGAAGATGTTCCTCGAGCCCGGCACGCGCGTCTCGGTGCACGACCTGCTGTACGGCTTGCTGGTGCAGTCCGGCAATGACGCCGCGATTGCGCTGGCCGAGGCGGTGTCGGGTTCGGTCGAGGCGTTTGTGCTGCGCATGAACCAGAAGGCCGGCGAGATGGGCCTGCGCGGCACCCATTTCGCCAGCCCGCACGGCCTGCCCGACCCCGGCACCTATTCCACCGCGCGCGATCTCTCCATCCTGGCGGCGCGCCTGGTGCGCGATTATCCCGAGCTGTACAAGACCTACGACTCGGCGCGCACGTTCACCTACAACAACATCACGCAGTCCAACCGCAACCGCCTGCTGTGGGTCGATCCCAGCGTCGACGGGCTCAAGACCGGCCATACCGAGGCGGCGGGCTATTGCCTGATCGCCTCGGCCGAGCGGCCCAGCGGGCCGGACCGCCGCCGCCTGATCTCGGTGGTGATGGGCACGGCCTCGGACAAACTGCGCACCGAGGAAAGCCGCGTCCTGCTGAACTGGGGCTTCCAGGGCTTCAAGACGGTCAGGCTGTATGCTAAGGGCGAAGCGCTGGGCACCCCCCAGGTCTGGAAGGGCGCGCGCGATTCGGTGCGCATCGGCCTGGCCAGCGACGCATACATCACCGTGCCGGTGGACGCCAAGGTAGAGCCGGTGATCGCCAAGCGCCAGCCGCTGGTGGCGCCGCTCGCGGCGGCCGACCAGGTCGGCTCGCTGCAGGTGCTGGTCGACGGCAAGCCGGGCCGGCAGTGGCCGCTGGTCACGCTGGACGCGGTGCCCGAGGCCGGCCTGGCCGGCCGGGCCTGGGATACGCTGCGCCTGTGGTGGCAACAGCAGATGGGATGAATTAGACAACGGACAGCGAGGCGGGCATGGCAGTCGAGATTCCTGGTTTTTCGTCGCCGTCGGCCGGGCCGGACGCGCCGCTCGATCTGCTGTCGGCCTGTCATGACCGCATGGGCCGGCAGTGCGCCACTCTGCGGCGCCTGGCCGCGCATGCGGCGGCGCACGGCGCCGATGACGCCGCCCGGACCGCGGCGGCCAGCGTGCTGCGCTATTTCGACACGGCGGCGGTGCAGCATCACCGCGACGAAGAGGAAGACCTGTTCCCCGCGCTGCTGGAATCGATGGCGGGATCGGACGCGGTCTGCCTGCACGCGCTGGTCGATGGCCTGACCCAGGAGCATCGCCAGCTCGAGGCTGCCTGGCGGCGCCTGCACGGCGCGCTCGAGGATCTGGCCGCCGGCCGCGCCGCCCTGCTGCAGGCCGCCGAGGTCGAGGCGTTCTGCGCCCTCTATGCCGCTCACATCCAGCGCGAGGAAGACGAACTGCTGCCCATGGCGGCGCGCCTGCTCGATGACCGGGCGCTGGCCGACATCGGCCGCGCCATGCGCGCCCGGCGGGGCGGAGGCGCCAGCTGAGCCGGCGCGTTTGCGCGCGGGGTGACGAGGGATTACGCTAGACCCCCGCCGCCGGTTGGCGGGCATACCGACAACAAGAGGACGACGCAGCACGTGGGCAAGGCGGCACGCAGACTATTCGGGAACTGGGTCGACGAGATCGGGCCCGGCACGTTGCGCGCCGATGCCATGGCGGGCCTGCTGGGGGCCTTGCTGGTGCTGCCGCAGGGGGTGGCGTTCGCCACGCTGGCTGGATTGCCGCCCGAATTCGGGCTGTATTCGGCCATCGTGCCCTGTGTGGTGGCGGCGCTGTTCGGGTCCAGCCGCCATGTCATGTCCGGCCCCACCAACGCGAATTCGCTGGCGCTCTATGCCGTGCTGGCGCCGCTGGCGGCGGCGGGCAGCCCGGCCTATATACAGATGGCGCTGGCCGTGACGATACTGGTCGGCATCCTGCAGTGGCTGGTGGGCGTGCTGCGGCTGGGATCGCTGGCCAATTTCATTTCGCCTTCGGCGCTGTTCGGCTTCACCAGCGGGGCGGCCGTGCTGATCGCGGTCCACGCGCTGAAAGACGCGCTGGGGCTGGAAATCGGCGCGCATGGCGCCGGCGCGGTGCTGGCCGGGGTGGCGCGCGGCCTGGGCGACCTGCATTGGGGCGCGCTGCTGGTGGCCGCGACGACCGTCGCCGTCTCGCTGCTGGCGCGCCGCTGGGACCGCCGCAAGCCGCACATGTTGATCGGCCTGGCGGCCGGCACCGCCATGGCGGCGGGCCTGAATGCCTGGGTCTTCGACGCCGCCGGCCGGCCCGTGTCGGTGCTGGGCGCACTGGCGCAGCCCTGGCCGCCGTTCCACGTGCCGGACATTGACTGGGCCACGCTGCCGGACCTGGTCGGCCTGGCTTTCGCGCTGTCCATCGTCGCGCTGGCGCAGTCGATTTCCATCGCCAAGGCGGTCGCTTCGCGCTCGGGGCAGATCATCGACGCGAACCGCGAATTCATCGGCCAGGGGCTGTCGAATATCGTCGGCGGGTTTTTCTCGTCGTACTTGTCGTGCGGTTCGCTGAACCGCTCCATCCCGAACTACGAGTCGGGCGCGCGCACGCCGCTGGCGGCCGTGTTCGCGGCTGTGCTGCTGGTGCTGCTGGTCATGCTCAGCGCGCCGTTGCTGGCGATGATTCCGCACGCCGCCATCGCCGGCCTGCTGCTGCTGGTGGCCTGGAACCTGCTGGAGCTGCCGCGCTGGCGCCAGGCGGCCCGCATCCAGCGCAGCGAGTTCCTGATCGCCCTGGCCACGCTGGTGGCGACGGTCACCATCCGCATGGAAATCGCCATCCTGCTGGGGACCCTGCTGTCGCTGATGGTGTACCTGCACCGCACCTCGCACCCGGCGATGCGCACGATGGGCTTCGACGCCGACGACCCCGAGCGCCATTTCGCCGTGCTGGAGATGGCGCAGCGTCCGCTGCCGGAATGTCCGCAGCTCAAGCTGCTGCGCATGGAGGGGTCGGTGTACTTCGGCGCGGTGGCCCATGTGGCGGACCAGCTGCAAGCCTTGCGGGTCCGGCCGGACGCGCCCAGGCACCTGCTGATCATGGCCAAGAGCATGAACTTCATCGACCAGGCCGGCGCGCTGCTCTGGGAGGACGAGCTGCGCAAGCGCCGCGAGATGGGCGGCGACCTGTATTTTCACCGGCCGCGGCCCGGCGTCACGCAGATGTGGCGGCGCACCGGCTTCGTCGAGCGGCTGGGCGAGGACCACATCTTTCCCGACAAGAACACGGCGATCGCGCAGATCTATGCGCGGCTGGACCCGGGCATCTGCGCCGGCTGCACGGCGCGCATCTTCCGCGAATGCGGCCCGCTCGGCACTGCCGGGCAGCCATCGCCGCGCTGCGGCAGTGCCGCGGACACCGGCGGCGACGCCGCACGGGCGGGCTGAAGGCGCTGCTACGCCAGCGGGTCGTCCGTGCCCAGGTAGGCGGCCTTGACGCGCGCGTCGGCCGCGATGGCGGCCGGTTTGCCTTGGGCCAGCACCTGGCCGCGCACCAGCACCACGATGTGGTCGGCGTGCTGGAAGACCACATCCAGGCTGTGCTCGGTGAACAGCACGGCCAGGTCGCGCGTGTCGGCCAGTTCGCGGACCAGGCGCATCAGCGCGTGGCGCTCGCTGGCCGCCATGCCGGCGGTCGGCTCGTCCATCAGCAGCAGGCGCGGCCCGTGCGCCAGCGCCATGGCCAGTTCGACCCGCTTGATGTCGCCATAGGCCAATTCGCCGCACGGGCGCTGCGCCTGATCGGCCATGCCGACCTGCGACAACAGTTCCTGCGCCTCGTCCCGGCCGTGGCGATCGGCGCGGCGCCAGCCGTCGAACAGGCGGCGGTCGCGCGACAGCAGGGTGGTCTGGACATTTTCCAGCGCGCTCATCGACCGGAAGGTGGCCGCCGTCTGGAAGGTGCGGCCTACGCCCTGGCGCCAGATCCGCTCGGGCGGCAGGCCGACCAGTTCGCGCCCGGCCAGTTGCACCGACCCGGCATCCGGCCGCATCTGGCCGTTGACCGCATTGAAGCAGGTCGACTTGCCCGCGCCGTTGGGGCCGATGAGGGCCAGCATCTGGCCGGCGGCCAGCGCGAACGACACGTCGTCGAGCGCGCGGATGCCGCCGAACGATTTGCGCAGGCCGCGCACTTGCAGCAGCGGCGCGTTCATGGACGGGCTCCCGCGCCGCGGGCGGCCAGGCTGGCCAGGCCGCCCGGGAACGCCATTACCAGCGCCAATACCGCCACGCCCAGCACCGCGTGCCAATATTCCGTCAACCGCGCCGCGCTGTCCTGCAGCCAGGTGTATGCGGCCGCGCCCACCAGCGGGCCGGCCAGCGCCTGCACGCCGCCCAGCAGCACCATCACCAGTCCGTCGACCGAGCGGCCCACGCCCAGCACGTCGGGCGCGATGCTGCCCTTGGAAAAGGCGTACAGCGAGCCGGCCAGGCCGGCGACCAGCGAGGCGGCGATGAAGCCGGCCCACTGGACGCGCTGCACGTTCATGCCGATGGCCTGCGCACGCAGGGTCGAGTCGCGCGCGCCGCGCAGCGCATAGCCCAGCGGCGCGAACACCAGGCGCCGCAGCCAGGCGACGCCGGCCACGCACAGCGCCAGGCTGGCGTAGTAGTAGGCGGGGCCGGTGGCCAGCCAGTCCGACGGCCACAGGCCGATCAGCCCGTTACTGCCGCCCGTCACGCCGTCCCATTGGTAGACGAGCGCCCAGAGGATCTGCGCGCAGGCCAGCGTCAGCATGGCCAGGTAGACGCCCGACAGCCGCACGCAGAACCAGCCGAACAGCAGGGCGCCCAGCAGCGCGGCGAGGGGCCCCAGCAGCAGGGCGGCCTCCATGGGCAGCGCGGCCAGCTTCAGCAGCAGGGCGGCCCCATACGCGCCCAGCCCGAACCACGCGGCATGGCCGAACGACGTCATGCCGGCCGGCCCGATGAGGAAATGCAGGCTGGCGGCGAACAGGGCGGCGATGAGGATCTCGGTGAACAGCACCGTGAGGTAGGGCCACATTGCATTGGCCAGCGGCAGGGCGAGCAGCGCCGCCAGCAGCGCCGCATAGGCCGCGCGCACGCGCCGCGAGGCCGGCGCCACCGGCCGGGCGGCGGCGGCCGCCGCGCCGGCGGGCTCGGGCGGCTTGCCCAGCAGGCCCCACGGCCGCAGCACCAGCACGATGGCCATGACGGCGAATTCGGCGACCAGGGTCAGCTTGGACAGGTTGAAGGCCCAGGGGCCGATCTGCGTCTGGCCCGCGAATACGAAGACCGCCTTGGCCAGGCAGATGATCAGCGCGGCCAGGAAGGCGCCCGGCACCGATCCCAGCCCGCCGACCACGACCACCACGAAGGCGCTGGCGATGATTTCCAGGTCGAGCCCGAGGGTGGCGGGCGTGCGCGGCGCGGCCATGGCGCCGCCCAGCCCGGCCAGGAAGGCGCCCAGCGCGAACGCCGAGGTGAACAGCCAGGCCTGGTTGACGCCCAGCGCGGCCAGCATGGTGCGGTTCTCGGCCGCGGCGCGCAGCAGCCTGCCCCAGCGGGTGCGCATCAGCAATAGCCACAACAGGCCCAGCACCACCGGGCCCAGCGCGATCAGCAGCAAGTCGTAGGCGGGAAAGCGCCGGCCCAGGATCTCGACCGCGCCGTCCAGCCCGGGCGCGCGCGCGGCGAACAGGTCGGTCGGCCCCCAGGCCGCCAGCGCCGCGTCGCCGATGATCAGCACCAGCGCGAAGGTGGCCAGCAACTGGAACAGTTCCGGCGCCTGGTAGATGCGGCGCAGCACCAGCATTTCGATGGCCGCGCCCAGCGCCCCGACCGCCAGCGCGGCCAGCGGCAGCGCCGCCCAATAGCCCAGCGCCGAGCCGCCCAGCCAGTTGGTGAGCGTCCAGGCCAGGTAGACGCCCAGCATGTAGAACGACCCGTGCGCGAAATTCACGATGCGGGTCACGCCGAAGATCAGCGACAGCCCGGCCGCCACCAGGAACAGCGCGCTGGCCTCGGCCAGGCCGTTCAGCAGCTGCAGCAGCAGTCCGGTCAGGTTCATCAGTGTGCGGGGCGCAGCTGCCGGACAGTCTGGTCGGGCGGCTGCAGGCGGCTGCCGTCGATATAGGAGAAGTCCGTCATGACGCCGCGGCCGTCCTGCACGGCGGTAGTGCCGACGTACACGCCCATGGTCGACTGGTGATCGAGCGGGCGGTAGGTGATGGGGCCGAACGGCGTGTCGACCGCCAGGCCGGAGAATGCCTCGACCAGCTTTTCCGTGTCGGTGCCGCCGGCGCGCTCGATGCCGGCCGCCAGCGACATCAGCGAGGCGTAGCCCACGATCGAGCCGACCTTGGGCGTCTCGTCGTAGCGCTTGCGATAGGCTTCGAGAAACGCCTGGTGGGCGGGGGTGTCGATCGCGTACCAGGGGTAGCCGGTGACGATCCAGCCGGCCGGGGCGTCGGCGCCCAGCGGCTCGAGGTATTCCGGTTCGCCGGTCAGGACGGACACCACCGAGCGGTTTTCGAACAGGCCGCGCGTGTTGCCCTCGCGCACGAAGCGGGTCAGGTCGGCGGCGAACAACACGTTGAAGATGGCGTCCGGCCGGGCATCGGCCAGCGCCTGCACGACCGCGCCGGCATCGACCTTGCCGAGGGGCACCGCCTGCTCCGCCACGAATTCGATGTCGGGCTGGAACGAGGTCATCATGGCCTTGAAGGTGGCCACGGCGGACTGGCCGTATTCATAGTTGGGGTACACCAGCGCCCAGCGCTTCTTGCGCAGCGCCAGGGCCTTGGGCGCCAGGGCCGCCACGTGCATCCAGGTGGAGGGGCGCAGCCGGTAGGTGTAGCGGTTGCCGTCCTGCCAGGTGATCTTGTCGGTCAGCGGCTCGGCCGCCAGGAAGAACACCTTGCGCTGCTTGGCGAAGTCGGTCAGCGCCAGCCCGGTGTGCGACAGGAAGCCGCCGAACAGCAGCTCGACTTTCTCGCGGGTGAGCAGTTCCTGGGCCGCGCGCACGGAATCGCCCGGGTTGCCGTTGTCGTCGCGCCAGATCACTTGCAGCGGCCGGCCCAGCACGCCGCCTCGCGCGTTGACCTGTTCCAGCGCCAGCTGCCAGCCCTTCTTGTAGGGATCGAGAAAGGCCGGGATCGCCTTGTAGCTGTTGATCTCGCCGATGCGGATCGGGGGCGCATCGTTCTTGGCGTGGGCCGTGGGCAGGGCGGTCAGGACTGCCGCGAACGCGGCGGCGCGCAGCAAGGTCAGGGTTCGGAGCATGGCGATGGGTGCGTGACGCGGCAATGGACGAAAAAAAACGGCCCCGCGATGGGCAGGGCCGTATAACTATACCCAAAACCAGCTGGATTACTTCAGCTTGGTTTCTTTGTAGTCGACATGCTTGCGAGCGACCGGATCGAATTTCTTGATCAGCATCTTCTCGGGCATGTTGCGCTTGTTCTTGGTGGTCGTGTAGAAGTGGCCCGTGCCGGCGGTCGACTCGAGCTTGATTTTTTCGCGGATACCTTTGGCCATGTCGTGCTCCTGGGAGGTCTATGGGGGCGAGCCTGGGATCAGGCCACTTCGCCGCGGGCGCGCAGATCGGCCAGCACGGCGTCGATGCCGTTCTTGTCGATGATGCGGATGGCCTTGGCGGAAACACGCAGGCGGACCCAGCGGTTTTCGCTTTCGACCCAGAACCGGCGCGATTGCAGGTTGGGCAGGAAGCGACGCTTGGTCTTGTTGTTAGCGTGCGAAACGTTGTTGCCCGTCATCGGGCCTTTGCCAGTTACTTGGCATACGCGTGCCATGGTTTTACCTCTAAGTATTCTGGCCGCGCATGGGGAAGGAAAGACAGGTGGTTGGGCTGGGCCCAGTGCTTATACCCGCTTGCCGCCGCCCTATACACGGGTGGAGGATGAAAAGTGGCTGCCACAAAGCATAGTGGTAGCTCAGGGATTCACGAAAACTTCATGTGAAGTTCGCCATTCTAATACGAAAAAGCCAGGAAAATCAAGCAGTCCGGGCGCCCGCGCCGCGTGCGATGTATCCGGACAGCCACGACAGGCAGGCGCAGCAGGCCAGCACCGTGGCCAGGGGCAGGGGGCCGGTGGCCTGCCAGACGCTGACCACCAGTCCGGCCACGGCGCCGCATGACAGTTGCAGGGTGCCCAGCAGGGCCGAGGCGGCGCCCAGGCGCCGGCCCTGTTCGGCCAGCGCCAGCGCGGCCGAATTGGGGTTGACGAAGCCCTGGCTGAACATGTAACCGACCAGGCACGCCATCAGCAGCGGCAGCGACATCTGCCCCGCCAGAGTCAGGACCAGGGCAGCCAGGCTGGCCGCGGCCAGCGCATTCAGGGCGCGCCGCTGCAACTGCAGCGGGGTATGGCGGCGCAGCAGCCGGGCGCTGATCTGCGAGCCGATGATCAGGCCGGCGGCGTTGGCGCCGAACAACAGCCCGTAATGCTGGGGATCGACCCCGTACAGCTCGATGAAAAGC
>Ga0180221_1000866_pt1 | contig 22968 bp, 31 predicted proteins | sample eDN5th37CKraftMG_FD_151339 | JGI IMG/M metagenome (GOLD analysis project Ga0180221, IMG submission 151339) | Enriched Miracle-Growth compost microbial communities from Emeryville, California, USA - eDNA 5th pass 37_C Kraft MG (version 2) (version 2) ...
CTGGAAGCTTCGCCACGTAATCAATCAGCGTTTGGCGGCGCATCGCCCGACGAGTGACAACTCTACCGGTCGCGTCGACACCAACTACGCTGCAAGAGTTCTTGCCCAGATCAATTCCAAGGATCACTATAGTCATTGGCCCGTTCCTTTCTTTCTCACACACGACAGCATCATAATAGACGCTGGGGAAAGGGGCGGGCCATTCCATAAACGGATATCGCGGCCAATCTTGTTGCCGAAGGACGGTTCCCGATGAAGACTGTCGCAGACACGCTAGGCGTCTCCCGTTCCAACCTCGTCGAGCGCTTGAAAGGCAGATCGAAGCCGCGCGGGCCCTATCACAAGGCCGATGATGCAGAACTCCTGCCCACCATTCGAAGGCTGGTGGATCAAAGGCCAACCTACGGCTATCGGCGGATCGCCGCGCTCCTCAACCGCGAAAGGCGAGCCGCCGATAAGCCTGTCGTCAACGCCAAACGGGTTCATCGCATCATGGGCAACCACGCCATGCTGCTGGAGAAGCATACGGCCGTTCGCAAGGGCCGCATCCATGACGGCAAGGTCATGGTCATGCGCTCGAACCTGCGCTGGTGCTCCGACGGGCTGGAGTTCACCTGCTGGAATGGCGAGGTCATTCGTCTCGCCTTCATCATCGATGCCTTCGACCGCGAGATCATTGCCTGGGGGGCGGTCGCCAACGCAGGCATCTCTGGCTCAGACGTGCGCGACATGATGCTGGAGGCGGTCGAGAAACGGTTCGCAGCAACCCGAGCCCCGCACGCAATCGAGCATCTCTCGGACAATGGCTCAGCTTACACCGCGAGGGATACGAGGCTGTTTGCACAGGCGCTCAATCTGACGCCTTGCTTCACGCCGGTGGCCAGTCCGCAGTCAAACGGCATGTCGGAAGCCTTCGTCAAAACCCTGAAGCGGGACTATATCCGCATATCTGCGCTACCGGACGCCGAAACAGCGCTCCGGCTCATCGACGGATGGATCGAGGATTACAACGAAATCCATCCCCATTCCGCGCTCAAGATGGCTTCCCCACGGCAGTTCATCAGAGCTAAATCAAACTAGCCGACATGTCCGGTGAAACGGGGGGCACTCCAGACAGGTTGTAGAGTCCGTTCGGACTGGCAAAGGGCAGGCCGTTGTCGCTGCGGATCGCCGCCGGAAGGCCGCGTTCCCTGAAGAGCTGGACAAAGGCCTCGATGACCGGCTGCTCGCGGGTCGATTCAAGGGCTTCACAGCACAGGATCATGCGCGAGGCCTGATCGGTGACGGTCAAAGGGTAACAGTAGCGTCCGTCACCGGTCTTGAACTCGCCCTTGAAATCGGCGCACCAGAGGTCGTTGGGCAGGACCGCCTGCGACAGCTGCGTACCCAGGGCCCGGTTCGCCGCTTGCCGCTTGCGGGCGCGGCTCACAAGCCCATGCCGGTCCAGCACGGCATGCACAGTCGACTTTGCCGGAATGCGCACATCCCCGGCAAGCCGACGCACCAGCAGCTCGCGGATCTTCCTGGCACCCCAGTGCGGTTTGTCCCGCTTCGTCTCCACGATCAGCCGCTCGATCTGCGCCGGCAACTGGTTGGCATAGCGGACTGGGCGCCGCGAGCGGTCGCAAAGCGCGTCCATTCCCTCCTGCCGGTACCGGTCCCAGATCTTGTAGCCGGTCTTGCGGGAGATGCCGAATTCCCGGCACACCCCGCTCATGCTGTCGCCCTCCAGAAGACGGCCGACAAAACGAACTCGCTCGTCCATAACCGAACACTCCTTCCACGGCATCAACACCTCCCGAAAAGCGAGAAGTGTTACCTATGTGTCCGGTACAAAACGTCACCTATCTCTCGGGTCGTTCACGACAAACCCGCCGCTCCAACGGCGGGTTTTGTCATTTTAGAAGTCTTTCCAATGGCTTGCCGCTCCGCCCATTCGAGGATTGTGCGCAGTTCGCCATGCAATGTGGCGAAGATTTCCCCGCGTTCCGGGCCGGGCGTGAGCACAATCTTCTCGATCAGCATCCGCAAAGCCGCCGCTGCCTGCGGCCGTTCGTCGGGCCGGGCAAGTGCTTCGGTCAGCGCGGAAACCTTCTTCGCATAGATTGCAGAAGCACTCGGCAGCAGGTCCGGCGCGTCCTCGGGAATATCGGCGAGTTGCTCGATCAATTCGGCTTTGCGGGCTTCCAGCGCATCCATCTCGCCCTTCATGCTCGGATGGAACATGCCTTCCTTGATCGCCTCGATGATGCCCCTGATCTGCTTCTCGACCTTCACCAGCTCGGCCTTCCAGCTATCGCCGTTCGAGCGGCGCTCCCTGTTCAGCCGGTTGGTTTCCTCGGCATGGGCGCGCATCGCTTCCGCTGCGACTTCGGGCGCCATCATCCGCTCCTTGAGGTCGGCGAGAACGCGCCGCTCCAGGTCTTCGCGCAGGATGGTGCGGCTGTTGGAGCAGACGCCCTTGGTCACATGCGTCGAGCAGGCGAAGCGGTCGGAGCCTCGGATGGAGAAGGGACCACCGCAGCGACCGCAGAAGACCAAGCCCGAGAGCAGGGTCTTTGGTCGATGGGTCCCGTTCAGGCGGTTCTTCTTGTGGTGCTTGCGCACGCCCTCGGCGACATTGGCATATTTGGCGGAGGTGACGGCCTGCCGCCCCTTCACCGCCTGCCAGAGTTCATCATCGACAATGCGCAGGTCGGGAACGTCCTTGACGATCCATTCCGATTCCGGGTTCAGCCGCGAAACGCGCTTTCCGGTCGACGGGTCTTTCAGATAGCGCAGCCGGTTCCAGATCAGGCGGCCGATATAGAGTTCGTTGTTCAGGATGCCCGTGCCGCGCTTCGTGTGGCCATGGATGGTGGTATCATTCCAGAGCCGCCCTTCGGGACCGGGCACGCCTTCCTCGTTCAGCGTCTTTGCGATCACACGCGGGCTGATACCTTCGGCATAATCGCGGAGGATGCGCCGCACGACATTGGCCTCGGCTTCATCGATCTCGCGGTCGCCCCGGATCGGATCGCCGCGTGAATCCAGCTTCTTGACCACCTTGTAGCCATAGCAAAGCCCGCCGCCCGATTTGCCGTCTTCGACGCGGCCACGGATGCCGCGATGCGTCTTGGCGGCAAGGTCTTTGAGGAACAGCGCGTTCATCGTCCCCTTGAGGCCGACATGAAGCTCGCTGATCTCGCCCTCGGCCAGTGTGACGATGGGAACGCCGGCGAACTTCAGATGCTTGAACAGCGTCGCCACATCGGCCTGGTCGCGGCTGATGCGGTCCAGAGCCTCGGCGAGCACCATGTCGAACTGGCCCGCCTGCGCATCCTGCAACAGCGCCTGGACGCCGGGCCGCAGGATCATGCTTGCGCCGGAGATACCCGCATCCTTGTAGGTTCCGACGATCTTCCACTTCTCGCGCTTCGCCTGCTCGCGGCAGATGCGCAGTTGGTCGTCGATCGACGCCTCGCGCTGGTTGTCGGAGGAATAGCGGGCGTAGAGGGCAACGCGGGTCATCGGCCGGTCCTTTCAAAACTCCATGGTCAGCGGCGCACGGCACCGCTCTTCTTCGCGCGGGCCAGTTCGAGGAAGCTGGCCCTGATCTTCGCAAACAGCCCCGGCGGGATGAAGCCATAGGCGAACTCGCCCCGCTTGCCGGGAACCGGCGACAGCCCGCCATTGGGCCATTCGTCGATATTATGCTCCGAGACGATCACCCAGCTTGGCGCGTTGTCGAGGCCGATGGCCTCCTTCACCTTTGCCGGGATCTCGATGCCGACCGTATCGCCGGAGGGCGGCGTGTGGGTGATCGGCAACAGCACCACATGGCGCGGGCGCACAAGCGCGTCGGTCGCGGCGACGAGGCAGGTCGGGCGGTCCTTGCCCTGATCCTGGCCGGCGGCAGCCTCATGCGTCCAGAGGTAATCGTAGCGGAGGACAAGGCCGGGCTTCGGTTCAGGGATCGCCACGTCGCCCGCCTTACTTCAGCAGATCGTCGAGCTGGGCGTGTTCCGGGTCCATCTCGGCCCGCTCCACGGCGTCGATCACCACATCGGCGGCATCTGCCGTGCGGTGCGTCCGCTGCGCGGCGGCGCGGAGCCAGTCGTAGTGGTCGGCGGTCATCAGCACGAACTCGCGGCGGCCGTGGCGGGTGATCTCCACCGGCTCGCGCTGCGCCTGATGCTGGAACTCGCCGAACTTGCGCTGGAATTCGAGGGAACCGACTGTCGGCATGGCAGGCATCCTTTCCAAATGGGATGCCTGAATTATACGTGTAATTCGTGTTTTTGCAAGGGCGGCATTACGCATCCTCGCCTGCCGGACGCTTCTTCTGCGCCTTGCGTTCCAGCGCCATCTTGCGCCCGAACTGCTCGCGGGCGATCTGACGGCCGATGAGCCGGGCGAGGGACCGGATCGCTGCATCGGCGCGCGCAGGATCGTTCCCGCCCGTTTCCGGTCCTATGACCTCGATGCTGATCCTGTCGCGTTTGAGCGCCATCGTCTCCAGAAATCCCATGCCCGGAAGGGGCAGGGGCCATCGAAGAACTGCCCGCGTCTGAAAGAAAAGCCCTGCATCGCAGCCGTGCGGCATATGGGATACTGTAGAGTAAAATAGGGTTGGTCCGTAATCGAAAGGACATCGCGCAATGGAGATCGACAAGAACAAGATCGACGATGCGATTCTCGCGCTGCTCTACCTGACGCTCGACCGAGACGGCCGCGCCTGGAAGGGATTCGACTGGAGCTCGATGAGCCGGCTGCACGAGAAGGGCTTTATTGGCGATCCCGTCAACAAGGCAAAATCCGTCTGGCTTACCGACAAGGGGATCGCCAGATCGGAACAGCTCTTCCGTGAGATGTTCATGGTCCGAAGTTGAACCCTCTGATCGTGCGCCCCAATGGAAGCGAACAAATCAAGTGACCGGCCTCAGCCGTTGGAAGTAGATGATGGATTTGAGTGAAATTCCCACCTCGACGATAGAGCAGATCGCCATGATGGAGGGCATCCTTATCGCAGCCGCGACCGGAGGCTCTCCAGACAATCATATTTATGAGCACCTGCGTCGTGAGTTCATGGCGGACCCGACCATTCGGGATTTGCTCCCGCAATTCGTGCGCACCTATCGCAACCTCAATGCCTTCTGGCCGTTCATCAAGCACGAGGCTGGGACCTACGCCGAACGCCGCCAGATCATAAGCGGTGCATTCACGCCTTTGATGGATCACCTTGAGGGGCGCAACGCAGCTCCCGGCGATAAGGTGGCGTCGGATGCGTTGGAAACATTTGATGTTGATGGCGTTCACGCCGTTTGGACGAAGGCTATAACCCGCCGCAATACCGACCCCGAGGGAGCGATCACGGTCGCCAGAACCTTGCTCGAAACCGTGACAAAGCGAATCCTCGACAAGTCGGGAGAAGCATATTCCGACAAGGACGATCTGCCGAAACTATACGCCAGCGCGGCAAGGATTCTGAACCTTGCGCCCAACCAGCATACCGAGGAGCCGATCAAAGCGATCCTGGGCGGGGCTATGAATCTCGTGAACGGCATTGGAACGCTAAGAAATCGGTTGTCCGATTCTCATGGGCGCGGGGGGAAATTGCCGGTTAGGCCATCGCCGCGTCATGCAAGCCTGGCGGTCAATACGGCGGGAGCGATAGCGACTTTTCTGGTCGAAACGTTCTTGGAGCGGCAGGGGCGGTAGTCGTCGCTCGCAGTTCTGCCGCACGGGTCAATTTGGAAGCGGCCAATGCCACAATGGCCTCGTGTCGATTCAATGTCGGTTGAGCCGAATCTGTTCCTCGACGGCCTGTTCCAGAATCCGCCGATAGCCGATCTTCGTCATCCATCGGGCGCGGGCGAGATGGCTTTCCCAGCAGCGCCGCGTGCGCGCCGGATCGGCGGCGGGATCACGGTGCAGGACGATCCGCGCAACCTCGGTCCAGTCGGCGCCTTCCTTGTCTGCGTCGAGCAGGCGCAGATAAGTCACGAAATGCTCTTCGTCGTAGGTCGTAATGTCGGGGCCGGTCGGGGCTTCATCATCGACATTGGGGTCCAGTTCCGGCTGGACACGCATCGGTTCGTCTCCCTACTTCTCGGGATGGTGTCCGCGGTGCGCCCCCGCAAACCATCCTTGTCACCCTGGTGATCGGGGAGTTCGAAACCGTACCAGACGGCCCCGTGGCCTTTAGGCGGGTAGCCCTGGACATGCGCCACGGGCTCCCCGACCATAAGGTCAAGGAGTGTGGTGCCATCCTGGCCAGCACCAGCCACTGGTAGGGGTTTCGACGCCCCAGAGCAGCGCGTCTGCTCTGGGGGCCAATCTAGCGGGTCAAACGTGAAATGTCCCGCGGTTTCTGGGCTCCGAGCCGCGCCATACCGATCATACAGGAACAGCCGCACTGGGCCGATCTTGGGGCGCCGCCTTAGGTCGCCACGAGAGAATTGCCCCCATATCGTGCAACGCAATGCCAAACCCACTTCGCCATTTGATAATCGAGCAGATGACTTCGAGCGCGCCATATTGCAACTGGTGTCACTACGCCGCACTCAGCGATTTGGGTAATTGCATCGGCCACAGCAGCACCTCGGAATGTTTCGCAGTTGGCCAGACAATTCAAAGAAAGTCGAAAGCCGCCGTGCCACTCTACCGCGCACCCGAGCGAGGCCGCTGCTGTTCCGATGCGGGTGCCCTTGAAGGATGGGTCAAGAACGACGGCCTCGACGTCTTCCGGCACACTGAGCGCGCCATGGACATGCGCCTCGATATAGTTGTCGAGAAATGGGTCGAGGTCTAATACGTTTTCCTCTGCGAGAACGATGAGCGGACGAACGTCATCGACGGCATAGTGGTGAGGCTCCCAATAACTGTCTGGATAGCAGAATGAGGTTCGCGAGCGGACGTGCGAGGCTAGACGAATATGGCATGAGCCAAACCGGCGAGACCCGCCGGCGGGGTCATGGCGATAGTTCAAGGCCCCATACTTTGGGCGCAGCGACGGGTGAGCGTTATCATAGGCGCCGCCGAACACCCGGCTTTCCCAACTCCAGCGGTCTCCGCCTTCATAGGCTGTGAGACCACCACTGCTGGTACCAGTCTCGAATTGTGATCGATAGCTTCCGTGCCGCGCGATGAGATCAATAACCAAAGCGCCGCTGACGGTGACATCAGGGTGGAAGTTTAACGTGATTGGGTAGGATACGTCTTCTGCGCCATGCGGACTTTTTTGACGTAGATGCGCCAGAGCTCGTCCGACCGGGCTAGTTATCTCGGAACCAACTGAACTTCCCGAATAAGCGGTCTTCATAATCACGGCCAACCCAAATCCCCAGAACCCCTGTGGCGGTTTCCAAACCTTTCATCAAAAGTGGCTTCGGGGATGTTGAGGCAATCGATGCGCTTACCTGATTACGCTCACTCTGGTCCGCACACGCAGTGCTGCTGATGAGCATCCTACGGCCGATGCCGTCCGAGCCAGAGGGTGACTATCGTTGCTGAAGGGCCAAGCGAACGCTAAGGCCACAGTAGATTCCCCCGACCACCTTGCTCTGCCATTTCAGGACGACCGGATGACGGCGAACGAAGGCACCGAGACTACCGGCGCCAATTGCGAAAACAATCGTGCTCACGAAGCCGAGAACAGCGAAAAGCACTCCCAAGATCATTAGCTGCATGAAGACCGCACCGTTTTCGGGGTGGACGAACTGTGGTAGGAATGCCAGGAAGAACAGTGCGGTTTTAGGGTTGAGGACTTCGGCAAGAATGCCTTGGCGGAATGCTTGGGAAGCTGAAAGGCGGATTTGATCCTGCCCCGGCATCGTTGGCGTTTTGTCCAGGATCGCCTTGATGCCGAGGTAGAAGAGATAGGCCGCGCCCGCATACTTGATTATGCTGAACAAGGTCGCTGAGGCCGCAATGATCGCGGAAATCCCTACGACTGCAAAGACAGTGTGAATGATGTCGCCGGCCGTTATTCCGGCTCCGGTCGCTATGCCGACTTTAGTGCCTGAGGTCGATGCTCGTGCAAGAGTGAGAAGCGTCGCCGGCCCCGGAATGAAGACGAAGCCAAGAACAATTGCGCAATATGTAAGCAGCGTCGCGGGATCGATCATACTGTAGTCTCCTGATCTCAGCACCATCAAGCATCATTTGCTTTCGGTACGCAACCGCGTTTTGGTGTTATGTTCGGCAAGTGCCACGATGCTCTTCTCTGGAGCAATGCCAAGCTGCCCATGTCACTTTGATTTTCGTGCCTGGGCTTCTGCGGTAAGATGCCATAGTGAGCGGACTGGTGAGGTCAGCATAGCCATCGCCACGGCCGTTTCCAGTGCTATGTAGCTGGGTTCTTCCGCGACGCCGACTCTGTCGATGTTACCTCACCAGTAGGGCGTGGTCGGATCAGTTGCAAAGTCAGCGACATGGTCCAGTGGGTATTCGCTGTGAAGACTTCGGAGGAGAATGTGCGCGGATACAAACAGGTTGCCTGGGTTCGCTTTATTCCACTGCTTTTTGCGGTGGTAGGAATGCCCCTCGTGCTCAAGATGGTCCCGCCGAACCCGTATTACGGGGTGCGCACGGAAACCACCTTGGCCTCGGCATCAGTTTGGTACAAGGCAAATTTCTGGGCTGGCCTGGTCGCAGTTGTTTTGGGCTTGTTTGCGGCGGGTGCGAACGCTGCTATTCATAGATCCGCGTCCATACCGGACAACATGAAGATGCTCATGACAGTATCTGCAACTGTCGTCGTTGCGGGAGCGATGGCTGTTGCAGGCATAATCGCCTCGTGACGCTTGGAGTGGTACGTTGATCAGCGCCGGTGAAGACGGGGAAGTCTTGGGCTTTCAGCAAGCACTTGATCGCGCGTCCTCGCTCCTGCGTACTCACCCTCGCATCGTCTTCATGATGTGCGGGATAGCAGGATCAGGGAAGACAACCTTCGCCCAAGCATTAGAGGGCATGGGCTGCCGACGGCTATCTATAGATGAGGAAATTTGGCGCACCTACGGTCGCTTTGGTGTCGACTATCCTCAGGATGAATATCCCATCTTGCAGTCTTCGGCAGAGAAGATACTGCGCGAGCAACTCGTTCAAATGCTGCGGACGGGGACAAAGGCGGTGATCGACTTCAGTTTCTGGAAATCCCAAACACGAGCCGACTACCGTGAGCTTGTGCATCGCAGTGGTCACCATTGCCAAATCGTATTTCTGAAAGTTCCAGAGAATGTGCTGCGGGAGCGATTAGTTAATAGAGCTTCCCGTCGCGATGCTAATGCGGCCTTTCCAATTACAGACGATCTCCTACAGCGCTACATCCAAGGTTTTGAGCCTCCCTCCGGTCAAGATGCGTGGACCGTAGAATAATCCATTGTCAAAGACTCTTGTGGGCAAGTCAGGTCGTCTCTTTTCGCTCGTCAACTCCACTGAAGCATATTCCGTTGATATCGACCACATCTCCAGGTTTGGCCAGTCCGGTGCGAACGGTTGGCTACGCGTCGGGCCAGATTACTAAGGGCGCTGCCCTCGCGCGGCACAAGGAAACTCTCCGGCCTTTCGCGGCATAAACGGCCCGCTCCCCGCAAGCGGGTCCCCTCCATTTATTCCACGGTGCCAGAGACTTACCTTGCACCTTGCTACCCCGGTCTCGCCGACGGGCAAGGGTTCAGGAGCGGCGCTTCGCTTCTCTGAACCCCCAACCCCGAAGGAAGAAAGACGATGACCGGAACCGCCAACACCCCCCGCAACGTGATTTTCAAGGCCGATTGCATCCAGGCGATGCGCTCTTTCAACAGGGGAGCGGTTGATTTCATCCTGACCGATCCGCCCTATCTGGTGAACTATCGGGACCGCAGCGGCAGGAAGGTTGCGAACGACGACAACGCCCGCTGGCTTCGCCCCGCCTTCAACCAGATGCACCGCGTTTTGAAGGACGGCGGTTTCTGCATCAGCTTCTACGGCTGGAACAAGGTCGATTTGTTCATGGACGCATGGAAGGCGGCAGGCTTCCGCGTCGTCGGGCATATCGTTTTCCGCAAGCGTTATGCGTCCTCGGCGAAGTTTCTGCGCTACCAGCACGAACAGGCTTACTTGCTGGCGAAGGGCAATGTTTCTCTGCCCGAAAATCCCATCCCGGACGTGATCGACTTCCCATATGCGGGCAACAAGCTGCATCCGACGCAAAAGCCGGTCGAGGCGTTGCGCCCGTTGATCGAGGCTTTCACGAAGCCCGGCGACCTCGTGCTGGACCCGTTCAGCGGCAGCGGCTCCGCACTGGCGGCGGCGCAGCAACTCGGCCGTGACTGGATCGGCATCGAACTGGACAGCCGGCACCACCAGACGGCCAGTAGACGGCTTGCATGGATGCAGCAGCAGAACGGAAGGGCGGCGGCATGAGCCGCCCCCTAGCTTCCCAACGAACCGAGAGAGGATGTTGCAATGCGCTGGATCGTGACCGCCGACTACTGGGGAAACTGCCTTGGCATGGGAGAGGACGCGGACGGCGTTCCCGCCCGCGGCACGCCGGAACAGGGCGACGCTCTGCCGATGGAGTTCTGGCTTTGCGACGCCAAAGAAAATGTGGTGTTCGAGGGCCGTTGCGGCGACATTGAAGCGGATTGGTGGCATGGCTTTGAGCCGCTTATCGCAACTTGGAATACGTTCCGTTGTCGTCGCCTCTATTATCGCCGCGCTGGAAGCAAAGAACCCTGGCGCTTGCTTAAGCAGCCATAAGCCGAACGCCAAGGCGGGAGTTGAAGGAGTTCCGGAGCCTTTGCTTGGCTCCGTACTCTGCCGAAAACAATGGATAGCGTCTACCAGATCAGCTGGACCGATCTGCTGTTGCTGCGTGTCCCACTGGCGGCGTTGGAAATTGCACTCGCCGGCGCCGCCGGCTCGCGAGTCGAAGCGAACGGGGCTTTGAGGGCGCACATCCAATGCGTTCATTAGTTATACGATCCGGTTATCTGGAAAGATTAGCTACCTCGGTCACTAGCCAGGCTGACGCTTGTGATCGGGGCGGTAGTACAGAAATCGAAACGCCGCCCTACATAGGGAGGTGACGCCATGCTGTTGGGCATCGATTGGCGTACATCGGCGGACTACAGACATACGAAGACCATCCCTGCCGCCGGTTTCGCTTGGGAATATCTGCGGCGCGACGACGAGTATCATCACGATTTCCGCGCAATTTCGCGAATGAAGAACCCTACAGGCCCCCGGCTCGATGCATTCGCACGACGCTGGGGGTTGCGATTTCCCCTGCGATCCTGAAACGCTCGCCGACCGGCAATCCCAATTCTGGATTCCGAGCCTTCAGCCCCAGGCCGTCATGTTGTCGCCGGCGCCAGCGCCGGAGCCGGCCAGCGCAGAGACGCCGGGCTTCACGCTCGCCCACCTCGATGGTCTCGATCTGCGGCGGGCGGACGATGGCTGGCATGGACTCTGGCGCGTGGATGGCGTCGCGCATCAGTTCTGGCTTCCCGAGGCGGTCCCCGACGCGGCGGCGTTTTATGCCGTCACCCTGCCAATGGATTCCTTTCTCGAGCTGCGTGCCCATGCGGCGCGGCGCTTGTGGCGGTCCCTGAACGGGCGCGCGCCAGGCCCGGATTTCCGCACCATGCCCTCGCAGCTGCGCCAGTTTCATATCCTCTCTCTGCGCGCGCTTGACGCAAAGCTGCATGGCGAGAGCCATCGCACCATCGCCGAAGTGCTGCTCGGTTTTCGTGGCGACAAGACCGATTGGGAGAACGACCCGCGCCGCAACAGGACCCGCCGCCTGGTCGCCCATGGCCTCGCCATGATGAAAGGCGGCTACCGGCTGCTGCTGCACTATCCTGTCAAGCGCCGACACGAAGAGCCCCGCCATCGCAGACGGCCGCAATGGGGGCCGTGAAAGTATAGACGCAAATTCGGCCCGCTACAGGTCGCCGATTCCTCGCCAAGGTTCGCCACAGCCCGCTGTCGCCGCTGACAGCAGCATCGACCGACGAACCTGAGGTGATCCCATGCCCGACCCGCTGGCGGACCTGCCACCGAGATTCCTGCGCACCAAGGAGGCCGCGTATTTCCTCGGCCTTTCGCGCCGAACACTTGAGAAGCATCGCACCTATGGCACCGGCCCGGTTTATCGGAAGGTTGGCGGCCGCGTCCTCTATTCGATCCGCGATCTGGAAGCCTGGACCGAAACTGGCGCCCGCAAATGCACGCGGGACAAGGACGCCGGCACGGTCTTTCCCCCGCACCCGCTCACGCCCGACGAACGGAATCGGCTCTGAATGTCGCGGGACAACGATCACAGCCCCGCCCGACCGGAGGGCGCCAGCGAGCGCAGCCGCCTCCACCCCTTCGTGGTCGCAACCGGCGACGCCGCACCGCGCGACCAGCGAGACCTGATGGAGCGGCCTTTCTTCTCCCTGGCGAAATCGCCGCGCACCAAGCCGATTCTCTACAAAGCCGCCGATGTCGAGGTTCAAGTCCTCGGTATGCCCGAGCACGGCATGGCAACCATCTGGGACGCCGACGTGCTGATATGGGCGGCGAGCCAGATCGTCGCGGCCGAGAACAACGGCCTCATCACGTCGCGCTTCTTTCGCTTCATGCCCTACCAGCTTCTGCGCGCCATCGGGCGGGCGACGGGCAACCGGGACTATCTTCTGCTCAAGGCGGCACTCGCACGGCTGCAATCCACTGTCATCGCCACCACGATCCGCAACGGCGCGCATTGGCGGCGGCGGCAATTTTCCTGGATCAACGAATGGGAGGAAATGACCACGCGCGCCGGCCGCGTAGAGGGCATGGAATTTGTCCTGCCCGAATGGTTTTACAACAGCGTCATTGATCGCTCGCTCGTGCTGGCGATTGATCCGGCCTATTTCCGGCTGAAGGGTGGCATCGAGCGCTGGCTTTACCGCGTCGCGCGCAAGCACGCCGGCCGCCAGCCGGAAGGCTGGTCTTTCGAGGTCGCTCACCTTCACCAGAAGTCCGGCAGCCTCGCCCGGCCGTCCGACTTCGCGCTCGACCTCCGGCGGATCGCTGCCCGCCAGTCGCTGCCCGGCTACCTGCTCCAGATCGAATGGGAGAAAGGGCAGGAGCTGCTGCGTTTCCTTCCCGAAGAACTATCCACAGTGCCTGTTGATAACCATGTGAATCCTATCGGGACATCAGGCGCACGCAATATCGGGACATCAGGCGCAAATCGTTCGCCGGACTCTATAGAAGAATCTAACAACGAATCTAACTCTTCTTCTTTGACGCACGTGCGGGCGACCCATGGTGCCGGCACCGTGCCGCGAGGTGCGCCATGATGCGCGCACTCGACCTGTTCAGCGCCGCCGCGGGCGGCTGGTCGCTCGGCCTGCACCGCGCCGGCTTCGTCACCATCGCCGCCTGCGAAATCGTCGAATGGCGGCGCATCCTTTATGCAGAGAACAATCCCCATGTCAGACTCTACGAGGACGTGCGCGGACTCACGGCAGCTCACCTTGTTTCCGACCTTGGAATCCTGCCCGACATCATCGTCGGCAGCCCGCCCTGCCAGGACATCAGCAGCGCCAACACCAAGGGCAAAGGGATCGACGGCGAGCGGTCGGGCCTCTACCTCGAAGCCGTCCGGCTTGTCGGAGATTGCCGCCCTCGCTGGTTCGCTTTTGAGAACAGCCCTAATCTCAGAACTCGCGGCGCTGACCGGCTGCTCGCTGAACTGGAAGCGCTCGGCTACGCCGTCGAACCGTGCGTGGTGAGTGCTGACAGCGTTGGCGCCAACCATGTCCGCAAGCGATCATGGCTTATCGGCTACGACCCCGGCCAGCTTGCCGACACCCGTATCGCAATCCCAGCAGGGTGGCATCCGCCTGGAGGGTGGATCGGGCGCGCGCAGGGCGATGAAGGAATCGGGCCTCTACAACCTGTTCCGCAATCGACCGCTACCGACGCCAACGGCGACGGATGGCATGATGAATGGAGCGGGCGGCGGCGCGGGATCGAGATATCCGCTGCGGATGATCCTCGCGACACCGAGGAAGTCAGATGCGGATCGCGGTGGCCGGGGCGACGTGTTGAGCCAGTTGCAGGGCCATGCCAGCCGCCATGCTGGGATGATGGGAACGCCGACAGCGAACGCAGCGCCGCGGGGGAGCATCCTGCGCAAGCTCAAGGGCCGGATGACATCGGACCAGGACGATTTCGACCGGACGCCGACCATGAGCGAGGTGCTGCATTTCGACAGGCCGGATATGCCCCATGGTATGATGCCGACTCCGGTGAAGCCGAACGGCGGGCGCAGATTGAGCGCGCAGGAGATCGAGATGGGACGCCGGGCAAACGGGGTGAAGGCGCAGATCGACACGCCGAACCTGTTGCGCCACGCGGCGGAAACCCTGCCGACCCCGACAAAGCGGGACAGCCGCATGGACGGCTGGAGTCCGGCCTACGACCGCAGGAAATCCCCGACGATGGACGCGGTGATGGATGGCGCGATGACGGATCGCGCCCCAGACAAATGGGCAGGAGCGCGGGCGCTGGCGGCGATGTTGAGGAGCCATGGGCTGACTGGAACGGCGGCCTTGCCCATCACCTACGGCTGGATGATGGGCTTTCCGCCTGGCTGGCTGACACGCGCATTACGCTCGGCAGTCGAAAAGGGACTGTTGCGGCCAGCCTGATCGTCGAGGCGTTTGGCGACGCCGTTCTTCCGCAAATCCCCGAAGCCATCGGCCGCGCGATTCTTCGCATCGAAGCCGCGCTCGACGCGGTGCTTGCCCGCGATCCTCACCCCATTCCCGGAGACGAACCATGACCCGCCGCGCTCATCGCAGCGCGCACGGCCATCCACTGCCAGACGGCCCCGCGCCCTTCACAACCCTGGTCCAACTCACCTTTGAGAAACGCAAGATCGAGCATTGGATACGCTTTGGCCGCAAGAGCTATGAGCAGATCATCGACCGCCGCCGCAGCGTCGTCGGCTTCGCGCCGGAGAGCCGTTCCAGACATTGCCCTTCGTGCGCCCCGGCGGCGACATCCTCTTGCGGCTCGACGGCTGGCCGAAGGTGCAGCGCGCCCTTGCCGTGATCGACGCCGTGGAGGCCCTGGGCCTCGACCCCGCCGACACATCGCCGGACTACTGGCGTCACGCGCATAACCGCCTGACCGCCAATCTGGAGCCGAGCGCTTACACGCCCGAACGCCATGCGGCATGGATCGGACGCAGGAGGATCGCCCCATGACGCGCCGCCGCTATCTCGCGGTCACGGCGCTGGCCACAATCGGCATCGCCGCCGCAAGCGCCGTCGAGACGCCATTGAGGCTCATCTGGAACGCCACCGCCAGCGCGCCGGTCGGTCTCTACACGGTCGAGCCAGCCGATGCGCTCGACGTGCCGGAGCTGGTAGCAGTCCAGCCGCCCGAACCGCTCGCCGCCTTCATGGTCAGGCGCGGCTATGTTGGGCGCGGCGTTCCGCTGTTGAAGCGCGTCCTCGGCCTACCGGGGCAGCGGGTTTGCCGCACCGGCCGCACGATCACGGTTGACGGGATCGAGATGGGCGACGCGCTCGACCGCGACCGGATCGGGCGGGAACTGCCCATCTGGCAGGGCTGCCGCGTCATCGCCCCCGGCGAAATCTTCCTCATGAATTGGGACGTTCGCGACAGCCTCGACGGTCGTTACTTTGGACCCATCCCCACAGCTTCCGTCATCGGTCGAGCGGTCCCGCTTTGGACCAACGAAGAAGGCGACGACCGCTTTGAAGGGCGCGCGCCGAGCACTGATTTCCCCCAACCAGAAGGAGACTGACCATGCCAGCCAATATCTTTGAACCCACCGCCAACGGCTATGCCGGCCGCGTCCGGCTGTTCGGCATCGACGAGGCAATCGTTCTGGTCGCCATCGAGCCAGGCGACGGCGAGAACACGCCCGGCTATCGCATCCAGCTCGACGACGAGGACGGCCCCGAGATCGGCGGGGCGTGGAAACGTGTCGGGGAGCGCGCCGGGGAATATATCGCCCTGGAGATCGACAGCCCGCTTTTCCCCGCGCTGTTTCGTCCGGCGCTGTTCCAGGCCGACGACGAGGGGCGCACCTTCCGGCTCGCATGGAAGCGGCCAAGGGCGCGCGAGGATCGGGGCTGATCGGTGCGCGTTCCCGTCATCCCTTTGTTCGCGGGAAATCCGTCTCCTCCCTTCGTCCCGCTCGGGCGCAGGACGGCCAGCGCCCGCTGCGAAGGTCAGGGGCGGCCCCCGGCCGGCGCTTGCGCCTTGCCCTTGACCGCAGCGAGGACACTGGCAGGCCGGAGCCATAGCGGAGACAGGGAGGCATGGCGTTTTGCCGTCCTGTTGCTCGCCGGGGCGCTTTCGGTCTGCGCCGGATCGGGCGTCGCGGTCGCGCAATCCGCGCCGGTTGAGCGCCCGGCAGCCGCCCATCCTTATGCGGCCCATATCGCTGGGGCGTCGCAACGGTTCGGCATTCCGGAGCATTGGATTGCCGCCGTGCTGCGCGCCGAGAGCGCGGGCGACGTGCGTGCGGTGTCATCGGCCGGGGCGATGGGATTGATGCAGGTGATGCCCGACACATGGGCGGACCTGCGCGTCCGCCATGGCCTCGACCGCGATCCCTACGACCCGCGCGACAACATCATGGCAGGGACGGCCTATCTGCGCGAGATGTGGGACCGCTACGGCAATGTCGGCGCGATGCTCGCGGCCTACAATGCCGGTCCCGGCCGCTACGACGAACACCGCGCGACGGGCCGCCCGCTTCCCGCCGAAACCCGCGCCTATGTCGCCGCGCTCGCCCCGATCCTCGGCGGCGCGGCTCCATCGGATGCACCATCCCGGCAACCGGCGCCGCCCCCCGACTGGCGCGACGCACCCCTGTTTGTCCAGCGCCCGGATGGCAGCCAATCGACGGTCGCGCCGTCATCCGACGCGCAATCCGGCGACCTGTTCGCTGCCGTTTCGGAGCGGGATCGCCCATGAAGATCGCCTATGCCGACCCGCCCTATATCGGCTGCGCTCACCTCTACCGGGACCATCCCGACTATGCCGGCGAGGTCGATCCTGCGCGCCTGATCGAGCGGCTGGAGAGTGACTATGACGGCTGGATTTTGCACGCCGCCGCGCCGCCGCGCTCGATTGCGACACTCGCCCCGCTGGTGGAGAAAACCGGCGCGCGGTGGATGGCCTGGGTGAAAGGATTTGCCGCGTTCAAGCGCAATATCCCGGTCGCTTTCGCGTGGGAGCCGGTCATCGTGAAGGCCGCGCGAAAGCCCGTTGTCAGCAAGCGGCTGGTGATGCGGGACTGGATTCAGGAGAGCATCACGCTGCGCCGCGGCCTCACTGGCGCGAAGCCCGAAGCGGTCTGCCATTGGGCTTTCGAGATGGTCGCCGCGCGTCCCGACGACACGCTCGACGACCTGTTTCCCGGCACGGGTGCGGTCACCGATGCGTGGCGCACATGGCGTCTCAAATTCGCGATGCCAGGCGAGCCGGCGGCGCGTGTCGCGCCTCGCGATGTGCAGGAACGGCCAGCGGAGGGAGCGGGATCATGAGGGCCGGAGGGGCGGAAAGGGCGGGACTTTACGAGGGCAAGATAAAGGAACATGGCACCATGTCGGGCCAGTTCTCAAAATTAACGTTGTCTGCACACTGGTTAGGGGAGCCGCGAGCGGCACCCTGTTTTCGGACCCCGCGTGCCGCGTGTCAGCGCAAAGCCTTGGCTTTGCAGGGTTTTGACCGGCACCATAGGCCCGTATCGGCCTGTTTTCGGCAGCTTTGGCCGGAGTCGCGCCCATGAGCGCCGACGACGAAAACCGCTTCCGTCCGAAGCCCGGCCGCATCCGATCCGACACGCCGAAGGCGGGCAGGACCAAAAGTTTTCTCACCCAGGCCAAGAAGCTCGCCCGGCAGCATCAAACCGCCAATCCCAAATACGCGCCGCGTCTCGAAACCCGCACGGCCGCAAAAGGCGGCAAGGCGTCCCGTTCGGCCAAGGGGCCGGGCGTTCGGCGTGGTCGCGGTGCGGCCTTCGTTCACGCCCGCACCTTGTCGGGCGGCTGGCGGCACAGCGCGCCGGGGATGCGTCGCGTCGTCGTCAAGACCCGATACGTCAAGGACGCCGGCAGGAACGGCAGATCGGCCGCCCATCTTCGCTACATCCAGCGCGACGGGACATCCCGTGATGGCGAGCGCGGCCAGCTCTATTCCGCGACTGAGGACCGTGCCGATGGCGACGCCTTTCTTGATCGCGGCAGGGAAGACCCCCGCCAGTTCCGGTTTATCGTCTCGCCGGAAGACGGCGCGGACTTGACCGACCTGACCGCACACACGCGCGACCTGATGAAGCAGATCGAGGCGGACCTTGGCACGAAGCTGGATTGGGTTGCGGTCAACCACCACAACACCGGCCATCCCCATGTGCATGTCATCGTGCGCGGCAAGGACGACCTGGGCGAGAACCTTGTCATCAACGGCGACTATCTCGCCAACGGCATCCGCGAGCGCGCCAGCGAATTGACCACGCTGGAGCTTGGCCCCGTGACCGAGATCGAGCAGGCCCGCAAGCTGTCGGACGAGATCGACCAGGACCGTTTCACCCGCATCGACCGGGCGATGACCGAGGAAACCGACGACAGGTTTCTCGACCTCCGGCATGAGCCGGACGAACCGCGCCGCCAGTTCAACCGGGCGCTACGCCTGCGCCGCCTCGCCAAGCTGGAGAAGATGGGGCTGGCGACCGAACATGCGCCGGGCGTTTGGGAGTTGAGCGAGCGCATGGAGCCGACCTTGCGCGAGATGGGCGAGCGTGGCGACATCATCCGCAACATGCACAAGGCGCTGGAGGTCGATGGCATGGAGCGCGATCCGCTCACCTTCCATATCCATGACGGGCCGCCCGAGACGCCCATCGTCGGCCGCGTCGTCGATAAATACCTGTCCGACGAACTGGGGGAAAACCTGACTCTTGTGGTGGATGGAATCGACGGACGGACGCATCATGTCGCTGGCATCGACCCGGCCCGCGTCGAGGATGCGCGGATCGGCAGCATTGTCGAAATTGGCCCGGCCGACACCGGGCAGCGGCCATCCGACCAGACCATAGCCGCCATCGCCGAGGATGGCGTCTATCGGCCGAGCCGGCATCTGGAACGGGCCAAGTTCGAGGGGCGCGTTCCGGGCAGCGACTATGAGGGCTATGTCGATGCCCATGTGCGTCGGCTGGAGGCATTGCGCCGCGTCGGCATCGTCGAGCGGATCGACGCCGACCAATGGCGAATCCCCGAAGACTTCGAGAGCCGCGCCGCCGCCTATGACGCCGGCCGCAACCGGCAGGCCAGCGTCCGCGTTCTGTCGGCCTTTGACCTTGAAAAGCAGATCGGTGCGGACGGTGCGACCTGGCTCGACAGGCGGTTGCTATCCCCCGACGCATCGGATCTCGCCCCGGCCGGTTTCGGTCAACAGGTGCGCGAGGCGATGGACCGGCGCCGCGAGCATCATGTCGAACAGCGCGACGCCACTCGCAGCCGGGAGGGCCGAATCTTCTACCGGCGCAATCTTCTCGCCACCCTGCGCGAGCGCGAGGTTGCGCGCGTCGGCGCGGAGATAGCCGAGGGCAATGGCTTGCCGTTTCGCGCCGCCACGGATGGCGAGAGCGTTAGCGGTAGGTTCACCGGGACTGCCCAGTTAACGAGCGGCAAGTTCGCTATCGTGGAAAAGAGCCACGAGTTCACCCTTGTCCCTTGGCGGCCCGTTATTGATCGCCAACTCGGCCGCGAGGTGACGGGCATTGTGCAGGGCGGGTCAGCGTCATGGAAAATAGGCCGACAGAACGAGCTAAGTATCTGAATGCCTCGCTCATAACTCAACCAGATAATTCACGCTCATTTCGGTTTTGCCAGACGGAGCAACCTGCGGCAGAGGATTCCTACTTGTTCAAATCCCACACCTAAGAGAACCTTGCCGGAAGCAGGGTTGTTCTGAACCGTGCGAGCACGAAGCTTTTTCAGCCCCAGTTTGCGGCCAATTTCCATAGCGAGCATAAGTGCTCGGCCCGAAACTCTTCGCCCCCGATGCTCGGGGGCAACCCAATAGCCGATCTCCGCATCGCCAGATGTAACGTCAAAAAACACCAGACTTCCGAGAAACGAATCCGAACTTGCATCCGAGATCGTCAGAACCGCGAGGGTCCCATCGCGCAATCCGTCTGCTATCGCACCTTGGATGAGATTATGCACAACCTGTGGCGTGTACTTTTCCAAGGGCAAGTGAGCAAAGCGCCTGACCAGCGCATCATCAGTTCCAGAAGCGTATGCTTCTGCATCGGCATGTGACATCACCCTCACCGCTACCGCTCCGTCAGAGATGGGCAGGGCCTTCAAAAAATTCCGAATTTTGCATTCGCTATGCTTTGCGGCCTTTTTTTCATTTTCCTACTGTTGCCATCTCTAGTTTGATCGCCCCGTGATATTTTGGGTTCATACGGGCGAATACACCTGGCCGTAAGCTTTCGCGGAAGGTTGATCCAAGCCGCTGTCCTGCCGACGATCATGGGGGACAGGATAAGCGGAGGTGGCTAACACGAACATCTTATCCGTGGCGACATCGAACGCGCCGGCGACCAGTTTAAGCCCCAGGGCTTCAACCCTAAACTTTCAGTTTACCCGATGCGGGCGGCCTTCGGTACGGTTGCAACAGCCTGCGGATGTTCTCTGCGACCTGTTCCGGCAGGGATTCGTCTGCTTTCAGTAGCCACCCAATTTGGGTGCCGGTAATGACCGCCAAAATCAGTTCAGCAAGATTGTCAATATCGGTTTCGATTATTTCATTGTTCTGTATAGCCGCTTCGAGTCTAGCCTTAAGTCCCGATCCCAGCGCAATCAGCCTTCGCTCAACACACACTCGCATAGCCGGGGACGCTAGCTCCATCTGCAGGAATGATACATAATTGGCGAGTGTGGATGCCGATGTCGCTACATCGCTGACCTGCCCTACGAGTTCGAATAGATCATCAAGTGCAGCTTGTGAGGAAAACTTCCGGCTGCTTCGTTCTTCTGTCTCGACAGTGACCATCTCCGATACCTTGAACAACAAGGTTTCCCGGCTGCCGAAGCGATTCACCAGCGTCGCTGGAGACACCTTGGCCTGACGAGCGGCGTGTCCAAGCGTCAACTGTTGGGGGCCGACCTCGCCCAACGCCCGGTAGGCTGCCTTAAGCAGCTCTTCATCACTGGCTTTGCGTGGGCGTCCTCGTACGCCTCTTGCATTTTCTGAATCTCTGTTCAATAAATATACCTCGGACTGGAGGTACGTGCGTCAACAAGCGCTGCCGCTCCGTACCGGCGCTCCGGCCACCTGATAGCACGAAACTTGGAATATGCCGATGATACGTATCAACATCCCTATGACCGACGACATCGAGAAATATATCGACCGAGTCGCATATCGCGATCATCCGGCGCTTGCTGCTTGCCGCAACGAGGCTCAGACTCGTGGGCAAATGGCCATGATGCAAGTTGCCCCTGAGCAGGCTGCGTTCCTCCAGATGTTGATCGGCCTGCTCTCAGCTCGACGGGTTCTGGAGATAGGGACTTTCACGGGCTACAGTGCGCTTGCGATGGCGCTTTCCTTGCCAGAGGGAGGCAAGCTGACCACGCTGGATATATCGGAAGAGTACGTCGGTTTGGCACGTACGTTCTGGGAACAGGCGAATGTTGCCGATCGTATCGAAGCTATCATTGGGGACGCTGCAAAAAGCTTGGACGATCTCATCCGGCTTTGGGGTGAGGGCTCATTCGATCTTATTGTGATCGATGCCGATAAGCCAGGATATCCCGCTTACTATGAGAAAGCGCTGCGGCTCGTGCGCTCGGGGGGAGTGATAGTCGTAGATGATACGCTCATCCACGGTCGAGTGGTAACCGGCCCGCTCGCTACCGACCCAGACTATGTAGGCCCTGCTACCGATGCGGTCCGTGCCCTGAACGAAACGATCCATGCTCAGGCCTCTGTGGAGATGGTCCTTATGCCATGGAGGGACGGACTGACGCTCGTCAGAAAGCTGTAGTCGTGGTGGCACATGCGGCGGAGGTCGAGGTCCCGAGGAAAATCAGCCAGCGTGTCTCCCAGGCAGATTTGCGGGACCTTGCTTGGCACGCGCATCCCCCTGGCGTCGTTTATCCAGACGCTCGCAGTTGCCGAACATCTGAGCTTTTATCGTGCCGCCCAAGCGCTCGGCACAACCCAATCTAGCGTTAGTGCCTGGATCAGGACATTAGAGGAAGATCTTGGTGTGCTCCTGTTCGAGCGCAACACGCGAGGTGTTCGGCTCACAGAGGCTGGACGCTTGTTTGTGGAGCGAGTCTCTATAGGCGTCGACCAACTAGACCATGCTGTGAAGACTGCTGGTATGGCAGCATTGGGAGAATGCGGCCGCTTACGCATGGCCATTCACGCTTTGATACCGCGAAGCTTTCTCGCCAGACTGATTTGGCAATACCGCAAAGACTATCCGTGCATTGATCTTGAGATCATCGAGAGCACGGCTCGTGAAGCGGTTATGAAGCTTCGCGCTGGTCAACTGGATATGGCATTCGTGGCAGGTGTTCCCGAGCTTCCCGACTGTCATGCACGCCCGATCTGGACCGAGCCGCTGATGGCTGTGCTACCTGAGGGGCATCATCTCGCTAAACAGAGGGACGTGATCTGGGCTGATCTGACGGGCGAAACATTCCTTGCTGGCTATGGCGGGACCGGCCCCCAGGTCCACGACCATATTGTGCTGCGCCTTGCGGGTTGCTGGCCCGCGCCATCAATTCGGCGCTTCGACGTGGGACGGAGCACTCTGCTATCATTGGTTGGGCAAGTGTTGGTTTCCACGCGGAACTGAGCCGGTTTTTCCACCGAGAAGTGAGCCACCTCTAAGTATGGTTTTCTGATCAGGCTTTGGTCAATGGGTTGGTCTTTTCTCCTCTCTTTTGCGCTGCTGCGGCC
>Ga0180221_1000869_pt1 | contig 22949 bp, 24 predicted proteins | sample eDN5th37CKraftMG_FD_151339 | JGI IMG/M metagenome (GOLD analysis project Ga0180221, IMG submission 151339) | Enriched Miracle-Growth compost microbial communities from Emeryville, California, USA - eDNA 5th pass 37_C Kraft MG (version 2) (version 2) ...
TGCCGGCGTAAATGGCGACCAGCACGGACCAGAACGGAGACAGATCGGGCATGGCGGCGCTCTGTGGAACGACGCCGGGCAAACGCCAGGCCGGGGGAGAAGGTTCACCGGCGAATTTTTCAGCAAAAGCGAAGAAAGCCGTAACCGCTCTGCGCCTTGAAATGGTCCGGATCCGACGGACAGGCGCTCACGGAACCTCGTTGAACCGGTAGCGGTCCCTGATGTGTTCGTTGAAGAACTGCCCCTTGGACGGCGCGCGGACGAAGCGCACGTACACCGTCCGCGGCACGCCGCGATAGATGTACGTGCGCCCGGTCGTGAACGTCACCTCGAGATCGCGCGCGAATTCGTCGTAGTCGATCCGCGCGATGGCCGTCGAGGTGACGTCGATCATGAGGCGTCCATGGCGCTCCCGCAGGTCTCGCAGACGAGGCCCTTGCCGGTGCTGGTCAGCGTGTAGTTGGCGCAGGCGGGGCAGGCCGTGTTTTCATAATCGCGGGTCTTGGCCTTGTTGTGGCGGTCGGCGGCGGCTTCGGAGAGCACGAGCACGCCCGGCTCCGCCGCGGCCTGCCCACGTTCCTGGGGCTCGGCCTTCAGGGCGGTCGCGCCCGCGACCGCGCCGATGCCGGAGGCGCGCACCGCGGCGAGGGCGGTGACGCGCGGGCCGTCGCCTTGCGCGGCCGCGCCGTTCATCAGCCGCAGCTTCTCGGGCCGCGAGCGGGTGAGCCCCTTGGAGACGAGCCGCGCCGCGGCGTCCTCGCTCGCCTTGCCTTCGTCCGCGCCCTTGCCGAGCGCGTCGAACGAGCCCTCGGCGGCGTCGACGTGGGCGAGGTCGGTGCGGTTGAGATAGCTCACGCCGAGTTCGCGGAACACGTAGTCGAGGATCGACGTGGCGTATTTGATCGAATCGTTGCCCGTGACCGGCCCCGACGGCTCGAAGCGGGTATAGGTGAAGGCGTCGACGTATTCGTCGAGCGGCACGCCGTATTGCAGGCCGAGCGAGACCGCGATGGCGAAGTTGTTGAGGAGCGAGCGCAGCGCCGCGCCCTCCTTGTGCATGTCGATGAAGATTTCGCCGATGCGGCCGTCGTCGTACTCGCCCGTGCGCAGGTAGAGCTTGTGGCCGCCGACCACGGCCTTCTGGGTGTAGCCCTTGCGGCGGTCCGGCATCCTCTCGCGCTCGCGCACCACGGTGACGCGCTCGACGATCTTCTCGACCACGCGCTCGGCCGGCGCGGCCTCGATGCCGTAGGCCCAGGAGAGGCCGGCGTCGAGCCAGCGCGGGTCCGGCGCGTCCGTGCCGCTCGCCAGCGCGTAGCGCTGCTCGTCGTAGAAGGCCTGGGCGTCGCCCTCCGAATCGAACAGGCCGGCCTTCCACGCGCCGTAGGTCCAGGCGCCGGCCAGGCGGTCGAACACCTGCTTGGCGGAGCGCTCGCCGGTGGTGCGGTCGCGCTCGGGCAGCGCGGCGAGCGCTTCGGCATCGGGCGCCGAGCGCCACAGGAACGCCGGCACGCCGGCCTCCTCGACCTTCTTCAGCCGCGCGGGCACGCCGTCCTTGAGCATGAATTTCTGCGCCAGGGTGTCGGCGGCAGCCTGCGAATAGGCGGCCGGCATATCGACGATGCCGGTGCGGAAGGCGATGTCCGCGTAGGGGGAGTGGCCGGGTTTGGTGTAGCGCCGTTCGATTCGCATGGTCCTGCTGCCCTTCTCGTTGCGCGCCGGCGTGCCGACGCATCCGCCTGCGGCGGACCCGTCCGCGTCCGCACAGGCTCCTCTCGCTCGCTCTGTGACGCCTTAGAACGCCGCCGAAGTTCGCTTCGGCGCTTGGCGGCGGGCCGGCCGCCCCTTGGCCCGGCGGGCGAAGGCGCGCAAATCCCCTGCCTGCGAAGCCGCTGGCCTCGTCAGGTCGGTGTTGCTGGCCTCTCAGGGAGCGTCCGGCGAGGGCTTGTTACGCACCCCCGCCGCACCGTGGAAACGCTAGGAGACTCCGCCGTGCGGGTCAAGCACTAGTGCTAAAATCTGAATCAAACCCTAAATCTTGGGGTTAGCCCGGTGAATTCCGGGGACGACTGTGCGGGGAGGCCGCAACTATCGGCCAATCCGGGGAGATTCGGAAGAGGCGGGTGTCATCCCGCCGTCACCGGCCTGTTGGAAACGCGCGGCAATCGCTCCAGGGCGTTCCCGCCGACGCGGAATCGCTCCTGACAGCCGGCCAAGCGGAGAGCGCGCATGGCGCGCGTCCGCCGCCGTCATGCAGCATCGCAGCGCTGGACACCGCAGCAGGCCGGTGGCATCACCATGTCGTTCACGGGCCGACCGCCATGAAAAATGTCCTGCTGCGACTCTTCACCTGGTGGAACGGCCAGACCTTCGGCACCCAGGTCTGGACCGCGCTCCACGGCGAGTTCGTCGGCTCCGACGAGTTCGGCAACAACTACTACCGCACCAAGGGCGGCAAGATCGACCCGATGCTCGGCTTCGAGCGGCGCTGGGTGATCTACAACGGCTATGCCGAAGCCTCGATGATCGGCCCCGCGTGGCACGGCTGGATGCATCACACCGTGGATACGCCGCCGACTCAGCAGAACGTGGTGGCGCGGCCGTGGTGGAAACCGCACCGGCCCAACCTGACCGGCACGCCGCTGGCCCAGCGTCCGCCGGGCTCGACGCTGGCGCAGGGGCGCCGGCCGAAGGCGACCGGCGACTACAAGGCCTGGACGCCGTAGGGCCAGCCCTTTCTCCGCCGCATTCGCCGTGATAACCGGCTGCATCGGCAGCGCTGTCGCGCGCCGCGGGACATCCTCATGGCGAAATTTCTCCGGCCTCTTCCAGCCGCCGCGGCGCTGACGCTCCTATCCGGCGCGGCCTTCGCGCAGTTCGGCTCGCTGTTCCAGCCGCCGCGGCCGCCCGCCGATGTGCCGAGCGGCCGCGCGCCGCCAGCCGCCCAGCCGCCGGCGCCGCTCGGCTTTCCGCAGGAGATGCCGCCCGAGGAGATGGACGAGGAGCCCGACGCGCCGCCGCCGCCTCCGGCCCGCGCCGCGGTCCCGCCGGGATTCGGCCGTCAGCAGCCGGGAGGAATCAGCGCCGCGCCGCTGCCGCCGCCGCCCGGCAGTCCGCACCAGCAGCAACAGCAACAGCAACAGCAACAGCAACAGCAACAGCAGCAGGCCGTCGCCCCGCCGGCGCCGCGGCCCGCCGGCCCTCCGCCCGGCCAGACCGCGCCCGCGCCGGCCCAGCCGCGCGGCACGCCGGAGCCGGCCAACACCGCGCCGCAGCCCGGCGACGAGGTCGTGACCGAGATGCCGTCGCAGAAGATCGCCAACCCGACGGCGGTGTTCGCCGGCCTCGACAAGATCACCGGTCGCATCACCACCTTCGACGTGAAGCTGAACGAAACCGTGCAGTTCGGCGCGCTCCAGGTGACGCCCCGGGTCTGCTACACGCGCCCGCCCACCGAGCAGGCCAACACCGACGGCTTCGTCGAGGTCAACGAAGTGACCCTGCAGGGCGAGGTGAAGCGCATCTTCACCGGCTGGATGTTCGCGGCGAGCCCCGGCCTGCACGCGGTGGAGCATCCGATCTACGACGTCTGGCTCACCGACTGCAAAGGCGGCGCGCCGGTGGTCGCCGACACGCAGCAGCCGGCGCAGCCGCAATCCGCGCAGCCGGCGCCGAGGTCCCAGCGCTCGCAGACTGCATCGCCGCGTGCGCCGGCGCAGCAGCCCCTGCCGCGCTAGCTCCGCGCCGCCGCCGGAAGCCCGTTCTCGGGCCATGCGCGCGCGATCCAGAACCGGATCGCGAACAGCGCGCCCGACGTGACCAGGAAGGCAAGCGCTGCGCCATCAAGGCCGAGCGTCGGCACCAGCACCAGGTTGAGAACGGCCGACATGATAACGCCGACGACGCCGACGATGGCGATCGCGGTGTCGCGATGGAGCGCGAGCAGGGCGTAGCCGTAGCTGTCAGCGCCCATGCGCAGCACGGTCGCCGCCAGCATCAGCCACAGCACCGGCAGGTTCTCCTCGAGCAGCGGCCGGCCGAGATGGGGCAGCAGGACCGGCATGGCGAACGCCGCCGCCGCGATCAGCGCCGCGGCCCAGCCCGCGACCTCGATCCGCAGCCGGCGTTCGAGCGCGCGGAAGGCGTCGGGCCCGCGCGCGGCGGAGTCGATCATGGCCGGGAGCTGCGGCTGCACCAGCGAGGCGACGGCGAGGTTGTGGACGACGTTTCCGATCGACCAGAACAGCGTGTAGACGCCGGTGAGCTCGAGGCCGAGGAACAGCGAGATCAGGAAGCGGTCGAGATAGAGGTTGAGCGCGCCGGCGAGATCGCGGACGTAGAGCGGCACGCTCGCCCTGATGCCGGAGAGGAGCCAGTCCGGCCGCAGCGCGATGAAGCGCCAGCGGCCCTCGGCGGCGACGTGGCCGAGGATGGCGAGCCAGGCGAGGGCGAGCCCGCCGATCCAGCCCAGCAGCATGCATTCGAGCGTGCGCGCCGCCGGGTCGAGCAGGCCCCAGGCGATCACCGCGAACGGCCACAGCCCCGAGCGCACGAACAGCAGCACGGTTCCCATCAGCGCGCGGCGGCGCGCCAGCAGCATGTCGTTGGCGTCGCAGGCGAGGTGCTCGAGAAGCAGGATGGCGCCGGCGGCAAAGGCGATCGGCCAGGGCACCGGCGCGCCGAGCGCGGCATTGACGATCCAGCCCAGCGGCTGGCCGACGGCGTGCAGCGCCAGGGTGAAGGCGAGCCGGGTGGCGACGCAGGCGGCGGCGTCGGGCCGCGCCATGGTGGCGATCTGGCGCAGCGTCCAGTCGGTGACGCCGAACCCGAGCAGCCAGGGCGCCATGGTGGCGGCGCCGGTGACGAGGCCGTAGACGCCGAGGTCGGCGAGGCCGAGGTAGCGCGCGGTATAGAGCGCCAGCAGGAATTTAGCGACCATGGTGCCGACCCGCAGCGCCATCATGGCGAGCGGGCGCGCGTGGCCTTTCAGGAGACGCAGCACCATGCGGAAGCCCTTGCGCGCGGGCCTGCCGCGCGAGGACCAAGCGATACTTAAGAAACGTTTACGATTCCTATGCGGGACGCCGGAATCGAGCGGTACCGCTCACCCCTTCGCCAGCGTCACCGCGGTCTCGCCGGGGATCGGCCGGTCGAGCGGCAGGGCGGCGAAATCGCCCTCTCCGGCGAGCGCCTCGGCCAGCAGCTTGTGATAGGTCCGCCGCGGCACCTCGTAGGCGCCGAAAGTCTTGAGGTGGTCGGTGATGAACTGGGTGTCGAGCAGGCGGAAGCCGCCGGCCTTGAGCCGCGCCACCAGGTGGACCAGCGCGACCTTGGAGGCGTCGGTGGCGCGGTGGAACATGCTCTCGCCGAAGAACGCCGCGCCCATGCTGACGCCGTAGAGCCCGCCGACCAGGGCGTCGCCGTCGTAGACCTCGACGGTGTGGCAATGGCCGATGTCGTAGAGGCCGCGGTAGAGCCGGCGGATGCGCTCGTTGATCCAGGTGTGGGTGCGGCCGGGGGCGGATTCGGCGCAGCCCGCGATCACGGCGTCGAAGTCGCGGTTCGCGACCACGGTGAAGGGCTCGGCGCGCACCGTGCGGGCGAGCCGCGCCGGCACGTGGAAGCCCTTGAGCGGGATGATGCCGCGCATCTCCGGCTCGATCCAGTAGAGCGCGGGATCGTCGGCGCGCTCCGCCATCGGGAAGATGCCGCAGGCGTAGGCTTTCAGCAGGACGTCGGGCGTGATCTCGATGACGGCGGTGTCGCGGCTGGCCATGGGCGCCAATGTAGGGCGTGCCGCCGCGCTTCGGAAGTGCGGCTATTCTTCCATGCCCCCCTGGGCCAGGAACTGCTCCAGCCAGTGGATGTGGTAGTCGCCGTCGAGGATCGCGGGGTCGCGCACCAGCGCCTTGAACAACGGGAGCGTGGTCTCGACGCCGTCGACCACGAACTCGTCCAGCGCGCGCTTGAGCCGCATCAGGCACTCGGGCCGCGACTTGCCGTGGACGATGAGCTTGCCGACCAGCGAGTCGTAGTAGGGCGGGATCGTGTAGCCCTGGTAGGCCGCGGAATCGATGCGCACGCCCATGCCGCCGGGCGGGTGGTAGTGCACGATGCGGCCGGGCGAGGGCCGGAACGACACCGGGTTCTCGGCGTTGATGCGGCACTCGATGGCGTGGCCGTGGAACCGCACGTCGTCCTGGGCGATGCCGAGCGGCGCGCCGGTGGCGACGCGGATCTGCTCCAGGATCAGGTCGATGTCGGTGATCATCTCGGTCACCGGGTGCTCGACCTGGATGCGGGTGTTCATCTCGATGAAGTAGAACCGGCCGTCCTCGTAGAGGAACTCGACGGTGCCGACGCCGAGGTATTGAAGGTCGCGCATGGCGTTCGCCACCACTTGGCCGATCTCGTCGCGGGCCCCGGCGTTGAGCGCGGGCGAGGGGCTTTCCTCCAGCACCTTCTGGTGCCGCCGCTGCAGCGAGCAGTCGCGTTCGCCGAGGTGGATGGCGTTGCCCTGGCCGTCGCCGAGCACCTGGATCTCGATGTGGCGCGGCGTCTGGAGATATTTCTCCAGGTAGACCGCGTCGTCGCCGAAAGCCGCCTTGGCCTCGGACCGCGCCGTGGCCAGCGCGGTCGCAAGCTCCGCCTCGCTCGCCGCGACCTTCATGCCGCGCCCGCCGCCGCCGGCGGACGCCTTGATGAGCACCGGATAGCCGATGTCGCGGGCGATGCGCCGCGCCTCGGCGTCGGAGGTCACGCCGCCGTCGGAGCCGGGCACGACCGGGATGCCGAGGCGCCTGGCGGTGCGCTTCGCCTCGATCTTGTCGCCCATGATGCGGATGTGCTCGGCCTTGGGGCCGATGAAATGGATGCCGTGCTCGTCGAGGATTTCGGCGAAGCGCGCGTTCTCGGAGAGGAAGCCGTAGCCGGGATGCACGGCGTCGGCGCCGGTGATCTCGCAGGCCGCGAGCAGCGCGGGCACGTTGAGGTAGCTGTCCTTCGCCGGCGGCGGGCCGATGCACACGCTCTCGTCGGCGAGCCGGACGTGCATGGCGTCGGCGTCGGCGGTCGAGTGGACGGCGACGGTCGAGATGCCGAGCTCCTTGCAGGCGCGCAGCACGCGCAGCGCGATCTCTCCGCGGTTGGCGATCAGGATCTTCTCGAACATCGCCGGCTCCCGCGGGCCGCTATTCGACGATGACGAGCGGCTGGCCGTATTCCACCGGCTGCGCGTCCTCGACCAGGATCTGCGTCACCGTGCCCGCGCGCGGCGCCGGAATCTGGTTCATCGTCTTCATCGCCTCGATGATGAGGAGCGTGTCGCCGGCCTTGACCTTGCTGCCGATGTCCACGAACGGCCGCGCGCCGGGCTCGGGCGCGCGATACGCCGTGCCGACCATGGGCGAGGTGACGACGCCGGGATGCTTCGCCGGATCGGCCGCGGCCGTCGGTCCGGCCGTGGCGATGCCCGGGGTCTCCGCCACGGGCGCTGCCGCCGGCGCCGGCGCCGGCACAGGCGCGGCGTAACCGATGTGGCGCGCGACGCGCACGCGCAGGCCGCGGCCCTCGACCTCGATCTCGGAGAGCTGCGTCTCGTCGAGCAGCTTCGCCAGCGAGCGCACCATGTCCTCGTGCGGCGCGGCGCTTTTCGCTGCGGGCTTGGTGCGGCGCGCCATTCAGGAGATCCTTCCGCTGCAAAGCTTGGCGAGGCCGTCGATGGCGAGCCCGTAGCCTTCGATGCCGAAGCCGCAGACCACCGCCTTCGCCGCCTTCGAGATGTAGGAATGGCGGCGGAACGGCTCGCGCGCGTGGATGTTCGAGATGTGCACCTCGATGACCGGCAGCTCGCTCGCGATCACGGCGTCGAGAATCGCGACCGAGGTGTGGGTGTAGCCGGCCGGGTTGAGCACGACGCCGGCGGCGCCGCGGGCCCGCGCCTCGTGCAGCCAGTCGACGATGTCGCCCTCGTGGTTGCTGTGGTGGAACGCGACGTCGAAGCCGTGCGCCCTGGCGCGGGCGCGGCACAGGGCCTCCACGTCAGCGAGGGTGGCGCGGCCGTAGACCTCCGGCTCGCGGGTGCCGAGCAGGTTCAGGTTGGGTCCGTTGAGGACATAGATCGTCGCCATGCGTGCCCGCCGGGAATCGTCGTCAGCCGGCGTTTATAGGCGGCTGCGGCTGCGGGGGAAATAGGCAGCGCCCGCCCGGTGGTTAACGCCGATCGTCCTCAGCAGGCCGCCGCCCCGTTGCAGCGCGCGGTCTTGACCTTGTCCTTGAGCGCGTCGAGGCCGACCGCGCCGGGCACCAGCTCGGTCCCGATCACGTAGCTCGGCGTGCCGTTGATGCCGAGCCGCTCGGCGAGCTTGAAACTCTCCGAGAGGGCGGTCTTGATCTCGTCGCTGTCGAGGTCCTTCTGCAGGCGGTCCATGTCGGCGCCGACCTCGCCGGCCACGGCCAACGCCTGCGCCTTGCCGGAGCGGCCGCGCTCGGCGAGGAGCTTGTGATGGAACGCGAGGTATTTCTCGCCCGCGGGGTCCTGCATGTGGAGCGCGACCGCGACCTGCGCCGCCTCCACCGAGTCCGGCCCGAGCACGGGGAACTCCTTGAGCACCACGCGCAGCTTGCCGTCGGACTGCATCAGCGTCTCGAGGTCTTTCGCCGCCTGCTTGCAGTAGGGACAGTTGTAGTCGAAGAACTCGACCAGCGTCACGTCGCCCTGGCGGTTGCCGACCGTGACCTGGTGCGGCGAATCGAACAGCGTCTTCTCGTTCTGCTTAACCGCGGCGCTGGCCTTCTCGGCCTCCGCGGCGGTCTGGCGCCTGTCGAGCTCCGCCATCGCCTCCTGGAGCACCTCGGGATGGCCGACGAGATAGTCGTGGATCGCCGTGTCGAGGCTGGCGGTCGCCGCCAGGTGCGGCGGCGGCGCGAGACGGTGGTAGGCCGCGGTCGCGACGATGGCGATGACGGCGCCGGCGAGGGCGGTGAGGACCAGCTTGAAATTCATGGTGTCGATTCCTTGCCGCGCATTCTAGCGCCCGGCGGGTTGAGGGACATTCACAATCAGCGGCGGGCGATGCCCGCCGGCGCCTTGTAGCTCGCGATGTCGTCGGCCTTGACCCAGCCCGGCGAGCCGATGGGGAAGCGCCCCTTGGCGCGCGCGGCGAGCTGCCGGGCGGTGGGATAGTCGGCGCGGGCGAAGGCGGCCTGGGCGGACGCGAGGTCGGCCTCGGCGAGATTGCCCTTGCGGCCGTAGGCCATGGCGAGGTTGGTGTAGGCGTCGGGGATGTCGGGATCGCGCAGGATCGCGGTCTGGAGGTTCGAGACCGCCTCGTCCGCGAGCCGCGGGTTGTTGGTCGCGATCAGCGCCTGCGCCAGCAGCACCTGGATCAGCGCCGGGTTCGGCGCGCGGGCGATCGCGGTGCGCAGCGGCGCGATGGCCTCGGCCGGGCGGCCGGCTTCGAGCAGGGCCTGGCCCTTGAGCTCGTAGAAATACGGATTGTTGGGCTGCGCCTGGATCAGGCCGTCGATCTGGAACAGCGCGCTCGCGAGATTGCTGCCGTGACGATAGGCCGAGATCGCGCGGGCGTAGCGCGCCGGCAGCGAGGTGTCGGTCATCGGATAGGCGCGCAGCAGCGTGTCCGGCCGGTCGAGGAAGCCGTGCAGCTTGGCGCGCATCAGGTCGTGGCGGGCCTGGAGCTCGGGCGGGTCCTTCTTGTCCCAATAGGGGCTCGACCTGGCCAGACCCTCCAGCACCTTGACGCGGTCCTGCGACATCGGGTGGGTCTGCACATAGGGGTCGGTGTATTGCGCGCTGTAGAGTTCCTGGTCGGCGAAGCGCTTGAAGGTGTCGTACATGCCCTTCGGGCTCTGACCGGTCAGCGTGAGGAACTTCACGCCGGCCTTGTCGGCCTGCTCCTCCTGCGCGCGCGCGTAGGACAGGATCGAGCGCATCGCCATCTGCTGCGGCGCCATCATGGCCGCCATGGCGGCGTTGCTGCTGTTCCGGCCGCCGCCGCCGGCCAGCGCCGCGCCGATGCCGAGCAGCATGCCGACGATCATGGCGTTCTGCACATGGGCGAGCTCCTCGCGCATCTTCATGAGATGGCCGCCGGCGATGTGGCCGGTCTCGTGGGCGAACACGCCGATGAGCTGATTGGGCGTCTGCGAATCGATCAGGGCGCCGGCGTTCACGAAGATATGCCGGCCGTCCATCACGAAGGCGTTGAACTGGCGGTCGTTGATGATGACGACACGGATGTTCTGCTGGGAGAGACCCGCGACCTTGAGGATCGGCGCGGTGTAGTCGCGCAGCAGTTGCTCGATCTCGGCGTCGCGGATCACGGGCAGCCCGGTGCCGGCGCCGGGATTTTCCTGGGCGCGCGCCGGCAATCCGGCGAGCAGCAGCGCGCCGGCGGCGATGAGCGCCGTGAGCTTGCGCGCGGCGGTCAGGAAGGACAGGGAGGCGGATCGGCGGCCCGATCGGTCGGTTTTCATGCAAGACCCGGTCTGCGGCCTTTATATCTTTCGGCCCACGAGGCTCCTCGGCCCCCGGCGCTCGACCGCGTTGATTTGTGCATGATCCTAGCCGAAAAGTCTGCGATTTTCAGGGATCGCGGGCGCGCCCGACGGCGGACCAACAATCCGTCAAATACGGCAATAGCGGGGCCGGGCCGGAGGATCGGAATGCTGGATGCGGCGAAGCGGCTGATGGCGAACGGACCGGCGTCGGCGCGCAGCGCGGTGCCGCCGTTCATCGTGATGGACGTGGTGGCCGCGGCGGCGCGCATCGAGGAGCGCGGCGGCCGCGTCATCCACATGGAGGTCGGCCAGCCCGCCGCGCCCGCGCCGTCGGCCGCCATCGCGGCGGCGCGCGCGGCGCTCGGCGGCCGGCTCGGCTATACCGAATCGCTCGGCATCCCGAGGCTGCGCGCGCGCATCGCGCGGCATTACCGCGACGCCTATGGCATCGACGTGCCGGCGGAGCGGGTGATCGTGACCACCGGCTCATCGGCCGGCTTCATCCTCGCCTTCCTCGCCCTGTTCGACGTGGGCGACCGGGTGGCGCTGGCCGTGCCAGGCTATCCGCCGTCGCGGCACATCCTCTCGGCGCTCGGCTGCGAGCCGGTGATGATCGAGACCGGGGCGTCCCACCGATACGCGCTCACCGCCGACGCCCTGCTGGCGGCGCACCGCAGGACCCCGCTCAAGGGCGTCCTGGTGGCGAGCCCCGCCAATCCCACCGGAACGATGATGACGCCGGAGGCGCTGCGCGATCTTGTCGCGGCGGCGGAGGACGCCGGCATCCGCGTCATCTCCGACGAGATCTACCACGGCCTCGACTACGCGTTCCCCGCCGTGAGCGCGGCGGCGCTGTCCGACCGCGCCGTGGTCGTGAACTCGTTCTCCAAGTATTTCTGCATGACCGGCTGGCGGGTCGGCTGGCTGGTCGCGCCCGAGCCGCTGGTGCGGCCCATCGACCGGCTCCAGCAGAACCTCGCGATCTCGGTGCCGACGCTCTCGCAGGTCGCCGCCGAGGCGGCGTTCGAGGGGCGCGCCGAGATGGAGGCGGTCAAGCACGGCTACGAGGAGAACCGGCGCATTCTCGTCGAGGGCCTGCCGCGGGCCGGCCTGGAGAAATTCCTTCCGGTGGACGGGGCGTTCTATCTCTACGCCGACGTGTCCCGATTCACCGACGACAGCTTCGCCTTCGCCAAGCGGATGCTGGAGGAGGCCGGCGTCGCCGCCACGCCGGGCGTCGACTTCGACCCGTATGAGGGCCGCAAGTTCGTCCGCTTCTGCTACGCCGGCCCGTCTGCCGAGATGCGCGAGGCCGTGGAGCGGATCGGCCGCTGGCTCAAGGGATAGCGGAAGGCGGACAAGGGCCGACCCTGCGTTCGGTCCGATGGTAAGGGCCGCCTTAGGAACTCGCTAAAATCCTCCGGAGCGCATTCGCTTTTCCTTTCGATCTCCGCGCCATGGTGCGCTCCTGCTGCGTACCGGAGGGGATAATGTTGGCGAGCGACTTCGCGGCCACCCGCGTGAACATCGAACGGGCTCTAGAGAGCCTGCGCGGAACCGATGAGATCAGCACCTATATCCGCGACGCGCTGGACCTGCTGCTGGAGGCGGTCATCGTCGCGGAGCATCGCCGTGCTCCGGCACAGGTTTTCGAGTTTCCGCGGCGCGGCTGGAATAGACCCGTGTCTGGTTGCGGCCGCCGCGCTTAGCCTCGTATAGGGCCGTATCGGCTTCCTGGAGCAGGGCGGATATGTCGGCCTGGCCCGACGCGATGTGCGAAATTCCCGCGCTGACGGTGTTGACGAACGTGCCCGCCGGCGAGACGAAGCGCTGTGCGGCGAAGGTCTGGCGCACGCGCTCCGCGACCTGCATGGCGTTGGCCAGCGCGGTATTCGGCAGCACGACGGCGAATTCCTCGCCGCCGAGACGGGCGGCGAAATCGTCCTTGCGGATATGCTCGGTCAGCACCGCGCCGAACGTCTGCAGCACCGTGTCGCCGATCTGGTGGCCGTGGATGTCGTTGATCGGCTTGAAATGGTCGATGTCGAACACCACGACCGCCACGGGACCGGACAGGGTCGGAGGGCGCTCGTAGAGCGCGCGCCTGTTGAACAGCCCGGTCAGCGAATCCGTCTCGGCGTCGCGCTTGTGCCGCCTGGCGAGGCGGACCTGGTTCAGCCCGAGCGACATGGCGCCGATGCCGCCGGTGCCGATGAGCGACATCGCGAGATTGACGTCCTCCGCCCAGTTGACCGGGGCATGGTGCATGACCCACTGGCCCTGGCCGATGATGACGAATCCGCATAGTGCGAAGGAAAGGCCGGGCAGGCCGTAGAACGCCGCGAGGGTGATGATGAGGAGCGGCGCTTCCGCCCGCCAGCGCCAGTAGTCGCGTGCCGTGGCAAACAGGATGGCGGCCGCGGCGAAGTTGAAGGCGATATAGGAAACGCCGTCGTAGCCCAGGAACATCGGCACCGCCATCACCGTGCTCGCCGCCACGGTCACGGCGGCGATGAGCGTCAGCGGCAGCTTGCCGGTCCTGAACTGGTAGCCGGCGCCGAGGAAGAAGGCCAGGCCGAGCAGGAGCGCCGAGAAGGAGATGGCCCCGGTCACGGGAGAGAATGCGTGGATGAAGCCATGATAGACGAACACGCTGACCACGAGCACCGACGTGCCGAGCGCCCAGGTCATCAGCACGTGATCGGCGCGGAACACCAGCCAGCTGGCGAAGAAGGTAACGGCGAGCCCTGCGGCGCAGAAACTGAGTGCGACGAGCAATGAGCTGTAATCAAAAATCACGAGGGCGCTCCGCGCAGGAAATGCCTCCCGCGGGCTTGATCGCATCCCGCGGCTAAAGAACATTTAACCTGTTTTATGACTGCACGTTATCCCCGCTCGCTGCGCCGGCGATTCGGCCCGGCGGACCGGCCTCAATTGATTTTGATGTTCGCGGCTTCGATCACCGGCTTCCAGCGCGCGATGTCGGCATCGATGCGGGCGCGGAACTCCTCCGGCGTGGTCGGGATCGCCTCCATCAGCTGCGGGGCGAGCTTAGCCGTCACGCCGGGCGAGGCGACGGCATCCCGCGCCACCGCACCGATGGCGTCGACGATCGGCTTCGGCGTCCTGCCCGGTGCGATCAGCCCGGTCCAGGCGTCGGCCTCGACGTCGATGCCCTGCTCCTTGAGCGTCGGCACGTCGGGCAGGAACGGCGAGCGCCTGGCCGTCGATATGGCGATGATCTTGATCTGCCCGCTTGCAAGCTGCGGCGTGATCGAGATCGCCGGCAGGCAGGCCATCTGCACGTCGTTGCGGATCAGCGCGGTGACCGCCTGCGGCGAGGAGGCGTAGGGGATGTGCACCATCCTGGTGCCGCTCTTGAGCGCGACCGCCTCCATGGCGAGATGCGACAGCGAGCCGTTGCCGATCGAGCCGAAATTGTATTTGCCCGGGTTGGCCTTGAGCAGCGCGATCAGCTCCTGGACGTTGCTGACGTTGAGGCTGGTGTTGATCGCGAGCGCGCTCGGCTGCGTCACCAGCATGGTGACGAGCGCGAGGTCGGTGCGCGGGTCGTAGGGCAGCTTGCCGAACAGGATCTGGTTGATGGCGAGCGGGCCGCCGATGCTGATGCCGATGGTGGCGCCGTCGGGCTCGGCCTTGGCCACCATGTCGGTGCCGGTGTTGCCGCTGGCGCCGGCGTGGTTCTCGACCACGAACGGCTGCTGCGGGAATTTCTGCTGGGCATAATCCGTGACGAGGCGCGCGATGATGTCTGGCGTCGAGCCGGCCCCGAACGGCACGATCATCTTCACGGTCTTGGTCGGCCACACCTGCGCGTCGGCGGGCAGGGCAAATGCGAGCGCGGCGAGCGCGGCCACCACGAGGCGTTTCATCGAAGGTCTCCCGGTTCTGCTGCTTGCGGTTTGGCCGTCACTGGAACTTCACGATGCCGGATTTCTCCATGTCGCCGAACGTCCTGATCTGGTCCTTGAAGCGGCCCCAGAACGCGTCCGGCGTGCCGCCCGTCGGGAAATAGGCGTTGTCGACCATGATCTTGCGCACCGCCTCGGTCTTGAGCGCGCGGTTCGCGGCGGCGTTGAGCGTGGCGACGACCTTGTCCGGCGTGCCCGCCGGCGCGGCGAAGCCCCACGCGATCAGGCCGTCGAGATCGGGATAGCCGAGCTCGACGAAGGTGGGCACGTCCGCCGCCTGCGGCCAGCGGCGGCTGCCGGTCTCGCCGATCAGCCGCGCCTTGCCGGTCTCGATCAGGCCGAAGTCCGGCGTCGAGGCGATGGCGTGGATGTTGCCGGCCAGCAGATCGACGCGGGCCGGCGCGTCGCCGCGGTAGGGGACGAAGGTGAGCTTCGCGCCGGTCTTCTGCGCCAGGAGCTGGCCGTAGATGTGCGACACCGAGTTGACGCCGGGGACGCCGACGAGCAGCCCGTCCGTCGTCGTCTTGCTGTAATCGACGAACTCGCGCAGCGTCTTGATGGGCAGCGCGGCCGCCACCATGATCCCGACCGGATAGACGCCGTATTCGATGACGGGCCGGAAGTCCTTGAGCGGGTCGTAGGGCAGGTTGGCGTTGGCGAGCCGGCCGAGCGGGTGGCTCGCGGTGTTGGCGACCACGATGGTGTAGCCGTCGGCCGGGGCCTTGGCCACAAAGTCGCTGCCGATGGTGCCGGTCGCGCCCGGCTTGTTGTCGATGACGAAGGGCTGATGCAGCGCCGCCGCCATGTCCTGGCCGATGACCCGCGCCACCGCGTCGGACGGCCCGCCCGCCGGCCACGGCACCACGATATGGACCGCCCGGTCCGGGTAGTCCGCGCCCTGCGCGGCGCCGGCCGCGACCGTGGCCAGCAGCGCGGCGACATACGCTGTTTTCATGGGTCGCTCCCCCGTTTCGGGCGCCATTGTCACGGTCGCGGGGCCAGCGTCAATTGCGCCGGCGCGACGGGCCGCGCTTGCCTTCGCCTCCCGCTTCGCCTCTACTCCGCCCCGGAAAGACCGGCCGGGACGCCATCATGGGTCTTGCCATCCTCGTTCTCGGGCTCGCCGTGTTCATCGGCGCCCACGTGTTCGTGACGCGGCGCAAGGCGCGCGCGGCGGTGATCGCGCGCATCGGGCTCGGGCCCTACAAGGGCCTGTTCTCGGCGGTGGCGATCGTCGGGCTCGCGCTGATCATCGTCGGCTTCGGCCGCTACCGCGCGACCGGCTGGATCGACGTCTGGTATCCGCCGGCCTGGACGCGCCAGGTGGCGATCCCGCTGGTCTGGCTCGCCTTCATCAGCGTCGTCGCGGCCTATGTCCCCGGCAACATCAAGCGGTGGCTGAAGAACCCCATGCTGGTGGGGGTCAAGCTGTGGGCGCTGGCGCATCTCATCGCCAACGGCGACCTCGGCTCCATCATCCTGTTCGGCGCGTTCCTGCTGTGGGCCGGCTACGACCGCATCACCTTGAACTATCGCGCCGATGCCGGCGCCCCGCCGATCCCGACGGGCGGCTGGGCCAACGATGGGGTAGCCATCCTCGCCGGCACCATTATCTTCCTGGCGTTCGGCTACGTGGTCCATCCGCTGTGGATCGGCGTGCCGGTGTTCACAACAGCAACGGGAGCCTGAATCATGTCCGCGCAGGTCGAACAGAGGCGTCTCACGGCCCCCGACATCCGCTCGCGCAAGGGCGGCCTGCCCATCGTGGCGCTCACGTCCTATCACGCCCACACCGCGGCGCTGCTCGACCGCCATTGCGACGTGATCCTGGTCGGCGATTCGCTCGGCATGGTGATGCACGGGCTCGACAGCACGCTGCCGGTGACGCTCGACATGATGATCCTGCAGGGCCGCGCGGTGATGCGCGGGGCGCGCCACGCGCTGGTGGCGGTCGACATGCCGTTCGGCTCCTACGAAGCCTCGAAGGAGCAGGCGTTCATGTCCGCCGCGCGGGTCATGAAGGAGACCGGCTGCGGCGCCGTCAAGCTCGAAGGCGGCCGGCGCATGGCCGAGACCATCGCCTTCCTCACCGAGCGCGGCATTCCGGTGCTGGCCCACGTCGGCCTGACGCCGCAGTCCATCAATGCGCTGGGCAGCTTCCGCGCCCAGGGCCGCGACGAGGCCGACTGGCAGCCGATCGAGGCCGATGCCCAGGCGGTGGCCGAGGCCGGGGCGTTCGCCGTGGTGCTGGAGGCGGTGGCGGAGCCCCTGGCGGCCAAGATCACCCGCGACGTGGCCATTCCCACCATCGGCATCGGCGCGAGCCCGGCCTGCGACGGCCAGGTCCTGGTGCTGGAGGACATGCTCGGCCTGTCGCCGCGGGTGCCGAAGTTCGTCAAGCGGTACGCCGATCTCGGCCCCGCCATCGACAACGCGGTCGCCGCCTATGCCGCCGAGGTCCGCTCGCGCGCGTTCCCCGCCCCCGACCACACCTACGCCCTCAAGGCCAGGACGCCGGCCAAGGCCGGATGACAGGGCCAAATAAATAGCGGGCGCTCTTAACGAATTTGCCGCAGGCGCTTTGCCTTGCGGCCGCCACAGGACTATTTTACGCGCTCGTCGCGCGGCCTCGGGCCGCGCCTCTCTCAAGGATTCCCCGTGTCCGACATATTCTCCGAAGTCGATGAAGAAGTCCGCCGCGAGCAGCTCAAGCGGATCTGGGCCCGCTACGGCAACGTGATCGTCGCGCTCGCCGTGCTGGTCGTGATCGGGGTGGGCGCCTGGCGCGGCTATCAATGGTGGGAGGGCAGGAAGGCCGCCGAGACGGGCGCGGCGTTCGAGGCCGCCGCGGACCTCGCCGACCAGGGCAAGGGCGCGGAGGCCGCCGCGGCGTTCGACAAGATCGCGGCCGAGAGCGGCGCCGGCTATCGCGCGCTGGCGCGGCTGCGCGCCGCCGCGGCGCTCTCCGATCGCACCGCGGCCGTGGCGGCCTACGACGCCCTTGCGGCGGACACGTCGGTCTCTCCGGTTTTCCGCGACCTCGCCGGCGTGCGCGCCGGGCTCCTGCTCGTGGACAGCGCGCCGCTCGCCGACATGACGCGGCGGCTGGAGCCGCTGGCCCAGGCCAACGGCACCTTCCGCCACACCGCGCGGGAACTGCTCGCCTTCGCCGCGGTGCGCGGCTCCGACAGCGCCGCCGCCAAGCGCTGGATCGACATGATCGAGGCCGATACCGAAACGCCGCCCACCATCCGCGCGCGCGTCGAGCTCCTCAACGCGCTCGGCGAAGCGAAGAGCTAGGCGGCGATGATGAACCGGACGATCCGCATCCTGCTGTCCGCGGCCGTCGCCTGCGCGGCGTTTTCGCTCGCCGCCTGCGACAACGAAAAGCTGCTCGACATGTTCGATTCCAAGAAGAAGCTGCCGGGCGAGCGCAGGGAAGTGTTCCCGGGCGGCGTGCCCGGCGTGCAGCAGGGCGTGCCGCCGGAACTGATGAAGGGTTATCGCGACCCGGATCAGGACGCCCAGCAACAGCAGCAGGCGGTGGCCGCGCCCGCCGCGGAGGGCGAGCCGAAGGCCGAGGAGCAGAAGCCCGAGGCGCCGAAGGCCGAGGCTGCGCGGCAGAAGCCCAAGCCCAAGCCGAAGAGGGTGGCGCAGCCGCGTCCGCAGCAGGCGCCGTCCGCGACCGCCTCGTCCGCACCGCCGCCGCCGCCCCAGCAGCAGCCGCAGCAGCAGCAACAGCCGCAGCAGCCGGGGGGACTCCTGCCCTGGCCGACACAGTAAGGCCCCTGCAGCGTCTGCTTTGCCTTGAAATCGCTAGGGCATGGTCCCGAAAAGCTGCAGGCTTTTCGGACAAGATCAGGCTCAAAACGAAGAGAAAAGACGCTCGGGCGATCCGATCCGAGCGAGTCGGGTTCTGAGGCCGGCCCATGACCTTCACCGTCGCCATCGTCGGCCGTCCCAACGTCGGCAAATCGACGCTGTTCAACCGGCTCGTCGGCAAGCGCCTCGCGCTGGTCGATGACACGCCCGGCGTGACGCGCGACCGGCGCGAAGGCGCGGCGCGTCTCGGCGACCTGTCGTTCACCGTGATCGACACCGCGGGCTTCGAGGAGGCGGCGCCGGAGACGCTGAGCGGCCGCATGCGCGCGCAGACCGAGGCCGCCATCGCCCAGGCCGACGCGGTGCTGTTCATGATGGACGCCCGCGCCGGGCTGACGCCGGCGGACCGCGCGTTCGCCGGCGTGGTGCGCAAGTCCGGCAAGCCGACCATCGTGCTCGCCAACAAGAGCGAGAGCCGGGCCGCCAGCGCCGGAAGCTACGAGGCATTCGCCCTCGGGCTCGGCGACCCGGTGCCGATCTCCGCCGAGCACGGCGAGGGCCTCGCCGACCTCTATGACGCGCTGCGCGCCGCATTGCCCGAGCAGACGGAGCTGCCCGACGACGAAGAAGAGGGAGCCGGCAAGACGGCCGAGCGGCCGATCCGCGTCGCGGTGATCGGCCGGCCCAACGTCGGCAAATCGACGCTCGTCAACCGGCTGCTCGGCGAGGAGCGGCTGCTCACCGGCCCGGAGGCCGGCATCACCCGCGACACCATCGCCGTGCCGCTGGAGTGGAACGGCCGCGCGTTCCTGGTCCACGACACCGCCGGCATGCGCCGCCGCGCCCGCATCGACGACAAGCTCGAAAAGCTTTCGGTCGCCGACGCGCTGGAGGCGATCCGTTTCGCCGACGTGGTGGTGGTGCTGATGGACGGGCAGGGCGCGTTCGAGGAGCAGGACCTGCGGCTCGCCGATCTCGTCGAGCGGGAAGGGCGCGCGCTGGTGCTCGGCATCAACAAATGGGACCTGGAGGACGGGGGGGCCGGCGCCATCGCCAAGCTGCGCGGCGAGGCGGATCACTGGCTGCCCCAGGTCAGGGGCGTGCCCATCGTCGCGCTCTCGGGCCTCACCGGCTTCGGCATCGACCGGCTGATGCAGGCGGTCCTCGACGCCCACGCGGTCTGGAACAAGCGCATTGCCACCAACCCGCTCAACCGCTGGTTCAACGCCGCCATCGACGCCAATCCGCCGCCGGCGGTGTCGGGCCGGCGGCTCAAGCTCAACTACATCACCCAGGCCAAGGCGCGGCCGCCGAGCTTCGTCATCTTCTGCTCGCGCGCCGACGCGGTGCCCGACAGCTACCTGCGCTATCTCGTCAACGATCTGCGCGGGACCTTCGACCTGCCGGGAACGCCGGTGCGCGTCACGCTGCGCGAGAAGAAGAACCCTTACGCGGGACGCAAGCCGTGACCGAGACCGCGCGGCGCCAGGCCGCGTTCGTCTTCGTCTTCATCACCGTGCTGCTCGACATGCTGGCGCTCGGCATGACCGTGCCGGTGCTGCCGCGCATCGTGCTGCAGTTCGTCGGCGACGACCAGGTGCGCGCGGCCCAGGTCTATGGCCTGTTCAGCACGGTGTGGGCGGCGATGCAGTTCCTGTTCTCGCCGGTGCAGGGCGCGCTGTCCGACCGCTTCGGGCGCCGCGCCGTGATCCTCGCCTCGAATTTCGGGCTCGGGCTCGACTACGTGCTGATGGCGGTGGCGCCGTCGCTGACGCTGCTGTTCGTCGGCCGCGTCATCTCCGGCATCACCGCGGCCAGCATCTCCACGGCCAATGCCTATATCGCCGACGTGACGCCGCCGGAGAAACGCGCTTCCGCTTTCGGCATGCTGGGGGTCGCGTTCGGCGTCGGCTTCATCCTCGGCCCGGCGCTCGGCGGCCTGCTCGGCGCCGTCGATCCGCGATTGCCGTTCTGGGTGGCGGCCGGCTTCAGCCTGCTCAACGGGCTCTACGGCCTCGTGATCCTGCCCGAGTCGCTGCCGCGGGACCGCCGCGCGCGCTTCGTCCTCGCCAACGCCAATCCCATCGGATCGCTGCGCCTGCTGCGCTCGCACCGCGAGCTGTTCGGCCTCGCGGCCGTGACGCTGCTCGATTATTTCGCCCATGCCTCGCTGCCGACCATCACAGTGCTCTACATGAGCTATCGCTACGGCTGGGACGAGCGCATGGTCGGCATCACCATGGCGATCATCGGGCTGTGCACCATGATCGTGCAGGGCGTGCTCGTCGGGCCGTTCGTGCGGCACTTCGGGGAGCGCGTCGCGCTGTTCGCCGGCTTCGCCTTCGGCGTCGCGGGATTCGCGATGTTCGGCCTCGCGCCGACCGGCCTGTGGTTCTGGGCCGGCGTCCCGGTGCTGTCGCTGTGGGGACTCGCCGGCGCGGCGCTGCCGGCGCTGATGAGCCAGCGCGTGGCGCCGACCGAGCAGGGCCAGCTCCAGGGCGCCAGCGCCAGCCTCATGGGCATCGCCAGCATGCTGGGACCGAGCCTGTTCACGCTGAGCTACGCCGCGGCGATCGATCCCCAGCGCGGCTATCACCTGCCGGGCGCGCCGTTCCTGCTGGCGGCGGCGTTCCTGCTGGCGGCCCTCACCGTCGGATGGCGCGTGACGCGCGCAGGCCGGGAACGGCCCGGGCCCGCGCGCGCCGGTCGCGGTTAGCGCCGCGCGCTGCCGTAGGCGGTCGCGGTCGGCTTGTAGTTCGGCGCCGGGTTGATGCCGTCGCGGATCACGGTCGAGGTCGAGGCGACCTTGCGGCCTGCCGTGGCCGGATAGTTCGGCGCGGGATTGATGCCGTCATGGATCACGGTCGCGGTCGAGGCCGCGTGGCGGCCCGCCGTGGCCGGATAGTTGGGCGCCGGGTTGATGCCGTCATGGATGACGAATTGTGAGTTGGCGGTCTGCGCCAGCGCAGCGCCGCCGAACGCGAGTGTCGCTGTTGCTGCAAACAAAACCAGTTTCGACGTCATGGATGATCCCTCGGGTATGTCGCCCCCTCAAGATCGTCGCCTTGATCGAAACTAGTTCACGCCACGAGACGGCCATTATCACAGCTTCGCGATGCTCTATTAACGCAGTGTAATGTTCAGCATCGCGCGTGCAGGAAGTGCCTGTCCGACGGGGACTTCTTCAACGTCGCGCGATGGATTGCAAAAACCGTTTCTCACCTATGTCGCCGCTGCAAACTGTTTCAGCAAGTCGACATCGGTTTGTTAAAAGGCCGTAATGTTTGCAACGTTTGTGAGTTGATGCCGCGCCGCCGCGCGCGTTCTTCAATGCGGCGGGCTGAACTGCAGGAATTTTTTTTCCGTCATGCTGTAGCAGCAGCCGGTTTCCGTCACGCTCGGCAGGCACAGCGGCACGATGGCGTCGCCGATCGAATCGGGCGACGCCACGGTCTCGAGATCGAGCCCGGGAAACGCCGTCGCCAGCATCCGCGTCCCCACCAGGCCGGGCGAGAACGCGTTGATGCGCACGGGTGTGTTGACGGTCTCGGCGGCGACGGTGCGCACCAGCACATCGACGGCGGCCTTGGAGACCGCGTAGGGGCCCCAGTACGCGCGGGCCTGGTGGGCGACGCCGGATGTCATGAACACCGCGCGCCCGGCGTCGGACGCCTTCAGGAGGCCGACGCAGGCGCGCAGCAACCGGTAGTTCGCGGTGACGTTGACCGCCATCACGTTGTCCCAGTCGGCCGGCGGCACATGGTCGATGGGCGACAGCGGGCCCAGGATGCCGGCGTTGCCGATGAGGATGTCGAGCCGGCCGTAGCGCTCGTTGAGCGCGGCGGCGAGCCGGTCGATGCCGTCGTAGTCCTTGAGGTCGAGCGGCACGAGCGTGGCGGTGCTGCCGGCCGCGCGGACGGCGTCGTCGAGCTCCTCGAGCGCGCCGACGGTGCGCGCCACGGCGACCACGTGCGCGCCGGCCCGGGCGAGCGCCAGCGCGGTGGCGCGGCCGATGCCGCGCGAGGCGCCGGTGACGAGCGCGATGCGGGAGGCGAGGGGAAGGGTCATCAAACCGATGGGATGGCCGGCCTCAGCTCGCCTCCGCCAGCAACGACAGTTGCCGGATCGGGGCGTCCTGCTGGTCGGTGAGGGGCGTCGGGTAGTCGCCGGTGAAGCAATGGTCGGTGAACTGCGGCCGCGCCGGATCGCGGCGGTCTTCGCCCATGGCGCGGTAGAGCCCGTCGATGGAGAGGAACGCCAGCGAATCGGCGCCGATGAACCTGCGCATGCCTTCGAGGTCATAGACCGCGGCGAGCAGCTTGTCGCGCTCCGGCGTGTCGATGCCGTAATAGTCGGGGAAGGTGATCGGCGGCGAGGCGATGCGGAAATGCACCTCCCGGGCGCCGGCCTCGCGCATCATGCGCACGATCTTGACCGAGGTGGTGCCGCGCACCAGCGAGTCGTCGATCAGCACGATGCGCTTGCCCTGGATCACCGCGCGGTTGGCGTTGTGCTTCATGCGCACGCCGAGCTCGCGGATCGACTGGGTCGGCTGGATGAAGGTGCGGCCGACGTAGTGGTTGCGGATGATGCCGAGCTCGTAGGGGATGCCCGAGGCCTGCGAGTAGCCGAGCGCGGCGGGCACGCCGGAGTCCGGCACCGGCACCACCACGTCGG
>Ga0180221_1000870_pt1 | contig 22940 bp, 20 predicted proteins | sample eDN5th37CKraftMG_FD_151339 | JGI IMG/M metagenome (GOLD analysis project Ga0180221, IMG submission 151339) | Enriched Miracle-Growth compost microbial communities from Emeryville, California, USA - eDNA 5th pass 37_C Kraft MG (version 2) (version 2) ...
CGGTGCGGCTGGACAGGTCCGTGTTGCCCGCCGCAATCTCGCGCGCGCCCACGTTGATCTCGTCCACCCCGCGGCGCACCGCCGCCACCGTGCGCGTCAGGCTCTCCTGCATGCGCTTGAGCGCCGAGAAGAGATGGCCGATCTCATTCGTGCTGCCGACTTCGATGCGGGCCGTGAAATCGCCGGCGGAAATCTTGTCGAAATGATCGCCGGCCACGCGCAGCGGCCTGAGCACCATGCGGCTGATGAACAGCCAGCATCCCGCCGCCAGGACCACGGCAAGCGCGAGCAGCGCCAGCGTCACGCCGCGCGACACCCGATGCGCCGCTTCGGCCTCGCGGACCAGTTCATCGGTGCGGTTGTCCACGTACTGGAGAAAATCGTTGCTGGCTTTCGCGAAGGCGGCGTTCACGTCCCGCGCCGCGTCGTTGAGGTCCAGGAATTGCTGGATCTCCATCTGCGACAGGGCTTCGGCCTGGCGCCGGCCCAGTTCGTCGAACGGCTTGAACGCGGCTTCCAGCTTCTGCACCAGCGCGTCGGAACCTTCGAGCCGGGAAGCCTGGCGGAAAGTCTCGAACGCCCTGTAGCCCTTCTGCATGACTTCTTGCGCCAGCTTGCCGTCGGCCGCCGCGGCCTCGGTCTTGCCCTGCTGCATCTCCATGAGCGCCGTGTTGAGCAGCACCCGGCCACGCATGAATTCGCTGTAGGCTTCGTGCAGGCGCCCTGCCTGATCGCCATAGGCCGAGTTGATCGCCTCCATCTTTGCGTTGCTGGAATTCAGCCCAAACCACGCCACGCCATTGGAGGCAAACATGGCGCCGGTGAACAACAAGAGCACCAGCAGGATGCAGGTGCGGACTTTCAGATTGACAAGCATGGAAGACCCAAGCGTTATGCGACGTGTGACAACGGTTCCCGGCCCGCACACAGGCACGGACGCTGCGGCGCCAGGGCCGGCAGCGTCCGTCAGGCGCTGTCGCCGCTCCCTGCGGGGCGGCGCGTTTCGACGGCCTATTTGCGACTGAACAGACTCGACCCCTGGATGGTCATGAATGCCGCGGACGCGGCCTGCAAGGCAACCTGCCGCAGGGCAAGCTGGCTGGCGCCAGAGTAGTAATCCAGATCCTCCAGATCAGAGAGCGATTTCGAGTACGACAGGCCTTTCTGCGTACCGGTGGCGTCCAGCGCCTCCAGCTCGTTCATGCGCGCGCCGACGGAGGCCGCCACGGTCAACACGTTGTCGTAGTTGGTCGACAGCTTCTTGTTGGCGGTGGCCAGCACGTTGTTCAGCCTGGCCAGCGCGACCTCGTCGCCCGCGATGGGCGAATCCAGCGTTTCGATGAGATTGTCCAGCGTGCTGAAGAGATCCACGTCGGTGCCGCTCTGCTGGAAGCTCTCCACGTCGATGCGGTCGCCCGCCTTGGGCGCGCCGGTGATCGTGACGGACACGCCGCCGAAGTCGATGGCCTCGCCCGCCTGATAACCGGTGGCCGGATCGGGCGGCGAGGGAACCGTGACCGGCGCGACGGGCGGATCGGCGTCCGGATCGCTGGTGGTGATGCGGTAGCCGATCGCGCCCGACACCGGATCGGCCTCGAACTCGACGCTGAAATTCTTGCCGATGTTGGCGCTGCCCGGCGTGACCGATACGGTGCCGAACTGGGCCGTTCCCTGGTTGGACGCCGCCGCGCTCGCCACGTACCCGGTCGAGCCCGGGTTGGCGCGGTTGAAGATGTCGGAACCGATGTCGCTGGTGGACATCTGGCGGCTCTGATCCACCTGCACCACGCGCTGGCCCGTGTCGCCGTTGTATTCGATCTTGCCGTTGGCCGGATTCACCGCGTAGGGAATGGTGTTTCCCTGGTAGCCCGAGAACAGGTACTGGCCGTTGCCGTCGGTGCTGTTGGCCAGGCCCAGCAGCGCTTCGCGCGCGCTCTTCAGCGCGGTGGACAGGGCCTGCCGGTCGCTGTCGGAGAACGTGCCGTTGCCCGCCTGCACGATGCGCGTGCGGATGTCCTGCAACGCGGTCGTGATGGATTCCAGGACATTGTTTTCCTGGCTGAGGTTGGTGCTGGCCGTACCGCGGTTCATGGCGTACGTGGAGTTCATGCTCTGCGTCTGCGCCACGTTGATGCTGAGGGAGGCCGACAGCGGATCGTCGGCGGGGCTCAGGAACTTCTTGCCCGTGCCGATCTGCTCGACCAGGCGGTTCATGTCCGATTCCTGAGAAAGAATGCCCTTCAGGCCATTCGCGTACATCATGCTGGTGCTCAGGCGCATCGTTTCGCTCCGATTCGTTCTCTATGTTCCGTCAATCCAGGGCCGGTCAGCCGCGCAGGCCCAGCAGGGTATCGAACATCGTGCTGGCCACGTCGACGATGCGGGCGGCCGCCTGATACTGCTCCTGGTACTGCGACAGGTTGACGTACTCTTCGTTCAGGTTCACGCCCGAAACCGCCTGCTGGGCGGCGAGCTTCTGGGCGACGAGGTTCTGCTGGGCCGTGGCGGCCGACTTGATCTGCGCCGTCTGCACGCCCACGGTGTTGACCAGCTGGGAGTACATTTCGGTCAGGTTCATGCTGCCTTTGCCCAGCACCTTGGCGGTCTGGAGCTGGGCCAGCTTGAGGGCGTTGTTGCCATTGGCGTCGCCGCCCGCCGCGTCCGCCGCCGCGATCTTGTTCGGGTCGGAGATCAGCACGGTCAGGTCGCGCGCGGCATCGCGGGTCGGGGCGATGGACCATTTGTCGCCCGCCGCCGGCGGCGCGCTGATGGTCAGTTTCACGCCCATCTCGGCTTCGAGGTCGAGCACGGCATTGGGCGGCGCGCCCGTGGCCGGGCCGTTGTAGACCTGCGTGCCCGCGGGCAGGCGCAGCACCTGGTAGTTGGTGCCGTCGAAGCTGATGGAGTATTCGTTGGCGTTGATGTTGGCGACGTTGGTGAACTCGCCCGAGATCTGCGCGTTGCTCTTGTTCTGGGTGTTGGGCACCGCTTGCGGCGAAGACAGCCCGAAAAAATCTTCGCCGGGGTTGCCGTCCAGGTCCACGCCTTGCGCGTGCTGCTCGTTGAACGACAGCGCCAGCCCCACGGCGAGCTGGCCGAGCTGGCTCTGCATCACGTCGAGCGACGAGGCGCGGAACTGCAGCAGGCCGCCCAGCGTGCCGCCGGTGACTTCGGCGTCGGTCAGCTCCACCGTGGTGGTCTTGCCCGCGCCGGCGGGCAGCGTGTAGGCCAGCACGGTGCGCCCCACGTCCTTGGAAGAGGACACGGCCTGCAGCGGATAGATGGTGTCGCCGCTCAGCAGGGCCTGGCCGCCCGCCAGCGTGATGTTGATCTTGTCGCCCTGCTCGTAGGTCGTCACGCCGACGAGCTGGTTCAGCTCGGACACGGCCTGGTCGCGCTGGTCGAGCAGGTCGTTGGGCGGCGCGCCGTTGGCCTTGCCCGTGGCAATGGTGATCTGCTGGTTGAGGTCGTTGATGCGGGTCAGGTAGCTGTTGACCTGATCCACCACCGTGGAGATCTGCGTATTCAGGCCCAGGCGCTGGTTCTGCATTTCCTGGTAGGCCGAGCGGATCTGGGTGGCCAGGCTGTTGGCCTTGCCCAGCAGGTCCTGGCGCGCCGCCGGATCCGCGGGCTTGCTGGCCACGGTGTTCATACTGGTGAAGAAGTTGGACAGCGCGGGGGACACGCCCACGGTGCGGTCGGCAAACAGGTTGTTGATCTGCGAAACCTGGTCGAGCTGCGTCTGCAATTGCGCGCTGCTGCCCTGGGCGCCGACGAGCTGTCGGTAGAGGAAACTGTCGTAGCTGCGCACGACCGTATCGACCTGCACGCCGCGGCCGATATACCCGTTGGAGGTGGCCTGGGCGCCGGCGGTGGACACCATGACCTTCTGGCGGTTGTATCCGGTCGTGGTGGCATTGTTGATGTTGTGGCCGGTGGTGGCGATACCCGCCTGAGCCGCGTTGAGCCCGCCCAACGCCAAGTTGTACATGTTCATGCTGACAATGCCCCGTCTGTAACCGCAAATCTGTGTTCGGAATACCCGGTTAACGGCCTGCGGTCATTCAAATTTAGAGTCCTTCCGGAATTCCCGAGGAAAACCCCGACGCCGCGGGCCCGCCCCGGAACTGGCTCATGATGCCTATCAGTTTCTGCGCATATTGCGGGTCGGTGGCGTAGCCCGCGTCCTGGATGCGGCGCGCCGCCTCGATCTCGTTGCGCGCCTGGGCCACCGCCTCGTAGCGTGGGCTGCTGCTCAGCAGGCGGGCGTAGTCGGCGAAGGATTCCTCGTACGACGAATAGGCCCGGAAAGGTTGCGTCACTTTTTTTGAAACGCCATTCTCGTACTCGGTGGTGAGCACGTTCACCACCTTGCCCTTCCAGCTCGCGCCGGCCTTGATGCCGAAGAGGTTGTAGCTGGTGCTGCCGTCGGGATGACGGATCTCGCGCTGGCCCCAGCCCGATTCGAGCGCCGCCTGGCCCAGGATGAGGCGGGCGGGCACGCCGCTTTGCTGCGAGGCGAGATTCGCCGCCCGCGCCATGCGCGACACGAAGCTGACGACATGGTCGGGCGCTCCCTCGGCGGCGGCGATGGCGCGATCGCTGGCGCGGTTGTAGCGCATGACGTTCAGGAGCGCCGACACCTCGCGCGACCCGCCCGTGGCGAAATCCAGGTCGGATCCCTGGCCGACGCCCTTCAGGGTGTCGGCCGACAGTTCGCCGGGCTTGCCCTGCCGCATCTGGGCCAGGATGGACTGCGACAGCCCGATGCCCGGCGTGGCAAGATGCAAGGCCAGCTGCTCGTCGGCCATGGACTGCAGCATGCGGCTCTGGTCCGAGTCGAACAGGCCCTCGCGCGGCGTGGCTTCCCGCATGCGCTTGAGCATCATCTGCAGGAACAGGGCCTCGAACTGCTTGGCCACCTGCTTCTGCTGCTCGGTGCCCGAGGGGTCTTTCGTGACTTCGCGCCGCAGGTTCGAGAGGCGGCCCAGGTCGAAGACCGAATCCTGGCCGCCCGAGCCTCGCGCCGCGTCGCCGTTTCCGCTGATCGCCATCAGATGATTTCCAGTTCGGCGCGCAATGCTCCCGCGCTCTTCATGGCCTGCAGGATGGCCAGCAGATCCTGCGGCGTGGCGCCCAGGGCATTGAGGGCCTTGACCACGTCGGCCAGGTTGGCGCTGGTGTTCAGGCGCTGCAGCGAGCCGTTTTCTTGCCGCACCTCGATCTGCGTATTGGGCACCACCACGGTCTGGCCCTCGGTGAACGGCGTGTCGGGCTGGGAAACCTGGTTCTGGCGGTTGATGATGACGGACAGGTTGCCGTGCGCCACCGCCGCCTCCTCGATCATCACGGTGCGGTTCATGACCACGGAGCCGGTGCGGGCGTTGATGATGACCTTGGCCGCCGAGGGCGCGCGCGCCACCTGCAGGTCTTCGACCTGCGACAGGAAGCGGGCCATGGAACCCTGCTCCAGCGGAGTGCGGACCTGCACCGCGCGGCCGTCGAGCGCCACCGCCGTGCCGGCCCCGAACTTGCGGTTGAGGGCCGACGCCACGTTCTGCGCCGTGCCGAAATCGGTACTGTTCATTTCCAGCATGATGTAACCGTCGCGCGCCACCGTGGTGGGAACGGCGCGCTCCACGATGGCGCCGCCGTTGATGCGGCCGCCGTTGAGCTGGTTGATCTGCACGCTGGAGCCGCCAGCCGACGCGCCCGCGCCGCCGACGAGAATGTTGCCCTGCGCGATCGCGTAAACCTGGCTGTCCGCTCCCTTGAGCGGCGTCATGAGCAGCGTGCCGCCGCGCAGGCTCTTGGCGTTGCCCATGGACGAGACGACCACGTCCAGGGTCTGGCCGGGCCGCGCAAAGGCCGGCAACGTGGCCGTCACCATGACGGCCGCCACGTTCTTGAGCTGCATGTTGCTGCCCGCCGGCACCGTGATGCCGAGCTGCGAGAGCATATTGGTCAGGCTCTGCTGCGTGAACGGCGTCTGCCGCACCTGGTCGCCGCTGCCGTCCAGCCCCACCACCAGGCCGTAGCCGATGAGCTGGTTGCCCCGCACACCCTGGATGGACGCCAGGTCTTTGATGCGCTCGGCATGGGCGGCGCCCATGCCGGCCAGCAGGACGGCGGCCAGGCAGGCGCGCGCCAGCGCGGAAACCAGGGCGGAAATCGGAGAATCGTGTTTCATCGTCAGAACGGCGAAGCGATCAGGAAGAAGCGCTGGAGCCAGCCCATGGTCTGGACCTCGTCCATCACGCCCTTGCTGCGGTATTCGATGCGGGCGTCGGCCACCTGCGTGGACGAGACGGTGTTCGTCCCGGTGATGGAGCGCGGATCGACGACGCCGGAAAAGCGCACGTACTCGCTGCCGCGGTTGATCGCGATCTGCTTCTCTCCGGCCACCTGCAGGTTGCCGTTGGGCATGACGCCCACCACCGTGGTGGTGATGGTGCCGGTAAAGGCGTTGTTGGCCGTGCTGTCGCCCTTGCCCTGCGCCACGTTGCCGCCGGTGGCCTCGGTGTTGAGGTTGGCGTTCGCCCAGCTGTTCATGAAGGACGGCGCGGCGGCGATGCCCAGCGAGGTGGACGACGTGCGGTTGGTGTTGGTGGCGACGTTCTTGGAGGCGTTCGTCTTTTCGTTGAGGACGATGGTGACGATGTCGCCCACGTTGCGCGGCCGGCGGTCTTCGAAGAGCGGGTAGTTGCCGTAGGCGGTGGGCTGGTAGATCGAACCCGTGGGCTGCGCCGCCGGCGCGGGCGGCGGCGGCGGCACGGCCGTGGTCGGCCCGGTCACGATGGGCTCGGGCGGAATCATGGCGCAGCCCGCCACCGCCAGGGCCAGGGCCGCACTCGATACCAGGCGCATTACGGACATGGGCATCACAGTTGGGTCAGGCGGGCGAGCATCTCGTCCGAGGTCTTCACGGCCTTGCTGTTCATTTCGTAGGCGCGCTGCGTGGTGATCATGTTCACCAGCTCCTCGGCCACGTTGACGTTGGACGTCTCCACGTAGTTCTGCATGATGGAGCCCGCGCCGTCCACGCCAGGCTGCAGCAGGTTCGCCGGGCCCGAGGCGTCGGTTTCGAGATACAGGTTCTCGCCCACGCTCTGCAGGCCCGCCGGGTTGATGAAGGTGGCGATCTGCAGCTGGCCGACCTGCACGTTGACGCCCGCGGCGCCCGGCTGCGTCACCGACACGATGCCGTCCTTGCTGATGGAGATCGTCAGCGCGTTGTCGGGGATGTTCATGGGCGGCTGGATCACGTAGCCGCTGGCCGTGGTGAGCTGGCCGTTCTGATCGCGCTGCAGCGCGCCGTCGCGCGTGTAGGCCTGGGTACCGTCGGGCAGCTCGACCTGCAGGAAACCGCGCCCGTTGATGGCGATGTCCAGCTCGCCCCCGGTGTTGTTGAGGTTGCCGGTGGTGTGGATGCGCTCGGTGGAGGCCACGCGCGCGCCCGTGCCGAGCTGCAGGCCCGAAGGCAGCTGCTGCGCATCGCCCACCTGCGCGCCCGGCTGGCGCAGGGTCTGGTACATGAGGTCCTGGAACACCGCCCGGCCGCGCTTGAAGCCGTTGGTGGCCACGTTGGCGAGGTTGTTCGAAATGACGTCCATCGACGTCTGCTGACCTTCGAGGCCGGTCTTGGCGATCCACAACGAACGCATCATGATGTCTTACTCCTGAGGCGGCGGACGGGCCGCGCGCTGAAAAATTGGTCGGTCAGGCGCTCACGGACAGGATGCCGTTGGCGCGCTCGGCATTGCGGTCCGCCTGCTGGATCACCTGCATCTGCTGCTCGAAACGGCGGGCATTCTCGATCATGCCCACCATGGCCGCCATGGGATTGGCGTTGCTGCCTTCCAGCACGCCGGACAGCAGGCGCAGCGCCGGATTCGCCGGCACGGGCGGCGCCGGCTGGCCGTTCTGGCCCGCCAGCCGGAACACACCGTCGTCGCCGTGCACGAGCTGGTCTTCGGGCGGGCTGGCCAGCTTGATGCGGCCCAGGTTCAGGATGTTGTTCGGCGCATCGCCCGCGCCGATGGCGGTGATGGTGCCGTCCGAGGAGATGGTGAGCGCGGCCTGGTCGGGCACGTCGATCAGCCCGTTCTGTTCCGACAGCACGGGCTGGCCCAGCGAGGTCTGCAGCACGCCGTTCACGCCCACCTGCAGGCTGCCGGCCCGGGTGAACGCCTCGCCCTGCGGCGTCTGCACGGCGATCCAGCCCTCCGAGCCGGCCAGCGCCACGTCCAGCTCCCGGCCCGTGGTCTGCATGGTGCCCATTTCGAAGTTGTTGCGCGGCGTGGACGTTACCGTGGACACCCGCGTGGGCAAGCTCACGCCGTCGGTCACCGGCACCGAGCGGTACATGGCGATCTGCTCGCGAAAGCCCGGCGTGTTCACGTTGGCCATGTTGTTGGACAGCGCGGCCTGGTGCTCCGTGATGCGCGCCGCGCCGTTCATGGCGGTGTAGATGATTCGATCCATAGCGTGTTACCTGCTGCCGTCTCGCCGCGCTTACTTCAGGTTCATCAGGACTTGCATGATTTCGTCCTGCGTCTTGATGGTCTGCGAGTTGGCCTGGTAGGTGCGCTGGGCGATGATCATGTTGACCAGTTCCTGGCTCATGTCCACGTTGGAGGCCTCGGTGGCCTGGCCGACCAGGGTGGACAGGCCGTTGGTGCCCGGCTGGCCCAGGATGGGCTGGCCCGACGCGGCGGTTTCCTGCCAGGCGTTGTTGCCCACCGGCTTGAGGCCCTGCAGGTTGGAGAAGTCCGCCAGCACGATGGTGCCGACCACCTGGGTCTCGCCGTTGGTGTAGTTGGCAACGATGCTGCCGTCGGCCGCGATGTTCACGCCGCTGAACTCGCCCGAGGTATAGCCGTCGGGCTTGGCCACCAGCTTGTAGTCGCTGCCGTATTGCGTGGTGCCGGCGTAGTTCATGGCGATGTTCAGCGGATCGGCGGGCGTGGTGGTGCCGCCCGGCTGGGCGAACGACAGGTTCACCACCGGCGCGCTGGTCAGCGCGCCCGCCTTGTTGAAGGTGAACTGCGTGCCGCTGGTCCAGACACCGCCCGCCTCGGTCGTGGGCGCCATGGCTTCGCCGTCCATCGTGTAATAGACGTCGTAGACGCTGTTGCCGGCGGCGTCGGCCGGGCGCTTGACGAAGTACTGCATCACCTGGTGCGAGTTGCCCAGGGAGTCGTACACCGTCATGGGCGAGGCGTTGGTGTAGGTGTCCGATTGCGAGGGGTCGAAGGGCTTGCCGAGCTCGGTCACGGCGGCCGTGTAGTCGACGAAGCCGGGGATGTTGGCCAGCGCGCCGGCGATTACCTGGCCCGTGCCGTCGAGCTCGACCGTGTTGGGCGCCGTGCCGTAGACACCGGCCGGCGGATTGCCGGGAGCCCAGACCAGGTTGCCCGTGGCGTCCTTGGTGAACGTATAGGGGGGGGTGCCGCCCAGCGTGACCGAACCGGGCACGGCGGGCTGGACGACCGTGTCCACCGGATAGATCACCTTCGCGTTGGCGTCCAGGTTGGCCACCGTGGTGCCCGTGCTGGTGGCCTTGGGCTGCACGTTGGCCGTGGGCAATTGCAGCTCGACGGGGTTGGCGCCCACCGCGCCGGCGGGATAGCCGGTCAGGCGATAGCCCTGGGCGTTGACGATGTAGTTGGTCTTGTCGACCAGGAACTGGCCGTTGCGGGTATACATGACCGCGCCGCTCTGGTCCGTGACCCGGAACAGGCCCTTGGCGCCGTCGATGGCGATGTCGTACTCGCCGCCGTTGCCCGTCACCGCGCCCACCGTGAAGCGCTGGTTGATGGCCGCCACTTTCACGCCCAGGCCCACGCGCGAGCTGGCGTAGACGTCGGCAAACGATGCCGTGGACGACTTGAACCCGACCGTGCCGGAGTTGGCGATGTTGTTGCCGATGACGTCCAGGTTCTGCGCCGCGGCATTCAGGCCGCTCAATCCTTGTCCGAAACCCATGTTTACTCTCGCTAATCTGTAGGGAACAGGCCGCCGCCCGAGCGCCGGCCGCTAGTCAACTCGGCCGGTTTCAGCCGATCACCTTGCGCACATCCAGCATGCTGGTCTGCCCTTCCAGGCCCAGGTCCAGCCGCAGCCCTTCGGTCGAATAGGAAACGCTCTTGACCAGGCCGTAGCTCAGCACTTCCGAAGAAACCTTGGCGCCGTCCGCGTCGGTGGCGAGCGCGGAAACCGTATAGGCGCCCGGCTCCAGCGCCACGCCGGCGTCGTTCTTGCCATCCCATTCGAAGCTGTACACCCCGGTCTTCTGGTCGGTCAGCTCGATGGTGCGCACCACGGCGCCGGTGGAATCGGAGATGCGGATCTGCACCTTGGCGGCGTCTTTCTGCAAGTCCAGGCCATAGGGGGTGGCCACGCGCTCGGCCTGGTTCTCGGCATCCACGCCCAGCTTCACGGTGGAGCCCGGAATCAGCACGCCCTTGCCGATCATGGCCACGGCGTTCATGGACTGCGACACGTCGATCTGGCCGCTGATGGCCAGCATGGTGTTCTTGAGATTGGTGATCCCTTCCACCGTGGAAATCTGCGCGAGCTGCGAAGTCAGCTCCGCGTTCTGCATGGGGTTGAGGGGATCCTGGTTCTGCATCTGCGTGACCAGCAGCGTCAGGAACTGGTCCTGCAGGCTCTGGGCGGAGCTCGCCGAGTTCGCTCCCGTTTGGGCCAGGCCCATGGCCGTGGAGCTGGTGGTTTGGTCGATAGTCGTCATGGAATCGCCTTGTCGTCTGGGGCGTGCCGGGGTGATCAGGACTGGCCGATGGTCAGCGTCTTCTGCATCAGGCTCTTGGCGGTGTTGAGCACCTCCACGTTGGCCTGGTAGGAACGGGAAGCCGCGATCATGTTGACGGTTTCGGCCACCGGGTCGACATTGGGCATGTTCACGTAGCCCTCGGCGTCGGCCATCGGGTGCTTGGGGTCATAGACGCGCTTGAGCGGCGAGGAATCCTGGACCACGCCGGCCACCCGCACGCCGCCGATCTCCTGCCCAGCCGCCTGCCCGCCCGCGGGGTCGACCTGGAACACGACCTGCCGCGCCCGGTAGGGCTGGCCGTCGGGGCCCACCACGCTGTCGGCGTTGGCCATGTTGCTGGCCGCCACGTTCATGCGCTGCGACTGCGCACTCAGGGCCGAGCCCGCGATACTGAAAATGCTCAACAAGGACATTGCCTGACGCTCCCTTTGAATGTCATTCCTGGATGGCCGCCATCATGGTGCGGATGCGGCCCGACAGGACTTGCATGGTGCTCTGGTAGTGCAGCGTGTTGTCCGCGAACTGCACCCGCTCCACGTCCATGTCCACCGTGTTGCCGTCCAGGCTGGGCTGGTAGGGCAGCCGGTAGAGCAGCTCGGTCGGGCCCGGCGAGGCCGCCTTGGCCGGGATGTGCCGGGCCGAGGTCAGCGTGAGCTGGGTGTCGGGCAGCCGCATGCCTGCGTCCATGGCGTTCTGCATGGCCGTGCGGAAATCGAAGTCGCGGGCCTTGTAGTTGGGCGTGTCGGCGTTGGCGATATTGGAAGACAGCACTTCCTGGCGCTGCGCGCGCAGCGCCAGCGACTGCTGGAAGAAGCGGAAATCCTCGTTGAGCCTGTCTAGCATCGGATAGCCCTGTGCGTTGCAATACGGATGTCTCGGCGCGGACGCGCCATGGACTTGTTCGGATGACGGCATCATAGGGGCCGGCCGCGCCGCACAATCAGCCAAATAACCCGTTATTTCGCATCCAATTCCCGTATTGCCGGAGCCGGCGGGCTTCTACAATTCATTCACCATGAAGATTCCCGCACCGTGCCGCTTCCGCCCGCTGGCGGCCTGCGCCCTGCTGGTTGCCGCGCTGCCGCTTCCCCGGGCCGCGCACGCCCAGGATGCCGCCGTCCAGGCGCCCGAAGCCGTCGCCGCCGCCGCCCGGTCGTACCTGATCGAGCAGCTGTCCGCGCTGCGCGGCCAGCCCACGGTGGCCATCGACCCGCCCCGCACCGACCATCTGTCGGCCTGCACCGATCTGTCCCCCTTCCTGCCTTCCGGCATGCGCCCGCGCGCCCGCATGACGGTCGGCGTGCGCTGCATCGCCCCCAGGCCCTGGACCACCTATGTGCAGGCCACGGTCAGCGTTCCCGGACAGTACTACGTGGCCTCGCGCACGATTGCGGCCGGCCAGGCGCTGACGCCGTCCGACCTGGCGGCGCGCGACGGCGACCTGGTCGCCCTGCCCCCGGGCGCCATCACCGATCCGCGGGCGGTGCTCGGCATGTCGGCCGCCTACCGCATCAGCGCGGGCCAGCCGATCAAGGCCGCTTCCCTGCGCAGCGCCCAGGCCGTCGTGCGCGGCGCCACCGTGCGCATCGACGCGCGCGGCAAGGGCTTCGTGGTGAGCAGCGAGGGCGAGGCGCTGGACAACGCCGCGCCGGGCGCCACCGTCCAGGTGCGCACAGCGGGCGGCCAGGTGGTCAGCGGCATCGTCAAGAATGCCGGACTGGTGGAAATACAACTTTAGGCTATGTTACATATCGCACCGCTTCGGGGGCCCGCAAGCCCTAAAGTTCACCCCGCCCTTGTCGTTACCGAGACATAAGTAGGCGGATCGCGTGACAGCCCGATCCTCGACGCCCTGCGGAGATATCCCTTGAAAATCAATGCCACCACCAACCGGCCGCTCACGGCCGAAGCCATCAGCCCGCGCGCCGAATCCGCGCTAGCCCAGGCCTATGGCGCCGGCGGCGCCGGCTCCACCGGGTCAGGCAGTTCCCAAGTCGCGCTGAGCTCCGCGTCCCGCAAGCTGCTGGCCCTGCAGGACGGCGCCAACGACATCAACGTCGAGCGCGTCGCCGCCATCCGCGAGGCCATCGCCTCGGGCCAGCTCAAGATCGACACCAGCCGCATCGCTGACGGCCTCATCGCCAGCGCCCGCGATCTGCTGAAATAGGCCGCTGCCGCCAACCGACCATTCTCCCCACCTCTTTTTCTCGCCCGGCATGAGCAACACCACCGTCGAATCGCTGCAAACCTGTCTCAGGCAGGAAGATGCCCTGGTCGCCGAATTTGCCGTCATCCTGGAACAGGAAACCGAGGTGCTCGTCGGCCCCGGCGACGTGGACGCGCTGAGCAAAGTCACCGAGCGCAAGAACGAGGTCGCGCTCAAGCTGGTGGAACTGAGCCAGCAGCGCGACCGGCTGCTGGCCGACGCCGGCCTGCCCCCCGGCCACGCAGGCACCGAACAGGCCGTGGCGCGCCATCCCGAGCTCGCCGAAATCTGGCAGGCGCTGCTGGCCAAGTCCGGCTCCGCCAACGAAATCAATCTGCGCAACGGCGCCCTGATCGACGTGCACCTGCGCTACACGCAGCAGTCGCTCGAAGCGCTGCGCCAGATCGGCGGTGTGGGCGGCACCGCCACCTATGACGCGCTGGGCCGCGGTCCGCGCTACACCCCGGCGCGCAAATCCATCATCGCCGGATAGGGTTCCGCCGCGCGGCTTGCGGCCGCGCGGCCGCAAGCCGCGATCCAAGGCGGCGATTCCCCGCGCAAACCGCCCTCTCCCTGCGCCTTTCTTCCCGTTTCCTGCGTCCGCCGGGGCGGCCCGCGCTCTTGTCAGGCGCCGTCGGCCATTTCCAGCATGGCGTACATCTTGAGCAGGGCCACGGGCAGTTGGCGCGCCGCCAGGCGTTCGTCCGCGCCGACCACGCCGGCCAGCGTGCGGCGCGCGACGGCCGCCGGGGCCGTATGCCCCAGTTGCCAGCAGGCCGAGGCCAGCTGGCCCGCCATGAGCGACTGCCTGGCCAGCGCGTGAGCGCCGTCCACCGCCGGCAGGGCTTTCCAGGCGTGCGGCATATAGCGCATGCCCGCCTTGATCTCGTCCTGCAGCACCAGCCAGCGCGCTACCGTGGCGGCGTCGGCCTGGGACGCCGGCAGATTGGTCAGACCGAAGAGCTGGCCCGCCACCTCGCCGCTCTCGGTATCGATGAGGCGCGCGCACACCAGCCGGAACGTGGGCTGCTCGCCGCGGCCCGCCAGCGTGATCTCGGTGCCGGAAGCCCAGAGGGCCAGCGCGGCCCGCCGGCCATTGACGCCCGCGGCCAGCCCCGGCATGTCGCCGGGCTGACCCGCGGGCAGGTAGCCCACGCTCTTGCCCACCGCATTCAGCGTGGTCGGGCATTCGTCCTGCACCACGCGCATGCCGCCCGTGCAGCGCGCCAGCCAGGACACGCCGCCTTCGCTCAGCGACTGCCACAGCGCGGCGTTGCCGCCGTCGAGCGCATGCACCAGCGGAATCCGCTGCAGCTCCGCGCCCAGCCAGGCGACGCGCGCCTGCAGCGCCTGCGTGGAATCGGCCGGCCCGGCCGTGGCCGGATCGAAAGAAGACAAGGTGCCGTGCGGCAGGGCCAACTGCTGCGCGGGCGCGGCCAGCACCACGCCCCGGTCGCTGGCCAGGAAGGCTCCCGCCCAGGCGCCGCCGGGCAGCCCTTCGCCTTTCATGGAAGCCTTGCCGTGCACCGCCAGCAGATGGCGGTTGCAGGCCGCGGGAAACTCCCGCCGCACCATTTCGACAATGCTTCCGCCAAGCTCCGCCAGGCCGGCGCCGTCGCCGGTATAGCGCCGCCACGCGTCGCGCGCCTGCACGCAAGCCGTGTCGGTTTCCAGCCAGTGCAGCGTCTCGTCCAGTCCCTGGGCCGCGGAGATGGCGGACTGGCCGCCCTGCGGGCGCAGGATGGCCGAAGCCAGCAACTGGCGCCGGCGGGCGGGATCGGGCGCGCTATCGCGCGCGGAAGACCATAGCGAAGCCATGTCGGCCTCGCTGGGAGAATAAAGCGCCCGCGCCCGCTGCATCATGGCGAACGCGCGGTCGACCAGGATGTCCGCCCGGGCCAGTTCCAGGTGCTCCGGCACCTTCTGGCCCACGCTCGCGTAATGAATGGGCAGGCGGTGGCGGATGGCCGTGTCCAGCGCCGCGCCCAGGCGCGTCGCCTCGTCGAGCTTGGTAATGATGCAGCCGGCCACGTCCTCGCCCACGCCATTGCGATAGGCATGCGCCACCTCGTCGAGGGTGTCGCCCTGGCTCGCGGCGTTGAGCACCAGCAGCCGGCGCACCGGCTTGCCGCCGTTGCACAGCAGGGCCGCCTGCTCGGCGACCTGCCGGTCGCGCTGGCTGATGCCCGTGGTGTCGATGAGCACGATCTTGCGGCTGCCCAGCTCGGCGAGCAGGCGGCGCAGCTCGCCGGCGTCGCGCACGGAATGCGCGGGAATGCCCATCAGCCGGCCGTAGATTTGCAACTGCTCCAGCGCGCCGATACGAAAATTGTCGGTGGTCAGCATGGCCACCTGCTCCCGCCCTTCCCGGGCCACGCAACGCGCGGCGAGCTTGGCGAGCGTGGTGGTCTTGCCCACGCCGGTGGGGCCCACCAGGGCGTACACGCCGCCGCCCAGGAACTCGTCTTCGGACCTCAATACGGGCAGGTGCGTGACCAGCTCGTTGCGCGCCCATGCGAGCGCGGCCTCGGCGCTCATGCCTTCGGGCAGCCGTTCGACCAGCGCGCGCACCAGCTTCGTGCTGAAACCCGCGTCCAGCAGGCTGCGGAACAGCGCCACGCCGGAAGGCTCGCGTCCCGGCCCCTGGCGGCCGCCCCAGAGCAGGCCGTCCATGCGGCTTTCCAGGGCGCCGCGCAATGCGCTGATGGCGTCCTGCAGGCCGGCGGCCGCCTCGGGCGGCAACGCCGCCGGGGCGGGCAGCGAGGCGCCGTGCCGCAACGGGGCGTCCGGCGTGCGCGCCATGCCGGCAGCGGGCGGAACGGCGGAAACGGAAGGCGCGACGGACGCAGCGGGCGCGGCGGGCGCCGGCTGGGCGGCGGCCTCCGGGCGATCGGCCAGGGGCGTATCCAGCACCGACTGGTACGCCGCAATAGGACGGGCCGGGGACGGGAACGCGGGCGGTTCGGGCATCCGGGCGGCGGGCGCGGAGGGGCCGGCCATGCGCACCGCCGGCACGGGCGGCTGCGCCGCCATGGCGGGAGCCGGCGGAACCGGCGCCGGATGGCGGCCGCCATACCCCCACCCGTCCGCCGCACCAGGCGCCGTGGACGCAACGGCCGCGTGGCCCTGGCCGTGCGCATGCCCCTGGGCCTGTCCCTGGCCTTGGGCCATGTCCGCGGCCGGCTCGTCGAATGCGCCGTCGGCCGTCGCCAGCACCTCCACGCCGCCTTCGACGCTGCGGTTGGAAACGATCAGGGCATCCGGCCCCAGGGCCTGGCGCACCAGGCGCATGACCTCGCGGCTATTGGCGCCCACAAACCTGCTTATCTTCATGCTCAGTTACCTCCGCCGATGAGCGCGGTCACGCGGACCATGCGCTCATCCGGAATTTCCGTGTTCGACAGCACGCCGAGCTGCGGCAGGTGATGCCGCAGGAACCTCGACAGCGGCGCGCGCAGCACCGGCGACACAAGCAGCACCGGCGCATTGCCCTGCGATTCCTGGCGCGCCAGGGCGGCCTGCGTCTCGCGCAGCAGGGTATCCGCCAGGCCGGGCTCGAGCCCGCCGCTGGTGGTCATGGCCTGCGAGAGCACGCGCTCGAGTTTCACGTCCAGGCCGATGACACGCAATTCGCCCTCGCCAGGGAACCATTGCTGCGTGATGGCCCGGCCCAGCGAGCGGCGCGTGAGCGCGATGAGTTCCTGCACGTCGGGCTGCCCGCCGGTGGCGGCCGCCTGCGCCGCCAGCCGCGGCCCGTGCTCGGACAGCGTATCGATGATGGTGCGCATGTCGCGGATGGGCACTTCCTCGGCAAGCAGCCCCTGAAGCACCTTCTGCAGCACCGTGAGCGAGAGCGTCTTGGGCACCAGGTCTTCGACCAGCTTGGGCGCCTCGCGGCCGATGCGCTCCAGCAGCTGCTGCACTTCCTGGCGGCCCAGCAGGCTGGAGCCGTGGCGGTGCATCAGATGGTTGAGGTGCGTCGCCACCACCGTGCCGGCGTCCACCACCGTGTAGCCCGCCACCTGGGCCTGGTCGCGCAGGCTGGCGTCGATCCACAGCGCGGGCAGGCCGAAGGCCGGATCGGTGGTGGGCGTGCCCTTGATCTGGACCGACACGCCGCCCGGGTCGATGGCCAGCCACTGGCCCGGCATGGCCACGCCGCGGCCCACTTCCACGCCGGACAGCAGGATGCGGTAGTCGTTGGGCTTGAGTTCGAGATTGTCGCGAATGTGCACGACCGGCGGCAGAAAGCCCACATCCTGCGCGAACTTCTTGCGCAGGCTGCGGATGCGATGCAGCAGCTCGCCGTTCTGGGCATGGTCCACCAGCGGGATCAGGCGGTAGCCCACCTCCAGCCCGAGCTGGTCCACCATCGACACGTCGTCCCAACTGGCTTCCTGCGCGGCCGCCTGGGCCTGGGTAATGGCCTGGGGCGGCACCTCCTGGGCCTTGGCCTCGGCCTCCAGCCTGCGCTTGTGCAGCATCCAGCCGCCGCCGGCCAGCGCGGCCGCCAGCGTCAGGAAAGCGATATGCGGCATGTTGGGAATCAGGCCCATGATGCCAATGATGGCCGCCGTCAGGAACATCACGCTCGGATTCGAGAACAGCTGGCTGATCATCTGCTGGCCGATATCCTGGTCCGTGGCCACGCGGGACACGACCACGCCCGCCGCGGTCGAGATGACCAGCGCCGGGATCTGGGCCACCAGGCCGTCGCCGATGGTCAGCAGCGTATAGACGCGCGCGGCCTCGCCCATCGACAGGTCGTGCTGCGCCACGCCCACGATCAGCCCCCCGAAGATGTTGATCGCCATGATGAGCAGGCCGGCGATGGCGTCTCCCCGGACGAACTTGCTCGCGCCGTCCATGGAGCCGAAGAAGTCCGATTCCTGCGCCACTTCGGCGCGGCGCTTGCGCGCCTCTTCCTCACCGATGAGCCCGGCGTTCAGGTCGGCGTCGATGGCCATCTGCTTGCCGGGCATGGCGTCCAGCGTGAAGCGCGCGCCGACTTCCGCGATGCGGCCCGCGCCCTTGGTGATGACGATGAAGTTGATGATGGTCAGGATCACGAAGAGGATGATGCCGACCGCGAAGTTGCCCCCCACCAGGAAGTGGCCGAATGCCTCGATGACCTTGCCCGCCGCGTCCGGCCCGGTATGGCCGTTGAGCATCACCACCCGGGTGGACGCCACGTTCAGCGACAGCCGCAGCAGCGTGGCGAACAGCAGCACCGAAGGAAAGGCCGCGAAGTCCAGCGGCTTGCGCGTGAACATCGCCACCAGCAGGATCATGACCGACAGGGCGATGTTGAACGTGAACAGCAGGTCCAGCAGGAAGGTGGGCAGCGGCAGCACCATCATGCCCAGCACCATCACGATCAGGATGGGCCCGGCCAGCAGCCGCGCGTGCGCGGCCCCGTTCGTCTTCAACATGGAGAGCAGTGCGCTCATTCCTCAAGCTCCTTGCGCCGCGGCCTTGGCCTGCGGGTCGAGTTCGGCCGGCACGGCCAGGTTGCTCGGCGCGACGGGTTCCGCGCCCCAGCCCGAACGCCAGGAGCGCAACTGGAACACCCACGCCAGCACTTCGGCCACGGCGGTATAGAGCTCGACAGGGATTTCCTGGCCGAGCTCGACATGTTCATGCAACGCGCGCGCCAGCGGCGGCGCTTCCAGGGTGGGAACGCGATGCTGGGTGGCCAGCTCGCGGATCTTGGCGGCGATCAGCCCCGTTCCCTTGGCCAGCACGCGCGGCGCGCCGTTCCTGCTTTCGTCGTAGCGCAGGGCCACGGCGTAGTGCGTGGGGTTGGTGACCACCACGTCGGCATTGGGCACTTCGGCCATCATGCGGCGGCGCGCCATCTGCCGCTGCTGCTGGCGGATGCGCGCCTTGACGTGCGGATCGCCCTCGCTTTCCTTGTGCTCCTGGCGCACGTCTTCCTTGGACATGCGCAGCTTCTTGAGGTGGCTCCAGATCTGCCAGGGCACGTCCAGCCCCACGATCACCAGCAGCGACGCCACGATGCAGGCGCAGCACAGGGCCACCAGGTCCAGCGCCCGGATCAGCGCGGCCGAGGGCGCCACGTGCATCAGGCCCAGCATGTCGTCGTGATAGCGCCACAGGACCCAGACGGCCACGCCGCCCACCAGCAGGGCCTTGGCCAGCGCCTTCACCAGCTCCACCAGGGTCTGCGCGGAAAACATGCGCTTGATGCCCGCCAGCGGACTGAGCTTGGAGAAATTCGGCTGCAGCGGCTTGCCCGAAATCACGATGCCGCCCAGCAGCACGCTGGACAGCACGGCCACCACCGCCAGCAGGCCGAATACCGGCAGCACGGCGAACAGCCCATGCCAGAAGCCCTCGGCCGCCTGCTCCACCATGACGCCGGGGTCCATGGTGACGCGCTGGTCGAAGGCCAGGCCATTGCGCAACACGCCGCTCAGGCCGCGGTAGATGGCGGCCCCGCCCGCCCAGAGCGCGCCTACGCCGGCGGCCAGCATCATGAAGGTGCCCAGCTCCCGCGAACGCGCGATCTGCCCCTCCTCGCGCGCCTTTTCCAGGCGCCGTGGAGAGGCGGCTTCGGTTTTTTCGAGGTCGCTTTCGTCGGCCATGCTCTGCGGATCGAGTGCGCTTCGCGGATTGCGGGATTGGCGAAGCGTCCGCCGAGATTCTAGGAGGCCGGCCGGCGAACCGATCAGCCAAGAAACGGGGGGAAAGCGGCGCTATTCCCCCGCGCGCCCCTTCGTTCCGGCTTTCAGCCCGCCGCCCAGGCCGGCGCCGGCGCGCGCCCGGCGGCCGCCTCGCTGGCGTAGCGGGCGTAATCCAGTCCGATCCTCACCGCGCCCCAATGTTCCGTCCCCAGAAATACCGGCAGGGAAATATCGTTGACGATTTCCCCCGTGTCGCGCGGATAGGTCTGGAACAGCATGGGGCCGTCGTTGGCGGCCAGCCGCGCGCCGACCGGGTCGTCGAAGATCCGCTTGTGCCGGCAGCGCGCCAGGTCGTGCTGCGGATCGCCGGTGGGCTCGTGGGAATAGCGGCTGTTGTGCGCGGGCGCATAGCCGCGCGCATCGACCAGCAGCGCATAGGCGCCCGCCGGCACGGCGTCGAGCACCGCGTCGAGCAGGCGGGTAAGCTCCGCGTCGATGTGCCGGTCGTAGGCGGTATGGTAGCGGGCCGGCTCGCCGCCGGAAATACGCCGGTACTGGCGGTCGAACACGTCGCGGCCCGCGCGCCGGGCGCGCTCGAGCAGGGCCTGGGCGGCGTCCCGGAATGACTCCAGCGTGTCCGAAAGCCGGTCGAACGGCGTGCCGCCCGTGCGCATGCCGGCCAGCACCTCCTGCATGCTCTCGGTCTGGCGGCGTATGCGCTCGATCTGGCCCGACATGCTGGCCACGCGCTCGCGCACATCCCCGCTCAGCGCGGCGATCCGCCCGACCTCGCCGCTCATCGCCCGGTTGGTCCGGTCGACTTCGCCGATGGCCTGCACCACGGCCTCGACCTGCCGGTTCATGGCGCCGAAGTCCTGCACGAAACGCCCGAAGTCGGCCAGCGTGCCATCCAGCACCGTGCCGGACGCCTCCACGTCTTCGCGCAGCGTGGCGGTCTGCGCGCGCGTCGATTCCACCAGCGTCAGCATCTGTCCGGTGTGCTGGCCGATGTCGCCGGTGGCGCTATTGACGCGCTCGGCGAGCTTGCCGACCTCGCTGGCCACCACCGCGAACCCGCGGCCGGCGTCCCCGGCCCTGGCGGCCTCCACGCCCGCGTTCAGCGCCAGCAGCTGCGTCTGCAGGGCGACGTCGCGGATGAGCTTGCTGATGTCGCCCACGGAACGGGCGCGCTCGGTGAGCTGGGCCACCACTTCGGCAAACGCAGTCATTTCGCGGTTCATGCGGTCCACGCGCGCTTTCACGTCGGAAAGCTCGGCCAGCGCATGTTCGGCCGCGCCCAGGTTGCTGCCCGACAGGGCGGCGATGTCGCGGGCGTGGGAAGAGGTCGAGGCCGACAGGTCCGCGATCTGCTGGCCGCTGGCGGCCAGCGCCTGTGCCGCCTGCGCTTGTTCCTGGGCCAGCGCGGCGCAGCGCTGGGCCTGGAATTGCGTGCGGGCCGCGTTCAGCGCGATCTCGATGCCGGATTGCCGGATGGTGATGATGCGCTCGCGGACCTGCGCCAGGAAGCGGTATAGCGGCCATGCCGAAGGGCTGAACGACAGCGCGCGCGCCGCCAGCGTGGCCTCGCCCCGGTTGAGCCGGCGCAATAAGGCCCACATGCCCCCGAACCGGACAAAGGTTCTGCTCACGATCCACCTCCTCTTGCCGGCCGCGGCCGCAGTGCAATCGACGGTCCGCGCCGGAACCTGCCTGCCGCAAGGCCCCGATCTTTTTCTTTTTTATGGAGCAGAGTCTATCCAGGCGCGCAAGAACGCGCCCCTAGGGAAATCAAGCATTAATTTCAGGCATTGATCGCGCAAAAAGGCGCGCCGCCGGCGGGCATGTCCGGCGGCGCGTCTCCTGGGCAGGCGGTCAGAAGCCCAGGCTGGCGAGCAGATCGTCGACCTGGTCCTGGCTGGTTACCACATCGGCCTTGCCTTGCGGATTGACCTGGGGACCGTTCAGCAGGCTGTTCGCGTCGTCGCGGCGTTCCTGCGGCACGTTGTCGAGCAGCACCTGCAGCAGCTCGCGCTCGATCGCGCCCACCACGTCCATCATGCGCATGATGACCTGGCCGGTGAGGTCCTGGAAGTCCTGCGCCATGATGATTTCCATCAGCTTGGACTGCGTTTGCTGCGTCTGGCGCGGCACGTCCTGCAGGAAGCTGCGCGTGTCCTGGACCAGTTCGCGCGCTTCCGGCAGCTCCAGCGGCTGGTCGAACCACTGCTGCCAGCGGCCGTCGAGCTCCTGCGCCGTGCGCGAGAGGTTGTCCTGGATCGGGCCGGCGGCCTCGGTGGCGTTCAGCACGCGGTTGGCGGCCTGTTCCGTCATCTGCGCCACGTAGCGCAGCCGGTCGCGTGCGTCGGGAATGGCGTCCGCGGCGTCCTTGATCGCCTGGTCCAGTCCCAGCTCCCGCATGCTGTCGCGCAGCATGCGGGTGAGCGAGGCGATGCGATGGATGAGGTCAGGCGATTCCGCCGGGACGACGTTTTCCGTTGTGCTCATGGCGCACCTCAGCCGGCAATTTTCTCAAAGATCTTGGTGAGCTTCTCTTCCAGCGTCGCCGCCGTGAAAGGCTTGACCACATAGCCGTTGGCGCCGGCCTGGGCGGCGGCAACGATGTTCTCCTTCTTGGCTTCCGCCGTCACCATGAGCACCGGCAGCGACGCCAGCGCGGCGTCGGCGCGGATCTGCTTGAGCATCTCCAGCCCGTCCATGTTGGGCATGTTCCAGTCCGAGACGACGAACTGGAAGCCGCCGTTGCGCAGCTTTTCCAGCCCGATGGCGCCGTCTTCGGCTTCGTCCACGTTCTCGAAGCCCAGCTCTTTCAGCAGGTTGCGGATGATCCGCCGCATCGTGGGGAAGTCATCCACCACGAGAATCTTTATGCCCTTGTCTACCATGCTCTACTCCAAAAGAAATGTTTCCGGACGCCCGCCCTGCCCGCATCAGACGCGGTGGCCGCGGTCGCCCAGACGCGTCAGAATGCGCTCGCTCATCGCCGACAGCGGCACCACCTCCTCGGCCGCGCCGATGGCGATGGCTTCGCGCGGCATGCCGAACACCACGCAGCTCGCCTCGTCCTGGGCCATGGTGTGCGCGCCGGCACGCCGCATGGCCAGCATGCCCGCGGCGCCGTCCTTGCCCATGCCGGTGAGAATCACGCCGATGGCGTTCTTGCCCGCCGCGGCCGCCGCCGAGTTGAACAGCACATCGACCGACGGGCGGTGCCGGTTGACCGGCTCGCTGGCGTCTAGCTCGACGATGTAGTTGGCCCCGCTGCGGCCCAGCC
>Ga0180221_1000873_pt1 | contig 22908 bp, 19 predicted proteins | sample eDN5th37CKraftMG_FD_151339 | JGI IMG/M metagenome (GOLD analysis project Ga0180221, IMG submission 151339) | Enriched Miracle-Growth compost microbial communities from Emeryville, California, USA - eDNA 5th pass 37_C Kraft MG (version 2) (version 2) ...
TCACACAGCCTGATATCGCCGGCCTTTTCCATGGGCTCGCCCTCACTCGGCGAAGGCTTCTTCCTCCGAGCCCCTGACCACCCGCACCACCCGGCTCGGCAGGGCCAGGTCGATGCCGCGGTCGCGCAGGCACAGGCGCACCTGCTCGTTGAGCATGAAGGTCACCGCGCCGAAGTCGGCGTTGGCGGTCCACAGGCGCAGCGACAGGGTCACCGAGTTCTCGCCCAGGGCCGAGACCACCACCACCGGCGCCGGGTTCTTGAGCACGCGCGGGTCCTGGGCCAGTTCCAGGAGGATGCCGCGGGCCGCGTCCAGGTCGGCGTCGAAGGCCAGCTTGATGTCGAAGATCACCTGGCGCGTGGCCTGGCTCGAGACGTTGGTGATGATGCCGTTGGACAGCGCGCCGTTGGGCATGATGACCGTGCGGTTGTCGCCGGTGCGCAGCACGGTGTGGAAGATCTGGATGCTGTCCACGGTGCCGGAGACGCCCTGCGCCTCGATGGCATCGCCGACCTTGAACGGACGGAACAGCAGGATCAGCACGCCGCCGGCGAAGTTCGACAGGCTGCCCTGCAGGGCCAGGCCGATGGCCAGGCCGGCGGCGCCGATGGCGGCGACGAAGCTGGTGGTCTGGATGCCGATCATCGAGGCCACGCTGACCACCAGGAGGATCTTCAGCGCCACGTTCACCAGGCTGCCGATGAAGCCCTGGAGAGTCTTGTCCACCCGCTGGCTGGCCATCAGCCCGCCCACCCGGCGGGTCAGCAGGTTGATCAGCCACCAGCCGATCAGCAGGGTGATCAGCGCCAGCACGGCGTTGCCCAGGTAAGTCAGCACCACCGGCATCCAGGCCTCTGCGCTCCGTACTAGCTGGTCGTAATTCATGTCCATGGAATGGGGCCCCTTGGTTTTCGATTATTAGAAATACGAACGCCATGGCGAACCATGGCGATCGGTATTCGCCGAGCGGCGCTCTATTTGCGACGCCGCCCGGACAACGAGGTTCCGCTCAATCGCGGAAGTTGTTGAACTGCACCGGCATGCCCAGGGACTCGCCGCGCAGCATGGCGATCACTTCCTGCAGGTCGTCGCGCTTCTTGCCGGTGACGCGCACCTGCTCGCCCTGGATGGCGGCCTGGACCTTCATCTTGCGGTCCTTGATCAGGCCGACGATCTTCTTCGCCAGGTCCTTGTCGATGCCCTCGCGGAAGTTCACTTCCTGCTTGACCACCTTGCCAGAGGGGTAGGCATCCTTGAGCTCCATGCACTGGATGTCGATCTTGCGCTTGATCAGGTTGCTGCGCAGGATGTCGAGCATCTGCTCCAGCATGAAATCGGCCTCGGCGGTCAAGGTAACCGACTTGTCCTTGGGCTCGAAGCTGCACTTGCCCTTGAGGTCGAAGCGGCGCTCGAGCTCCTTGCCGGCGTTGTCCAGGGCGTTGGTCAGTTCGTGCTTGTCCAGTTCGGACACCACGTCGAACGAAGGCATGTCATCTCTCCAGATGGACGGCGCGATCCGGTTCACACTCGGGCACGCGCCTGGCTTGACGGTAAAAATGCGCGCTCATTATAACTGAGCCACAAGCACGCGCCCGGCCCAGAACCGGCGAATCCCCGCCTCCTCCGAGTCCCCTGCCCCATGCCAACCAACCATCTGAGCATCCTGGTGGTCGACGACGCGAAATTCTCCAGCGCCATGATCGGCCGGGCGCTGAGCCAGGCCGGCTACCAGAACGTGCGCTTCGCCAGCAGCGCCAGCGAGGCCCTGCAACTGCTGGAACGGGAACCGGTGAGCGTGCTCCTGGCCGACTGGCTGATGCCGGAGATGGACGGCCTGGAGCTCACCGCGCGGGTACGCCAGCTGGACGAAAGCGGCGACCACTACACCTACATCATGCTGCTCACCGGCAAGGAGGGCGACAACGCCCTGGCCGAGGCCTTCGACCGCGGCGTGGACGACTTCGTCAGCAAGACGGCGATGAGCGAGCAACTGGTGCCGCGGGTGCTGGCCGCCGACCGCCTGTGCAACACCCTGCAGCGCCTGCTGGTGGAGAACCGCCTGCTCACCGAGAACATCAACCGCCTGGAAGAGCGCAACCTGGTGGACGCCGCCACCGGCCTGGGCAACCTGCGCTACCTGCGGCAGAAGCTCGCCGACAGCATCCGCCAGGTGGAATCCCGCGGCGGCGCGGTGTGCTACCTGCTGATCGGCATTCCCGTCCTGCTGGAGCAGGACGGCCAGCACTTCCCCGGCTTCCACCAGGAGCTGCTGCACGGCATCGGCCGGCGCCTGCAGCAACTGGTGCGGCCGCTGGACGTGCTGGCGCGCATCGACGAACAGCACTTCGGCCTCATCACCCTGATCGACGACCTCCAGGAATGCTCGCCGAGCAGCTTCCGTCGCCTGCACGAAGGGCTCAACCTCAAGGCCTTCAAGACCAGCCGCGGCTTCGTCAGCCTGAAGGCCGGCATCGGCCTGGTGGGGCTGGACGCCAAGTCCCTGCCGCTGCAGGCCGAAGAGGTGATGGAACAGGCCCGCCAGTTGCTGCCCGATGCCTATGCCAGCGGGCGAATCAACGCCAGCCGGCTGCCCGGGGTGCGCTAGACTTCGCAGTACGCCCATCGACACGCGAAGCCCACCATGAACTGGACCATCCTCGGCGCCGGCAGTCTCGGCAGCCTCTGGGCCGCCCGCCTGGCCCGCGCCGGCCTGCCCGTGCAGCTGCTGCTGCGTGACCGCCAGCGCCTGGCGGCGTACCGCGCCTGCGGCGGCATCACCCTCTGCGAGGACGGCCGCGAGAGCCTCTACCCGATCCCGGCGGAAACCGCCGGGCACCTGAACGCGCCCATCCAGCGCCTGCTCCTGGCCAGCAAGGCCTACGACGCCGAGGAAGCCGCCGCCAGCGTGGCCGCGCACCTGGCGCCCGGCGCCGAGATCATCCTCCTGCAGAACGGCCTGGGCAGCCAGCAGGCGGTGGCCGCGCACCTGCCGCGGGCGCGCTGCCTGTACGCCTCCAGCACCGAAGGGGCGTTCCGCGACGGCGATTTCCGCGTGGTCTTCGCCGGCCGCGGGCAGACCTGGCTCGGCGACGAGCGCGGTGGCCCTGCGCCGGCCTGGCTGGACGAGCTGGCCCGCGCCGAAATCCCCGTGCAGTGGAGCGGCGACATCCTCGAACGGCTGTGGCGCAAGCTGGCGCTGAACTGCGCGATCAACCCGCTGAGCGTACTGCACCACTGCCGCAACGGCGAACTGGCCAGCCATGCCGAGGAAGTCGCCGGCCTGTGCGACGAACTCGGCCAACTGCTCCACGCCTGCGGCTACGACACGGCGGCGCGGGAGCTGCAGGGCGAAGTGGAACGGGTGATCGCCGCCACCGCGGCCAACTATTCCTCCATGTACCAGGACGTGGCCAACGGTCGGCGCACCGAAATCGCCTACCTGCTCGGCCATGCCTGCGCCGAGGGCCAGCGCCGCCACCTGGCGCTGCCCGGGCTGAACGCCCTGCACCGGCGCCTGCGCGACGCGCTGCGCCAACGCGGATTGCCCGAGGCCTGAGCGGCGGGCTAACCTGCCCGCCACGCTTTCGATCGCCGAGCCCCTATGCTGTCCTTCATCAACCTGCGCCAGCGCCTGGAAAACCTGCCGGTCGGCCAGAAGATTCTCGCCGCCCTGCTGGTGCTGCTGGCCACTGTTTTGCTGGCGGCCAACCTGGCGTTCATCAGCGCGGCCTACTGGATCTCCCAGGACAGCGTGGCGCCCCAGGCCCTGCAGACCATCGGCCGGCTGATCGCCAACCCGGCGCTCAGCTACCCGGCGCTGAGTTCCCCGGAGCAGGCCGACACCCTGCTGCACCAGCTCGACGACTACCAGCCGCTGCGCGCCGCCGCGCTCTACGACGCCAACGGCACGCGCATCGCCCAGTCGCCCCGGGAAGGCTCGCTGCCCAGGCACCTGGAGGACCTGGAACGCTGGCGCGCCCACGAATACCGCCTCAACGCCCTGTTCGAACTGCCGCAGCCCGGCGGGCGCAACGGCTACCTGCTGCTGGTGGCCAGCAGCGAGCTGCCCGGCGCCTTCTACACCGGCACGCTGACCGCCAGCCTGGCGATCCTGGCCGTGAGCGTGCTGCTGTGGATGCTCATCGCCCGGCAGATCCGCCGCCTGATCACCCGGCCGATCCGCAGCCTGGAAGAGCTGTCGCGCCAGGTCACCCGCGAGGAGAACTACTCGCTGCGCGCCGAACGCGGCAACGCCGACGAGATCGGCCGCCTGTCCGACGCCTTCAACACCATGCTCACCCGCATCGAGGCCCGCGAGCAGCAGCTCAAGCGCGCCCGCGACGACGCCCAGGACGCCATGGCCCAGGCCCAGGACCTGGCCGAGGAAACCCGCCGCTCCAACCGCAAGCTGGAGCTGGAAGTGCAGGTGCGCAGCAAGATCGAGAAGAAGCTCACCGGCTTCCAGCACTACCTCAACAGCATCATCGACTCCATGCCCTCGGCGCTGATCGCGGTGGACGAGCAGCTCTACGTCACCCAATGGAACCAGGAGGCCAGCCGGCTTTCCGGCACCAGCCTGGACGACGCGGTGAACCAGCCGGTGTTCCTCGCCTTCCCCTCGCTCAAGCCCTTCCTGCTGCAACTGACCCGCGCCGCCGAGCAGCACAAGGTGGAGCGCGTGGAGCGCGTCACCTGGGCATTGATCGACTCGCCACGGCACTACGCCCTGACCTTCTATCCGCTGATGGGCGGCACCGGCCGTGGCGCGGTGATCCGCATCGACGACATCACCGAGCGCCTGGGCATGGAAGAACTGATGGTGCAGTCGGAGAAGATGCTCTCGGTGGGCGGCCTGGCCGCCGGCATGGCGCATGAGATCAACAACCCGCTGGGGGCCATCCTGCACAACGTGCAGAACATCCGCCGGCGGCTGTCGCCGGAACTGCCGAAGAACCTGGAAGTGGCGGCCGAGGTGGGCGTCGCCCTGGACGACCTCAACCACTACCTGGAGGCGCGGGAGATTCCCAAGCTGATGGACGGCATCCAGTACGCCGGCTCGCGCGCCGCCAAGATCGTCACCCACATGCTCGCCTTCAGCCGCCGCAGCCACCGGCAGATGGCGCCCTGCGAACTGCCCTCGCTGATCGAGCAGGCGGTGGAGATCGCCGGCAACGACTTCGACCTGGCCGGCGGCTTCGACTTCAAGTCGCTGGAGATCGTCCACGAGTTCGACCCGCGCCTGGGCCCGGTGCCGGTCATCGCCAACGAATTCGAGCAGGTGCTGCTCAACCTGCTGAAGAACGCCGCCCAGGCCATCCACCTGCGTGACGACGAAGAGGAAGGCGAGCACGGCCGCATCGTCCTGCGCACCCGGCTCAACCCGCCGTGGGCGGAAGTGCAGGTGGAAGACAACGGCTGCGGCATGCCGGAAACGGTGCGCAAGCGCATCTTCGAGCCCTTCTTCACCACTAAGGAAGTGGGCCAGGGCACCGGCCTGGGCCTGTCGGTGTCGTATTTCATCATCACCAACAACCACAAGGGGCAGATGGAAGTGCAATCGGAACTCGGCCAGGGCACCTGCTTCACCCTGCGCCTGCCGCTGGGCGACGAGCCCGTGGCGCCGGTGGCGCTGCCGCCCCCGCAGAACAAGGAGCTCTGAGGCATGGGCTATCGCCTGTCGAAGATCTACACCCGCACGGGCGACGCCGGCGAGACCGGCCTGGCCGACGGCAGCCGGGTGCCGAAACACCACCCGCGGATCGAAGCCATCGGCTGCGTGGACGAGCTGAACAGCCAGCTGGGGCTGCTGCTGGCCGACCTGCAGGAAGCCCGCAGCGCCGCGCTGGACCAGTTGCTGACGGTGCTGGCGCCGGTGCAGCACCGCCTGTTCGACCTCGGCGGCGAACTGGCGATGCCGGAATACCGCGCCCTGGACGACCACGAGGTGGCGCGCCTGGAACAGGCCATCGACGCCTGGAACGAGGAGCTGGAACCGCTGAAGGACTTCATCCTCCCCGGCGGCTCCCGGCTGGTGGCGCAGATCCACGTATGCCGCACCCTGGCGCGCAAGGCCGAGCGCCGCTGCCAGCAGCTCAACGCCGAGGAGCCCCTGGAAGGCGCCGGGCTGCGCTATCTGAACCGGCTGTCGGACCTGCTGTTCGTGGCAGCCCGCATAGCCGCCAAGCGCCAGGGCGTCGCCGAAGTGCTGTGGAAGGCGGCGGAAAAGCCCGCGTAGATGTGTAAGCGGGCCCTGCCCGCGATTCGCGCGCAGGGCGCGCTCCTACAATGGGAATGGCATGGGTGGGGCAGCGTAGGAGCGAATCTCATCCGCGAATCGCGCCGATACGTCCGGCTATCGCGGACAAGGTCCGCTCCTACGAACGTGTCTCCCTGAAGCCCCGTAGGATGGGTTGAGCGAAGCGATACCCATCGGCCATGGTGATGGGTATCGCTTCGCTCAACCCATCCTACGAAGAGCACCCCGGTGCAGCCGGAAAGAAAGCGGCACCTACGACGGCCTATGCCCCGGCCTTCGGCCAGAGCGCGCGGATGCCGGCCACGCCCTGGGCGCCTATCTGCCAGGCGCGTTCCAGGTCCTGCGGGCCCAGGCCGCCGAGCAGGAATACCGGCTGGTTGAAGCCTTCCACCAATTTCTGCGCCACGTCCCAACCCATTGCCGGTTCGCCCGGATGGCTCTCGGTCGGCTGCACCGGCGACAGGGTGACGAAGTCCACGCCCATCGCACTGGCCAGCGCCAGCTCCTCGGCGCCGTGGCAGGACGCCGCCAGCAGGCGCTCCTGGGGGAACGGGCGACCGTTGGGGGCGTACTTGCGCAGTTGCTCGGCGGTCAGGTGCCAGCCGGCGGCGGGAAAGTCGCCCAGCCATTCCAATGGGCCCTTGAGCATCAGTTGCGCCTTGCCGGCGCACAGCCCGACGGCATCCACCGCCATGTCGCGGTACTCCGGGCTGTACATGTTCGGCGCGCGCAGCTGGATCAGGCGGATACCGCCCGCCACGGCGGCGCGGATGCCCTGCAGGACTTCCTGCGGCTCCAGCCCGTCGGGGGTGATCAGGTAGCGTTCGGGCAGCCGCGCGGCCTGCACGATGGGCCGGTTGGCGGCGGGGAACTCGTAGTCGGGCAGCTCCCGCGGGGCCACCCAGGCCAGCGGCTGGCCCTCGGCGCCATGGGGTTCGCCGGAGAACGCCGAGACCTCCCAGACGTCCAGCAGCACCTGCTTGTCCGGGTAGTCGTGGGCCACGCGGATCAGCGGCCGGGCGCGCTCGACGCGGATGCCCAGCTCCTCTTCCAGCTCGCGGGCCAGCGCGGCCTGCACCGGTTCGCCCTCCTCCACCTTGCCGCCGGGGAACTCCCACAGGCCGCCCTGGTGCTTGTCGTCCGGGCGCCGGGCGATCAGCACGCGGCCATCGACGCCACGGATCACGGCGGCGGCGACATGTACTCGTTTCACAGCATTACTCCTCGTCGGTTGCCGGCGCTCAGGGGCGCTCGGCCAGCGCGGCCTGCAGCCAGGGCTGGAAGGCCGCCCACTGGTAGATAGTGTCCACGTAGGCCTTGGCCAGCGGCGGCAGCTCCACGGCGTAGCTGCGCAGGCGCGTGGCCACCGGCGCGTAGAAGGCGTCGGCGATGCTGGCGTGGCCGAACAGGAACGGCCCGTCCTGGCCGAAGCCCTGGCGGCACAGGGTCCACAGCTCGATGACGCGGGCGATGTCGGTTTCCACTTCGGGCGGCACCTTGGCCAGCGGCTTGTGCCGCTGCAGGTCCATGGGCATGTGCGAGCGCAGGGCGAGGAAGCCGCTGTGCATCTCCGCGCAGATCGACCGCGCCAGCGCCCGGGCCGCCTCGCCGCGCGGCCACAGGTGCGCCTCGGGGAAGCGTTCGGCCAGGTACTCGGCGATCGCCAGGGAATCCCAGATCACCCCGTCCTCGCACTTGAGCACCGGCACCTTGCCGGTGGGCGAGTGCTCGCGGATGCGCCGCGCGGTGTCGACGCCGCCCAGCGGGATCAGCACTTCTTCGAATTCCGCGCCGGTCAGTTGCATGGCCAGCCAGCCGCGCAACGACCAGGACGACAGGTTCTTGCTGCCAATGACCAGTTTCATCGCTCGTTTCTCCGCTACGAAGCTAGAAGCTAGAAGCTAGAAGCTAGAAGCTAGAAGCTAGAAGCTAGAAGCTAGAAGCTAGAAGCTAGAGAGCGCGGCGCCTTTCACTTCCGGCTTCAAGCTTCCAGCTTCCAGCTTCCCGCTCCCATCAAGTCCTGTATTCCGCGTTGATCTTCACGTACTCATGGGACAGGTCGGTGGTCCAGATGGTCTCGCTGCAGTCGCCGCGGCCCAGTTCGATGCGGATGGTGATCTCTTCCTGGGCCATCACCCGCGCGCCCTGGTCCTCGGTGTAGCTGGCGGCGCGGCAGCCGCGGCTGGCGATGCAGACTTCGTCGAGGAAGACGTCGATCCTGCTGACGTCCAGGTTCGGCACGCCGGCGTAGCCGACCGCGGCCAGGATGCGGCCCCAGTTAGGGTCGGAGGCGAACAGCGCGGTCTTGATCAGCGGCGAGTGGGCCACGGCGTAGCCGACGTCCAGGCACTCCTGGTGGGTGCCGCCGCCGTTGACCTGCACGGTGACGAACTTGGTGGCGCCCTCGCCGTCGCGGACGATGGCCTGGGCCAGTTCCATGGACACCTCGATCACCGCCTGCTTCAGGGCGCTGAACAGCGCGCCGCTGGCCTGGGTGATCTCCGGCAGCGCGGCCTGACCGGTGGCGACCAGGATGCAGCTGTCGTTGGTGGAGGTATCGCCGTCGATGGTGATGCGGTTGAACGACTTGTTCGCCGCGTCGCGCAGCAGGTCCTGCAGCACGCCCTGGGCGACCTTGGCGTCGGTGGCGATGTAGCCGAGCATGGTGGCCATGTTCGGCTTGATCATGCCGGCGCCCTTGCTGATGCCGGTGACGGTGACGGTGACGCCGTCATGCACGAACTGGCGGCTGGCGCCCTTGGGCAGGGTGTCGGTGGTCATGATGCCGGCGGCGGCCTCGGCCCAGTTGTCCGGGCCCAGGGCGGCCAGGGCGGCCGGCAGCGCGGCTTCGATCTTGGCCACCGGCAGCGGCTCGCCGATCACCCCGGTGGAGAACGGCAGCACCTGGCTTTCGTCCACGCCGGCCAGCTCGGCCAGCTTGGCACATACCGCCGAGGCGTTGGCCAGGCCCGGCTCGCCGGTGCCGGCGTTGGCGTTGCCGGTGTTGGTCACCAGGTAGCGCACCGGCCCGAGGAAGCGCTGCTTGCACAGCAGCACGGGCGCGGCGCAGAAGGCGTTGGTGGTGAACACACCCGCCACGCTGGAGCCTTCGGCGCATCGCATCACCACGACGTCCTTGCGACCGGGGCGCTTGATGCCGGCGGAAGCGATGCCGAGTTCGAAGCCGGGGACCGGGTGCAGGGTGGAGATGGGGCCGAGACCGACAGCCATGGATGTGCTCCTTACGAAAAAGGGTGGATCGAATGTGAAAAACGCCGCGAGCGGCAGGGCCGGTCGCGGCGTCGGGGGTTACGACGGCAGGCGGATCAGTTCACCTGGCCGTGGCAATGCTTGTACTTCTTGCCGGAGCCGCAGGGGCACAGCTCGTTGCGGCCGATCTTCGGCTCGGCGCGCACCGGCTCCAGCGGCACGACCTGGCCCGGGCCCTGCTCGCCCTCTTCGCCTTCCTCGGCATCGGGGGCCTGGTCGATGGACGGCGCCTCGGCATGCTGGAACTGCATGCGCTTGGCCATTTCCTCGGCTTCGCGGCGCAGGCGCGCCTCTTCCTCGGCCGGGTCCTCGCGGCGGACCTGGACGAAGGACAGCACGCGGATGGTGTCGCGCTTGATCGAGTCCAGCAGTTCCTGGAACAGGTTGAAGGACTCGCGCTTGTACTCCTGCTTCGGGTTCTTCTGCGCGTAGCCGCGCAGGTGGATGCCGTGGCGCAGGTGGTCCATGGTGGACAGGTGGTCCTTCCACAGGTCGTCCAGCACGCGCAGCAGCATCTGCTTCTCGAAGGTGCGCAGGGCCTCGGCGCCGGCCAGGTCTTCCTTCTCGTTGTAGGCGGCGACCAGCTCGGCGAGGATCTTCTCGCGCAGGGTCTCCTCGTAGAGCTTCTCGTCGTCGTCCAGCCACTGCTGGACCGGCAGCTTCAGGCCGAAGTCGCTGTACAGCGCGGCTTCCAGGCCGGCGATGTCCCACTGCTCGGGCAGCGACTGCGGCGGGATGTGCTGGCTGATGGTGTTGTTCAGCACTTCCTCGCGGAACTCGGCGATGGTGTCGCCGATGTTCTCCGCGGCCAGCAGGCTGTTGCGCATGTGGTAGATCACCTTGCGCTGCTCGTTGGCCACGTCGTCGAATTCGAGCAGTTGCTTGCGGATGTCGAAGTTGCGGCCTTCGACCTTGCGCTGCGCCTTCTCGATGGCGTTGCTGACCATGCGGTGCTCGATGGCCTCGCCCGGCTGCATGCCCAGGGCCTTCATGAAGTTCTTCACCCGGTCGGAGGCGAAGATGCGCATCAGGTTGTCTTCCAGCGACAGGTAGAAGCGGCTGGAACCCGGGTCGCCCTGGCGGCCGGAACGGCCCCGCAGCTGGTTGTCGATACGGCGGGACTCGTGGCGCTCGGAGGCGATCACATGCAGGCCGCCGGCCTCGATCACCTGCTGGTGGCGCTTCTGCCACTCGGCCTTGATCTGGGCGATCTGCTCGTCGCTGGGGTTCTCCAGGCTGGCGATCTCGGCTTCCCAGTTGCCGCCCAGGAGGATGTCGGTACCACGGCCGGCCATGTTGGTGGCGATGGTCACCGAGCCCGGCGCGCCGGCCTGCGCGATGATCTCGGCTTCCTTCTCGTGGTATTTGGCGTTGAGCACCTTGTGCTCGATGCCGGCCTGCTCCAGCAGCTTGGACACGTATTCGGAGGTTTCGATGGAAGCGGTACCGACCAGGATCGGCCGGCCCAGGGCCTGGCTCTGCTGGATGTCGGTGATGATCGCGGCGTACTTCTCTTCCTGGGTCAGGTAGACCAGGTCGTTGAAGTCCTTACGGGCGACCGGCCGGTGGGTCGGGATCACCACCACGTCCAGGCCGTAGATCTGGCGGAACTCGAAGGCCTCGGTGTCGGCGGTGCCGGTCATGCCGGACAGCTTGGTGTAGAGGCGGAAGTAGTTCTGGAAGGTGGTGGAGGCCAGGGTCTGGCTCTCGGCCTGGATCGGCAGGTTTTCCTTGGCCTCGATGGCCTGGTGCAGGCCCTCGGAGAGGCGGCGGCCGGGCATGGTGCGGCCGGTGTGCTCGTCGATCAGCAGGACCTGGTCGCCCTGGACGATGTACTCGACGTTGCGGTGGAACAGGGTGTGGGCGCGCAGCGCGGCGTAGACGTGGGTCAGCAGGCTGAGGTTGTGCGCCGAGTAGAGGCTCTCGCCCTCGCCGAGCAGGCCGGCCTGGCTCAGCAGTTCCTCGACGTAGGCGTGGCCCTGCTCGTTGAGTTCGACCTGGCGGGTCTTCTCGTCGATGCTGTAGTGGCCCTGCTGGGTCACCTGGCCCTCGACTTCCTCGATGTGGCGCTTCAGGCGCGGGATCAGCTTGTTGATCTTGATGTACAGCTCGGAGCTGTCTTCGGCCTGGCCGGAGATGATCAGCGGGGTCCGCGCCTCGTCGATGAGGATGGAGTCCACTTCGTCGACCACGGCGAAGTTCAGCTCGCGCTGGAACTTGTCCTGCAGGCTGAAGGCCATGTTGTCGCGCAGGTAGTCGAAGCCGAATTCGTTGTTGGTGCCGTAGGTGATGTCCGAGGCGTAGGCCGCGCGCTTCTCTTCCGGCGGCTGGAAGGGCGTGACGATGCCCACCGAGAGGCCGAGGAACTCGTACAGCGGACGCATCCAGTTGGCGTCGCGGCGGGCCAGGTAGTCGTTCACGGTGACCACGTGCACGCCCTTGCCGGACAGCGCGTTCAGGTACACCGCCAGGGTGCCCACCAGGGTCTTGCCCTCGCCGGTGCGCATCTCGGCGATCTTGCCCTCGTGCAAGGTCATGCCGCCGATCAACTGGACGTCGAAGTGGCGCATGCCCATCACCCGCTTGCCCGCCTCGCGGCACACGGCGAAGGCTTCCGGGAGGATCTGGTCGAGGGTCTCGCCCTTGGCCAGGCGCTGCTTGAATTCCTCGGTCTTGGCCTTCAGTTGCTCATCGGAAAGCGCCACCATCTGTGGTTCGAGCGCATTGATGGCCTGGACCTGCTTGGCCATGCGCTTCACTTCACGCTCGTTCTTGCTTCCAAAGAGTTTTTTCAACAAAGGCGCAAACATATCGACTGGGTCATCCGAACTTGGGGAATGGAGGGCTGCCCGACTGGCTGGCCGCGGCTTGCATCGACGGCAAAGGGGGCATTCTACTCGGAAACGTGAACGAAAGAAGTGCCCAGGTCATGCCGGGGACTTTCCATGCGCGCACATTGCCCGGCAGGAACTCGGGGGAGGACTGGCAGTCCGCCTGCTTTATATTGTGTCGCGCCGGCAAAGTTCAAGGCTCGGCGCCGGCGGGCGTCGGCGCGACGGCCGGCGATGACCGCATTCTGATACCATCGGCGCTCAACAACCCCGGAATTTTCACCATGGCGTTCCGCCCGCTGCCCGCACAGGCCACCACCAAGCTGCTGCGCGAAGCCAAGCCGCTGCAGTCGCTGTTCAACGAGGCCCAGCGCCTCGCCCAGTTGCAACAGCTGCTCGACAGCCAGCTGCAGCCGGCCGCGCGCCCGCACTGCCGGGTCGCCTCCTGGCGCGGCGGCAACCTGCTGCTGGTGCTCACCGACGCGCACTGGGCCACGCGCCTGCGCTACCAGCAGAAGCGCCTGCTGCGCCAGTTGCAGATGTTCGACGAGTTCGCCGGGCTGCAGCACATCCTGTTCAAGGTCCAGCCCCAGGTCGAGCGCCAGGCGCCGGTGCGCACCCACCAGCTCTCCCCCGCCGCCGCCGAGGCCCTGCAGGAGGCCGCCGAAGGCATCGCCAACCCGCGCCTGCGCGCGGCGCTGGAACGCCTGGCCAGCCGCAGCCGCCCGCGCGAAGACTGAACCCCTCGCCTACCGCCGGTCTCATAACGCCCCTCGTCGGCGCTTGCCGATGAACTCGTGAGAACTTTCCCCCTCCAAACTCCAAGCCTCTTGCCCGCGCCATTTCGCGCGCATAAAAAAAGGCCACCCGAGGGTGGCCTTCAATATGTACAGCTTGAAAGGAGGAGGTTTCCTCAAACGGCCGCAGCGGGCCGCATGTAGGAAATCGGCGCGGTGCTCGCGTCTTCGAAGGTGACCACTTCCCAGGCCTCCTTGTCCGCGATGAGTGCGCGGAGCAGGCGGTTGTTCAGGGCATGGCCGGACTTGAAGCCGCGGAACTCGCCGATAAGGCTGTTACCAAGCAGGTACAGGTCACCGATGGCGTCCAGGATCTTGTGCTTGACGAACTCGTCCTCGTAACGAAGGCCGTCTTCGTTGAGCACGCGATACTCGTCGACCACGATGGCGTTCTCCACGCTGCCACCGAGCGCCAGGTTCTGCGAACGCAGGTACTCGATGTCGCGCATGAACCCGAAGGTCCGCGCGCGGCTGACTTCCTTGACGAAGGAAGTGCTGGAGAAGTCCACCGTCGCCTTCTGGGTGCGACCACGGAAGACCGGGTGATCGAAATCGATCTCGAAGCTCACCTTGAAGCCGTCGAAGGGAACGAAAGTGGCGCGCTTGTCGCCCTCTTCCACGGTCACTTCACGCTTGATGCGGATGAACTTCTTGGCCGCCTCCTGCTCCTGCAGGCCGGCGGATTGGATCAGGAATACGAAGGGCCCCGCGCTGCCGTCCATGATCGGCACTTCCGAGGCGGACAGCTCGACATAGGCGTTGTCGATGCCCAGGCCAGCCATGGCCGAGAGCAGATGCTCCACCGTATCCACTTTGACGTCACCCTTGACCAGGGTGGTCGACATGGTGGTCTCGCCGACGTTCGAGGCCCGAGCCGGGATTTCCACCACCGGGTCGAGGTCGGTACGGACGAACACGATACCGCTGTCCACCGGAGCCGGCTTCAGGGTGAGGTAGACCTTCTCCCCCGAGTGCAGACCGACGCCGGTGGCCCGGATGATGTTCTTCAAGGTGCGTTGTCTGATCATGGCTTTGGCCGCTTTCGCGCAAGTTGCGAACTGTTGTCAACAATGGGCGGCGATGATAGCAGAACCGCCCTTTGCTGAACACCAATCACATTCATACTCCTGATAAATTGCCTCAATCGGCCTGGCGACGCAGGAATGCCGGGATGTCCAGGTAGTCCAGGTCGTCCTGCGGGTTGAGCTTGGCCGCGGTGGCCGCGCTGCCGTGCGCCTGGTTGCGCATCACGGTCGGGCGGTCCAGGTCGCGGTAGTTCACCGATTGCTGCTCGCGCTGTACCGGAGCCTGGCTGCTGACCGCCTGGGTCTGCACGGTGTTGTCGACCACCTTGACCGGTTTTTCCAGGCGTGCGCCCAGGCCGGTGGCGACCACGGTGACGTGCAGCTCGTCGCGCATGTCCGGATCGATCACGGTGCCCACCTTGACGGTGGCGTGCTCGGAGGCGAACTGCTCGATGATGTTGCCCACGTCGGAGTACTCGCCCAGGGACAGGTCGGGACCGGCGGTGATGTTCACCAGGATGCCGCGCGCGCCCTGCAGGTTGACGTCTTCCAGCAGCGGGTTGCGGATCGCCGCCTCGGTGGCCTCGCGGGCGCGGTTCGGGCCGCTGGCGGCGCCGGTGCCCATCATGGCCATGCCCATCTCGCTCATCACGGTCTTCACGTCGGCGAAGTCGACGTTGATCATGCCCGGACGCTTGATGATGTCGGAGATGCCGCGCACGGCGCCGGCCAGCACGTCGTCCGCCTTGGCGAAGGCTGCCAAGAGGCTTGCGTCCTTGCCGAGGATGGTCAGCAGCTTCTCGTTGGGGATGGTGATCAGCGAGTCGACGCTTTCCGCCAGCGAGCGGATGCCTTCATCGGCGATCTGCATGCGCTTGCGGCCTTCGAACGGGAACGGACGGGTGACCACTGCAACGGTCAGGATGCCCATTTCCTTGGCCACTTCGGCGATGATCGGCGCCGCACCGGTACCGGTGCCGCCACCCATGCCGGTGGTGATGAAGACCATGTCGGCGCCTTCCAGCACCTCGGCGATGCGCTCGCGATCCTCGATCGCGGCCTGGCGGCCGACTTCAGGGTTGGCGCCGGCGCCCAGGCCCTTGGTCACGCCCGGGCCGAGCTGCAGCACGGTGCGCGCCGCGATGTTCTTCAGCGCCTGGGCGTCGGTGTTGGCGCAGATGAATTCCACGCCGTCGACGTTGTTCTTGGCCATGTGATTCACGGCGTTGCCGCCGCCACCACCGACACCGATGACTTTGATTACTGCCGTTTGTGGGACGTTATCGACGAGTTCGAACATTTTCCCCTCTCCTTCCTTTCTAGTTGTGTCGCCTACGTTTTACCGCGCCGGTAAATCAGAAATTGCCCTGGACCCAGCGTTTGAGCCGTTCCAGAACAGGTGTCTTGGGTTCATCGCTGAAGCTGCTGCCGCCGGACATGGAGATGCCGTCGGATTGCTTCTGCAGGCCATACATGAGCAGGCCCACGCCAGTGGAATAGATAGGATTGCGCACGACGTCGGTCAGCCCCTTGACGCCATGCGGCACGCCCAGGCGCACCGGCATGTGGAAGATCTCTTCGGCCAGCTCCACGGCGCCTTCCATCTTGGAGGTGCCGCCGGTCAGGACGATCCCGGCCGGGATCAGGTCTTCGTAGCCGCTGCGGCGCAGCTCGGCCTGGACCAGGGTGAAGAGCTCGTCGTAACGCGGCTCCACCACCTCGGCCAGGGCCTGGCGCGACAGCTCCCGCGGCGGCCGGTCGCCGACGCTGGGCACCTTGATGGTTTCGCCCGCGCCGGCCAGCTTGGCCAGTGCGCAGGCGTAGCGGATCTTGATTTCCTCGGCGTACTGCGTGGGCGTGCGCAGGGCCATGGCGATGTCGTTGGTGACCTGGTCGCCGGCGATCGGGATCACCGCCGTATGGCGGATGGCGCCCTCGGTGAAGATGGCGATGTCGGTGGTGCCGCCGCCGATGTCCACCAGGCACACGCCCAGTTCCTTCTCGTCCTCGGTGATCACCGAGTAGGCCGAAGCCAGTTGCTCGAGGATGATGTCGTCGACTTCCAGGCCGCAGCGGCGCACGCACTTCTCGATGTTCTGCGCGGCGTTCACCGCGCAGGTCACCACGTGCACCTTGGCTTCCAGGCGCACGCCGGACATGCCCAGCGGCTCGCGCACGCCTTCCTGGTTGTCGATCACGTAGTCCTGCGCCAGGGTGTGCAGCACCCGCTGGTCGGCCGGGATCGCCACGGCCTGGGCGGCGTCGAGCACGCGGTCGATGTCGGCCGGGCTCACCTCGCGGTCGCGGATCGCCACGATGCCGTGGGAGTTCAGGCTGCGGATGTGGTTGCCGGCGATGCCGACGAAGGCCGAGTGGATCCGGCAGCCGGCCATCTGCTGCGCCTCGTCGATGGCGCGCTGGATGGACTGCACGGTGGACTCGATGTTCACCACCACGCCCTTCTTCAGGCCGCGCGACGGATGGGTGCCGATGCCGACGATCTCCAGCTTGCCATCGGCCGCTACCTCGCCCACCAGCGCCACCACCTTGGAGGTGCCGATGTCCAGGCCGACGACCATCTTGCCGCTCTGCACGCTTGCCATGTTTATTGCTGTCTCCTCAAATCACTGCGCGGGCGCGGCCTGGGCCACGTCCGTCTGCGGCAGCGGGTCGCGCCACGCCACGGCCAGGCCGTTGGGGTAGCGCATGTCGATGCGCGCAATCTTCGATATCTGTTCTTTCAGGGCCTTTTCGTAGATGGTCACGAAACGGCGGATCTGTTCGACCGTGTGGTCGCGGCCCAGGACGATCTGCACGCCCTGGGCGGTATCCAGCGTCCAGGCGCCGCGCGAGCTCATCTCCAGGCTGGCGATGGTGAAGCCCAGGGGCCGCAGCAGTTGGCTGAGGATCTGGTACTGCTGCATCACCTTCTGCTGGGCGAACTGCGGGCCGGACAGGCGCGGCAGGTGTTCGTAGTGCGACACCTCGTGGGGCGCGAAGGCCTGGCCCTGGTTGTTCAGCAGCGCCTCGTCGCCCCAGCGGGCCACCGGCAGCTGTTCCTCCAGGTGGATCACCACCTGGTCCGGCCAGACGCGGCGGACTTCGGCGTGGGCGATCCAGGGCATCTGCTCCAGCTCCTGGCGCATGCCGGCCAGGTCGATGCTGAAGAAGCTGGCCGAGACGAACGGTGCGATGCGCTGCTGCACCGCCTGCTGGCTGATGTAGCTGAGGTCGCCCTCGACGCTGATCTTGGCGATCGGGCGGTCGGCGTAGGGCAGCACGTACTGCGCGCCCTGGTAGGCGCCGAAGCCCAGCACGGCCAGCAGCACCGGCCACATCAGCATGCGCAGGAAGCCGAAGCTGGGCCTGGGCAGGCGAGCGCTGATCGGCTCCTTCGCCACCAGGCGGCTGGCGCCGCGCGGCACCGGCTTGCGTGCGGGCACGCGGCCGATACCGGGTTGCGAGTGGCGGAGCATCGCGCCGTTCATGGTCTTACCCCCTTGCCTCGACGCTGTCGGCGAGGATCGCCAGCACCAGTTGCTGGAAATCCAGGCCGGCCGCGCGCGCGGCCATGGGCACCAGGCTGTGGTCGGTCATGCCCGGTGCGGTGTTGACTTCGAGCAGCCAGAAACGCCCCTCGGCGTCCTGCATCACGTCGGTCCGTCCCCAGCCCTGGATGCCGAGGGCCTCGCAGGCGCGGGCGCACAGGTCCTGCAGCTCGCGCTCCTTCTCGGGGCTCAGGCCGCAGGGGATGCGGTACTGGGTGTCGCTGGCCAGGTACTTGGCGTCGTAGTCGTAGAAGCTGTGCGGGGTGCCCAGGCCGATGGCCGGCAGCACCTGGCCGCGCAGGGTGGCCACGGTGAACTCGGGGCCGCTGATCCACTGCTCGACCAGCACTTGCGAATCGTATTCGGCGGCGCTGCGCCAGGCGGCGATCAGCGCGTCCACGCCGTCGACCTTGGCCATGCCGATGCTGGAGCCTTCATGGGCCGGCTTGACGATCAGCGGGAAGCCCAGTTCCGCCGCGGCGCGGCGGCAGTCGTCCTCGCTGGCCAGCACGGCATAGGCCGGCGTCGGCAGGCCCAGGCTCAGCCACACGCGCTTGGTGCGCAGCTTGTCCATGGCCAGGGCCGAAGCCAGCACGCCGCTGCCGGTGTAGGGGATGCCGGCGACTTCCAGCAGGCCCTGCATGCTGCCGTCCTCGCCGCCACGGCCGTGGAGGATGATGAAGGCGCGGTCGATCTTCTCGCTCAGCAGGCGCTGCAGCAGGTCGTCGCCCACGTCGATGCCGAAGGCGTCCACCCCGGCGTCCTGCAGGGCCTTGAGGACCATGCCGCCGGACTTCAGCGACACCTCGCGCTCGGCGCTCTTACCGCCGTAGAGCACGGCGACGCGGCCGAAGGCGCGGGGTTCGAGGGTGGATTTGAGTGCGTCGTTCATCACGCCTTCCTCGGGGCGTCGCCGCCGAACATCGGGTTCTTGATCAGCGCCGGGGCCAGGCCGCCGATGTCGCCGGCGCCCTGACAGAGCAGGATGTCGCCGGCGCGCAGCAGCGGCTTGAGCAGCGCGGCGAGGTCGCCGTCGCGCTCCAGGTAGATCGGGTCGAGCTGGCCGCGCTGGCGGATGCTGTGGCACAGCTGGCGGCTGTCGGCGCCGGGGATCGGCTCCTCGCCGGCCGGGTAGACCTCCATCAGCAGCAGCACGTTGGCCTCGCCGAGCACCTGCACGAAGTCTTCGTAGAGGTCGCGGGTGCGGGTATAGCGGTGCGGCTGGTAGACCATCACCAGGCGGCGCTCCGGCCAGCCGCCGCGCACGGCCTTGATCACCGCCGCGACTTCGCGCGGGTGGTGGCCGTAGTCGTCGACCAGCATTACGCTGCCGCCGTCGACCTGCAGCTCGCCATAGACCTGGAAGCGCCGGCCCACGCCCTGGAAGCCGGACAGGCCCTGGACGATGGCTTCGTCGGAGATGCCCTCGTCGGTGGCGATGACGATGGTCGCCAGGGAGTTCAGCACGTTGTGCAGGCCGGGCATGTTCACCGAGACGTCCAGCGGCTCGCGCTCGGGGCGCAGCACGGTGAACCAGGTGCGCATGCCTTCCTGGCGAATGTTGATGGCGCGGACGTCGGCGTCCTCGCTCAGGCCGTAGGTGACGGTCGGGCGCGCCACCTGCGGGAGGATTTCGCGGACCACCGGGTCGTCCACGCACATCACCGCCAGGCCGTAGAACGGCAGGTTGTGCAGGAAGTCGACGAAGGTCTTCTTCAGCTTGTTGAAGTCGCCGCCGTAGGTGGCCATGTGGTCGGCGTCGATGTTGGTGACCACGGCGACCATCGGCTGCAGGTGCAGGAAGCTGGCGTCGCTCTCGTCGGCCTCGGCCACCAGGTAGCGGCTGGTGCCCAGCTGCGCGTTGGTGCCGGCGGCGTTCAGGCGGCCGCCGATGACGAAGGTCGGGTCCAGCCCACCGGCGGCGAACACCGAGGCGATCAGGCTGGTGGTGGTGGTCTTGCCGTGGGTGCCGGCCACGGCGATGCCGTGGCGGTAGCGCATCAGCTCGGCGAGCATTTCCGCGCGTGGCACTACCGGCACGCGGCGCTCCAGGGCGGCGGCGACTTCCGGGTTGGCCTTGTTCACCGCGCTGGAAACCACCAGCACGTCGGCGCCGTCGGCGTTTTCCGCGCGGTGGCCGATGAATACCTGGGCGCCGAACTTCTCCAGGCGCTCGGTCACAGCCGAAGCCTTGAGGTCGGAACCGGACACTTCGTAGCCGAGGTTCAGCAGCACTTCGGCGATGCCGCACATGCCCGCGCCACCGATGCCGACGAAGTGGATGCGGCGGATGCGCCGCATGGTGCGGGTGATGCCGTTGGGTTCCTTAACCACGGGCCACCTCCAGGCAGGCATCGACTACCGTGCGGGTAGCCTCGGGCATGGCCAGGCGCCGGGCGCTGGCGGCCATCTGCTTCAGGGATTCGGGATGCATCGATACCTCGGACAGCTGCGCGGCCAGGTCGGCGGCGCCGGTAGACTTTTGCGGCAGCAGGCGGGCGGCGCCCTCCCGTACCAGGAATTCGGCATTGCGCGTCTGGTGGTCGTCGATCGCGTGGGGCAGCGGCACCAGGAAGGACGGCAGGCCGGCGGCGGTCAGCTCGCTGACGGTCAGGGCGCCGGCGCGGCAGATCACCAGGTCGGCCCAGGCGTAGGCCGCGGCCATGTCGCCGATGAACGCAGCGACGTCGGCTTGGACACCGGCCTGGGCGTAACGCTCCGCGGTGACTTCGGCATGCTGACGACCGGCCTGGTGGCGAATGGCCGGGCGCTGCTCGGCAGGAATCAGCCGCAGCGCCTCGGGCAGCAGTTTGTTCAGCGGCTCGGCGCCCAGGCTGCCGCCCAGCACCAGCAGGTTGACCTTGCGGCCGGCCAGCTCGGCGCGGGCATCGGCCTCGAGGAACAGCTCGGCGCGCACCGGGTTGCCGGTGGTCAGGCGCTTGGCGCTGGCCGGGAAGGTGTCCGGGAAGGCCTCGCAGACGCGCTTGGCCAGCGGCGCCAGGCCGCGGTTGGCGGTGCCGGCGACGGCGTTCTGTTCGTGGATCACCAGCGGCGCGCCGCTCAGCTTCGCCGCCACGCCGCCGGGGCCGGTGACGTAGCCGCCCAGGCCGAGCACGCACACCGGCTTGAGCCTGCGCACCACGCCCAGGGCCTGGAACAGCGACTTGAGCAGGTCGAAGGGCGCGCGCAGCAGGGCCAGGCGGCCCTTGCCGCGCAGGCCGCTGACGTTGATCAGGTGCAGCGGCAGGCCGGCCTTGGGCACCAGGTCGTTCTCGATGCCGCGCGGGGTGCCGAGCCAGTGCACGGCGTAGCCGCGGGCCTGGAACTCGCGGGCGCAGGCCAGGGCCGGGAACACGTGGCCGCCGGTGCCGCCGGCCATGATGAGGACGTTACCTTTCATCGGCGAAGTCCTCCTCGGTGAATTCGTACTCTTCGCTGCCCACCGCGGTGCGCCGCTCCCATTCGATGCGCAGCAGCATGCCCAGGCAGCCGCAGCAGATGACCAGCGAGGAACCGCCGTAGCTGAGGAACGGCAGGGTCAGGCCCTTGGTCGGCAGCAGGCCGACGTTCACCCCGACGTTGATCAGGAACTGGCCGATCCACAGGAACGCCAGGCCGTAGGCCACGTAGGCGGAGAAGTACTGCTTGGCCTGCTCGGCCCAGATGCCGATGTAGAGCGCGCGCAGGCCGACGAAGACGAACAGGCCGACGGTGGCCAGGGCGCCGACGATGCCCAGCTCCTCGGCCAGCACGGCGAAGACGAAGTCGGTGTGCGCCTCGGGCAGGTAGAACTGCTTCTGGATGCTGTTGCCCAGGCCCATGCCCAGCCAGCCGCCGCGGCCGAAGGCGATCAGCGCCTGGCTGAGCTGGTAGCCGGCGCCGAACTGGTCGGCCCAGGGGTCGCTGAAGTTGGTCAGGCGCGCCATCCGGTAAGGCTGGGTCCAGATCAGCAGGGCCACCGCGCCCACCGCCAGGGCCACCATCAGGCCGAAGCGGAACAGGCCGACGCCGCCGAGGAACAGCATGGCCGCCGCGGCGCCCATCATCACCACGGTGGCGCCGAAGTCCGGCTCGCGCAGCAGCAGGCCGGCGAACGGCAGCAGCACGGCGAAGGGCTTGAAGAAGCCGATCCAGCTCTCGCGCACCTCGTGCTGGCGGCGCACCAGGTAGCCGGCCATGAACACCACCACGAAGACCTTGGCGATCTCCGAGGGCTGGATGTTGAACAGGCCGAAGCCGATCCAGCGCATGGAGCCGTTGACCTCGCGGCCGACGCCGGGGGTGATCACCGCCACCAGCAGCAGGAAGGCCACGCCCAGCAGCTTCCAGCTGTGGCGCTGCCAGGTCTCCATCGGCGTCAGCATGGTCACGCCGCAGGCGACGAAGCCGATGGCCAGGTAGATCAGGTGGCGCACCGAGAAGTACAGCGGGTTGCCCGACTGCGCCGCCGCCACTTCCGAGGACGCCGAGGTCACCATCACCAGACCCAGGCCGAGCAGCGCCAGGCAACCGGCGAGCAGCGGGAAGTCCAGATCGATGCCGTTGCGGCTGATCAGCGGGGACGGGTATGGGCGCAGGAAGGAGAACATCAGGCGATCTCCTCCACGGCCCTGGCGAACAGGCGGCCGCGCTCTTCGAAGTTCTTGAACATGTCCAGGCTGGCGCAGGCCGGCGACAGCAGCACGGCATCGCCCGGCCTGGCCAGCTCGGCGGCCTTGCGCACGGCTTCGTCCAGGGTCTGCACGCGCACCTTCGGCGTCTCGTCGCTCAACGCGGCGCCGACCAGCTCGGCATCACGGCCGAGCAGCACCACGGCGCGGCAGAACTTCGCCACCGGCTCGCGCAGGGCGCTGAAGTCCGCACCCTTGCCGTCGCCGCCGGCGAGCAGCACCAGCTTGCCGTCGATGTCGGCGCCCAGGCCTTCGATGGCGGCCAGCGCGGCGCCGACGTTGGTGGCCTTGGAGTCGTCATAGAAGCTCACCCCGGCGCGCTCGCCGACCCACTGGCAACGGTGGGCCAGGCCGGCGAATTCACGCAGGGTCCGCAGCATGGGCTCGAACGGCAGGCCCACGGCGTGGCCCAGGGCCAGGGCGGCCAGGGCGTTGGATTGGTTGTGAGCGCCGCGGATCTTCAGCTCGCGCACCGGCATCAGCGCCTCGAACTGGAAGGCCAGGTACTTCT